>JAEEGH010008457.1_pt1 | contig 24333 bp, 20 predicted proteins | sample 9134181 | NCBI WGS metagenome assembly JAEEGH01 (sample SAMN16246544, study PRJNA631951) | gut metagenome | biome: gut microbiome; feature: rumen; material: DP-attached | host: Bos | place: Iran: Karaj | collected 2018-10
GGTGCTCTCCGACGGCAGCGAGCTGAACCGCAACCGCATCATCGCCATGATGGCGGCGATTCTGCTTCGCGAGCATCCGGGCACGACGATCGTCACCGATTCCATCACCTCCACGGGGCTTTCGGCGTTCATCGCGGCGCACGGCGGCGTGCATCACCGGTTCAAGCGCGGCTACCGGAACGTCATCAACGAGTCGATCCGGCTCAACGCGGAGGGACACGACAGCCAGCTTGCCATGGAAACCTCCGGTCACGGCGCGATGAAGGAAAACTACTTCCTCGACGACGGCGCGTATCTCGTCACGCGGCTGCTGATCGAGCTGTCGAACGCGCGCAGAGAGGGATACACGCTCCAGTCCCTGATCGCCGATCTCAAGGAGCCCGCGGAGAGCAGCGAGTTCCGCATGAACCTGCTGCTGCCGGAGTTTCAGCCCTACGGCGCGGACATTCTCGAAAAGCTTCTCGCCTATGTCGACGCGCAGCCCGGCTGGTCCCTTGCGCCGAACAACTTTGAGGGCGTGCGCGTCAATCTCGACGCGGCGCACGGCAACGGCTGGTTCCTGCTGCGCATGAGTCTGCACGATCCGCTGATGCCGCTGAACATCGAATCCGACAGCCCCGGCGGCGCCAAAACGATCGCAAAGGAGCTTCTCCCCTTCCTTGCGCAGTTCGAAAAGCTCGACACCGCAGCGCTTGCCGAATTCGTCCGCTGACGCAATCACGATTTTGATGCAACAAAAAAACGCTCTGCCGCAAGGTAAAGCGTTTTTTATATCGATGTTTATTCCTCCTTCTGTTTGCGGAAGAGTTTGTTCCAGAGCCGGTCCGTCGCCTTGAACAACATCGGGTACACGCCGATGACCGTAAAGATGGTGACGGCGTAGCGCAGCATGCGGATGAGCTGCGAAACGAAGTTGCCCGCCTCCAGAATCTCCTTCGGGAACGGCATTTTCAGCACGGTGTTCAGACCGAAGTAGATCAGACCGCCGCCGATCGTGCGGAGGATGCAGCGGAAGATGTTGGAGGTGTTCTCGAACTTCACGAACCGCTCCTCGAACGGCTCGGCGAGGATGAAGCCGAGCAGCATGCCGAAGGAGCTGAAATAGTCGTTGCTCGTGCAGAAGAAGAATCCCGGCACGGAGGTCAGCAGCAGAACCGCATAGAACACCCAGCGGTTCTTGATCTTCCGGCGCAGCCACGGGATCAGCGCCACGATGATGATGCCCAGCACCCAGCCGCCGAGCACGTCCGTCGGATAGTGCGCGCCGACAAACACGCGCGAGAAGCCGACGAGCAGCGGCAGCACGATCGCCAGCACCCACAGCAGCCTGCGTTTCTTTTCGTGCGCCGCAAGAGAGCCGCATACCGTGACCGCGTTGGCGGAATGTCCGCTCGGGAAGGAATATCCCTGCGCGGCGACGTCCATCGGATCGGCGCTTTCGTCGATCAGCCGGAGCAGCTTGACGTTGTAGCCGGGCACAAAGTACGGTCTCAGCCGCATGACCAGATTCTTGATCATCGGATTCCAGACGTTCGCCATCAGCACGTTCAGCCCGACGTACTTGCCGAATTCCTTGTTGAGCCCCCAGTACAGAAAGCCCATAATCGCCACGAGCAGCAGCTGCTCGCCGAACGCGGACAGATTGGACAGCAGCCAGAACCCGACGCCGCTGGTGCCGATGTGCGTCTGAAGCCACTCCATGAGCCGCAATTCCCAGTCCAGATAAAAAATCATGCCTGCCGTTTCTGCCATTTGGAAAGCCTCCCTTCCCCGATTGTTTTTTATTATACCTCCGTTTCGTCCGGTTTGCAATCGTCAGATCGATCCTTGTCCGCAATTCCCCGCACCGAAAAGAACCGGCGAAGGGCTACTCTCAAAAGAGTGTTTTTCAAACAGCCACAACAACTTGCAGCAGGACGATTCGACCTCCCTCTGACGAGGGAGGTGTCACCGATAGGTGACGGAGGGAGAGATGACTACCCCTCAGTCTCGGCAAGCCTCGACAGCTCCCCTGACAAGGGGAGCTCGTTTTTTACCGTAAGAGCGCACTTATACACCACTGACACGTCAGCAATGATACCCTCCTTCGTCGGGACGTGCGCTTTCTGTTTTCGCCTTCTTGTCCCAGTCGACTGGAATGTATAGCAAGAACCTAACGAGAACGGGGCAGAGGTTTCCCTTGCAGCAAAAAGCCGAGGCGATTCTACCTCGACTTTTGGCATTTTTTGCAGTATCGTTCCTTTCCTTTGACCGAGATCAATGAAATTCGATTTCTATGACAGTGTTCCAAGTGTCGCTGTCGGGCTCGATGTCCTCCACGAAAATCACCCATTTACCGTCGCTGTATTTTGCCGCAATAACTTCAGAACGCATACCTTCGCGCTCGTCACCCGGTCGGACTGCGCCTTCCATAGTGATATTTACGATAGAGCAGTATTTTTTGCTGCTGAACCAAGAGCCGTTGATCGTCTTCTCCGTCCCGTCGGAGAGTGCTTTCTCAACAACAGTCTTCATGAATTCGACGGTCTCAAGTTCTTCCTCCTCCGATTTCCAGTCTCTGTCAAGCCACAGGTGGGCCTTTCGCTGCCAAAGATCACCCGATTCTGCCAACTCCTTGAATTCGTCGTAAAGCTTCTGGGTCTCCTTTTCCTTAAGGTTACCGCGCCGATCGCATCCAGCCGAGAACAGAGCAAGCACCGCGATCAGGACAGTAAGAACAAGCGAAGCATATCTTTTCATATCAATATCTCCATAATGCCGATTTATATGATTCATTGTAGCATAGCTACTATGAAAAAGACAATCGACTTGGTATCAAAAAATGAAAAAGCGCATTGACTGTAGCCAACTGCGCTGTACTTGCCGAAAGAAAGAAGAGAGCTGAAATACCCCCTTGACAAACCGCCTCGGAAGGGGCTTCCCTTTTGCGCGGGCGTGCGCTATACTGTACGTAAATCAAGGAGGCGGACGGAAACGGATGGAACGGAACACCCTGCGCATTGCAAGCGTGCAGCTTGCGAAACAACCGACCAAAGAGGAAACGTATGCGCATATCCGCGCGCTCGTCGGCGCGATCCCGGACGGCGCGGCGGACCTTGTGATGCTGCCCGAGATGTGGAACGGACCGTACGACGCGCGGCTGTTCCCGACCTTTGCGGAGCCGGACGGCGGACCGTCATGGGGGTTTCTGTCGGCGCTTGCGAAGGAAACGCGCGTGTATCTGTGCGGCGGCTCGATCGCCGAGCGCGAAGGCGAGCGCGTCTATAACACGTCGTACGTGTTCGATCCCGAAGGCAGGCAGATCGCCAAGCACCGCAAGATGCATCTGTTCGACATCGACGTGACCGGCGGGCAGCGCTTCTTCGAGTCCGACACGCTCACGGCGGGAAATTCCGTGACGGTGTTTGATACGCCGTTCTGCCGGATCGGGCTCTGCATCTGCTACGATTTCCGGTTTCCGGAGCTTGCGCGGCTCACGGTCGACGCGGGCGCAAAGGTCCTGCTCGTCCCCGCCGCGTTCAACATGACGACCGGTCCCGCGCACTGGGAGCTGCTGTTCCGCAGCCGCGCGGTCGACAATCAGGTTTACACCGTCGGCGTCGCGCCCGCGCGCGATCCGGACGCGTCGTATCGATCGTGGGGGCACTCGATCGTCTGCTCGCCGTGGGGCGACGTGCTGATGCAGGCGGATGAAACGGAGACCGTGCAGATCACGGCGCTCGACCTCGACCGGCTCGAACGGGTGCGCAAAGAACTGCCGGTTCTCAAACAGCGCCGAACGGACGTCTACCGGCTCGAATTGCTCTGAAAAACGAACAACCGCCATCCCGAAAAGCTGGGATGGCGGTTTTCTTATGCGTCAAAGAGTACGCGGTGCATATAGACGTCGTTTTCGTCCATCGGGATCCCGTCCGAAAGCGCTTCGGAAAAGCACAGGCAGATCGTCCTGTCCGCATTGCCCTTCAGGAACCGGTCGTAATAGCCCGCGCCGTGCCCGAGCCGCCGCCCGTCCTTCGACGCAGCGACGCAGGGCACGAAGATCAGATCGAGCGCGTCCGGCTCGACCGTTTCGGAACAGTCGACCGGCTCCAGGATGCCGTAGGCGCCGGGCGCCAGATCGTCGAAGCTTCCGATGCGCACCGCGATCATCTCATGCTTTGTCACGCATTTGGGCACATACACGGTCTTGCCGTCCTTCAGCGCCTGCCGGATGATCCGGTCCGTGTCCGGTTCGGTCGGCATATGCAGATACAGCAGCAGCGTCCGCGCCGCCTTGTATTCCGCGGTTTCAAGCGCCTGTTCCTGAATGCTTGCGCTCGCCGCCGCCCGCCGTTCGGCGCTCATCTCCCTGAGCCGTTCCGTGACCGCCTTTCGCAGCTGTTTTTTGGGATTCGGTGCTTCCATCTTCAGTTATCCGCGCGGTTGTAGCCGTTCTTCATCGCGGCGCTCGATTCGTGCAGCACCGCGGTCAGCGCCTTGTCGGTCTGTTCCTTTGCCATCGCGGCAAGCTTTCCGTTCGCTTCCTCGCAAAGCGACGCGTCGCCGGTCTCGGCGATCCTTCCGTCGTATTCGAGCACAAGCCTGCGTCCCTCGGTCAGCACCGCGTTCTGGTAGCGCGTCACGATCTGCACGCACTGGTTGTAGCTGTGATCCGCCAGCGCGCCGATCAGGCGGCTGCCCCAGTAGAAATTGTCGGTCGAAGCGTCGAGCGTGACGTTTTCGAGGTATGGCGGCATCTTCCTGACGTTCGGATACACCGGCAGCAGCGCGTCGAAGGTCGTGGAGCCGAAGCAGATCCATTCGAGTCCCTTGCAGCAGTCCGGCGCGTCGGGACGAATCTGACAGACCGACGTGACGCCGGTGCGGTTGATGCCGATCGAGCGGTACTTGCCGCGCATGCCGGTGTCGTGGTTCAGGTACGGATCGTACGGCGTGCCCTTGTAGTTGGAGGACAGGATCTCCTTGACCTCCTCGACCGCAAGCCTGCGCTCCGGCACAAAGCTCCACGGGATGTTGTCGCTCTCGGGCGTAAAATCGGCGTTCGGACCGTCCCAGCGATAGGTCGTCGGGGCAAGGTATCTGCCCATGTACCACGCGCGGGGCGTGTTGTAGACGTGGTCCTGATCGGAATGCGAGCCGAACGCAAGCCGCGGGTTGAACGCGCCGCCCCGGTTGCAGTCCAGATGATAGGTCGCGATGAATTCACGAAGGTCCTTTGAGCAAAGATGCGCCTGCTGCGCGCCGAACGCGTCGTCGAAGTCGAACGAATCCATGCCGAACTGGTTGGGCATGATCACCGCGACGTCGTCGGGCACGCGCTTCGCCATCCAGTGATGCCCGCCGATCGTCTCCATCCACCAGATCTCGTTTTCGTCGTTGAACGCAACGCCGTTCGATTCATAGGTGCCGTACCGTTCAAGCAGCGCCGCAAGCCGCAGAACGCCTTCCCTTGCGGTGCGGATATACGGCAGCACGAGCACGACGATGTCCTCCTCGCCGATGCCGCCGGGGACGTCCTTTTCCTTCTTCGTCTTTGCCTTCTGATAGCGCACCAGAGGATCCGCCGCAAGCACGCGCGGGTTACTGGTGATCGTCTCCGTCGCGGTCATGCCGACGTTCGCTTCGTTGATGCCGGTCGCCGCCCAGACGCCGTTTTTCGGATCGACGCTCGGGCACGCGGTGCAGCGCATCGGGTTGTCGGGCAGCTCGACCGTGAGGTGACCGATCACGGAGGTGTAGGTCTTCTTGTGATCCTTCGGTTCGAAGACGACGAGCTTCTTGACGTCAAAGTGTCCGTCGTCGGTGCGGGCGATCATTGTGGAGTTGTCGTTGCTGGCTTTTTTGCCGACCAGAATCGTGGTGCAGGGCATAGAATCGTTCCTCTTTTCTCCGGTTATTCTGCTTCCATGATACGCAAAAAACGCGGCGTTGTCAATCCGCGGGCGATCGCGCTTTTTCAAAAGAAATATATCATTTGTTCGGGCATCGCGGATATTGAAATACGGGAAAGGCAATGATACAATAAAAGTCGGCGGTATCCGCCGCACAGAATTCCAGCAGCTCGGAGGCAATTATGAAAATCTCGGATAAAGCGCAGGCGTGCAACCTCTCCCCGATGCGCAAGTTCCATCCCTATGCGGTGGAAGCAGTCAATAAGGGCAAGACGATCTATCACCTGAACATCGGTCAGCCCGATATCGAAACCCCGCCCGCCTACTATGAAGCACTTCGCAACTTCAACAATCCCGTTCTGGAATATGCCGCTTCTCCGGGCATGCCCGTTCTGATCAAGGCGGTGCAGAAATACTACGAAAAGCTCGGCATCCGCTATGAGGAAAGCGACATTCTGATCACCACCGGCGGCAGCGAAGCGCTGATGATGCTGATGCTCTCGATTCTCGATCCGGGCAGCGAGGTCATCATCCCCGAGCCGTTCTATCCGAACTACAACACGTTCGTGAAGGCGGCGGGCGGCGTGATCCGTCCGATCACCACCTCCCCCGAGGGCGGCTATCGCTACGCGTTCCGCGACAAGCTCGAAGCCGCGTACAACGAAAACACCCGCGCGATCATGTTCACCAACCCCGGCAACCCGACCGGCGTGGTCTTAAAGCCCGAGGAGCTCCGCACGATCGCGGACTTTGCGAAGGAGCACGACCTCTTTGTGATCGGCGACGAGGTCTACCGCGAATTCGTCTACGGCGGCGAACAGCTGGCGACGATCGGTCAGTTCCCGGAGCTTCATGACAATGCGGTCATCATCGACTCCGTTTCCAAGCGCTTCTCCGCCTGCGGCGCGCGCATCGGCGCGATCATCACCCGCAACAAGGAGCTGCAGCAGAGCCTTCTGAAGTTCTGTCAGGCGCGTCTGTCCGTCGCGACGCTCGATCAGATTGCGTCCGCCGCGCTCTACGACGTCGGTCCCGAATACTTTGAGGCGGTCCGCAAGGAGTATAAGCTCCGCCGCGACACCTGCTATAAGAAGCTCCTCGAGATCCCCGGCGTCGTCGTCAAGGATCCCGAAGGCGCGTTCTACATGATGGCCGCGCTGCCCGTCGACAACGCCGACACGTTCCAGAAGTGGCTTCTGACAGACTTCGACGACAACGGCGACACGGTCATGTTCGCGCCCGGCGAGGGCTTCTACGCCACGCCCGGCAAGGGCAAAAACGAGATCCGCATCGCGTACGTCCTGAAGCAGGACAAGCTCGAACGCGCAATGGATCTTCTGGCGCTCGGCATTCAAAAGTACAACGAAACGCACAAGGCATAAGCCAAGGCATAAAAACAGGGCTGTTCAGAAACACATGTTTCTGAGCAGCCCTTTTTCATCTTATGCGCTCAATACGCGTAGAAATATACCTCGATGTACCAGTTCTCCGCAAGCGGCTCCAGTTCCGAATAGCGGATCTGCTCCGCGGTGTTTTCCGTATAGATCAGCCAGACCTCATAGAGGATGCCGGGGTCCTGATACATCGTCGTGTCGATCGCCATCGGGAGATTCACTTCGAAAAACGGCGCGGCGTCCTCCGTAAAGACCGGCTCCGGTCCGGTCCGGTAAAAATCGATCCCCGTCTGTTCCGACAGCGCGACCAAAGCCTGCACGCTTTCCGGAAGCGTCGCGGGATCGACCGTTGCGTTCCCGTTCCGTTCCGGATCCCACCCATAGGCCTTGCCGTTGAACACATAAAACCGGTCATAATCCGGCCACTCCTTTGCGGCAAGCTCGAACGCTTCCCGGTACTCTGCGAACAGCGCTTCGGCTTCCGCCCGCCTCTCTTCCGGCGGCAGGATCGGGTACGGCCCGTATTCCGTGCCGGTGCAGGTAAAATAGGGGTTGATCCCCTCGGTCCGTTTCGCCGCTTTCACCTCACCGTCCCGTAGGGTGATCGAAAGGCGATCGCTCTCTGCGTCATAGACCGCCTTCTCGATCGCTCCGCTTATAAAGGACACCGTGTCCGCGTCGATTGTGTAAGGCAAATATGTATTCAGCGGCGCGCCGTACGGCTCCTGCGCGAATCGCGCCTTTCCGTCGCCGCAGAATTCCAGATAGTCGGGATTCTTACCCTCGCTTTCCACTTCCCATACGCCCAAAAGCCGTTCCTCCGAAACCGTCGCACGCTGCCCGCGCCCTGTACAGCCGAGCAGCAAAGCGATCGCAAGCAGGATGATCCAAAGCCGTTTTTGTTTCACTTCCGCTCACCCCGCCATATTGAGATTGTCAAAATACGATTCCGCGTCAACGCCGTCGATAAAGTAACCGCGGATATAATCACGCTCCGCATCGTAGTCCGTCGTAAACGTAATCTGCGCGATCGTGCCGTCCTCGGTCATGATCTCCGCGCAATCGTCCGTGTCCTTCCACCGCAGCAGGTACACCCATGTGCCGGCTTCGATCACGGCGGGTTCTCCGTCGATCGTGCAGGGCAGGTCACGGACAACCTCGAACAGATTGTTAAACTCGATCTGCTCCTCGCGCGTCCGGTCCCTGACGCGATCCAGCACGCCCGTCTCATACCATTCCGATGCCGGTTCAAGCTCAGCGCCTGCATACACGCGGCTTCCGTAATACGTCCCGATCAGCCAACAGCGGGCGGTGATGCGCAATGTCCCATCCTGCAGATAGGCATACGCATCGTTGGTTTCCGCCTTGACCTGTCGCACTTCCCTGCCGTGCAGCAACAGAATCGCGGTTTCGTTCCAGTCCGCCATGAAATCCTGCGTCGTCACCACGAGCGCAAGATCGTCCGAGGCAGGATCCGGCTTATACAGGATCGCCTGATCGACCGTATCTCTCGGTTCAAGCTCCGTAAGCGGGTACTCGGCTTCGTCGATGCAGACGATGACGGGCGTGTCGCCGTCTTCCGAGCTTTGCCGGAACGAGATCGTTTCCTGCGTCCCGTCGCCGTCCAGATCGTGCCGGAACAGCACACCCTCCCGGACCTTGCCGAGCGCGGATGCCGGACAGCAGATCGGAAGTCCGACCGGATTGCAAATCACAGCCGCATCTGCCGTTTGCAACGGCAGCACGATCTCCTGCTGCAGCGTCGCAGTGTGCGTCGTTCCGTCGGCAAGCGTCAGCGTCATCCGATCCGAATTCGGCGTCCACTGTGCAGTCTTCACAATCGTCTGATCGGAGAAGGTCAGGCGCACCGTCTGCCCGTCTGCATTCCGCGCATACTGCATCCGCACGTCCGCGTCGCCGCGAAACTCCAAAAGCCGCGCCGCGCCGTTCGCGGACAGCTCCAGATACAGAAACGGAACATCGTCCGTATCCCATACGCCGAACAGTCCTTCCGCTTCGCGGTAAAGCACATACAGATACCAGTCGCCCCAAAGCGGCTCAATCACGTCCCGGTATGCCTCGGCAAACTGCTCCTGCGCGTTTTCCGTGTGGATCAGCCACACCTCGTATGCGGACTGTGCTTCGTCTCTGCTTTCGGGCATCGTCACAACAAAGCACGGCTCCGAATCCTTTGCAAACGGATGACCCGGTTCATATCGAAGCAGCCGCCCTTCCCAATAGATGGTGACGCCCTTTTCTTTGGCTCGCGCAGCCAATACCTGCAATTCCGACGGCAGCTTCGTGATTTCCACTACGGCACGCATATCTTCGTACGGACGTTGATACGACCCTCTTCCATCCTCATCGATCATCAAATCCGGATAGTATCCGGGATTTTTGGTTCTGGCGCTCTCCAACAGCTCCCGATTCTGCTCAAAGAACGCCCGCATCTGTGCGGTTTGCTCCGTCCTTCCGGTCGGCTTTGCCGGATAGCCGTTCATCTGAATGAACGCATACACCAACCGGTCATACAGATCGATCCCCGTTTCCGTCGCCGCCAGGCCGTACAGGATCAGTCCCTTCGTTCCGTCGGTGCCGACCTTTGTATAACACAGGTATCCGTCGTCATACTCCACATGGCGGCAAACAACGTTCGGATATACCGTCCGTGCGGAGTGCAGCACGGAATTCTCATCGGAGTCGCCCGATCCGGTGTTGTTCAGCACAACGTCGATCTGCTCGCGCAGCGGCGTCGCATCCCAATCGTCAAATGCTTCCTCCGGCCGCAGTCCGTATACGATGCTCGGAAGGTCCTTCGCATCCTCTTCGTTTTTCGGAAGGAACATGATAATGTTCGGAACATCATACAGGACGTCATACTCTGCGATCATCAGGCAGCGATATCCGTTCCATGTAAACGCCTCGGTCTGTATCTCCGGCAGCTCTTCGACCGGCGTCAGCGGCATCCCGCCCGGTGCGGGGCCGGGTTCGCTTGTTGCGGGCGGTTCCTGCTCCGTCGGCAACACAGGCGCGTCCGTCGTCTGCGGCGGTACCTCCTGCGGCTTCGGTTCATGCGTGTCGTTCAGCTCCGCCATCGGCTCCGAGGGCGCGCCTTCGCCCTTTTTCGATCCACGGAACAGGCCGACGCCGAACACCAGACCGACGATGCAGGCGATCGCGGCGGCGGCCATGCCGTAGCCGAGAACCCGGCTGAACCGCTTTTGCGGACGTGCCGACTGGCTTTCGACGGGCACGGCGGCGGTCGATGCGGATGTATTCGGTTTGGCCTTCTGTTTTCCGTACAGCGCCGTCTCAAAGCGCGCCTGCGACGCCGCGGGGATCGGCTCGGTTTCCGGATGCAGCAGATTGCCCTGCGCTTCGGCGTCCTTGCGCACGGCGTCGCGCAGCAGTTTTTCAAAGGATTGTTTCCGCATTGCCGTCCTCCTTGCAGAATTGCAGCACCGCACGGCGCGCACGCGTCAGATACACGCGCACCGTGCTCTTCGAGACGCCGAGCGTCTTTGCGATCTCGCCGTCGCGCAGTTCCAAAAGATACTTATACCGCAGCACGTCCCGAAGGCTCTCCGGAAGCTTAGAAACCGCGCGCTTGACCTCCTCGACGGTCAGGCTGTTGATCGCGCGCTCCTCGACCGACGCCGACGTGTCGCCGATCTCGATCTCCTCGATCGGAACGCTCGCCTGCCTGCCGCGCTTTTGCAGCCGGTTCAGCGCGTTTCGCTTGACCGCGGTAATCAGATACACCGCCCGCGCGGCTTCCGGCAGCGATCGCAGCGTGTCGATTTTGCGGATGCAGCGTACAAACGTGTCCTGCACGGCGTCCTCCGCCGCGCCCGGTTCGCGCAGAATCGCAAGCGCCGTGCGCTTCATGCGGTGATAGTTCGACGCGAACAGCTCGCTCATCAGCGCGCGATCCGATTCGCTGTCCAAAACCAGGAACAATAGAATCATCGTGGTACAGCCCCCCTGTTGTCCTCTATACACATAGACAAGCGTGCGGCCAAAAGTGCTGCATCATTTTTCGGATTTTTCTTCCGCATCCGGCGCGGACAGGTGTTTTTTGAAAAAGAAGATCAAAAACGGAATGGAAACGAAGAAGGTGAGAAGGTCCGCTCCAGCCTGCACCGCCTCGATGCCGGTGAGTCCGAACAGCGCGGGCAGCAGGAACACGAGCGGCACAAAGAAGATCCCCTGCCGGCACGAGGCGAGGATCGTTGCGCCGACGGCGAAGCCGAGCGACTGATAAAGCTGATTGACGTAGGTGGAAAAGCCCATCAGCGGGATCGTGACGCACAGAAACGCAAGCATGGCGCTGCCGCATTCCACCACGGCGGGATCGTCGCGGAACCACGTCATGATCGGCGCGCGGAAGAAGAACACAAGCACGGCGATGCAAAGGCAGATGACGGTCGCGGACGCCGTCGCAAACCAAAAGACCTTTTTGACGCGCGAATAGCGCTTTGCGCCGAAGCAGTAGCCCGCGATCGGCTGAAAGCCCTGCCCGACGCCGAGCACGATGTGCCGCACGAACATATAGAGCTTGTTGGCGATCGAGATCGCCGCGACCGCCGCCGCGCCGAACGGCGCCGCCTGAATGTTCAAAAGCGCCGAGGACAGGCTCGCCATGCCCTGTCGGAACAGCGTCGGCACGCCCATGCGCACGATCGAGGTGTAGACGAATACGCGTTTGCCGATGTACTTCGGGCGAATGCGCACGATGCTGCGGTCACGGAAGAAGATGACCGCCATGATGAAAAAGCTCGTCATCTGGCTGAGCATCGTCGCAAGCGCCGCGCCCGCAATGCCCATGCCGAAGCCGAAGATCAGAAGCGGGTCGATCGCAAGGTTTATGAGCCCGCCGCTGATCATGCCGATCATCGAATAGACCGCCTGCCCCTCGGACCTTAAAATGTTGTTCAGCACGAACGCCGAGGTCATGAACGGCGCGGCGATCAGGATAAAGCGCGCGTAATCCACGGCGTACGGCACGACCTCGCCGCGCGCGCCGATCAGGGAGACCAGCGGACGCAGAAACACGAGACCCAATGCGCCGATCAGCGCGCCGGCGACGATGCTCATCAGCGCGGCGGAGGTGCCGACCGTGCTGGCGTCCTCCACGCGCTTCTGACCGAGCATCGGGCTGATGAGGCTCGTGGCGCCCATGCCGATGCTGCCGCCGACCGCCTGGATCACCGCCATCAGCGAGAACACGACGCCGACCGCGGCCGACGCGCCCGTGTCGATCTTTGCGACAAAGTACGTGTCCGCCATGTTGTAGATGACGGTGATGAGCTGGATCACCACCGTCGGCGCCGCTTTTTTGAACAGCAGCCGCCCGATCGGCTCTGTCAGCATCTGCTGCCGCTGCCGCTCGCTGTCAACGTGCATAGCTCCTCCGACTGATTATTCGATCGCGACCGGGTGCGCCGACGCAAGCTCAAAATGATACTGTACAATGCCGAGGTCGATCCGCGCGTACGGTCCGAACAGCGCCTTCAGGGACGCCTGACCGTCCTTCAGCGAAAAGCGGAACTGCTGCTGATTGATCGCCGTCGGCGCCAACAGCGCCGCCTCGACGCCCGCTTTGAACCAGTCCGGCACGTCGCTCGCAACGTCGGTCACCTGCGCGAAGGTCTTGCTTCTGTGCGGCTTTCCGGGCTTTTTTGCATAGCCGATCGAAACGATCGCGGCAAGGCGCTGCCCTTCGCCCGCCATCGGACGCGCAAGCTTCTTCTTGTACGAGCCCGCGATCCAGCAGGTACTTAGCCCCAGCGTTTGCGCAAACAGCACAAGCCGCTCGCCCCAGTAGCCGCACTGACGGTATAGGTCGTCCGTGTCCGGCCCGATCAGCGCAATGTAGTTGATTGCGTTTTCGAACGCGCCGTACTTCGCCCAAAGCCCGGTGATCATTTTGGGATCGTTCTGCACGAGCCGCATCGAAAGCCCGCTCTCTTGATTGCACGCTTCGATCTCCCGTTCGAGCGCCGTCAGCGTTTCGCCCTCGATCGGCTGCAGCGTATACGCGCGCACGGAGTGGCGCGCCTCCATGGCTTCCCGGATCGTCATACACGTTTCCTCCCGTCCTTTGATGGTTCCATTATAATATGCCCGCACGGCGCTTGTCAAACGGCAGGCATTGCCAAACGCGCCCGGTTCCGGTATAATGAGAACAGCAAGGAGGCCTGTATGATTCGTGCCGTGATCTTCGATATGGACGGGCTGATGTTCGATACCGAACGGCTGTACGTCCGCGCCCTCAACGAGTACGTCGGTCCGAAAACCGGCGTCGATTTTCCGTACGAAAACATCCTGAAAACGCTCGGCTGCAACCATGCGGGCTTTACGCGCATGTTTCCGGAGCTGTTCGGCACCGCGCTCACGCCCGAGCAATGCACCGTGCTCGTGACCGAATGGATGACGAAGGAGATCCTTGCAAACGGCGTACCCGTCAAGCCCGGCCTTTATGCCCTGCTGGACGCGCTGAAATCCGACGGCGTCAGGACCGCGCTTGCGACCGGCAACAGCCGCCCGATCGCGCTGGAATACCTGCAGCGCACCGATACGCGCAGATACTTCGACGCACTCGTTTTCGGCGATCAGGTCACGCACGGAAAGCCCGACCCGGAGATCTTTCTCGCTGCCGCAAACGCGCTCGGCGTCGATCCGGCGGACGCCGCCGTTTTGGAGGATTCGGTGAACGGCCTTCTGGCTGCGCACGCGGGCGGGTTCTTCTCGATCTGCGTGCCGGACCTCGTCGACCCGGTCCCGCGGCTCGGCTTTCAGCCGGACGCGGTGCTTCGCTCGCTCGACGAAGCGATCCTGCTGATCCGCGCCGTCAACGGGGCAGGCTGATTCTTCCTTCACACCGGCACGGTCCGGTGCTTTCTTTTTTTCAAAAACCGTGTCCGACTTTTCCGTTTTCCGCGCTCTTATAGGGTGAAAACCGGTTTTACGAGGGAACTATGGAACAACACGAGACATTCAACCGCGTCTATGACGCAACGCGCGACGCGCTTCTGCGCTGGCTTGTGCCGCGCATCCGCAGCGCCGAGGACGTGCAGGAACTGATGCAGGAGATCTATCGCAAGCTGTATCGGAAGCTCCAAAAGCGCGGCGGCATTGCAGAGCCCGAGAAGTACGTTTTCGGCATTGCAAAGCGTGAGCTTGCGGGCTTTTACCGACGCCGCGCCAAGGTGCAGGCGTACGATGCGCCGCTGTCCGACGAGCTGCCGGATGACGGCGCGTCGCCCGAGGATATCGTGCTCGGCCGCGAATGCATGCAGGAGATCTGGGCGATCGTCAAGACCGAGCCGCTGCCGTCCTATCAGGCGTTTACGCTGTACTACGGCTTTTCGGTTCCGACCGAAGAGATCGCGCAGGCGCTCGGCCTTTCGGAGGACGCGGTGCGCCGACGGCTGTCGCGCACAAGAGCCCGCATCCGGGCAATGCTGTCGGAGAGCGGCAAGGACACAGGGAAAGGAGTTTAACATGAACGAACAGGAAGCATATAAAACCGTCGTCAAGGAGCAGATCGTCGACGACGACGCAATTCTGCGCTATGCAAGGACCGCACAGCCGCAAAACAGCAGCGCGTTCCGTGTGCTGAAGCCGGTCGCGATCGCGCTTGCCGCGCTGCTCGTCGTCTTCGGCGTCGCGATGACGATCCCCGCCGCGCGCGCCGAGGTGATGCGCTGGTTCTCCCCCACAAGCGCGCAGGAGTATCTGGAGCAGTCCCCGGAGGAACGCGAGCCGAACGAGGAGCTGGACGCACTGATCGTGCCCGGCGGGCAGAGCGACACGCAGGTGGAAGTCCTCAGCGTTGCGGAGGAAGACATCTATTCTGAGATTGCAAAGGCGCTTGAGACCGCTGAGTTCGGTGACACGATGTTCGACGGTGAAAACCTCTATATCCGCATGCGGGTGAACGGCCTCGGCATGCTCTCGACAATCGAAATGATGACCGGCGGCAATCTGACCAAGAACATCATCCCTCCGGAGCTGACGCCCGGATACTTCGAGGATTACCGTACGCCGCAGGAATTCCTTTCCGGAGAGATTCCCTTCTGGGCGGACGCGGAAACCTTTGTGACCTACACGTTTGCGGACGGTACGCAAATAAACGGCGGCTACGGCGTATTCAGCGTTGACGATACCGACATTCGACCGCTGCTCGATTCTCTGCGGCGGGACGATCTCGATCACGGCACGTATTCCACGCCGGAACAGTTCGCTGCCGTCAATGAGCGCGAAACGGCGTATCTGCGGGATCGAACGGTCCATGTCAGCATTTGGACCTATATGAAGGACCTGTCCTCGGATGCATACACGCAAACGCTGTACGATACCTTCCGGGCGCATGCGGATGAAAACGGCTGCGTTGCCGTGACCGTCGGCATGAAGATTCTGCACGATCTCGGTCAGGAACCGTGGACTGAAACCGTGCTTAATGCAACGCTCGGCGAAGTCACCGTCGATCTCGACGCATACAAGTCCCTTCGGAAAACCGCGCTCAAGCCCGTCGGAAACGAAGCGGTCTTTGCGCCGGAAAACGTGTTCTTCTCGCTGTCCGATTGGAAATCGGACGAGAACGGCGTCCCGTACTGCACATACGTCAATCAGACGGTCGATCTTGACGGACTGACCATAAAGCCGCTCGACGGCGCGTACATCGACGCGCTCGGCATTCAGAATCTGCGCATCAGGCTGACGCCGCCGAAGAGCTGGAGCCGGGAGATGCTTGCGTATCTGAATTCGATGGACCTTGACTTTGAAGTTCTGATCAACGGAGAACCGTTGGGACAGGTCGACAGCATCCGCATGGAAGCCAAGGAAAACGGCACGATGCTGATCACGATCGGCAATATCGGCGGCGTACCGCTCGATCAGCTCAAGGATGTCAAAGCCGTCACGCTGATCCCGACGCTGTCCTATATCCGCAGTCTGCGCATCTATACGGAGGGCGATCCGGACGGAAAGCTGACCGAAACGCTGCTGAAACCGGGCGTCGAATACGCGATGGGCACGAACTGCGGTACATGGATCGGTGAAACGACCGAATACCCGCAGTACACGATCACGTTTATCGCGGAATAACATATCACTCGCGTTCGGAGCGGCTTTCCGCCGCTCCGATTTTTGTCGAAAATCTGCCGTTTCCGCTTGTATTTTGGCCGTCGGCGTGCTATGATAGAGGAGCAAAAAAGAGATGGAGGATTCGATCGAAATGAGAATCGCGATCATCGGCGGTACCAACATCGAGACGCTCCCGATCCGCTACCGGGAGCAGGCTGTTTCCACCCCCTACGGCGACGTTGTCGTGTTCCGCGGCACGCTCAAGGAGGGCAACGAGGTCATCTTCCTGTCCCGTCACGGCGTTTTGTACGCGCACGATCCGGGCGACATCAACTATCGCGCCAACGTCTATGCGCTGCACCAGATCGGCGTCACCCACGCGATCAGCGTCACGTCCGTCGGCGCGTGCGACTATTCGCTGCGTCCCGGCGAATACTGCCTGATCAACGACTTCATGGACTTCACCAAGGGCCGCGCATCCTCGTTCGAGCGCGAACACCGCGCCACGCTGCACACCGGCATGGAAAACGTGTTCAGCGAAACGCTGAACAGCACGCTGGAGGAGCTGATCCGTCAGCTCGGCCTGCCGTACTCCGGCCGCGCGACCTATGCCTGCACGGAGGGCCCGCGCTTTGAGACCGCTGCGGAGATCCGCGCACTGCGCACGCTCGGCGCACAGGTGGTCGGCCAGACGGTCGTTCCGGAAGCGCCGCTGTGCCGCGACCTCGGCATCGAGTACGCCGCTCTGGGCCTTATCACCAACTACTGCACCGGCATGACCGGCGTCGTCACCGACGTCGTGATCGAGCACGTCATGGACGAAAACCGCGAGGACATCTTCCGGCTGTGCTTCGACCTGATCCGCCGCATGACGACGTACGCCGAGAACTGAGACGTCATGACTTTTTAACATTATATATAATCCTTGGCTATTGACAATACGGCCCGGTCATGATATCATTTTTATGATTGAAAAGGCCGAGAGGCTTACAGTTTTATTCGGGAGATAAGGAGATTTCAACCTATGGAAAAATATGAAAAGCCTGTTCTTGAAATCATTGCGCTGATGAATGATGTGGTTACGGCAAGCGGTTGCGACCAAGAGAGCCCTGAATTGCCCTGAAGTGTAACAGTTGTTCATTCGTCCACACAGTTTTCGCGGTATGCGTTATTCGCATGCCGCATTTCTTTCATGAGGGTTCACCATGCATACGATCCATTCTGCGGATCCCACCGTTGCGAAGCTCATACCTCCGGGAAAGCCATCCGTCGGCGTGCGCTATATCCCGTCTCTGTTCGCTTTGCCCTTTGCCCATAACGGAAAACGTTATGCTTTTCACACGCTGACAAAACAGTGCGTCGAGGCGATCCTTCCCGCGTCCGCCATGGCGGGAGAGGGCTATGACGAGCTGATTGCAGCGCGCTTTCTGGTTCCGGAAAACACGGACGAATGCGCGTTTTACCTATCCGTATCTCAGATGCTGCGCGCTTTTCATAAAGTGCAGGGCGTCCCCTCCTATACGATTTTACCGACGCTTGCGTGCAACGCGCGCTGCACCTACTGCTATGAAGAAGGCAGAGTGCCAAAGACCATGACGGTCGAAACAGCGGATCGAGTCGTTCGATATATTTCCGATACGCATGCAAAATCACCCGTCAAGCTCACATGGTTCGGCGGTGAACCGTTGCTCTGCGAAGGGATCATTGACCGCATCACAGCAGGGCTCAGGGACGCGGGGATCGAATTCCAATGCAAGATGGTCTCCAACGGAAGTCTGATCACGCCGTCCGTTCTTGAGAAGATGCAAACCGATTGGAATCTCAGGTCCGTTCAGATCTCCATGGACGGTGCAGAGACGGACTATTATGCACGTAAATGCTACTATCGCGAACAAGGTCAATACCATCATGTGTTGTCCGCGATCGACCGCATGTCGGAAGCCGGAATTCGTGTTGCGCTGCGCTGCAACGTGGACGAAGGCAATATTACGGGCGTCGATGCATTTCTGAACGATCTCAATCGCTGTATTACGCATAAAGACAATGTGTACCCGTATCTGAGCCCTCTGAATGACGCGCGCGTCGGCGAAAACGACGTTTCCATATGGAAGCAAGTCATAGCATTTCGCGAGCGAATCAGGCAAGCAGGCTTCCGTCCTTTGCTGTATAAGAGCTTGAAAATGCAGTTCCGTGTCCATTATTGTATGGCAGATTCGGGCTGTGTCGTCATTGGCCCGGACGGAGGGCTGTATCCATGTGAGCATTGCCCGGAGGAAAGCCGGTTCGGCAACGTGTTCGACGGCGTGACCGATGCGGAGGCGAAAAGGCGCTTCTGCCGCACGGACCGCGTGCGGGAAATGTGTCGCAGCTGCCCGTTTTTACCGGAATGCACAAGCTTTTCTTCCTGTCCGTGGCACGACACGCATTGCCGCGAGGTGCGCATGCTCCTTGCGCTGGATGACCTCAATCGCATGATTGACAAACAAACGGAATTTGAAACGGCGGAATCCGCTTTTTCGGACTGTTGAGGAGGAATACAATGAAGCTCAAAGATCAATTTCTGGTTCACACGGTCGACGATACACAGTTTCTGGTGCCGCTCGGCGGAGAAGCGTTCTCCGGGATCGTGCGCAGCAACAGGACTGCCGCGTTTATCGTGGACTGTCTCAAGGAGGACACCTCGGAGGATGCGATCGTCGACGCCATGTGCCGCAAATATGACGCTCCGCGCGCGGTCATTGCGGACGACGTACACGCAATCCTGGAGTCGCTTCGGCGCATCCACGCGATAGAAGAATAACGAGCGTATGCAAAACCCGGCCCTCCGTTCGGAAGGCCGGGTTTACTATGTGTCGGTTTACAGGATCCGAAGCGACTGCTGTTTGCCGTCGAGCGTCCAGCGAAGCGTAAGGCCGTCGTCGGCTTCGACCGAAACGTCGGTCGCCTTCTCCGTGAGACTGCGGACATGCGCAAACTGCTTCTTCTGCGCATCGGTATAGGTATTCAGCGCGTCCGAGGTCAGAAGCATGCCGCCGAGCAGCGCGTTGACCGTAAAGAGCTTTTCCTTTTCCTCCGGCGTCAGCTGACAGTTCGCTTCGCGCAGGAAGAACACGTCCGGATCGCCCATGAACGCGCGGCCGGTGAGCTGACGGCGGAAGGTCGTGTCCTCGATGGACTGCTTGGTGGAGACGCGCTCGCGGTGCGTGATCTGCATCAGCTTCGAGCCGTTCCAGTCGAGCCCGACGTCGCAGCCCACACGGCAGTATTCGACGACGCCGAACGCCGGCCACAGCGGCACGCCGCAGCCTAAGATCAGCTTGCCGCGGCAGGCCTTTCTGAGGATGTTCATCGCGCGGCACATGCGCGCGGCTCTCGATTCGGTCTCGCTGCCGAACGGCGCGGCGCCGTACAAAAAGTCCAGCTTCACAAGATCGAAGCCCCACTCGTTCAGCACGCGGTCAAGCACCTTGTTGACATACGCGACGACCTCGGGATTGTCGATGTCGAGCGAGTAGAAGCCGCCCCAGTTCGAGCCGTCCGACCACGGCTTGCCGTTGTGCTTGTAAAGCCAGTCCGGATGCTCCTCCATGATCTTCGAGCCCTTCTGGCACACGAACGGCGCAAGCCACAGTCCCGCGCGGAAGCCCGCCGCATGGATCGCATCGGCCGCGGTCTTGAGCCCGTTCGGAAACTTGTTCGCGTCCGGAACGAGCCAGTCGCCGACTGCCGTCTCCCAGCCGTCGTCGATCTGGAACAGATCGTTCGGCTGCAGCAGCGCCTTTGCGCCGACAAGATCATCGGTGATCGTCGCGTCGTTGATGTCCTGATAGCGGTTGTACCAGCTCGAATAGCCGAACAGCTTTTTGTCGGTCAGCGGATGCACGTCCATCGCGGCAAACCAGCCGTCAAAGACCTCCTGCTCCGTGCCCTCTGCGATATAGAGGTCGAACGCATGGAACTCGCCGTCGGCCTTCATGCCCGCGCAGTCGCGTTCGAGCAGCAGCTCGCCCTTGTTCGCATCGTACTGAAACAGCGTATAGCCGGGGATCTCGTCGAGCGAGCCGAACAGCAGAAACTGCTTGCCCGTGCGCAGGTAGCACCAGGACTCGCCGTGCGTGATCCCCTTCTTGTAGGGATATTTGACAAAGTGGTAGTCGCCGTAGCGATTGATCCCGAACGCCCCGCGCAAAAAGCACGGCAGGTGCTTAAGGCCCTTCGTGCGGCCGGTCCGGTCGTATTCGGGGCTGTACGTCCAGTTCTGGTAGCCGTTCATAAAGACGCGCGTCGCGTCCGTCGCGGGAAGCGCAACCGTCGCCGTGACCTTCTTCAGCCGCGCGTTTTTCAGCGGTACGCGCACATGCACGACGCCGTTCGCAGCGACGCTGCCGGTGACCGGCGCGCCGTTTTCCGTTTCCACACAGTAGTGCAGCATCCGTTCCGTGTTTGCCATGTTATTCTCCCTCCCGAATGGTAAATGATATCGTGACCGGAGCCGTCTGCTCCGAGGATACCGTCAGTGTGCCCCTGCCGCCGTGCCCGACGGTTTTGACATACGCGCCGGTCATGCCGCCCTCGGCGGTCGAAACGTCGGGACCCGCAAGCGCAAGATCGCCCGCGACCGCAAAGCGGACCGGCAGCTGCGCATACGATGCAAGGTTGTTGTTCGCGTCGAGCACGCGCACGCGCACCGCCGCCATATCGTAGCAATCGCCCTCAACGAGCTCGGTGCCGCTGACGCGGACCTCCAGATGCAGTTTCTTGTTCGGACAGCAGACGACCGACGCCGTGACCGTCTCGCCGTTGATCGCGTCGAACCGCCATTCGGTCGCCGCGCCGCCCCAGTTGCCGACGTACTTGCCGTACAGCTGTTCGCCGTCGGCCCAGCTCAGATGATACCGCTTCATGCAGTAAAACATGCGCAGCTTGTCGGCAAGCGGCATTTTTTCAAGCCCGTATTTGCCCGCGGCGAGAAGCTCGCGGTGCAAAAGCTGCTCCTTCTTGCCCGTGATGCCCTCCTCGCTGATCAGAAGCTGGCCGATAAGATCGTCGATTTTTACCGGCGGATGGTCGAGACCCTTCCACGGCTCCGGCTTGAAGATCTTGACGAGCTTGTCGTTTTTGTAGAGCGCGACGCGTTCGGCGTTCGTGAACGCCCAGATCTCGCCGATCTCGCCCGCGGGATAGTCGCCGATGCACATCGGCGTGCCGATCGAAAGCACCGGCTTCTGTTCGCCCTGGCTCGCGTAGGCGTACGCGGCGAGCTTCGGGTTGCGGAACGCGTCCATAACGCCGTGGTAGCAGACGCGGTCGCCCGAGCCGAAGTCCTTGTGCGTCGGATAGTCGAACATGCACCAGCCGAACACGCCCGCGTGCTCGCCGGAGGCGGCTGCCGCGTCGATCGTGCGCGCATGGCGCAGCGCGTGCTGCTGCCGCTTGCTCCACGGATCGAAGGACTTTGTCGGGAACATGTGCCCGGAATGCTCGGAGATCAGAAAGCCCTTCTCGGGATCGGTCGTGATCTTGCCCTTCTTGCGGATCGGATCGTCGAATTCGAACGGTTTGAAATCGTTGTACGCGTAGACGTCCTCCAAAAGACGGCTCTTCACAAGGTAGCGCACGCCGGACGTCTGCCGCGACGGATCCAGAAAATGCGCGAGTTTGTTGGTCTTTTCATACAGCGCGTCGTTGTCGCGGCTCTCGTTGATGCGCACGCCCCACAGCACGATCGACGGGTGATTGCGGTACTGCAGCACCATTTCGCGCACGTTGTCGATCGCCTGCTCCTGCCACGCCTCGCCGCCGATGTGCTGCCAGCCCGGGATCTCGGTGAACACCAGAAGCCCCAGCTCGTCGCACGCGTCGATAAAGTATTGGCTCTGCGGATAGTGCGAGGTGCGTACGGCGTTGCAGCAAAGCTCCTCCTTCAGAATGCGCGCGTCCTCGCGCTGCAGGCTTTTCGGCGCCGCATAGCCGATGTACGGGTACGCCTGATGGCGGTCGAGCCCGCGCATGAAGTACCGCTTGCCGTTCAGATAGAAGCCGTCCATACGGAACTCGGCGGTGCGGAAGCCGAAGCGCGTGGTCACGACGTCCAGCGGCTGCATGTCGCTGTCGTACAGCGTCGTTTCCAGCGTATACAGCACCGGCTGTTCCGGCGTCCACGGCAAAGCGTTCGGCGCGTGTACGGTCATGGTCCGGACCGTCAGCCCCTCCGGCGCCTCCGTGACGTTGTCGGAATCCGCGTCGGCATTCTGCGCGATGCATTCCCCCGCCGCGTTCAGGATGCGGTTGCGGACGAGCGCCGCCTCGCCGCCGGACACGGTGCTCTGCACGGTCGCCGTGTGCAGATCCGGGGTATGCACAAAGACGTTCGCAAGGCAGGTCGTGCTGCGCACGTCAAGCCATACGTCGCGATACAGACCGCCGTAGGTCAGGTAGTCGATGACGTAGCCGAACGGCGGCACTGCCGGGTTCTCGGTCGAATCGAGCCGCACGGCAACAAGATCCGCGCCGTCGAACCGCACCGCGTCGGTGATCTCCACGCGAAACGCGGTGTAGCCGGTCCGATGCGTCGTCAGCTCCCTGCCGTTTACAAACACCGTCGCGATGTGTGCCGCGCCGTCGAACTGCAGAAAGATGCGCTTGCCGCGCTGACCCTCGTCGAGCGGGAGCGTTCTGCGATAGCCGTATACGCCTTCATACTCCTCCGGCCCCGCATAGTGCTGCGGGATCGGCCGCGGATTGTGCGGCAGCCGCACCGGCTCGCCTTCCCCCTCGCCGAAGCGGAACGCGTTTGTCCACAGCGACGTGAATTCCCAACCGTTGTTGAGCTGTTTCATCTGCCCGACCTCCGTATATTCTGTCAGTTTATTGTACCATGGATCGCGTTCCGAGACAAGGCGGAATACACAAAAAAGCGGACGGTTTCCCGTCCGCTTTTTGGCTGAATGGATTACTCTTCGCCGTAGATCAGGTTCTGCTCGTTCTCCGGATCGAAGAAGTGCATCGCCTTGCCTTCGAAGGTGATGTAAACCTCTGCGCCGTTGACGAGGTTCGTGCGCTGCTCTTCGGTGAGGTCGATGGTCGGGACGCGGACGATCCAGCGCGTGCCGTCCTCGCTGAAGACGTGCAGGTGCAGCTCGCTGCCCATCATCTCGTTGACCTCGAGCTTGCACGGGATCGCGTTCGGGCCGGGACCTGCCAGCTGGATGTGCTCCGGACGTGCGCCGAGCAGGATCTCACGGCTGCCGAGACCCTTCTCTGCGAGCAGCTTCGCCTTTTCGCCGGTGACTTCGATCTTCGCGCCGCACGGCGTGACGAAGTATTTGCCCTGCTCCTTGATGAGGTTGGTCTTGAGGATGTTCATCTTCGGTGCGCCGATAAACTCTGCAACGAACAGGTTGCTGGGCTTCTCGAAGACTTCCATCGGGGTGCCGACCTGCATGATGTAGCCGTCCTTCATGATGACGATGCGATCGCCGAGCGTCATAGCCTCGGTCTGGTCATGCGTAACATAGATGAACGTGGTGTCGAGCTTCTGACGGAGCAGGATGATCTCTGCACGCATCTGGTTACGGAGCTTAGCGTCGAGGTTCGAAAGCGGTTCGTCCATCAGGAAGACCTTGGAATCACGAACCATTGCACGGCCGATTGCAACACGCTGACGCTGGCCGCCGGACAGAGCGCGCGGCTTACGGGTCAGGTACTGGGTGATGCCGAGAATCTCCGCCGCATTGGTGACCTTTGCATAGATCACATCCTCCGGGACCTTCTTCAGGCGGAGGGAGAACGCGATGTTGTCATAGACCGTCATATGCGGATACAGCGCGTAGTTCTGGAAGACCATCGCGATGTTGCGGTCCTTCGGCTGGAGGTCGTTGACGACCTCGCCGTCGATCTCTACCGTACCGTCGCTGATCTCTTCGAGGCCAGCGACCATACGGAGCGTGGTGGATTTG
>JAEEGH010008458.1_pt1 | contig 24331 bp, 19 predicted proteins | sample 9134181 | NCBI WGS metagenome assembly JAEEGH01 (sample SAMN16246544, study PRJNA631951) | gut metagenome | biome: gut microbiome; feature: rumen; material: DP-attached | host: Bos | place: Iran: Karaj | collected 2018-10
TGAGGGCAGGGTAGAGGTCCATCATGCAGGCGTCGAAGCCGTAACTGGCGTAGGCGGCCACCTTGTCGTTGGCAGTCAGGCCATAATGATTCTGGTACCAATGGCAGAAAGCCACAAGGTTGCCATGTTCGAGTTGGCAGCCCTTGGGCGTGCCCGTCGAACCCGAAGTGTAAAGCATGATAAAGAGGCTCGAAGGAGTGATGTCAGCCTTTACGGGTTCACCCATAGGCAGCGAATCGATGTCTTTCGTCAGTAGCACTTCACCTTGGTATTCATCGACGATGGGTCGCAATTCTTCATCAGCAATGAGCAACTTGGCGTTGGCATCCTTCATCATGAAGTTCAGACGCTCGGCAGGATAACTCGGATCTAAAGGCTGATAAGCGCAACCGGCCTTCAGCACACCCAGCGAGGCAATGGCCATCCACTCGCAGCGCGGAATGAGCACCGAGACAACATCCTCATTGCCAAGGCCTTGTTTCACAAGGTAATTGGCGATACGTTCCGAAATGGCATCCACTTCTTTGTAAGTATAATGCTTGTCATGGTACACCACTGCCATATTGTCGGGTGTTTGGGCCACTTGCTTGCGGAACAGCGAGATGATGGTCTGGGTGTCGTCGTAAGGCACATCGGTTTGGTTGAAGCTGTCGAGGATGGTGGTTTGTTCGGCATCCAACAGCGACACTTGCTGCAACTTCATCTCCGGTTGACGGACGAATGCCTTCGCAGCGTTGCAGATCGACTGGGCCAAACTTTGCATCAGTTCGTGGCTGTAACGGCCATTGTCATATTCGACGCACACACTCGGCTTACCTGCCTTGTCGTTCATGATATAGAAAGCGATGCGGAACTTCGGCGTGTCTGACTCCAGATTGTCAATGGTCAGCGTCTGGCCTTTGAACTTATGCTCGTCGATAACGCCCATCTGGTAGGCAAACATGATTTCGGCGGAAAGGTCATAGTCGGCAGCGATTTGTGCGAAAGGATATTTCTCATGGCGCAACGTCTCATCGAACTGCTTGCTGGTCTCGTTAAGGAACTCAAGCACAGTCTGTTCGCCGATAGTGGAACTCAATGCCAGCGTGTTGACGAACATGCCGGTAGTGTTGCTGATGCGCAGGTCGGAACGTCCGTTGCTGATGGTGGTGATACACAGTTGCTCGTTGTTGGTGAAACGCGAAAGTGCGTAGAAGGTGGCAGCGAGGGTGAGATGCGCCGGAGTGATGTTGTGCTGACGGCAGAAGCTCTCTATGGCTTCGAAATCCAACTGGCTCGACAAGGTCTCTATGACGCCTTGCTCTTTGGGGTTGGTTAGGTCTGACGGTACCTCGGTCACGCCTTCCACATTGCCCAAACGCTCTTGGAAGAAGTCTTTGGCAGCCGCATATTCCTCGCTGCTTTCGGCGGCTTTCTCTGCCGCCACGAAATCGGCGTAGGTGAATGACTCAGGTTCAATCTCACGACCGTTGAGCAATTCAAAGAGTTGGGTCAAAAACAGGTCAATAGATCCGCCGTCAATGACGAGGTGATGGAAATCGAGCATAAGATAAACCCATTGCTCAGTTGTGACAATCTCCATGCGATAGAGCGGACCTTGCCTCAAATTGAACGGCTTGACAAAATCCCGCTTATATTGGTTCAACTCTGCCTCGCTATGCCGGCTCTGCAGAATCTCGATAGGTTGCTCGAAATCAATGATTTGAATGATACCCGAACCTAAACTTCCAAAATGCGCCCGCAGCTGAGGATGCGTTTTGACAAGGGTTTCCAATGCCTTGGAAAGCAAGGTGGTATCTACATCTTTTGGGAAACGAACCGCCATCGGGATATTATATACGGTTGCCTCGGGCTGCTTTATGCAATCCACATAGACGCCCATCTGCGCGTATGACAACGGAATATTGTTCGTGTCGGCATGGGTCTCTGCTTTCACCGTCTCTTCCCCAGTACCTTCGCTCATCATCTTGGCCAAAATCTCGTTCTCGATGGTCTGTAAAGTGCCCGTCTTGGCTAATGATTTCGAGTCGAGGATGACACCGAAACGTTTGTTGATTTGAATCGCCAACTTGATGGCCATGATGGAGGTCAGGCCGACATAGCCCAACACGGTTGTCACGCCAAAGTCTTCGGTGTTGATGATCTTTGCGATGATGCTGTGGATTTCTTGCTCCAGGACATTCATCGGCACATTGCTCTCCATAACGGCCTCGGAAGCTTTCTTTTCGGGCTTGGGAAGGGCTTTCTTGTTCACCTTCTGGTTTTGGTTGAGTGGAATCTTTTCAATCTGCATCGTCACGGCAGGCACCATATAAGGCGGTTTTTGGTCGAGGATGAAATCGTTCAGCGCTTGGATATCAATTTGCTCATCAGCAACGATATAGGCAGCGATGAATTTGCCGCCGCCTTCTTCATCGAAGGCCTGCACCGTAGCATCCTTAATGCCTGGAAATTCACGAATGACGGCTTCTACTTCCGTTAGTTCGACACGGAAGCCACGAATCTTCACCTGTCCGTCCTTACGACCAACAAACTGGATGTTGCCGTCTGGCAGATAGCGCACGATGTCGCCCGAACGATAGACGCGAGCGTATTTTTCTTCGGTATTAAACGGGTTGGGAATAAACACCTCTGCCGTTTTCTCTGGGCGGTTGAGATAGCCACGTGTCACTTGCGGACCAGCAATCCAGAGTTCTCCTGGAGCACCGACGGGGAGTCTATGTCCATATTTGTCCACGATATACAGTTTACTATTGGAAACGGCACTTCCGATGGGAATGTCCTTTTTACGCTCCCTGATGAGGTAAGAGGTGACATAGCAGATAGTTTCAGATGGACCATAGCCGTTGAAGAGGGCATAGCTTTGAGGCGGGTCTAATGATGCCAGTTTTTCACCACCAGTCATCATTCCTTGAAGGGAATGGTTCTCGATGCTAGTGACAAACTGATAGCCCACTTGTGTGGTCATAAACGTATGGGTGATTTTGTTCTGCTCGAAGTATTCGTTGAGCGCAATCAGGTCGAGGCGCATTTCCTCAGGGATGATGTGGAGTTCGGCACCAATCGTCAATGTCGCATAGATTTCCATCGGCGAAGCGTCGAATCCGAAGCTGGCATACGACGTCACACGACTCTCGGATGTGAATCCTAATTGATGCTGATGCATGTAGCAGAAGGCGACCCAGTTTCTGTGTTCCGACATTCCCCCCTTGGGCACTCCCGTTGAGCCGCTGGTATAGACCAACGTAAAGAGGCTTTCGGGCTTTGGCTCCTCAGGCAGTGTCTCTGCCGGTGGTAGCTGCATCAGGTCTTTCGTATAAATCACCTCTCCTTGATATTCATCTACGATTCCGCGCAGTTCCTCATCGGCAATCAGCAGTTTTGAACCTGTGTCCTTCATCATGAAGTTCAGGCGCTCTTTAGGATAGGTCGGGTCAAGGGGCTGATAGGCGCAACCAGCCTTGATGACACCTAACGAAGCGATGGCCATCCATTCGCAACGGGGTATCAGAATGGCGACAATGTCCTCAGCTCCCAATCCTTTCGATGCAATAAGGGCTGCAATACGGTCGCTGATGTCGTCCAATTCGCCATAGGTGATCCGCTTGTCTTTATAGACGACAGCCGTTTTGTCGGGCGTTGCCTTAGCCTGACGGCGGAACAGCGACACGATGGTCTGCGATTCGTCATAAGGCAAGTCGTTCTGGTTGAAGGTGTCAAGGAAAGCAACCTGCGCATTGGTGGCGATGTCAATGTCACGCAGGTAGGTCTGAGTCAGTAAGCCTTCCAAGGTGGCCTCGTAACTCTCCAAGAATTGGTCAATCAGCGTTTCGGAGTATTCGTTGGACTTGTATTCCGCCCTGATATGATATTGATTGCCGACATAGAAAGTCATTAGATAAAACGGTGTGTCCTCGTTGTGGTTGCGGAGCTGTATGGTTTGCACAGGTTTGCCCATCAGTTCCTTGTAATCAAACAAGAGTCCGTGCCATGCAAATGCGGTATTGCTTTGCAGGTTGAGGTCGGTCATCAGGTCGGTATAGGCATAGATGTCGTGCTGGCGGCTACCGAGCATCTGCTCCTGATTGGCTTTCAGGAAGTCGAGCACCAAGGTCTCATCGGTGAATTTGGCGTAAACGGGCAAAGTCTTCACCGACATGCCAATGGAATGTTGGAACTTGGGGTTGGTGCGCCCATTGTAAACCGTGGTGAAGAGCGATTCCTGCTCGTTGTTGTATTTCGCCAAGAGATAAGCGTATGCCGAAGTGAAAAGGGTGCTTTTGTTAATACCGTTGGCCTTGCAGAAAGCGTTCACACGGTCCATTTCAGTGTCGAGCACACGGACTTTATGGGCGTCAGAGGGTTCTGAAATTTCGAGGTCGGGGAGAAGTTGAGTGAAGGTGTCGCCACAGTCGAAGTTTTGGGCATACCATTGCTTGCCTTCCTCGAAAGCAGGCGTTTTGCGCATCTCGGCTTCGGCGAGGGCCAATTCCTGCATTGTCATCTCCTCTGGAGCAAGCGTTTCGCCGTTGTATGCCGCCTCCACATCGCGAATCACGATGTCAAACGAGGCTCCATCGCCGATGATATGGTGCATGTCCCAAAACCAATAGACATGATCTGCGTCGCGCATCACTTTGGTATGAAACAGCCTGCCACCGTAAAGTTTGAACGGCTCGATGAATTTTTGTTTTTCCGCCTCAATGTCCGTGACCTGTTCAACTGTGAGGTTAATTTTTTCATTCTCCATGTCAATGGACTGGACGGGCTCGCCCTCGTCGTTCACCCCAATCCGCGTGAAGAAAGTGGGGTGCGCCTTTATCGTCGTTTCGATGGCGCGACACAAACGGTCGGCATCGAGGCTGCCGTCAAAGACAAAGAGAAACGGCAGGTTATAGAAAATCTCGTTTTCATGGCTTACACATTCGGCATAGATGCCATATTGCGATCTTGATAAGGGAGCAATTGAACCATTAGTTGCTTTCATATTGAGCGATTTTATTTTGATTAACTCGTTGGATAGTTTAAATAAGATACAAAAATAGAAAAAAATGGAAAAAGCAAGGGCGAAGTGGGGGGAAATTACGGTTTTTTGAGAGGAAGACAGGGAATTAATCATTATAGGTGTTTTTTCTGAAAACAACTTCCATTCGAAAAGGATTTTTCTGTAATTTTGCACCCTTAAAACGGCATAAAAGCGATGCTAAATTATTGTAAATCACCGATTCTAAAAAAGATAAACAAACAAAAAAACGCTTTCCATCCCCAAAAGGGGAATCCCAATCCCTGAATCTTTAAATCTTGAATCTTTGAATCTTGAATCTTTAAATCTTGAATCTTGAAATCTTGAATCTTTAAATATTAAATCTCCAAAACTCTAAACTAAGAAAATGAAAACAAAAAAAAATGAATCTGAAAGCCATCGTACTTTCGCTCGGGCTGGTGGCCATGATATTGCCGTCCAGCGCAATGGCGCAAAAAACCACCGAAAGACCTGGAGGATTGTTTGGCCTCAATGACCAGCCTGAAACAAGCCTTCTGCACCGAAATATATTTGAAAAAAAGGGATTGGATCTCAATGTGGGAACCCAACCTTTCCAAGAACCCGCTCCTTTGGGTAGCGGTATCGCCATTCTGATTGGCGCGGGCCTCGGCTATATTGCACTGAAGAAAAAGGAGGACAAGCAATGAAAAAAATAGCAATTTTCGTGGCAGCCTTGGTGCTGACCCTCGGCCTTGCCCAGTGCAAGAAGGAACAACCCGCCACGCCCCAAGACACAGAAGGCAACCTTGTTCACCTCACAGTGAACGTGGGTGCTTCGACAGGCTCAGCAACCAACGGCTCAAGAGCTGATGTTGACCCCTCAACTGGTGTTTTCTCTTTCAGTAATGGCGACATACTCTATGTCGGCTACGACAGTGCCTGTGTTGGCACGCTGGAATATAACGCCACCACGAACAAATTCAGCGGCGACCTCAGTCTTTCGCAAAACGGCGACCAACCGCTGCATTTCTACTACCTGGGAGGATATGGAGAATATGTTAACCAAGTTGATGAAACGCAATACACCGTTGACATCTACGAACAACAATTCAATCCCTATCCCGTGATTTCCTACGGCACTTCAACGACTAACTATTCCGAAAGCAGCAACACTTACTCCACCACATTGGAGAACCAATGCGCCTTGGTGGAGTTCACCACCAACAGGATTCTCAAGGAAGCGAACTTTATGATCCAGGGAATAAACAACCGGGTGATTATTGACTTTGCCAACAACACCTTTACCCCCACCCGCTACGGAAGCGAGCAAATCTCACTGTACCCCGAAACTCCCACCAGCCGCTGGGCCATCCTGCTTCCCAATGAAGACTCAGTGACCGTCACCGTTGATGCTAGATCCCAAGGGTACAACTATAAAGTAATTACCATTCCTCCTGTCCATAAAAATGATTTTCTGCATGGCGAGAATGCTATCAGTTTTGAGTTGACGGCTATGGAGGCCGGCAACCCGCTGACGATGATGGCCTATGGGGGCGCTACAATCCGTGTGATAAATCCGCCGGATGGAATGCAGTACGATATCGGCGAAGGCAAGCAAACCATAAACGGCGTGAACGAGATCAGCATCGATGTCAGCCCAGGCAATTGGGTGCGTTTCTACGGCAACGGCACCAGAATCAAAGACTATAGTTCTACCAATATTGTCAGCACTAACAATGTGGAATTGAGTGGCAACATCATGAGTTTAGTGGACGAGGAAAACTTTGCGACGATCACCACAATGGAAGGCGCTTCTTTCGCAGGTCTTTTCGCTGGAAACACATGTCCCATCAATGCAAGCGGTCTGCTGCTGCCCGCCACGACGCTGAGCCAAGACTGCTATTCTGGCATGTTTGCCGGGTGCTCCGGAATGGATGACACCCCCACCGAGTTGCCCGCCTTAACATTGGCCCCTGGATGCTATTCTAACATGTTCGAGGGGTGCAGCATGTTAAATAATGCTCCCCATCTGCCCGCCACGAAATTAGTAGAAGGGTGTTATGCTTATATGTTTAACGGATGCAGCAACCTCTACCAAGTGACCTGCTTAGCCACCACCATCACTGGCTCTAACTGCACCACAAACTGGCTCAACGAAGTGAACGATCATTCCCCTGACGGCGGTCCCTGCACATTCACCAAGGCCAAGGGTGCATCCTGTTGGACCTGGGGTCCCAGCGGTATCCCCAATAACTGGACGGTCAACGAATACTAACCCTACAACAATCGTCTAACCTGAATATGAAAGGCAGCCCTTAAACGAAGGCTGCCTTTCGTGTTTTTTCGCAAATCTTCAACCTTGGCTCTTCTGCAATTGGACACCATCGCTCCGAGACACCAGCCTGCAGCCATTTCATGCCAGCGAGGTCATGAGTGGGGTGGGAGAAATTTCGGTTTTTTCAAAGCCCTGCAAGAGTGACAAGATATTTTGTGCAGATGCCATCAGCACAATTTGCGGAGAACTCAAACTATATAATCCTAAAATATATATGGCCATCGTACATATTCAATACAGCTTTTTTCTTCTATTATTCAATATCTCGCAAACTTTTTCTATCTTTGCCCACATCAAAACAATTAAAAATCTAATTTAGTTAACGACAAAAAAGAGATAAAACAAAGTAATACAACAACATAAGCATTAACTACCATTTCGCGTTCAAAATAAGCCTAGGAAACTGATTTTGATAATCGGGAAAAGGTTCAAGGTAAGCCTTAAATTGCAACTTAGTCATATTTGGGTAGCATACGCCTATAGGCGTGAGCTCAAATATGACGAGGGTTCCATCCTAGGCTTTCCCTGAACGCTATGAAGGCTCGCGCCTTCTCATTTTTCCGAATCAAGTGATTGATAGTAATGCTCAAAATCAATCACTTGGATGGCAAATTCTGTAAAACATCATGGCAGAGTGTATACTCCAGACTATCTCGTTCGGACTATACTCGATTTTGGCAACTACAATGGGAAAGACATTGTGGGGAAGCACGTCATTGACAATAGTTGTGGTGATGGGGCTTTTTTACGTGAGATTGTTGAAAGGTATTGTCAACAATTTCACGGCAAAACCTTGAAAAGGCATCTGGAAACCTATATACATGGGATTGAACTCGATGGTGAAGAACGAGAAAAATGTGTTCGAAATCTCAATGATATTGCTATTAAACATGGCGTAAATAAAGTCAATTGGGATGTCATCTGTGCCGATGCTTTGTGTGTAGATAAGCATTATGGGAAAATGGACTACGTATTTGGGAATCCTCCATACGTTAGGGTGCACAATCTTGAATCCAGCTATGATATAGTAAAGAAATTCAGTTTTGCTCAGCAAGGGATGACCGATCTTTTCATCGTGTTTTTCGAGTTGGGATTCAAAATGTTGAATGACACTGGGAAAATGTGTATCATCACGCCCAGCTCTTGGTTTTCCAGTAAGGCAGGAAGTGTGCTTCGTCAATATATTATACAGAAGCAGAATCTATCTGGAATCATAGACCTTGGACATTTCCAACCTTTTGAAGCAACTACTTACACCGCAATATCTAGATTTGAGCGAGCTACCGATTATGTAGAACTCTATCGTATGGTTAACAAAACCTCGCCATTGGAGTTTATAGACAAACTCTCAATACATGATTTATATATCGTAGGAAATCTCTACATTTCCAATAGAGACAAGTTAAAGGAACTGAAAGAAATTAAGACAGGGAAAGCATACCAATACACAGAAGTCAAAAATGGTTTTGCAACACTTGCAGACAAAACTTTTATAGGAGACTTTGATTTTGAAGGTACAATCGATGTATTGAAAGCATCGACTGGGAAATGGTCAAAATGCATCTTTCCTTACGATTCACAAGGTCACCCTTTGCCGCCAACTGAAATTGAGAAAAATAAGCCTTTGTTTGAATATCTTCAATTGCACAAGGAAGATTTGGCAAAAGGACGTGATATTGAAAACCACGAATTGTGGTATTTATTTGGACGCACACAAGCAATAAAAGATGTTTCGAAGGATAAATACGCACTGAATACAATTATAAAAGATAAGTCAAGCATCCGCTTGGAGAAAGTCATTGCAGGTAAAGGGCTATATAGTGGACTGTACATCTTAACAACGATTCCAGAAAATGAAGTGCGAGAATTGATTGTATCTGACGAATTCATAGAGTATATCAAGATGCTGGCCAATTACAAAAGCGGAGGCTATTATACCTTTACGTCAAAAGATGTCGAACAATATTTGAATTTTAAACTATCACAACGATATGGACAATCAAGAATTTCTAAGGGTAATCTCAAACTCTTTTAGGACTTTCCTTGAAACGGGTTCTCGAAGCAATGAGAAACTGAAAGTCCTGCATGGAGCTATAGCACGCGACCTTATGCAAAGGTTAGGGTCTGGATATTACATCAATTCATTAGGTATTAATGATGGTCGAGAGGGTAATATCGAAGGTCGGTATATTGATAAGAAGGTTGATATTACAATCTTCCACCGATGTCAAGTTGTTGCAGGAATCGGAGTGAAATTTGTGATGCAAAACTACTCGCAAAATTCAAACAATTATTTCGAGAATATGCTAGGAGAAACAGCAAACATTCGTTGTACTAATATTCCGTATTTCCAGATATTTATTATTCCTGATAAACTGCCTTATTATAAGAACAACGGAGATTTTCAGAAGTGGGAGTTTTTCACCCAGCATAATGCATACAAGTATTTAAAACTATCAGAAGATAATACAGAAATTTCGATTCATACTCCAAGCAAAACACTGTTGTTTGTTATTAATCTCCCATCCATGATAACAGATCCAATTGACAAAGACGAGTATAACGAATTCTATCGCAATTTGCCCTCAATACCCATCACCTTGTCAAACAAACAATATGGAGACTTTAATCGAGCTGTAGTGTTCAATGACTACGAGACTTTTGCTACTAAAGTTGTTCATTACATTCTTTCATGTTGATTTCAACATTATCCCTTTCTGAAACCATGATGAAACGTAAAAATAAAAGGCTCCTTCAAGACCGAATAGCGATGCGTATTGCTGACCGTTACGGATTGACGCGCGAGTATAAGATGGCGCGACGGAACGGCCTCAACCCAATAGAAGCATTGGAAGACTGGGACATGATTTTGCCTGAAGAACGAGAGCTGTTTTCGTGAATTGTAAAACCTTTAGTATTATAAGATGAAAACCCTAACCGTCAACCAGTTAGGGTTTCCTTTTCCATAGCATCCCGTACAAAAGCCGAGCCTACATCTTTTACAGTTCAAAATACCCAAATCCAGCGATGGCCTCCAACATCTGGTCCACGTAATCCCACGAAGTGCTCGACCAACGGAATCCAAGGCGGTACAGCACTTGTGAGGTGTACTGGTTGTCCTGTTTAATGTTTTTTGTCTTGCCAAACGGTATTAAACAATGTGGGGTTAACCGTCAGCATCACCCAACCCCAGTGCAAACGACGGTTGTCCGTCAAGTTTTGAAGGGTTTGCATTGTCTCGGTGCCGCGCATAAAAGTGTAACCCGCGCTCACTGTGGCAAATTTTGCAAAAGTGTAGCCCACGTTAAGCTCCATTTCATGGCCCAATGCCTTATTCAGTTTTTCAGTATGGATTTGGAGATCAGCAGCGATGGCGTAGAAGTGATAAGCGGCGTTAATCTTCAATCCCGTAATTGGGCTGACATTACCCCCCACATAGAGGTTTTGCAAACCAGGTGAGAAGTTGTGCACATAGCTGTCCAGATAGAAAAAGTCCATAGCGCCATAAAACTCGTGGTGCGAACCGAACAATGTGGAGAAACCTCTGGCTTTGTCGTGGAAAATAAGGCCCAAACCGCCATTGATCGCGATGGGGAATTGTTCACCGCTCATGTAATCATAGCCTGCATAGAGATTGTACTTTTCACTGGGCGTCACCGTCACCTTCGCACTTCCCATGTAGGCATCCAGAGTCATGCCGTGTTCCTCCTTACCCATTTGGTAGTAGAAGGCGCCTTCCAATGCCACTATGCCGGGTTTTAACGTCACGTAGGTACCGACCAACTGCTGATAGTAGGTTTCCGAAGGCTTAGAATCATTTTTACTCTGCATGCCGATGTTCATGCCAATCAACGAAATTCCGAAAAGATCCTTTGGCGTATTGTAGTGATACCAAAGGGTTTGCATCGTCTTGTAAGGCTGTATGCCATCGGAATAGTAATTACCGCCAGTGGAGATGTTTTCAGCATTTTGGTTGTAAGCGAGGAGCACGTGTACTTTGTGACCGTAACCCTCGAAGCCGAACTTCAAAGCATCGTGGGTGGGCGCGGTCATCGTCCAGTCATCGTAACCCAAAATACGTTCGTCGTCATACTCGAAACACTGACGGCCAATTTTGGTGAAAAGACCAGTCTTGTTGTGTTTCATGGAGAGCCAACCCTCCGAGAGGCTCAAGGTGCCACCTGCCTGTCCCCAAATGCCGGAGAACTGTGGCGAGAATCTTATCTCCAACCAGTCGGACCGTTTGTATCCCAGGTTAATCCGATATTGTCCCATGACAAAACAGGCCTTCCGCTGGTTTTCGTCTTCCAAGTCAGCGTCAAATCCACCCATACGGATTTCTCCACGGGTGTTCAATTTGGCATCCAAGCTAAACTCATTATCGGCCTCCTGTGCTTTCAATCCAAATGAAAACAGCAAAGCCAAAACCATGCAAAACCACTTTGCAGGTTGGCTGAAATAGTATTTCATAAGATGTTGATTTTATTTATTCTATATCGAATAGATCGATAAAGCCCGTCATTTTGAAAACTTCCTTGATTTCGTCGTTCAGGTTCTTCAAAACCACCTTGTTGCCATTGCTTTTGGCGCTTTTCAGCAAGGCCAAGAGGATGCGCAAGCCGCTGGAAGCAATGTAATCCAAATGGGTGCAGTCGATAGTGATGTCTTTCCCGCTCAACTCATGGAGGGGCTGCATGGCCTGTTCGACTTCAAGGGCATGGGCGGTGTCGAGTTCGCCTTCAAGGCTGACGATGTATTTACCGTCTTTCTCTGTGATATTGGTATTCATAGTATGTGTTTAAATAGATTGGATTTTAATATGCAAAAATAAGAAAAAAATGTAATTTTTAATGAATAGTGGGAAAAAAAGCAAAAAGCATGGTCTATTACGTTTACGTTTGATCGTCTAAATAAAGAAAAACCCAACCTTCCAAAGAAGGCTGGGTGATAGAATGCTCTTGGTTTTAGAATATAATAAGTAACTAATCAAAACTAAACTACATGTTTTTTGACGCGGGACACGGGACTTCGGGACACGGGACAACATAAAATGTCTCGCGTCTCATAGTCTCGCGTCCAATATGTAGACTAAATTTGTCCATTTACTTACCAAAAAACCATTGAGTTATTATTCCACTTTCTCTAAATCGCCAATTAGGGTTCCAGTCAAGGAGAGGGGTATTTCAACACCTTGTTGAATGGCTGAGCCCGTGCCCTCAACGATACCATCGATTCTCAGAAGATTGTCAACACGAGTGCATTTCATCGTATAAGTGAGAGTGAGCGTCATAACCTGTCCAACCGTCTGGGACTCGGAATAAGGCTCGCAAACGAGAGTCTCACCGTCAAAAGTCGCGTTGATGACCCAAGGAGCTCCCTGAGGTTGGGTAACGGTAACCACAGCGGTCTCTCCACCTTCGTTGATGAGGATTTCAATCTTGGACATGACGCTGTCGGTAGGCATCGGCATTTCACCCATTCCTTGAGCACTTGCAACTGCGTCCATGATCAAAAAGCCCTCATAGGAGCCAGCAAAAAGCATAGGCACATTCTCCAACACCTTGAAGTTGACCGTAAGTGATGCGGTCTTGTCATTGGCATCGGTAAGCACTGCAGTCATCGTGATGTCACCCGTTGTTACGATGGTGTAAAGTTGCTCAAACTCAGAACCATTCGGATTGCAGGTTTTATTGATTACATCAATCAGCTCTTCACCTTTTTTGAAGGTGATTTGCAGCGTCTGCAAGTCTTTGCCTGCGCAAACAAAGCCCATGCGGAATTCTTCATAAGCTTTAACTTCCATTCCCTCAACGAGATAATTCTCTCCAGTTTTCAAGGTAAGGGTAGGATTGGTTTCCGGATCAACGGGAGTGGGAGTAGGAGTGGGGTCGTCTTTCTTGCAACCCGTAAACATCATGCCACCAATGAGAAAGGTAACGATCAAAAACGTTAGTTTTTTCATTTTTTTGGATTTAATGTTGTTAATTAGTAGGATAAAATTGAATGCTTTGAAAGTGCAAAAGTAATAAAACTCATTGAATTCACACGCTTTGGTATTTTTTTTCCATGCGAAGGATATTCTTTCCATCGATGCGCTCGTAGTTGATGCTATCCATCAGGTTGCGAACGAGGAAAACGCCCAAGCCGCCAATGGGACGCTCGTCAACGGTGAGGGTGGTGTCAGCCTTGCTCACGCCGGTGGGGTCAAACTCCGCGCCCGAATCGCTGAGGATGAATCGTATCCGGCTCTCGTCGGCCTCAATGGTCACGCTTATATTGTCTTCAGTATCATTTGGATAGGCATAATTAATGATATTAGTGACGGCTTCCTCGACAGCCAGCTTGATTTGGTTGGCGAGCCCGGTTTCCATGCTTAGGGTTGCTGTGGCCGACTTCACAAATGCATTGAGTTTCGTGATTTCGCTCACCTTATTAATTAATGTGAGCGTCTCGCTAAAGATGATAGGCTTTTCCTGTGGCGTGTATTGAAGGGCAAGCAGGGTGAGGTCGTCACTTTGCTCGGCACCATCAACAAAACCATTCACCCGATTTTTCATTGTTTGGATGAGTTTTTCCGACACATTGGATTCTTTACCGATGCAATCCTGCAATCCTTTTTCAACACGTTTCAACCCAAACTGCTCGTGACTTTCGTTCATTGCTTCAGTCAGACCATCGGTGTAAAGGAACAAGCTCTCGCCCGACTGTAACACAGTTTCTTGAGTGGTGTAAACCATATTGTCCATCACGCCCAAAGGCAGATGGGGCTTGGCAGGCAATTGCTTGATTTCTTCGCTGATAACGAAAGGCTTGTCATGGCCAGCATTGCAATAGCGTAAACGACCCGTCGGCAGATCGAGCACCCCAATGAACATGGTGACGAACATGTTCTGCTCGTTGCGCTGACAAGAAGTCTCGTTCAATGCATGCATGATGCGGGCAGGATTGCTCTCATGTGCTGATATGGAGCGGAATAGTGTGTGCATCACGGCCATCACCAAGGCCGCAGGGACGCCTTTCCCACTCACATCGCCAATGCAAAAATACAGTTTCTCGTCACGGATAAAATGGTCGTAAAGGTCGCCACCCACCATTTTGGCGGGGTCAAGCGAGCCGACTACATAGCAGTCGTCGCGCAACGCGATTTCATCACCTTTGGGCAGCATTTCCATTTGGATTTTCCGAGCGATATTCAACTCACTGTCAATGTGTTCACGCTCCAAATTTGCCTGTTGCAGTTTGGAGATGCTCCTGGCGGAACGCTGGATGATGAAAGCGAGAATCAGCAAACCAGCCAAAGTCAACAGCAGGTTTCTCCACCGAATTTTTATCAATGGTTCAAATACTTCATCATCGTAATTGACCACAGCAATTCTCCAAGGATTCAGGTTTCTGGGTGAATTGTAAAACACATACCCTTTCGAGCCGTCCTCATTGTCGATAAAGGAAAGGAGTGTGGCATGGCCCGTAGAACTGACATGGCGCTCAAAGGTGCTGTCGTTAATCATGTCAAGGGTCTCCTTCGCAAGTTGATGCGAGTTTTCCATGTTCTCCGGACCGCATATCAGTTTGCCCTTGCCTGAAATCAGTATGCAGTAGGATGAGGGGAACATGTGTTTGGAATTCAGCATTTTGCCAAGTTCTTCGGCGTTATAGTCAACGCCGACCACGGCTGCTATGTCCCCAAAACTGTCGTATATGGGGAAAGTGTAGGTGATGAGTGTCACATTCGGGTTGTTTCCGTCAGGATAGGGTTCGCTCCAAAAAGAGCTGTCGTTTTTAGCCGCCAAAATGAAATCCATGTTTTGGCTGTAGTCATGCTCCTCCGAACCAAGCTGAACGGTTTCTATTGAATCACCGCGACGTACTGAATAAGGTTCAAACAAGCGGCCTTTTTCGGGGTAGTAGTTGGGCACCACAGCGATGCAGCAGCCGTCGAAACGTGGGTTCTGTTCCACGATGCGGCGCGTGATGGCAAAAAGGGAATCAGGATAGGGGAGAACCTGCTCGAATTCCCAAATGCGGTTCCGTAGCGCGAGTTCCACATCTTCAAGTGAGTGTTTGACACCAATAGATTTGATAACCAACTCTATCTCGGCATTTCGCTCCAAATCTTTGCGGATTTGCTTGCGAGCAGAATATTGCTGGATGCCAGAAATCAATAGCATAAGTGCCGCCGCCGTGATGAGGATGGCGATGCTGGTTCTGTTGCGGGCACTTTTGAGAGTGTTTTTTGAGTTATTCATATAATTAGTTATTTACCGATGCAAAAACGAGAGAAGATGGAACCAAGCACCTCATCAGTGGTGATTTCTCCGGTGATGCTTCCAAGGTGATAAAGTGCTTGCCGTAAGTCTTGCGAAACCAAGTCTGTAGGAATGTTCATTTCAAGTCCTTGTTGAACTCGTTCAAGGCTGTCGTTAGCATGGACAAGTGCCTCATAATGCCTCACGTTGGTGACCAAAGTGGTGTCAGGGTGGGCGAGGGGCTGACTGTGTTTCAGGGTGTTGTAAAGGTCGTTTAATCCAAATTTGTGTTTTGCGGAAATGCAAATCACCAAGATGTCATCATTGTTCAAATCTTGTCGGAGTTGCCCTAACGTAGCTTCGCCTTGGTCGGCCAAAGTATCCACCTTATTAATACAAAGAATGAGTTGCTGGTGGCCAAAATCGACCTTGGATCGGATTTCGTTTGCCGACAAAAGCATTGATTCATAATCTGTTGTAGCATCTAACATCCCGATAACCACATTTGCCTCAGCGATCTTTTTGTACGAACGTTCAATGCCGATTTTCTCTATGGTTTCATCGGTGGCACGCAAACCTGCTGTGTCGATGAAACGATAAAGTATTCCGTTGATATTCAAGGTTTCCTCGATGGTGTCGCGCGTAGTGCCCGCAATGTCGCTGACGATGGCGCGGTCTTCACCCAAAAGGGCATTCAACAGGGTGCTTTTACCCGTGTTGGTTTGTCCAACAATGGCTACTGGAATGCCATTCTTGATGGCATTTCCTAAACGGAATGAGTCTTTGAGTTTGTTTACTTTAACTAATATCTCTTGAAGTAAAGCTTTAAGCTGACTTCGGTCGGCAAATTCTACATCTTCCTCGCTGAAGTCCAATTCCAATTCCACCAAAGATGTCATTTCCAATAGTTTAGAGCGCAGCACTTGAAGTTCTTTGGAAAACCCACCTTTCAGTTGGTTGATGGCTACACGATGCGCAGCTTCGCTCTCGGAACTAATCAAGTCAGCGATGGCTTCAGCCTGGGCAAGGTCGAACTTGCGGTTGACGAAGGCCCGACGAGTGAACTCGCCAGCTTCGGCCATGCGGCAACCATGGGCAATCAATATTTGCAGTAGTTTCTGCTGGATAAATACCGAACCATGCACGCTGATTTCAACGGAATCTTCGCCCGTGAAAGAATGAGGGCCTTTGAAAAAGGTCACTAACACCTCGTCAATTAATGCTCCGTTGTCAACAATATGGCCATAGTACGCTTTGTGTGAAAGTATTTTCCCTATGTCAAAAGGCTTACCATTCCTCTTAAATATCTGACTTACAATGGGAAAAGACGAGACGCCCGAAACGCGGACAACAGCAATAGCACCCATGCCATGGGCAGTGGCAATGGCACAAATGGTGTCGGTATTTAAAATGTTGACTTGCATGGTTTTAAAAACAGGCCACCTATGTCATTCCCTTGGGAATCTATAGGTGGCCGTATTTAACATAATGTTAGAAGGGCAGGTCGTCCACGCTGTCTTCCGCAGGCGGATAGAAATCCGGCGAAGCTGGTGCGGGCGCAGGAGCGGCTGCTGGCGGAGTTTGGTGCATCATTGGCTGCTGTTCAGCTTGCACGGGGGCAGCCATAGGAGCGGTAGCGCCAACGGGGTCAAAGCGCCACACGCGGACGTCAGTGTACCATTTTCCATTAAATTCGCGCGATGAAATCTCAATCTGTGCCTTGATAGTTTGGCCGGGCGCGAATTTCTGAATCTCGTCGATTTGGTTCGTCCAGCAGGTCAGACAAACCGTGCGCGGATATTGTTCCTCGGTCTCGATAATCAAATCTTGTTTGCGCCATGAACCGCGGGCGCTTGTACCTTCGGTCAGATTACCGAGTCTGACCACTTTTCCGATAATTTCCATAAATGATATGATTTAAAAATTTAAAATTCAAAGATTTAAAGATTCAAAATTATATGATGTAAAACCCAAAAAGTTGGAACTGCAAAAGTAATCATCATTTCGGTATTGACAAATAAAAATGTGTAAAAAAATGGTCAAAACAGCCTCGTTTTTCGATTTGCACTTTTTGAAAATAATCAACATTATGTTAAATTGTAAATCTCCAGACCATACCCTAACGCATGAAATTCAAATAATAACTGCTAACTAAACAACTGAATAACTGCTAACTGAACAACTGAACAACTGCTAACTGAACAACTGAACAACTGCAAACTAAAAAATATTCATCGCAATCACAGCACAAGCCTCTGCATCAGCGACAGCGTTATGATGGTTCTTAGCCAAATCATAGCCGAAATGCTTCGCAACAGTTTGCAATTTGTGGTTTTCCAATTCCGGCAACAATGCCTCCGAACCTAAATGCGTGCAATAAAACTTGTAATTTGGATAAGGAATATGATACAACTTGTGCAACGCCTTCAGCACGCGCTCGTCGAAAGAAATGCCGTGAGCCACCATCGGCAAACCGTGCACTTTGTCTTTCACTTTGTCCCAAACCTCGGGAAACAACGGCGCATGATTGGTGTCCTTATACGTGATACCGTGCACCTTGGTCGTCCAAAAATCATATCTGTTGGGCACCGGCTTGATCAAACTATAGTAACGCTCTGCAATTTCATCGTCTCTCACAATGACGATGCCCATGCTACACGCACTCGTCACCTCGCCATTGGCACCTTCAAAGTCGATGGCGGCAAAATCATGCAAATGGTATTTGGGTATGTAGGCCGGCCATTCGGCATCAGGCCAATCTGCACCTGCTATTTTCTCTTTATTTCGGTCATAATACATTGCGCTTGCAAAATTACGGAATTTGTGCAGCATTTCAGAAAAATAATGTTACCTTTGCCACGAAAAGTAGGTTTATCCCCTACCCTTTTGAATCATCGAATTTTGTAACTAATTAATAATCAACAACTAAAACATTTACTATGGAATTAAAAGGCTCAAAGACCGAAGCCAATCTTATGGCTGCATTTGCAGGCGAATCGCAAGCCCGCAACAAGTACACCTATTATGCCTCCAAGGCGCGCAAGGAAGGCTACAACCAAATCGCCGACCTCTTTGAAGAGACTGCCCGCAACGAGCAGGAACATGCCAAGATTTGGTTCAAACTCCTTCACGACGGCGAGGTGCCCGACACCAAAACTAACCTGAAGGATGCTGCCGACGGTGAAAATTACGAATGGACCGACATGTACGCAGGCATGGCCAAAACCGCCCGCGAGGAAGGCTTCACCAAGATTGCCGTACTATTCGAGTTAGTGGCCAAAATCGAGAAAGAACACGAAGAGCGTTATCGCAAGCTCTTGAAGAACATTGAGGACGGCTTAGTGTTCTCACGCGAAGGCGACATGGTTTGGCAATGCTCCAACTGTGGACATATTGTCATCGGCAAGAAAGCTCCCCAAATCTGCCCCGTGTGCAACCATCCTCAGTCCTATTTCCAAATCAAAGCGGAAAACTATTGAATAATATGGCCCTTCGACAGGCTCAGGGGCCTTAGGTCGTTGAGCCTGTCGAAACGCCGATTGATGAAGAATAATCCAATTAAATAACTAATAACTAAATGTTTAACAAATTATGAAAAAGTACGTTTGCGACGTCTGTGGTTATATCTATGACCCGGAAAAAGGCGATCCCGACAGCGGCATCGCTCCTGGCACCCCGTTTGAGGCCATCCCTGACAACTGGTCCTGCCCGCTTTGCGGCATTGGCAAGGACAGCTTCTCCGTCATGGAATAAACGAGAGACTTGTGACATGGGACTATAGGACTGGGGACATCCTAAGTCCTAAGTCCCTCGTCCTAAGTCAATTAATGTAACAAATAATGGATACCAAAGCTTTATTCAATATCGGTTATGGACTTTACGTCCTTACCACCAACTACGATAATATCGACAACGGCTGCATCGTGAACACGGTGATTCAAGTCACCAGTAACCCTTTGCAAGTGGCCGTTACCGTCAACAAGGGCAACTACACTCACAACCTCATTAAGGATTCCTGCGTGTTCAATGTCAGCATGTTGACTACCGAAACGCCGATGAAAGTCTTCGAACATTTCGGCTTCCAGTCGGGTCGCAAAGTGAATAAATTTGCCAACTGCGAAGCCGAACATCGTGCCGTCAACCATGTGCTTTACATCCCGAAGTACACCAACGCCTATTTAGCTTGTCGCGTCACCAAGAGCATCGACTTTGGCACGCATACCATGTTCATTGCTGATGTGCTTGATGCCCAGGTGCTTTCCGACAAGCCCTCTGTGACTTACGACTATTACCAAAAGAACATCAAACCTAAACCCCAACCCGCCGAGAAGCCCAAAGACGGCAAACGCCGTTGGGTATGCAAGGTGTGCGGCTATGTCTACGAAGGTGAATCCCTCCCACCCGATTTCGAATGTCCGTTGTGCAAACACGGCGTTGAGGATTTTGAAGAACTCTTGTGAAAGATGGCTGAGACCGAGGTCCCTGAGCCTGCGGTCCCTGAGCCTGTGGTCCCTGAGCCTGTCGAAGGGTCGAAGGGTCGAAGGGCCGCTTTTTATGAATAATAATGACAATATGCAACAAATCCAATTATCCGAAAACATTTATTATGTCGGCGTCAACGACCGCCACACCGACCTGTTTGAGAACCACATGGAACTGCCCAACGGCGTTTCCTATAACTCCTATCTTATCGTCGACGAGAAAGTCGCTTTGATTGACCCCGTGGAAGCCAATTTCCTTGAGGAATACCTTTTCAAGGTGAAGTCGGTGCTGCAAGGCCGTAAGGTCGACTACCTTATTATTAATCATGACGAGCCTGACCACAGCAGCACGGTAGCCGCCGTGCTTCGCGAGTATCCCGAAGTACAGGTGGTCGGCAATGCCAAGACCTTTGCTCCTTTGGAGGCTTTCTATGGCCCCATCGAGAACAAAAAGATTGTGGCCGAAGGTGAAACCTTAAGCCTCGGCAACCATACCTTGCAGTTCTTCATGGCACCTATGGTGCACTGGCCTGAATCGATGGTGACCTACGAGCAAAGCAGCAAAATCGTCTTCAGCAACGATGCCTTTGGCGGCTTCGGTGCCTTGAACGGCGGCATCTTCGACGACCAAGTCGACCTCGCCTTCTATGAGGACGACATGCGCCGCTACTACGCCAACATCGTCGGCAAGGTGGCCATGCAAGCCCTGAAAGCCATTGAAAAGCTTGGCGCATTGGAAATCAAGATGATAGCACCATCGCACGGACTCGTTTGGCGCACGAATCTCGCTTGGGTCTTGGGCAAGTACACCCAATGGAGCAAGCAGGAGTCGGAAGAAGGCGTGGTCATCGTGTACGGCTCCATGCACGGCAACACCGGTGTGATGGCCGACATCGTGGCACGTGGCGCTGCCGAGGCTGGCATCAAAGAAGTGAAGGTCTACGATGTCGCCAAGACCGAAGTCAGTTTCATCATGAGCGACATCTGGAAGTACAAGGGCATCATCATCGGGGCTTGCGCCCACTATGCCAGCATGTTCCCCAACATGACCCTTTTGACCCACGAAATCAACGAGTTCAAGCCGAAGGACAAATGTTATGGCCTCTTCGGTGGCATGAGCTGGAGCGGCGGCGGTGTGAAGACCCTCGCCAAATGCGCCGAAGAAGGCAAATGGAACCTCGTGGCCGAGAGCGTCGAGGTGAAGGGTGCTCCCATCCGCGAAGAGGATTGGGATAGGCTTTACAATTTGGGTAAGGCTGTGGCAGAAGCCATCAAAGGCTAAGCACGCTCCGCATTAGGCTTTCAGCAAGGCAACAACGAAAAGGCGACCACCTCACCGATGGCCGCCTTTTCCTTTCATCTTCTATCCATTACCAGTTACGGCTCATAGACATACATGCCGTTATCGCCCGAGACGCAATCATCCAAATATTCGCTGCCGATGTGGATCATGAGGCAACCACCCCTCGGGCCATGGCCTATGCTGCATGCTCCACCTCCCCCACTTATGGCAGTAACCTTGGTCACGTCCGATGTGATGGTGATGGTGCCGCAACCGCCTTTCCAGCCGCCTCCGATGCCGGCAGCCTCTGAACCACCCGTGGCAGTGATGGTGCCGCCTTTGATACAAATATCACCGCATCCATCAAATTCACCAGCACCGATGCCGGCACAGGAATAATCGCCGATCACGTCCAACGAGCCGTTGCCAGTGATGGTCAGTGTGTAGTTTTGAGGCACATAGATGGCGGATTTATCCCAACCTTCGTGTACGCTGTTCACAGTACCTTCTGCGAGGACGAGGGTCGCATTGCCCAAGCACTCGATACGCCCGCTGTTGATAGTCGCATTGCTGAGCGTCACCGTGTCATCGGCGACCACGGTAATTATGAGGTTTTCCTTAACAGCAGTGCCCGTCAATGTGTCGCCATCCTGCGCCTCGTAGTCGTAGATAAGTTTTGAGAGGTCCACGATGTGGTTCTCTGTCATGGTAAGACTGGGGCCGCTCTCACCGGCCAAATAGGCATTATTGCCGATGGCTGGAATTGTGATTTCCACCGCGCTATAACCCGGAGCGCATACGGTGACGGTCATGGGCTCTGTAGTGGGCAGCAGGATGGCTCTGTGGGTAGTGGCGCTTTCTGTATGCAGGTAGATGGTGCCTGTCTCGTCGGAAGGGGTGATGGTGTTGTTCGAGATGTCCAAGGTCACCTTGTTGCGCACCCCACTGATGTAGATGGTCCTCCCCTCTGGAATCTCGTTGGTGGTGAATTCCACCAAGGCGCATTGGTTGTACAGGGTGGTGGTGTAGGAAGTTACCTCGGAGGAATAAGGCACGGTGGAAGTGCCGCACGCAATCACGGGATAATACCAGGTTTGGTCGCTGATGCCAAGAGTGTAGTCGCTAGTCCAAAAGTGTTTTCCACCCATAAAATAGAAGTACAAAGGTTGTGAACCATTTTCCGTGATGGAAAGAGTGCCACTAAAGCTGCCATTGGAGTATGCCAACTCTCCAACTTCTTGATTGTCGTAGCCGACATAGAGTCGGTCATCGTTTCCGAAAATGATGTGTCCTATGGAATCAATGTCGCTCCTTGAGCCGTTGTTCACGTTCACGGTGATGTGGACGGTGGTTCCATGGGGTTCCGGCGTGTTGGTTGAGTTGTTCTCCTTCTTGCATGTCGTAAGGCCGAGGGCCAGCACAAGGGCTGCCGCGAAGAGTGTTAGTTTTTTCATTGCTTGTCCTCCTTTCTTTTCAGGGCCGCATAGCCGAGGCCGAGGCCCAACAAGACGGCGATGCCGCTGCCGAGCGGGGCACCTCCGAAGTTTTGTGTGTTCACGGTGAATGAATCAGATCTCGTACCGGGTGACATCAGTCCGCCTCGAGATGGATCGTCATTATTTGAGGCACCAAAAAGGCCGCCAAGACGATTCTGGGCGTTCACACTGGACATCGACAGCATGGCGAATCCCAAGGCTATCGAAAACAAGATGGTTTTCTTTGCGTGTTTAATTCTTTTCATGAATTCTAAACTATTTTCGTTTTTCAGGCTACAAAAGTACAAAAAATCATTACCAATTTTCAACTTCAATCTCAAAATTTTGAAAAATAATCACTTCGCCGGCAGTGATTTTGGCCCGCTTGCGGGTTTCCACCTCGCCGTTGCGGAGTACCATGCCCGCCGTGACGACCTCTTGGGCCTCGCTGCCCGACTCCACTACGTCGGTGGCTTTCAGCAAAGCGATGAGGGGTATGTAGTCCTCGCCCTCGCGGAGGGTAAAGACGATTCTGTTTAGTTTCTGTGCCATGTTTTTTTATAAGTAACTATTCAAAATTAAACTTCAATATCCTTTGACACGGGACACGGGACTTCGGGACACGGGACAAACCAAACGTCTCGCGTCTCGTGTCCAATATGTAAACTAATTTTGCTCATCTACTTACTTCTATACTTCAAAAAAACCGCCTCCCACGAGGGGAGGCGGCATCAAAAACAATTATGAGAAAACATTACTCTGCTTTCGGCTCTTCCTTGGCAGCAGCCTTTTCCTGCTTTTCAAGGTTCTCCTTCAGGCCGGCCAGTACCTCAAGGTCGCCCAGGGTACTGTGTTCAACGTTTTCGTTGATTTGTTTCACAGCGCGCTTGGTCTGCTTGGCGGCTTTCTCGGCCTCGCTCTCCTCGGTTGACTTGGCGGGGGCTTCGCGCTCCTCGGTCACACGCGGCAGGGCAAGGATGATCTTCTTGTTTTCCTTGTTGAACTCAAGGACCTTGAACTCCAGGGTGTCGTCCACCTTGGCGGGAGTGCCGTCTTCCTTCTTCATGTAGCGGCTGGGGCAGAAGCCTTCAACGCCGTAGGGCAACGAAACCACAGCGCCCTTTTCGGTAGCGCTGATGACGGTGCCTTGCTGCATGGAGCCGACAGTAAACACGGTCTCGAACACATCCCAAGGATTCTCCTCGAGCTGCTTGTGGCCGAGGCTGAGGCGACGGTTCTCTTGGTCGACGTCGAGGACAACGACATCGATGCTCTCGCCCACCTTGGTGAACTCGGCCGGGTGCTTGATCTTCTTCGACCAGCTCAAGTCGCTGATGTGAATCAGGCCGTCGACGCCTTCCTCAAGCTCGACGAAGATACCGAAGTTGGTGAAGTTGCGCACCGTGGCGGTGTGCTTCGAACCGACAGGATAACGCTCGGCGATGCTGGCCCACGGGTCGGGCATCAGCTGCTTGAGACCGAGCGACATCTTGCGCTCCTCGCGGTCGAGGGTCAGCACCTTGGCTTC
>JAEEGH010008463.1_pt1 | contig 24325 bp, 22 predicted proteins | sample 9134181 | NCBI WGS metagenome assembly JAEEGH01 (sample SAMN16246544, study PRJNA631951) | gut metagenome | biome: gut microbiome; feature: rumen; material: DP-attached | host: Bos | place: Iran: Karaj | collected 2018-10
TACCGACTCAAAGGGACGCGTGGTGAACTTCAAGAACACCATTATCATCATGACGAGCAACCTTACCATGGACCAGCTCTACGGACGGGCACCTATACTCGACGGCAACGGTATGGTGAAACCGCCTATACGTCCGGAGTTCCTGAACCGTATAGACGAGATTATCAACTTCAGCCAGCTCAGCAAGGAGCAGATAAGTGACATTGTACGCCTGCAGATGAACCGCGTAGCAAAGATGCTCGAATCACAGGGCTTCACGCTCAAGGTTACCGACGCCGCCATACAGACACTGGCAGAGGCAGGATTTGACCCGGACTTCGGCGCACGTCCGGTAAAGCGCGCTATACAGAGAGACGTGCTCAATGCCCTTAGCAAGCAACTGCTGGCAGGCACCGTCAACAAGGAACGCGCCATCACCGTGGACAGCAAAGACGGCGTAATAGTATTCAGCAACGAATAAACAACGAGAAACCACATAAGACTATATAAGACAGAGGGGAACACCACACAACGGTGCTTCCCTCTGTTTTTTATTTGCCATGCAGACTATGACAATAACATTATTTCACTGACAAAATGTAAAAAAAGACGTAATAATTTTTCTGTATAAGAAAAAATTAGTATCTTCGCAAAGAATAAGACAACTAACCATTAACTTATAAACACCTAAAATAGCATGTTAGAATATTTTACAACGAATATATGGCTGCTATGGCTCATTGCGAGCTTAGTGCTGATGACTCTTGAACTGACAAGTGGCGACTTCTATATCATCTGTTTTGCTTTCGGAGCTATAGCCTCCATCATAGCAGCGCTTATCGGCCTGCCATTCTGGGTACAGGTATTGGTATGGGTATGCGCCTCCCTGCTATGTCTGTTTTTCGTGCGCCCGCCGCTTGTAAAACACCTGCACGGCAACATGAAGGAGCGCAAGAGCAACGTTGACGCATTGATAGGCAGACAGGGCAAGGTAATAGAAACCATCCCCCAGGGCGAATGCGGATATGTGAAGATTGACGGCGACGAGTGGCGTTCCGTATCAGCTGACGGACAAGAGATACCCGCAGGCACCAACGTGACCGTCACATCACGCGACAGCATCATACTCACGGTTGACACAATTCATAATTAATAATTAACTAATAATTAACAAATCCTATCTCTCCCCCTCCCTCACAGGGAGGGTTGGGGTGGGTCTATTTACTATGGGATACCTAACAACTTTTCTTATTGTCATAGTAGTATTGGCAATAATCGTATTGAAGAAAACAATCGTAATCATTCCACAGTCAGAGACAAAAATCATTGAGCGACTGGGTAAGTACTACCAGACTCTTGAGCCTGGCATCAACGTCATCATTCCTTTCATCGACAAAGCAAAGGATATGGTGGCAATGGCACGCGGACGCTATGTGCTGACAGACAAGATTGACCTGCGCGAACAGGTGTATGACTTCCCATCACAGAATGTTATCACCAAGGATAACATCCAGATGGAGATTAACGCTCTGCTCTACTTCCAGATTGTTGACCCGTTCAAGGCTGTGTATGAGATAAGCAACCTCCCTAACGCCATCGAGAAACTTACACAGACCACCCTGCGTAACATCATCGGTGAGATGGAGCTTGACCAGACTCTCACATCACGTGACACCATCAACTCTAAGCTGCGCCTCGTTCTTGACGACGCTACAAACAAGTGGGGTATTAAGGTGAACCGCGTAGAGTTGCAGGACATCATACCACCTGCTACCGTACTGCAGGCCATGGAGAAGCAGATGCAGGCTGAGCGTAACAAGCGCGCCACCATCCTTACATCTGAGGGTGAGAAGCAGGCTGTCATCCTGAAGTCTGAGGCTGACAAGACAGCAGTCATCAACCGTGCGGAGGCCAACAAGCAGCAGAAGATTCTTCAGGCTGAGGGTGAGGCACAGGCTCGCATCCGCAAGGCAGAGGCAGAGGCTGTGGCTATCGACAAGATTACAGAGGCTGTAGGCAAGAGCGTAAACCCTGCCAACTACCTGCTTGCACAGAAATACATACAGACTCTGCAGGACATCGCCAGCGGTCAGGACACCAAGACCGTTTACCTGCCTTACGAGGCCACAAACCTCATGGGCTCTATCGGCGGCATAAAAGACCTCTTCAAGAGCGAATAAGCCAAAGACAAGACAACACAAATCCCCCACCGGCATTCTTCACAACGAAAGCCGGTGGGGGATTTTTGTTACACTTTGATTTCCGCAACCATCATTTCCTTGCGCTGTACGATTTTGTTTTCCATCCGTTTTCGTACAGCGAAAAATAGCGAATTTTGCAAACCGCTGATAATTAACACCTTGTAATTTACAAATTGTTTTCCTCACTCTGAAAGCTATCAAATCACATCGTAAAAGCTATCATTTCGCATTGTCAAAGCATAGCTTTTACGAGATGAAAGCTATCACTTCACAATGTAAAAGCTATGCTTTCACATCCTAAGAGCTGTTTTCACCCCTAAATACACCTATAGAAATGCCATCAGAAACTCTATTTTGAGTTTTCCGACGGCATTTTCTGTTTTGACACTTTGCAAACCAAAACCGCACAAATGCTATCAAAATGTCAATACACCCACTATATAATCCTTCACAAGTAAAAAAACACTTGACACGAAACTATTTCTTCCTTTCTTGCATAAAATTCAAAAAAAATTCATACATTTGCATTTGACTTAATAATTCAGACTATTAAACGAATAGAAAAGATCACCGTAGAATTCGAATAAGATGAGGAAATTATTTTTTATTGCAACATTCATTACGCTTGCTGTCGGCATCAGTCAAGCTCAAATTCTCGATGAAAACTTTGAAAGCGGACTGCCTTCGGGTGCCCCTGCCAATGACACTAAAGTCACGCTGTCGTCAGGCGAATGGACCATAAACAAAGTTTTTGGCAAAAAGGATAACAACAGTATGCGAGCCGTAATATATCAGGGGGGATATCTCATCACTCCCGTCCTCGACCGCCCAGGAACAATAGAATTCGTTCATCGCACACCAGGCAGCAGTATCAAACACATTGTCGTGGAAAAATCCACCGATGGCGGTTCCACATGGACAAAAATTACAGAGGTCACGGTAAATTCATCAACACCTTACGGCAAAACCACCTGTAACTCCAATTCCGCTGAGGACGACACGCGAGTGCTCATTAAGTTCACAGACACAGACGGTTCAATATATCTTGACAATGTTACCATAAACCAAGGTAGCGGCAGTGGTTATGGCGGTGGCGGAGGAGGCGATATGCCTGCAACAGGAATACAACCTGTAATTGACAATGACGCAGACTTGTCACTGAGTGTTGACAACGGAAACATCATATATTCCACACCTAAGGGCGGCCATGTAAGCTTAGACATCCTGACACAGGACGGCCACAAGGTATGCACTGTAGTCAACCAGCCCACAACTGAAGGTGGGAAACGCACTATACCTGTAAAGCAGAACGTAAAACAGGGCGTTTACATCGTAAGGCTGACATTCAACGGCATCCAGACGAAGTGCATAAAAATGACTATGGAATAAGGGGACTAAGGCGATGATATATTCGATAATAGGACTGATAGTATATTCGATAATGGGGCTGGGAGTGTATTTGGCATTACGACTCCGCGAGAAATGTGAGAAAGAATACACCTTGATACCAAAGGACTACAAAGGTAAGAAAATATGTTTTGCTCTCTGCATACTCTTTGCTCTTCCCATAATAGCGTATCCACTGACTCTTATTGCTGACATTATGTTGTTTGACGCTCCCGGCTCAGAGTATGAAGTCCTGGTGTGGTTAGTATTCACCTTATTGGTTTTCTATCCTGTACCCTTACTTGCTATTGACTTACTGATTATACATTTGTTCAAACGCCATTACCTGAGAAACATTAAAGATGACAAGGTTTAGAGCAAAGAATACAAGTTACGGATAAATATATCCCTATGAGTAAATATTCATGGCAGGCTCTTGATTGTTCCTTATTATTTATTGTAAGGACATAATCAAGAGCCTGCCATTTTTGTTTGCAACCTGATTGCAAAGGATTATTCGTAACTTTGCACCATGAAAGGATATGAATGTGACAACTGCCATTCGTCACAAAAGCATGCAGAATATCCCAGAAACTTGTATTTATGCGCATAAAGGAGTAATTTTGCAAGCGCATTCTGAATCTCGGCACGACGGCGTGTCGGCTATGAGAAAAAGATGTAGGTATTAACTATTATTCAAAAAAATGTATAAGATGAAAAGAATTTTATCAGTGGTGATCATGTGGTCAATGCTATTGCTGCCATCAACGGCGCAGACGCAAGCCACACAGACCATTCGCGGCCAGGTAAGCGACGTGGCGTCGGGTGAACCAATGGCAGGAGTAAGTATTCAGGTGGAAAACGGAACGACGTATCAGACCATGACCGACTTGGCAGGAAACTTTGTGATAAACAATGTGCCGGTGGGCAGACATGCCGTAAGGGCTACATACGTAGGTTACGAACCTGTGTTGATAAAAGAGCTGTTGCTGTCGGCAAGTAAGGAGTTGGTGCTCAACCTCAGTATGCGTGAGAACGTGGCAGAGCTCGGCGAGGTGGTGGTAAAGCCACGTGTGAACAAACAGGAGCCGCTGAACGAGATGGCACAGGTGGGTGCACGAATGTTTAGCGTGGAAGAAGCAAACCGTTATGCCGGCGGACTGGCAGACCCTGCTCGTACGGCATCAGTATTTGCCGGTGTAATATCAGGCGGAGCCACCAACGGCATCAGCATACACGGCAACTCACCACGCATGCTGCAGTGGAAGGTAGAGGGCGTGGAGGTGTATAACCCCAACCACTTTGCCGACATCAGCGAGGCGGGTGGCGGTATCTTCACGTCGCTTAACGGCACGATACTCGCAAACAGCGATTTCATGATGGGAGCCATGCCGGCAGAGTTCGGCAATGCGCTCAGCGGTGTATTCAACGTAAACATGCGTACGGGTAACAACAACAAATACGAACATGCCTTCCAGGTGGGCACACTGGGCATAGACTTCGCATCGGAAGGTCCTATAGGCAAGGCAAAAGAAGGAAAGCCACGTGCATCATATCTGGTAAATTATCGCTACAGTTTCCTTGAGATTGCGAAGAAGCTGAAGGCTATCAACATGGATCGCGAGTCACTTGACTATCAGGACCTGAGTTTCAAGGTGAACGTACCCACGAAAAAAGTCGGAACATTCTCGGTGTGGTTTACGGGGCTGATAGATAATTATGACAACGAAGTGCCCGACGTATCAGACTGGGAGACACTGTGGGACAGTAACTCCTCATGGTCAAAACAGCGCAACATGGCTACTGGACTCACACATACCTACCGCTTTAACTCTGGCGGCACGCTGCGTTCAAGTGTGGCATATACAGGCAGCTACACCAAGGTGACGGTGGATGACTATACCATGGATATGGAGGCACGACCGGACATGAGGGGACGCAATGCGTCATGGAACGTCATTGTCAGTTCGCAGCATCAGCAGAAGTTCTCGTCACGATACACCATGCAGAACGGTTTTGAACACCAGCACATGGCATTCAATGCGTGGCTCGACTATATAAAGGAAGTAGGCGGTCCGCTATACCGCGTGTATGAGTCGGAGGGCAGCACCGGACTCACACGTCTGTACAGCAGTCATAAGGTGGCATTGAGCCGCAAGTTGTCAATGGTGGCAGGTATCAATGCCATGTGGTTCAACCTGAACAACCAGGTATTGGTGGAACCACGTTTCAGCATGCAGTATCAGACGTCTGCATCAAGTTCGCTGTCGCTTGCATACGCCCTCAACAGCCGTAAGGAGAATATAGACGCATATTTCGTAATGGCAGAGGGAAGGACGCCTAACGACAATCTCGGATTGACACGTTCACACCATATCTCTGCTTCATTCGCCCAGCGACTGGGTGAGAACGCCATGCTGAAGGTGGAACCATACTGGCAGTGGCTTTTTGATGTGCCGGTGGAGAAAGGAACTACGTATTCTATCATCAATGACCGTTCATTCTTTCAGGACCGTGTGCTCGTAAACGACGGCGCCGGACTCAACTACGGTATAGACCTGACGCTGGAACGATACTTGAAGGATGGCTACTACGGCATGTTTACAGCCACGCTGTTCAAGTCAGAGTATCGCGATGCACAGGGCAAATGGCACAGCACACGCTTTGACCGTGGCTTCGTGGCAAACATGCTCGGTGGTAAGGAATGGATGGTAGGAAAGAGCAAGAAGAACGTGCTTGGCATAAACGGACGACTGACACTTATGGGCGGCGACCGCTATACGCCAGTGCCGGAGGGCACTACGTACGAGGAGATAATGCAACGCCCTGACCGCTCCATACCGGAAGATGGTGCAAATCCATTCACAAAACATCAGAAAATTAATGTGGGCTATGCCTTCTCGGCAAAATACATTATTAATAAGCAGCATACCTCACACCAGATAATCGTGGATTTCCTGAGCATGCGCACATATAACGGACAGACATACGATATACATACCCATGAGTTGAAGAGTCACTTTACCACGCTGACCTTCCCTAACATAGCATACCGTGTGGAGTTCTGACCCAAAAGTTAGTTTACATGTTGTTGATGATTTCCTTGACCTGACTCATGTTACTGCGTGAGACAGGCAGGGAATCATGGCAATGCTTGATGACAAGTTGCATGGAGCCTGACTGCGACACTATGCGCTCTACCTGGGTTATATTGACAAGGAAAGCACGATGGCAGCGCACAACCGTGGAGTAGGGGAGAAGGTCCTGTTCTATCTGCTTGGAAGTGGTGCGCAGCATGTCGGTGCGCACATTGCCTTTACATAATCGGTAAACCTTTACATAGTTGCCCACAGCCTCGATATAGAGCAAGTCTGATATCTGCAAAGTGACAGAATCGCTTGTGGAACCGCTCAGGGTGATGGTAGGCATAGTAGCGAGAGCAATCTCAGGTTCGTTGCTGGCAGGCTCGGCAGAAGGGACATCAGTATTAGCAGGAACGAGAAGATTCTGCTGCTGCGCCTTGCCCAAATGCTCGTTCATGCGTATGGTGTCCTCCAGTTCCACCGCGAGGAACTTGCTGCGAAACTTGAATCGCCAGTATAACCCGATGGCAAACGAACAGAAACCAATGATGAGTAATGTCTCAAGATAATTCCTCCACGACAGCTGGTTGCCATCTACGTGTGGATTGAGTATGAAATGGCGAAAAAGACAGATAATGAATGAAATAATGGGAGTATTGATAAACTGAAACAGCAGGTTGCGACGTATGATGTAATCAACACCGAATTTGTTTGTATGAGGCATGTGACATGCGTATTTCAGTATGGCGTCTGTCAACATACATACCAACATACCGCCGGATATAAGGAACACCAGCAGGTATAGGCAAGTATGCCATTGCAGTGCATCAATGCCAAACGGCTTGAACACTGCGAGGGTGAAAATTACGAAGAATGTACTCTTGAGGCGTATCTTCAGAGTTTCAATGTGTCCATGTTTCATTACGGTATGCAAAGTTACGAATTTATAGTGAAATATGGAAAGCAATATAAAAAAAAGAATATTAAGTAATTAAAAAAGACATAAGTATATCATAATAGTTTGGTTTTACGAATATAATTTAGTAACTTTGCAACAGAAATTATAAATAGAGTAGGGGGAACGGTAAAATCCTCTTGACTCTCCCCAAAAGAAAACCAAGCTCGCTTGGCTGAATAATAAACGACATAATATGAACACAAAAATACTAATAGGATTGGCTTTCGTCGTGGCTGGCGGATGGAAACTGGCAAGCATGTGGGGCATAGTGCAGGAAGGCTGGTTGTGGCAACAACCATGGATTGCATACGTAGCACCTGTATTGCTGATCTATCTCGGCGGACAACTCGTAATCAACGGATTCCGTCATGACCGCGACCAATGGTTGCAGCGCCCGCTACCTATCAATGAAGAAGGAAAGCGAATATGCTGCACCGTACGTTATGGCGGTGACGAATACGTATATCACGGAGAACCATTCCATGGTGCATACCTCGATGCATTCTGCGGTGGCATACGCCTTGACCTGCGAAATGCACTTATAACAGAGGATGAGGAGATAGACATGCGTACCTTCATGGGAGGCATAGAACTTTATGTGCCAAGTAATGTGAATGTATTGGTTAAAAGCCGCAGTTTCATGGGTGGAGTAAGCAACAAGTCGCTGTGTAATGCAGAAGAGACAGCCCCTTGTCTGCACATCGTCGCAAGCAATTTCATAGGAGGCATAGATATTAAGAATTAATAAAAAAGATGAAACAGAAATTATCGCTAATGGTCTTCGTCTTGTTTGGCGTTCTTTGTGTAAACGCTGCAAAGACGTCGAAGACAACAAAGACAGATCGTGAATACTGGGCAGAGCAGGCATACAGGCTGGCGGCGCCAGTGCTGGAGCCTATGTCGCGCGGCATGCTCTCGACAGAGATGCAGATAGAGGTGAGCCCTTCATTTGACAAACGTGACAAGCGCGTGACGTATATGGAGTGCTTCGGCAGACTCATGGCTGGCATATCACCATGGCTCTCCCTGCCTGATGACGATACGAAGGAAGGCAAACAGCGCAAGCAGTTGCGTGAGTGGGCGCTGAAGAGCTATGCGCAGGCCGTTGACCCGCAGTCAAAGGACTACCTGCTGTGGCGCAAGGAAGGACAGCCTCTCGTGGATGCAGCATACATAGCAGAGAGTCTGTTACGTGGCTATGACGCGCTGTGGCTGCCACTCGACTCTGTCACCAAGGCACGCTACATCGACGAGTTCACACGCCTGCGTCGAGTAGAACCACCATACACCAACTGGCTGCTGTTCGCTTCAACGATAGAGTCGTTCCTGGCAAAGGCAGGAGCGCCGTATGACCAGTACCGTGTAAACGGAGCCATACGTAAGGTAGAGGAATGGTATGTTGGCGACGGATGGTATAGTGATGGTCAGGGCTCGTTTGCCTTCGACTATTATTCAAGCTATGTGTTCCATGCCATGTATCTCGAAACCCTCGGCACCATGCGTGACGTGAAGGGCTACGGATGGAAGATAAACTACCGCGACTTCTATAATCGTGCACTGAAACGCTGTCAGAAGTTCAGCATAATACTTGAACGCTTCATATCACCAGAAGGCACATTCCCCGTAGTGGGCCGCAGCATACCTTATCGCCTGGCAGCCATGCAGCCGCTGGCAATGATGGCGTGGTATCAGACTTTACCAAATGAACTGAGCAACGGACAGGTGCGTGCCGCACTCACTAAGGTGATGCACCGCATGTGGGATGCTCCAGGAAACTATAACGACAAGGGATTCCTCACGATAGGCTTCTGCGGACGACAGCCGGAGGTGGCAGACTGGTACACGAACAATGGTTCGCTGTATATAACCTCAGAGGTATTGTTGCCATTGGGACTGCCGGCAGATCATGAGTTCTGGACCTGCCCTGCAGAGAAGTGGACACAGGTAAAGGCATGGGGTGGCGAGCCATTCCCAAAGGACCATATATGGGAAGATAAGAAATAAAAGTGTCAAATAATTCTTAAATACTTGTGTATTCCGCAGAAAATACGTAATTTTGCAATCGATTGCAAAAACAGTACATATTTTTTTACAGCATGACAAAGAAATTTCTATTTAGCATACTGCTGACATTCTCTGTGTTTTTCGTAGCAGGAGCCAATGCCGCTCCGGCAGACAGTGCGTCTAACGTAACGGCGAAGGCAGACTCTACCAGCATGATGCTTGACGAAGCAGCCATCGAAATGGCAGACACGGCGATGATAGATGCTGCCGCAGAGGGCAGTGCATATACACAGCTGAAGACGAAATTCGTGGAAGGTGGTGCAGGCTTCATGTCGTTGGTGGCATTGTGTCTCATCACAGGCTTGGCATTCTGCATAGAGCGCATCGTATATCTCAGTATGTCTGAGATAGATGCAAAGAAATTCATGCAGAACCTTGACGATAAGTTGTCAAAGGAAGGTGTGGAAGCCGCAAAGACATTGTGTCGTGATACGAAAGGTCCGGTGGCGAGCATTTGTTATCAAGGACTGTTGAGAATGAATGAAAGCGCAGACGTAGTGGAGCGCTCTGTAAGTTCATACGCATCAGTGCAGGTAGGCAAGATGGAGAAAGGCTGTTCATGGATAACGCTTTGCATAGCCATGGCTCCGTCGCTGGGATTCCTCGGTACGGTGATAGGTATGGTGATGGCGTTTGACCAGATACAGACGGCAGGCGACATAAGTCCGACCATCGTGGCGGAAGGTATGAAAGTGGCGCTCATTACCACCATCTTCGGTATCATAACTGCCCTGATACTGCAGTTGTTCTACAATTATGTACTGTCAAAGATAGACCATCTGACAGCACAGATGGAAGAGAGTGCCATCACCCTGATGGATATAATATCAAAGAAATAAGATGGATTTCATAGCAGACATAATGATTGTGCTGATGGCCTTGGCGCTCGTGGCAGCGTTGGCATTGACGGCGTATTCGGTGTATCACTCTCTGCGTACCAACAAGCGTAAGAAGGTGGACGACGGTGTGCCGGTGGGAATGATAGGCTGGGGTACAGTGGCACTGGTGCTTGTCATATCCATCCCTACGTTGTTGATAGGCTCGTTTACCGATATGTGTCTTGTTACATCAGGCGTAATGCTGTTGGTGGCAGGTGGCACGGTGGTTTACGGTAAGGTGCAGTCAGCAAGGCTAAGAAAGTAACAGTGAAACACAATAAAGATGTTCAGACGCAGAAAACGACATAGCGTTCCAGGACTTGATACTACATCTACCTCAGATATCTCGTTCATGCTCCTGATATTCTTCCTCGTCACCACCTCGATGGATAGTGACAAGGGTCTGGGTAGGCAGATGCCGCCAATGGACCCGGAAGAACAGCAGGAGATAAAGGATGTGGACAAGAACAAGGTGATGACCCTGCACCTGATGAAAGGAGGAAGCCTGACGGTTGACGATGAGGCTGCGCAGATAGATAATTCACTGCGAAAGAAACTACGTCACTTCATAATAGAGAAAGGACGTACGCACATCATAGAACTGCAGGTGGAGCGCAATGCCGACTATGACTCTTATTTCCGACTGCAAAACCAGATAGTAAGGGCTTACGGAGAACTGCGTGAGGCGGCTGCACAAAAAAAGTATGGCAAGCCATTCGTGCAGTGTAGTGATGAGGAGAGGGAAGAGATAACCGGACAGATACCACAACGCATACAGGAGACATCGCTCGGAGTGCATGGCGAAGAGTAGGATGCTCTGTAAGGGTAGTGGAGGATTGCGTTATCATAGCGAAGCAAGTTAACACAGAACCTGCGATATAATAATGTTGAAAATAAAGCGACATAAGCAACATAGGGTGCCATCCTTGAACATGGCATCAATGCCAGACCTCATCTTCACGGTGTTGTTCTTCTTTATGATAGTAACGCACATGAGGAACGAGACCCCTATGTTGCAGGTAGAGACGCCTTCTGGTACGCAACTTACCAAACCGTCAAATAAACGCACCATTGTAAACCTCTATATAGGTACGGACCCGCAGGGGCATACACGAATACAGATAGGTGACAAGATAGTGACGATGGAGCAAGTGGGACCGGCTATGCTTAATATGCAAGGCGGAGTGGAAGAGACAGAAGGCTCGTCGATGACGGTGAATATACGTGCCGACAAACATACGCCTATGGGCGTGGTAAGCGATGTAAAGCAGGAACTACGCAAGCACGGCATACTTACCATACGCTATAATGCCACAGAGGAGAAGGGCAAAGGTGGATAACCAGTTTTACGGTGGTAGTTTATAGAACCCGCCTTAACAGAACCAATCTGAATAATTCACAACTCACAAATTTATAACCAGCAATGCCATGGCACGATATAAACTCGATACTCTTGACAAGAAAATACTGAAGTTGATACTTAGTGACGCGCGCATACCTTTTCTTGAGGTGGCACGTGCATGCAATGTGAGCGGTGCGGCTGTTCATCAGCGCATACAGAAGCTCACGAACCTCGGCATACTCAAAGGCTCGCAGTATAATGTAGATGCGGAGAAAATGGGCTATGGCTCATGTGCCTTCATCGGTTTGTACCTTAAGGAACCGGAACGATTTGATGAGGTAGTCGATGCCTTGCGTGAGATTCCGGAGGTTGTGGAGTGCCATTACACCACGGGCGCGTTTGACATGTTTATAAAGGTGTATGCCTTTGACAATCATCACATGCTCAATGTGATACACGATAAACTGCAACCACTTGGATTGTCACGCTCAGAGACTATCATATCATTTAGGGAAGCCATACACCGTCCGTTAGCCATATTGGATGAACCCGACGAGTATGAAGAAGATGATGATATAGATTAAAAGTGGGTTCTACAAATTCTCACGAGCTTAAAATCTGTCAAAGCTAATTTATAGAACCCACCTAATGCGTGAAATGTGCTAAAAGATATTAAAAATAAAGCAGGAATCTTGTTTTTTATGTGAAAACTTAGTACATTTGCACCATGCGAAGCATAGCAATGTGCCGAGCATAGTGAATTAATTAATTTTATTATTAGCTAACTAAAACGTTAACCAAAACAAGAAAAAAGAGAAGAAATGAAAAAATTATTTTTTATGGCTCTTGCCTGCGTGGCAATGGGTTTCGCCTCTTGTGGCAACAAGACGCCAGAGAATGCAGAGTTGGCAGATACAACTGCAGTTGATAGTGTTATGGATGCTGATGCGATAGTATCGGCTCTCAGTGAGAAATTGCAGGCTAACGATCCAGCAGCGTTGGCAGCTTTGTCACAGCAGGCACAGCAGACTATTGCTGACCTTATAGCAAAGGGTGACACCGCTCTTGCTAAGGAATATGCTTCTAAGATCAAGGAGTTTGTGAATACAAACGCTGACAAGATTAAGGAAGTGGCAAGTGGCAACGAGACCATCAACGGATTGGTAAAGACTGTTCAGGCTACAAGCGTGACAGACCTCGCAAACCAGGCTGCGGCAGCAATCAAGGCCGATGCTACTCAGGCTGCTAATGACGTAAAGGATGCAGCAGACCAGAAGGTAGAGGAGACGAAAGAGGCTGCAAAGGCAAAGGTAAACGAGAAGGTGAACGAGTCTGTTGACGCAGCCAAGAATAAGGCTAACGAGCAGATCGACGCTGCTAAGAACAAGGCTAACGAGGCTACAAACAAGGCTCTGAACAAGATCGGACTCTAAGACGTGCAAACCATGAATTCCTATGAGATAGGGATATTTGTACGGTTTATGTAAGAAAAACATGGGCTTCCCACAGGTAAAGTGGGAAGCCCATGTGCTTTATATATCCAGTAGGAACTGGTATGTTTCGCTATTTATAGGTTAATCTTGCAGGACATTCAATAGCTTGCGGATTAATCTTGTAGGACATTCAATAGCTTGCAGATTAATCTTACAAGGCGTTGAGCACCTGCTCTTTGATTTGCTCGAGTTCGTCCTTCATCTGCACCACGATGTTCTGCATCTCAGCCTGGTTACTCTTCGAACCAGTGGTGTTTATTTCGCGTCCCATCTCCTGGGCAATGAAACCGAGTTTCTTACCCTGACTCTGTGCTTCTTCCATGGTCTCGCGGAAATACTTCAGGTGATTGGTGAGTCGTTGCTTCTCCTCAGAGATGTCGAGTTTCTCGATATAGTAAATCAGTTCCTGCTCAAGGCGGTTCTTGTCATACTCCACGTCAGGCAGGTTCTTGAGATTCTCTACGAGGCGCTGGCGTATCTTCTCAACGCGAGACTGCTCGTAAGGCTCTATCTCGCCCATTAGTCGTGCTATGTTGTCGAGTTTCTCCTCAAACTTCTTCTTCAGTGCGGCTCCCTCCTGACGACGGAATGCCTCCAGATTGCTTAGAGCCTCGTCAACCGCCTTACGTGCAGCAGCCCACTCCTCATCGGTAAGGATCTCAACTTCTTGCCTGCTCATTATGTCAGGCATGCGCATGATCATCTTCATCCAGTCGGCAGAGTTCGTCACGTTGTCTTTTATCCCCACGCTGTCAGCCGCGGCGACAAGTTGCTCGTAATAGTTCTTGAACAGAGGCATGTTGATGGTCTGTGCATCGCTGCTAACCTCCTTCTCCACCCAGATGGAGAAATCTATTTTACCACGTACCACACTCTCCTGTATTGCCTTGCGGATTTCCATTTCCTTCTCGCGATATACAGGAGCTAAACGGGTGGAACAGTCGAGAGCCTTAGAGTTAAGGGCCTTGACCTCCACATGTATGGTTTTGTCTTGATAGGTTGCCACGGCTTTTCCGTAGCCCGTCATAGATAGTAACATAACAAACTAAGCGTTTTCCTGCTAATTTTATTTAATAATGTCAATAATTTCTGCAAAAGTACAAAAAATTGAGGAATTTTTAGTATTTTTGCAAAAGTTTTTTAAGACAAAAGATTATTTTACCCTCTATATGGGTGAAAAATACGTTATATTCAAGAGAAATGGCATGTATATTACATATAGAGACGAGCACTGACGTATGCAGTGTTGCGGCCAGCAAGGACGGCTATCTGCTGTTTGAGAAAGAAGATCATGGGGACGGTAAGAGCAGTAAGGCAGCCGAGAAACTTGGCGGCTTTGTTGACGAGGCCTTGTCGAAGTTGGAGGAAGGTGAACTGAAGCTCGACGCTGTAGCGGTTAGTAGCGGTCCGGGCTCATATACAGGTTTGCGTATAGCTGTGTCAATGGCGAAGGGAGTCTGCTATGGTAGTGATGCCAAACTTATCAGCGTGCCGACGTTGGAGCTGCTCTGTGTGCCTGTCTTGCTGAGTGATCGTATAAGATGCTCTGCATGTGTAGATGGCAAGCATGCCAACATGGAATGTGAACTTGAGGAAGACGCCTTGCTCTGTCCGATGATAGACGCACGTCGTATGGAGGTGTTCGCCGCAGTTTATGACCGTGCACTTAATGAGGTAAGGCAGACACAGGCAGATATAGTGAATGAACAGACGTACAAGGAACTACTCGACAAGCATGTCATATATTTCTTTGGAAACGGAGCTGAAAAATGTATGGAGACTATCAATCATCCGAATGCACGCTATATAAGCAATATCATGCCGCTGGCAAAGAATATGCTGCCGCTGGCGGATAAGAGAATGAAAAAGGGACAGACAGAGGATGTTGCATACTTCGTACCACAATATCTGAAGGAGTATCAGGCAAAGAAACAGAAGAACCTGTTGGTAAAATAACACGTTTCCTATCACTCCCTTATCACTCCCTATCACTCCCTTATCACTCCCTTATTACTCCCCCAAAAAATAAACCAACGAAATATGCAATTAGAAGGACTTGACTATAATACACAGCGTGAAAAGCTGAAGCTTATGGCGTATGGAAGGGATATACAGCAAATGGTAGAACGCTGTATAGAACTGCCAACCAAAGAACAGAGGCAAAAGTGCGCTGAGACTATCATATCCACCATGAGGCGCGTGGTGCCTAGTTCGCAAAATCAGAAGGAACGCATGCCCGTGCTGTGGTATCATCTTGCCCTTATGAGCGATTTCAAACTGGATATTGATTATCCGGTAGAGATAGAGCACGAAGACAAGATGGCGCAGAAGCCCGGACATATAGACTATACCAACAAGCGTCGCATGCCTATAAGACATTACGGACGTCTGCTGTTCGAGATGTTTGAAAAACTGAAGGAAATGCCTGAAGGCGAAGAGCGCACTGCTTTGGTGAATATTACTGCAGGACAGATGTACAGAAGTCTGGTTATGTGGGGCATGGCTACCGCCGACAAGGAAAAGGTGGCGTCAGACCTTGCACGCTTCACCGACGGAGTTATACAGATAAGTCCTGATGAATTGAAATTTGAGACGGCAGCCCCAGTCGCCAATAGAAGAAAAAAGAAGAAATAACACATGGAGAGCTTTATCATTGAAGGCGGACACGCACTGAAAGGCGAGATTACGCCACAGGGAGCCAAGAACGAGGCTCTGCAGGTGATATGCGCCACGCTGCTGACCAGCGAGGAGGTGACGATAAGCAACATACCTGACATCCTTGACGTAAACAACCTCATACAGTTGTTGAAAGACATAGGTGTGAAGGTGGGCAACCCTGAGAAAGGTACGTTTACATTCAAGGCCGACGAACTGGACCTTGACTACCTGTCAAGCGATGAGTTCGTAAACAAGTGCGCACAACTGCGCGGCTCGGTACTGATGATCGGTCCGTTGCTGGGCAGGTTCGGCAAGGCTACAGTGGCAAAGCCCGGCGGCGACAAGATCGGCAGACGACGCCTTGACACCCACTTCCTGGGTTTCCACAAGCTCGGCGCCACATACCACCGCATTACAGGACGCGACGTGTATGAACTGCGAGCCGACAAGCTGAACGGATGCTACATGCTGCTCGACGAGGCTTCGGTTACCGGTACTGCCAACATCATCATGGCTGCCGTCATGGCTGATGGCGCCACTACGATATATAACGCTGCCTGCGAACCTTACATCCAGCAGTTGTGCAATATGCTGAACCGCATGGGCGCTAAGATTACCGGCATAGGCAGTAACCTGCTCAACATCGAGGGCGTGAAGGAACTGAAGGGCACAGACCACCGTTTGTTGCCAGACATGATAGAGGTGGGTTCATTCATAGCCATGGCTGCCATGGTGGGCGACGGAATAAGGATTAAGAACGTATCTATAAAGAACCTCGGCATCATCCCTGATGCCTTCAGAAGACTCGGTGTGCAGATTATAGAGGAAAACGACGACCTCTTCATTCCACGCCACACACATTACCAGATAGACTCATTCATCGACGGAACGATAATGACGCTGAGCGACGCTCCATGGCCTGGACTGACACCTGACTTGCTGAGTGTATTGCTTGTCGTAGCCACACAGGCACAGGGGTCGGTGCTCATTCACCAGAAGATGTTTGAAAGCCGTCTGTTCTTCGTCGATAAGCTCATCGACATGGGTGCGCAGATAATCCTGTGTGACCCTCACCGCGCTGTCGTGGTGGGCCATGACCATAAGATACGCCTACGCGCCGGACGCATGTCGAGTCCTGACATCCGTGCAGGCATCGCACTGCTCATTGCGGCATTGTCAGCCGATGGCACGTCACAAATCAACAACATCGCCCAGATAGACCGCGGCTACGAGAACATCGAAGGCCGCCTGAACGCTCTGGGAGCCAAGATCAGAAGGCAATGATAAGGAAAGAGGATGTTTACAAGATAGGTAAGTTGGGAAAGACCCACGGCATCAAGGGTGAGATATCCATGCAAGTTGACGATGACGTCTTCGACCGTGTGGAAGCAGACTACCTGGTGCTTGAACTTGACGGTATCATGGTACCCTTCTTTATGGAGGAATATCGTTTCAAGACTGACGAGACTGCACTCATAAAGTTTGAGGGCATCGACACGCAGGAGCGTGCCCGCGAACTTACCGGCACAGAGGTGTTCTTTCCACGCGAACTGGCAGAGAGCGACGACAACGACGAACTGTCATACGCGCAGCTCGTGGGCTACACCGTGGTTAATGCCAACACTGGCAAGGAAGTCGGCAAGATAGAGTATGTTGACGAACAGACCATCAACATTATGTTTGAACTGACCGATGGTACGCTGATACCAGCCTCTGAGGAACTGATAGCCGGCATCGACACTGAGGCACAGGTCATCACCATGAACATCCCTGAAGGATTACTATGAAAAAAGCCCTTGATGTGAAAGGTGAAATGTGAAAAATGATTTCTAAATAAAATCGTTTTTGTCCTATCCGGCACCCTTTTTTAAGTCGAAATAGAGGGCTGTTTTTTGAAAAAGTTTACGGTTGGTCGGTTTTACAGGCATTCTCAGCGAGTTGTAACTCGCTGATTTTCAACAGAGGCATAAAAAAGGACAGTGTAATATGATAGCTTTTATGGTGAAAAAGCTATCATATTACATTGTAAAAGGTGCCTGATTACACTGTAAAAGCATACATATTACGATGTAAAAGCTATGCTTTTATGTCAAAAAGCGTTTTTTAGTGCTTCAGAAGGGCGTTTTGAATGTTCCGAGAACATCTGTTTCGCTCTATTTTGAATTTTTTTGCGAACTTTTTTCAGAACTTGAAATATCAAAAATGTCCTATAAAAAGAAGTTTTTGTTTTCGTGAAAATCCGATTAATCAGTGCCATCTGTGGTCGTGAAAACGAGATAATGCAGGCTGTGGTCGGTTCATTTTCCGAAGTTCTTGTGCTGTATGGTAAACCCTTCATAGCCGGTAAGGTTGCCATTGATAAACACATCTTCGTTCTCCAGTATGCCTTTCAACTGCCAGTCGAGCCATGAGCGAAGCATACGTGCGTTTGCACCACCATTAGGCTGTTCATAGGTGCCACCATGTCCGCTCTTCGTATTGTCGGCAAGAACCACAGGGTTTTTCTTGATAGCCTTATAGTCCATCTGCGCATTAGCCCATGCCACGTCACTTTCTCCACCAACAAGATACAGTATAGGTCCGTGAAGTTTCTTCAACGACTTGGCATCGGCATCAGCCATCGTCATCTTGCCCATACCGGCATTCAATATAACATAAGTCTTCAGTCTTGAATCAGCAGCATTAGCCAATACCTGGGCACCACCACATGAATGTCCTGCAGCGGCAATACGGTCTGTGTCTATCTTATTATAATAAGTAGAACCAGGGGTTGATGCCTGCTGACATATCCAGTTGAGCGCCTTCTGTACCATCGACGATGGCGTGTGCTGGTCTTTCTCATGCTGGGCATACATCTGCAGTTCGCCTATAGCCACGACAACGTAGCCGTAGGAAGCCACGTCGGCAAGCATGTTCTCGTAGCCTATGCTGGTGTCCATACAACCGCCATTACAGAATATCAGCACAGGCAGTTTCTCTTTTTCCGGCATACCAGTAGCAAACATGCCACGGTGTCCCTTCACCATGGCGGCATCCATATTAACAGGACGATAGACAACGAAATCGGTCAGCGATTTCTCACGCACGGCTACCGACTTATGCGGACCGCTGCCGCCATAATCAGGTACTTTCATTTGCTCAAATGATACTGAAGCGTCATCATGCTTTAGATAGCGGGCATAGAAAGCATCCATAGCCGGGCGGGTAAACTCCAGTTGCTGGTCAAAAGCCACGCCATGATTGCCATGCACCTTGACATAGTCCACCGTTGCCCCAGCCTTCTGCATCTTACCTACCCAGTCTTCCGTCAGATTGGGTTTTACTATTGGGTCCTCTCCACCTTGCAACACGAGGAAAGGAGTGTTGCACTGTCCTATATAGCCTATAGGCCACCACTCGGGATGCTGTGCCCAAGGTATGCCAGGGTTTCCTATCTCCGTAGGAGGGGCACCGCCAGCGGCACATGCCACGTCACACGAAAACTGCTTATAGGGGTCAGCATCATCATTGAAAGACTTGCTGTTGGCCGATACGCCTGCCATCAGCGACAGATGTCCGCCGGCAGAATGACCGTATGTGCCGATGCGTGCAGGGTCAATGCCCAATTCCTGTGCATGGGCCTTCATCCAACGAATGGCGCAACGGACGTCCTCGATACAAGCCGGCATAGGAGCCTCCTGCACAAGACGGTAGTTCATGTTGGCAACGACATATCCCTTCATTGCATAGTCAATCATCAGCGTGCGATATACCATGTCGTTCTTAGAACCAGCGCTCCATCCTCCACCATGAATGATGAGGATGGCAGGACGGTCTTTCTGCGGTCCGAACATAGGTTGCGCCAGGTCAAGCAATGTGTTTGGCCCTACATCCGTTCTGTATGCAACATTCTCAGTTACCATAATCTGGTGTTCTGCCCATGCGGGTGTCGTAAGTAACAGCACCAGCATAATCATAGTCAGTAGTCTTTTCATTTTTCGTCTCATTATATATGTATCCGTTATTTATGGGTTAGTCTGAAAATTAAAATCTTCCCTAATACTATTTCTTATATACAACCTCACACTTTGGTGCATCAAAACGCATGGTTGCCTCTGTAGCAGGAGTGAATACCGGCCATTTTGGCAATCCCTTTGCATTCGGATTGCCTGTACGGGCAAAGTTAAGCAAAGCGTCGCTCATCTTTTCGCCGAGAGCTATGCCCTCTTTTGTGGCTCCTGTCATTGAAGCACTCTTCAACACATTATTGAAGAAAAAAGGAATGTCACTATTATGGCAGGCATGATTCTTACCATCAAGAACCGGCACCTGATAAGCCGAAAGATATACATATACAGGCGCATCACCAGGCTGACAACGGAGTGTGGCTTGCTGAATGACAGCTGGACGCACCATGTCGTCAATCTTAGGTGTTGCAAACTCGTTGAGCGTTGAACCTATCAGCAACGGCACTTTGCAACTGATGCGCTCGCTGCCATTCTCAAAAATGCCTGGCATGACACTGCCGTCATTAACAGGTCCCCATCCTAACCGTATGCCGTGACCGACATGCTTGCCGGCATTACGCTGACTTATCTCACGAGAAGCCTTGGCAGAAGCCTCAAGCAAGCGCTCGTAAGGTATATGCTGGATGCTGTCAATGGTCTGTGTGGTCAGTCCCAGATACCATGCAGTGAGCTTGCCTATTTCACGGGCCTCGTCCTGAGGAGTGCTGCCGAGGAACGAGCCGCTCATCACCATCGCCCTATGGAACAATCCTTGTGCTGACGGCATACAGAGAAGTGTGGAAACCTTACCGCCGCCGCCGGACTGTCCGAAGATTGTCACACAGTCAGGGTCACCACCGAAATTTGCTATGTTTTCCTTCACCCAACGCAATGCCGCAACTATATCAGTCATACCGATATTGGCGGATTCCTTATATTTCTCACCAAAAGAAGACAAGTCAAGAAAACCAAGCACGTTAAGACGATGGTTGATGGTCACGACAACCACGTCGCCTTTATCTGCGAGGTTACGGCCGTCGTAACCAGGATGTTCCTGTCCGTTACCGGTAGTATAGCCGCCACCATGCAGCCAAAACAGCACAGGACGGCGTTTTCCGTCAGCTATGCCCTTGGTCCAGATGTTCAGTCGGAGACAGTCTTCATCCTGATAGCCGTCATTCCACTGATAGAAGAAAGCAGAACCATCACTTCGCCAACCCTTGTTTACCGGTTGAGGACACACTGGGCCCCAATGACGTGATGAGCGAACGCCTTCCCACGCCTTGGGTTCCTTGGCTGGCATAAAACGCTCTGCCTGAGCATAGGGAATACCCTTGTACGTGTAAACGCCTCGTTCGATATAGCCAGATACGTTGCCATACTTCGTACATGCCTTAGTCTTTTCCGTAGAACTTTCAAATACCTGCGCTGAAGCCGTTATACAACAAACCATCAGCATTAATGATAGAAATTGTTTAAGTTTCATTGTTGATATAAGTAAACATTTAGTAATGCATTGAATATGCCATAAAAGCGAGGAGGTACAGACCCCCCTGTGCTACAGGTTCTTTATATACTCCGTAGGCGTGGTGCCAAACTCCTCCTTGAAGCAGTTGCGGAAATACGAGATATTGCCGAAACCACTCTCGTAAGCCGCCTCCGACACGTTATGATGGCACTCCGTCATCAGGTAAAGACAGTGATGAAGACGTACCTTGCGGATATACTCATTGCCGGAAAGTCCTGTCAGGGCCTTTATCTTCCTGTAAAGCGTAGAGTGACTCATGTTGACGTGCTTTCCCACCATCGCCATGGTCAGGTTTACGTCACTCGCGTTCTCCTTGATATACGCCGTGACCTCGTCAAGGAACCTGCGGTCTATCAGGCTCAGTTTGTATGTCTCAGAATCTTGTTCCTGCACCGGCTTCATATCCTTTATATAATCCAGGTGGGCAGCAAGACGCTTGCGCGCAGCCAGCAGGTTAGCCATGCGCGAGCGCAGCATGGAGAAACTGAAAGGCTTGGTGAGATATGAATCTGCACCGGCATCGTAGCCTTCCTGCTGGTCGCTGTGCGTGTCCTTGGCAGTAAGCATGATGACGGGGATATGGCTTGTGCGGACATCCTGCTTCAGGCGCTTGCACATCTCAGTGCCATCCATCACCGGCATCATGATGTCAGTGATGATAAGGTCGGGGATATACTCAAAGGCCTTCTCGCAACCAACCTTGCCGTCGTTAGCCTTTACCACCTGATAGTCTTCAGACAGGGAGTCGGCGATATAGTGCCTAATCTCCAGATTGTCCTCAACAACCAGTACGACGGGCCGCTGGTCATTGGTCTCGACGTGTTCCTCGGTCAGTTGCTCGCCTTGTTTGTTGCCCTCGCTGTTCTCTTTATGAAGGGCATTAGGATAAGTGTTTGACTTCTTGAAGGTAAGCGTAAACGTCGCGCCATGGTCTTCTACGCTATGCACGTCGATGTCTGCCTCATGCAACACGCAGAGCGACTTGACGAGTGCAAGTCCGATGCCCGTCCCCGAAGCCTGATGTGCGCCCTTGGCCTGATAGTAACGGTCGAAGATACGTGGCAGTGCCTCCTGCGATATGCCATAGCCGGTGTCGCGAACCTTGACGACTGCATTATCATCATAGCTTGTCAAAGACAGTTCTATCTCTCCCTTCGGAGTATATTTGACGGCATTGCTCATGAGGTTATTGAGGATGGTGGTCACCACGTTCTCATCATAATACATTTCGACAGGCTGGTCGCCCACGTTGATGATATAACGCAACTGCGAATTGGTGTTAAGTTCGCTGAAGTTACGTCCTATCTTGCGGACCGTCTGGGCAAGGTCCTGACGCATCACCACGAGCTGACGGTTGTGAGTTTCAGTCTTGCGGAACTCCAGCAACTGCGTGATGAGTTTCTTCAACTGGTATGAGCTGCGGTGTATTATTGATATCCGGTCCTTCGTCTTGGCAGGCAAACTGGTGTCCTGCATCAGTTCCTCCAACGGACCGAGAATCAGCGTCAGCGGAGTGCGCAGTTCATGGGTGATGTTGGTAAAGAACTGCAGGCGTTCGGTGTTACGTTCCTGTTCGTCAAGATTCTTCTGACGCTCAAGTTCCAATGCGTTCTTCAGTTCAAAACGATGCTTATATCGGCGGAACAGCCCCCAGCCAAGTACTGCTATACATATTATATATATAAGGTAAGCCCACCATGACTGCCAGAAAGGAGGACATACATGCACCCTTGCCTCTATCTCCTTAGCCTGCGACCAAGGTTGCCCCTTAAGGCGGGCACGAATGACGATGGTGTAGTGGCCGGAAGACAGATGACGGAAAGTAATAGCCGTCTCGCTGAGCGGAGTCCACTCATCATCCTTATCTTTTATCCTGTACTGATACTCGGCCTGACGACTCTGGGCATAATCCTTCAATCCGAAGACTATGCGGAAGGAGTTCTGGTTATAAGGAAAATGGAACACGCCGTCATCATCGGGCATGACGATAGAAGCAGAGTGGTCACCCTTAAACTGCGTGCTGCCAAGGTTCGTAACATTGAAAATCTGAATATCAGACATCTCACGGTAGGCAATCAGATTACCTGGATCGAAATAACACAAGCCGTCCAACGACGTAAAGTACAGTTTACCGTTACACTCCACGGCGCCACCCGTAAAGTTATTGGTAGGTATGCCATCATACTTGTTGAAATTCACGAAAGTCTGGTCGGACTTTCTCAGAAGACTGATGCCGTTGCTCGTACTTACCCACGTATTACCCTTGGCATCCTCCTGTATGGCACAGATGTAAGACTCATTCAATCCCTGCTGATAGCCGAACGTCTCACATTTCTCCGGATGGCTGGTATCATGTATGTAGCCCATTCCGTCAGGCGTTGACATCCATATACCCTCATTAGGATCAACATGCAGATGCTGTATGGAATTGGACAACAGGCCGCTTTTCCTGTCAAGATGCCGCACGAGACGCTTCTGACTGTCGAAAAGGTATATGCCATTCTCGTATGTTCCGACCCATAGCTTACCCTGGCGGTCGCGACGTATTCCATGTATGGACTGACGTGCGAGCGTGCTGTTCAACTTCTCGTCACGTATCACCTTGCCATGACGCATGCTGTATATGCCATCGCAAGCCGTTATCCATAGCGTACTGTCGCGGTCCTTGTAGAACGTCAGCGAAGGTACAGGCTTCTCACCATCAAGCAGGATTTCCCTGTATGCCCCGCTGTGCTTGTCAACCTGAAGCAGATGGTCGGAGTATGACAC
>JAEEGH010008466.1_pt1 | contig 24318 bp, 42 predicted proteins | sample 9134181 | NCBI WGS metagenome assembly JAEEGH01 (sample SAMN16246544, study PRJNA631951) | gut metagenome | biome: gut microbiome; feature: rumen; material: DP-attached | host: Bos | place: Iran: Karaj | collected 2018-10
ACAATGGCATTTTATCAGCTTATTTGAAAGTATCTACAACTTTAGTATGTGGTTCTGCTACACCATGGAGAGGTTCTGCTAATGTTTCAGTTCATGCATACTTGATACAATAATCCTTACTATGATACAGACTTATCTAAAGGAACACTACAAACAAAAACTGTAAGTTTTACTGTTCCTGCCAATTCGACATCAGCATCTTATACAGTATCTGACGTTAACGAAATCGTTGGCTTTGTATCTTGTCTTAATAACTTTTATGGTTTTTCTGCTCAGTCATGGAGCTTTACTGGAAATACTATTAGTGTCAGCGGTTGGAGAAGCACCACAAGTACAGCAGCTACAATTAGTATTGAAATCTTATATAAATAAATTGCGTATCATCTAGCCGAACATTAGCTAATCTTATAGGGAAAGTTGTTATTGCTGATCTTTCTACAGCTATTATCAGTATAACGAATATCGCTAAAAATACCACTTATCAAGGCTCTAATTATGGATCGTTTATTGTTTCAGATGGTGATTACACAGTGCACAAAATAGATGGGAACACTGGTTTTAATATCATACATGGTGACAATACAACCATTTATACCCGAGAAGATACTCTAGTACATGAGGGGGAAATAGTGGTATTGAATCAATCTGTTAAAGTTCAACTATTGTAATGACATTTTATGTGTTTTTATAACGAACGCAATTCGCATTTGGTTTAGCTTTTGGTTATAATTCATCTAGCACGTTTACTTTTCGTGACCCACAAGGCAATACTATTTCGGATATATCTAATTACAAATCAATGATTATCATTATAAGTGGAGCTGTATCACAAAACATAAGAAACACACTCTCATTCACAATAAATGGAGTTACTACGCAGATTTCTTCACTTACACCTATTGTGTCAATTACAGATGCTAACTATGCCTATGCTGTTAGCTTGAATAACCCAAGTTCGATTACTGTAAGAGTTAATACTGGTAGTGCAGTTTCGTGGGAAGCTATCTTGTTTTAATTACTTATAACCGCCTTATCTTGTTGAACAGCAGAGCTTGTTACATTGACCAATACTTCCGTAACAAGCAATAACTATACAGCTACATTCGATTTATCAAGTTATGATATAACCGGAAAAACAATCAGCGATTTTACTTTTGGTATAAAGCAGTGCTTTACTGCATCATCAAGTGGCCACGGCTCTTTTTACTGGGATAATCCCGTTCTAAGTGGAAATAGCGTATCTGTTAATGTACATTGGTCTGGTGGCGGAGCTGGTGCTTGGAGCATTGTTTTTGTTTGTTTTACTCAGTAATCGTAAACGCAATATACATCCGTACTGCCATCTCCCCAATAATTAGGTAGAGTAACTGTTCTTCCACTAATACTTAGAGTACCTGCCATACCGCTACCTAATGTCGGATAATAGCATATGGCTTGATTTGAATTATGGCTACCATCATTTATCCATAAAGCACCCATTCTACTAGCTAGTGAACAAGCAAGAAAAGTTTTTGGTGTTTGAGATAATGTTATTTGAGTTCCATAAGCTGAGCCTCTGGAACATATTTCAATCATTACCTTTGTTGTTCGGTAAATTAAAACGTTAATGTACCACTGTCTACTGCGGAGTCAAGATTTACATAGTTACTTGTATACCAATCAAAACCATTTACTTGAATAATCATTCTTCTATCATAACTACCAGTGTATCTACCCTGATGAAGAAATTTAATTACATAATCACCTTCGATTGGATCCGTTCCTTCTGTTTTTATAACAGTAGTTTGAGTGTCCGTATAAGACCTTCCAGGGCTATCGAAAGAACTGACTAACACACCATCTATATACACCCTTGTTGCACATGCATAACCACCTGTATACCTCTCAGCATCTTCTTGCGCTCTAATGGTGTGCCCTTTTAGCCTTTGAACAGCTGTTGTTCGGATAGATAAAACTATTTTATAAGGTAAGCGTGGCAAGTTAACGCTTTTGAGATATCAACATTGTAATACGCCGCTCTTACAGTGGCAGAGCATGTAAATACACCTGTAGATGCATTATAGGCTTTATTTAAAGTATACCACCCGTATAGTGGACTCGCTGCTGATGCAGATGAGCCACTTACTTGTCCACTAGATACCTCAACTATAAAATCATCGACTGTAAGACTTGCATAGTCTGCTCTTGTGTTTTTTAAATTTACTGAGAGTGACGTGCTAGAGCCTAGATCTGTCACTGTTCAGTAAAATAATACTATTTCAATATTGCAATGGTCATTTTACAGTCAGGACCTACAGGATTTCCAACAGGAACGTAGGATGTAACATTATCGCCATAATACTCGGCATTTGCATTATTCCCGCCGCATTTAACATAGAACTGTGCATTATAGTAATAAGCTGCTTCTATTAAATTTTGGTCGGGTAGATTGTCTGTATTTATTACTATTTCCCTTCGAGTATTACAAACGTTAGAAGTGCTTGTGCTTTTATAGTAAACTACTGCAACTTCCATATACTTGGGTGTTGTTCAGTTAAATGTTACATAGTACCCATACTGATATCCCGATGAAACAAAAATTCGTGCAGCAACATAATCTTTAGCGTTATAAGTTGAATAATTAGCACCAACTTTAGTACCATCTTTTTTAATCAGTGTAGGAGTGGAAGGGGCATAATCCCATTTAGATATATTAAAATTTCCAGTATAACCATTCATCAAAACATATGATGAATCTCCCGATGGAGCTACTAAATATCTTTGCCCCTTATTAACGACCGTTACAGATGGTGAACTGCTCCCGCTCGCAGACACTATAAGAGGCATCCCTGCTGTTCGTTGAAATAATACTTATTAGCTAAGTTAAAAGTACTGTGATTAGTTATTAAAATCAAATAATCTAATATACATAATCAATTGCTGGAGTTACGCTAACAGACCTTCCAGTATAACTACCAGTTGATAAAATTACTGTAACAGTTGCAATGCCACTACTCGAATCATAACTATCTATTGTTGCAGTCCATGATGTAACCGCATTATTTGATAGTGATACATTAGTAACTAATGGTAGCATTTTGTCTGTAGTCAAACTTGAATAACCAGTATACGAAGTCATATCAACAGAAAATGTGTGATTCCATGTAGTTGAGGAACTTGAATAAGAATATGCATTGCCAGTTATTCTAGCAATGTTCGTTCAATTAAATAAAACGGATAATATTGTGGAAATAATAAAGATATGATAATATGTTTGTCGGTAGCGGTTTCCTTGAAATAACAAGGAAAGGGGCAGTGCCTATGTCAACTATGGAAGTACTTACTCTAGGTATTCTGTTGGTTAATGTCATAGGGCTTGTTTTTACACTAAGTAAAAAATAAGCATTAAAAAACCGCTCCGACCTGAGAAGTTGAGCGGTTTTTTAAATCGTCTTAAAATCAAGGGTATCGCTACCTTTTCTTTACTATAACACATCATTATGTTTTTTTCCACAATTAGTATTTTTTATGATATTGAATTGAGTTTAATATATGCATACAAATTACCTGTTCCTGTTACAGTTACGTATATTCCTTTGTAGGTAGTAAGATCCAGCGTATATGTCTTATCATTTCCAGGAGTTACTGATGCTAACGCACTCGAATAGCTACCATCTTCATACAATCCGTAAATAGTCAATGTGGCTGATTCATAAATCTGTGAATGCAAAGCTAACACTGCCTGTTTGCCACTCAAAGGTATATATGCGTAATTTCCACTATTACCCGAAACATTGCTGACATGAACCTGAAAAAGTATCTTTCCTACTAACATTGTTAAGGATGTTCAGCTAGAAAAAACACATCCACTTTATCTTAAATTTACAGATGTTTACAAATTAACGCTATCTTGTAGTTCTTTTTCCCATATCTCACGTTTATACGGAACTAATTTGACACCCTCTTTTCAAACGATTATATTTCTCTATTTGTATTATCGTTTTGAAGAGGTGTAAGTTATGGAAAAATACGTTGTAGGCTACGCAAGGGTGTCAACTCCTACGCAAAAGCTGGACAGGCAGATTAAAAATCTAAAGGAGGCGTATCCTGATGCAGTAATAGTATCAGAGGTATATACGGGAAAAACAGATAACCGCCCCAAGTGGAACAAGCTGCTTAGACAATGCAGAGCAGGTAATGTTGAAAAGCTAGTATTTGATGAAGTATCAAGGTTTAGCAGAAATGCTGAGGAAGCCATTAAAGAATATAAAGAGTTGTATAACCTGGGCATCGAAATGGAATTTCTTAAAGAGCCGCACATCAATTCTTCTATCTACAGGCAATCTAGCGAGCGTCAGATCAATATAGATACCGCTAAGATGGATGAGGAAACTGCCAACCTTATCAATACAGTAGTAGGTGGTCTTAATGATTACTTAATGGCTGTTGCAGAAAAACAGATTTTTCTAGCATTCGACCATGCGCAAAAAGAGCGAGAGCTACTATCTAAGAGAACATCTGAAGGTCTGAAGCAGGCCAAACTAATGGGTTCGAAGGTTGGCAGACAACCAGGACAAAAGATAGAAACCAAGAAAGCCAAAAAGGCAAAGCGTTATATTAGAGCTAATTACAAGTTATTTGGTGGATGTCTAACTGCCACGGAATGCATGAGAGCTGCACAGATAACTAAGACTACTTTCTACAGATACCTTAATGAGATTAAAAAGGAAAAAGGAATAGATACTGTTGAACCACGATCCCACGAATCATGTACTCTATCACTAGAGGAAATTCGTGAGAAAGTGAAACAACATCACATTAACTGTCGTTAAGGTTAATGCTAATTGTGACTAGGTTATTGAATATAGCAGAAATATACTAGTCATGTCAATCAAAGAAATGTGATAAAATAGTGAAATGAGGGAAGGTTATGAAGTATAATAAACACAGAATAAATGCATCTAGCGATAACATAAGTAGAGCAATTGACATGTATATAGTTGGGTACAAGGCAATTCGAAACAAAGAAATACTTAAAGATCATTTTGTCTAAGGTATGACTTTTGAGGAAGTGGCTGAAAAACACGATATGTCTACTAGACACATTAAAAAGATAATATATGACAATGAGTCTATAATAATAGATCATTTAAGGGTAGAGGATTAATTTCTTTACCCTTTATTTTTTTGCCCAAAAAATCACTTTTTTCTCACATAAGACGCACTTATATATCATTTTTTCTAAGCATCTTTTATCTGAAAATTAAATAGAGGATAAAAGAATGTATCAGTACTATAACCCCAACAAAAGAAATAGGAAGATTGTTGGAGATTGCACTATCAGAGCAATTTCCAAGGCATTAGGCATATCATGGGAAACAGCATACATTGACCTAGCAATGCAAGGTTATTTTCAAGGTGATATGCCATCCTCTAATGCCGTAACATCTTCTTATTTACATTCTAAGGGATTTTCTAAACATGTTATTCCTGATGTTTGTCCGGATTGCTATAGCGTAGGTGATTTTGCAAGAGATAATCCAACAGGAACTTTTATATTAGGAACTGGAACGCACCTCGTTTGTGTAAAGGACGGAACAGTTTGGGACGCATGGAATTCTTTAGATGAAGTACCAATTTATTTTTATAAGAAAGAGGAAGAATTATGGTAAATCAAGGTTATCAAAATTATCCAATGTACTATCAAAATTATCCTAACTATCAACAGGTTCAGCAGCCAATTCAACAACCGATTCAGCAGACGATTATTCAGCAACCTCAAAATCAAATACTAGCATGGGTAAAAGACGAAAAAGAAGCCATTGATTTTCCTTTATCTGCTGGACAGAGCATTTTCTTAATGACGCAAGATGACAGTTATCTTTATGCCAAGTCTGTAGATCAGCTAGGTAAAACTACTTTTATCAAAAAAAGGTTAATTGATGAATCATCTTCACATGAGCCAAAAATAGACCTGAATGAATATATCAAAAGAGAAGAAATAGAAAATTTGATAACTGATAGGATCCAAAAAGAAATAGAAAAGAAGATGTCAGAAATATCTTTTAAACCAACAAAATCAAAGAAAACTGTTGTCGTAGATGATGAGGATTAAACTATGAATCCATTTTTTAACATGATGAATAATCCAATGATAAACATTGTTAAACAGGTGCAACAAATTAAGCAAAATCCTAATCAGCTTGCAACTTTGCTGCAACAAAGAGGCATGATTAATGAGCAACAAGCTAAAGAAATACAGAAAATGGGTGGTAACTATGAGCAGATAGGGCAGTATCTCATGAATAATGGACGTATGCCCACTAACGTTCAACAGTATCAAAATCAAGTAAATCAAATAGAAAACATGATGCACAATCAGTAAAAGAGCGTATCAGTTCATGGTGGCTAACCGATACGCTCCCTCACGAAACTCTTAAAGAGTTCCCTCGACAAGAATAGTTTAAGACTTTCGTGAGATTTAAGCAAGATTTCATTTTGCGCAAATGAAAAATATATATTTTACGAAAGGAAAACTATTATGACAGAGAACGGTAATGAGTTAGTAATGCCTGTTCAGCCTATGGGCGGCGGCTATGGTTATGGTGGCGGCATGGGCGGCTTTGGCTACGGTTCAGATTTTTGGCTGATACTTATCCTTTTATTCGCCTTTGGCGGAGGATGGGGCGGTTTTGGCGGCTTCGGTGGAATGGGTGGCTTTGCTGCTGATGGAGCTATGCTCTATCCATGGATGAACCAGGCTGAAATCACAACAAACGGCTTCCAGAATCAGGGACTTAATAGTGCTATATCATCTCTTCAGAATTCTGTTACAAGTGGATTTGGAGACGTGCAGTTAGGATTAGCCGGAATTAATCAGAATATCTGTCAATCAACAGCAGGTGTAACACAGGCTATGGCTAATGGTTTTGCACAGGCTGAGATTGCTAACAACGGCAGACAGATCGCAAATATGCAGACAGCGTTTGCTAATCAGACTGCAATGAATCAGGGCTTTAATGGTGTACAGAGTCAGCTCGCTCAGTGCTGCTGCGATAACAGACTTGCATCCTGCCAGACACAGAATGCTATTCAGAACGAGGGCAATGCGACAAGATTTGCTGATGCCAACAACACAAGAGACATTATTACAAATCAGACACAGAATACTCAGGCTATCCTTGACAAGCTCTGTGCACTTGAACTCGATGGTGTTAAGGCTCAGTTGGCGCAGGCAGAGAGAGAAAATGTTGGCTTACAGAATCAGCTTAACATGGCTACTCTTAGAGAGTCACAGACAGCTCAGAATGCTTTCATTTCTCAGGGCTTTGCTAATGAGGTCGATCAACTCTATTCTCGCCTTTCAAGTTGCCCCGTACCGAGTACACCCGTTTTTGGTAGAACCCCTATATTCACATGCGGAAATAACGGATGTGGATGTGGTGGAGCAACATTCTAATGGGAGGTGTTGATTATGGCAGAATTTGTTGGAACTGGTAGTGCAACGCAAAATGTCGCACTTAATAATCCAATTTTATTCGATGCTACTATCCCTTGTAATAGAGGCTGTGTAATACATGAGGATGGTACTGGAAATTTTATTCTGCGTGGTGTAACTAATAATTGTTTTGCAAGATACCAGGTTACATACCAGGGAAACGTGCAGATTCCTACCGGTGGAGCGGTAACGCCTGTGGGAATTGCAATCTCTGTAAACGGAGAAACCAGACCTAGTAGTTTGAGCATCTACACGCCACAGGCCGTAGAAGAGTATGGCTTGGCGGCAAGCACAGCAATTATAACTGTTCCTAAAGGATGCTGCTTTAACGTATCTGTAAGATATGTAAGCGGTGTTACAGATGGAACAACAACACCTACACCGACAATCGATATAGCTAACTCGAACTTAGTTGTTACGAGGGTAGCTTGAAGGGAGCGCAGATATGAAAGTTTATGATCAGATAAAAGAAATGCTGTGCGACGAACTCGAAGAAATTGCCAAGAAGAATGAGCTTACTACCAATAGCCTTGATGTAATATATAAAAGTATTGATGTCATTAAGGACATAGCTACCGTAGAAGCCATGGAACAGGAATATGGATACTCTCAGGATGGTTATTCAGGAAGTTATTATCCAAGATATCCAATGTATGCTTATGATGATGGCAATTCTTACGCTAGAGGACGAGGAAGTAACGCTAAAAGGGATTCCATGGGAAGATATTCAAATGAAGGAAGATCTTATGATTATTCCAGAGATGGATACTCTGGGGATACCAAAGAAGAGTTACAGAGAATCATGAATAGCGCACAGAACGATAGAGAAAGAGAGGCAATTAGAAAAGCTCTCGACAGTATGCGATAAAAGAAAAGCCTGATTCCATATCGGAGTCAGGCTTTTTACTATCTATTCAGTAAACAAGGATTTAGCGAATAGATAAATCTCACATCCATCACTATCTTCAACATACTATCTCTATGGCCTCGTCATGAAAAATTATGATTGAATCACAATCCCAACCATACAATTTGAAATATAGGCCATTGCAGAATGTTTCTATGCTCTTTTCTTCTTCTGACAGGTGCAGTTCGATTCCGTCAAAATCTTTTTGAATTTGCTCAAAGTCAAGACAACACATTATGTCTAAATCATATGTGTCTTTTTGTTTTGGTAGTTTTTCCAGATCCTTAACATCTCTTACGTGAATGATCTTGGAGTCATCTTTAACTACAAATTTGAAAGAGTTATCTTCATTGTTTTCCCTGAAATGTTCTCTCTCACACCACTCTTTCCAGCCAAATGGTGCATCTACAGGGCTTGCCCACAGCCCCCCTTGTGGTTTTGTGAAGCATCTCTCGTTTTTAATAGGCTGTATTTTATGAAACTCTTTTGCTCCATAATGTATGTATATTTTACTCATAAACACCCCTTACTTTATTCAAACTCTGGAACTCAGTTTTCTAGCAGAATTTTTTCTAATTCATCAAAATCTTCCTTAATTGTCTAATAGTAATACTTCAATCTCATTAATATCCATTGTGTTCTGAGGAAAATCATTGAATGAATTTTTCGACTTGGATTTCTTCTTTTCCACTGCCTTAGTAACTTTAGGTGGTTCATCTATAATATTATTATCTTTTATCTCAAATCTAAATCCTTGGATTTTACCTTTTTCCGGCAGCCTTGCAATTGATACTATAAACTCACTTTCAGGAAGAGTATTTATCTTTTCTTGAGCTTCTTTTAATCTTCTCCATACGCCTCTAGGCTCTGTATTGTTATCAATCTTAAGCTCGTACTTAGTTTCCTCGAGTGATAATTCCTTTCGACCAGCTATTGCACCTTTATACTTAGTATAATTCTTGTTTCTTGCGCAAAATAGATATAGTGATCTGGCATATCCTTTGAGCATTCTTGTTACCTTGCGATTCCAATGAGTCCCATGCAGAATTCCAGAGGAAGACATAAGGACTCTGTAAAAGTCATTAGTATAAACGTCAAAGTGAGCTTTTTCACCATTTTTTTTATTCTGACCTACCCACTCTGCTCCATCGTTCCAATGTACCATAATATTGTGCCCATCATGGTCAGGATCATTTACGTCAAATTCCAAATTAGTTCTTTTGAGTTCATCACACCCTTTTTTAAATGCGTTGTATAATGCCACATCAGACTTGTAATTTGTGTATGGCCTTATATCATCGGCGGTAAGCCTAAAGAAATCATCTTCCGGCCTTGATGACTGCATTGCAGACAATGCTTCCCATATTGTGTTAGCTTCTTCTGAAAACTTTACAATCATATGATCGACAAGTATATCTGTCATGTACGCAAAATCAATGCCACCTCTTTTCAAAGGAGCTGCGTTTGACTGCAAAGCTAATAAAAGCAGCATTGCCTTACGAGATGATTCCTTATAAGTTCTAATAAATGCTTCGTAATTCAGCTGATTCTTGGCTATCGATATAATAACCTCTCCATCAGCATCAAAAACAATATGACCATCTGAATCAATAATGTTAAAATGCTTCTGATCCAGGTCAATTGTTCTTCCATCTTCTGATATAATTGTTTGATGTTCAATCTGGTCTACAGAAGTAACATTCTGTACGATTATAGACTTTTCTGAATGAATATCTTTTTTCTCAATTCCCATTACTCTCTCCCCAACAATGTAAGTTTAAATGATATTCTTAACTGTGTCAATTGATTTGAGTTAACACTTTTTATATGACGCACTCATATTTGTGACTCATTTTCTTTTATTGACTGTATTGGTCATTCTACTAACTCATATTTCTGACTCACTTTTTGTTCATTTGAAAAGAGTTGCAGCTTGTTCAATCTGCTTAATTACTTTGCTTTGTCTGTTTGATGCATATATTAAAAGGACTCATATTTGCGACTCACTTTTGAAATTATTGACTGAGTTGGTCGCTTTTTTCATTGAGAACTCATATCCGTAACTCACTTTTTATCGCTGTAGTCAAAAATATCTCTCTTTTATCGAGGACTCATATTTGTGACTCAATGACTCATATTTCTGACTCAGTTACTCATATTCCTGACTCAGTTACTCATATTTGTGACTCAATGACTCATATTCGTGACACACCTTTTTTATCAAAAGCCTTGATACATCTACTTTGTAGCGTGTCTCTTTTACTATTAATATTTTACTTTTTATTTTACATATAATCTGTAAAAAATAAGCTCCCACAATGATCCTATGTGAGAGCTAAAAAATTAATTATTGTTGTTCATGTTTGATAACATATCTTTAGCAATAAGCCTGTTAATATAATCATTAACTGATTGGAATTCTTCACCTTTACCTACACGAGTCTGAGCATACTGAAATAGGTCTTCTCTTATTCTAGCTGTATAATAATGATATTTTCCTTCTAAAGTCTTTGGTCTTCCAGCGCGAGGTAAGGCATATTGCATTAAATCAATATTATGTTGTGAATCAAATGTGCTAGAAGTTGTTTCTTCAGGTTGCTTTTCTGGAGCATTGCTTTTTTCCTCGGCATTAGTACTATTTTCTGTCTTTAATACTGAGTCTTCATTATCCGTAACTGTCTTCTCTATTTTAGGAGCCTTAAAGTTAGAAAATAAGTCATTAGTGCTTGTTTTATTCTTAGCCATTTAATTTATAACCTCCAATAATTCCTTTGTGAAGTCAACATAATCAGCTGCGCCATTACTTTTTTTGAAATTATCGAACAGTGATCGATTGACTTCTTCACCATCTGCAAAGTTCATATTTTGTGCCTTTTTTATTTCTTGACTGACTCGAATAACAGAATTAAAAGTCTTAAATTCATACTTGTTAGCTATTACTGGTAGTCTCTCTTTTAAATCATTATCGAGCCCATTTCTTGAGTCAAATTTAGTAATAAGTGTTCCATATACTTCAAGATTGGAATTTAATTCATTATCTCGGATTTGCTGAACTGTATTAAACAGTTCCTCTAATCCACTAATTGAATATGCTTCGGCCTGTAATGGGATAATGCAACCGTTCGCAGCTGTTAAGGCGTTAATCATGTAGAGTCCAAGAGTAGGTGGAGTATCAATTATAACAAAGTCGTATTTATTATCTACTTCTTTAAGTTTCTTTTTTAGTAAATACTCTCTTCCCATCTTTGCACTAAAATGTTCTAACTCACTGGATAAAATTCTATCCCCAGGAATAATATCTCCAAGAGGTAAATGTTGAATAGCCTCTTCCGTTGTACAATCACTGTTGAGAACGTCAACTATGCTATTCTCGCCCTCATATACTGCTCCAAATGTCGCTGTTGTATTACATTGTGGATCAAGATCAATAGTCAGGACATTGTAGCCAAAATGTTTTAAAGCATCTGCCAGATTTATTGTTGTGGTAGTCTTGCCTACACCACCTTTTTGATTTGCTACTGCTATTTTAATTGCCATTTTATATAGTACCTTTCACAATATAAATATTTGTATATCAATATTCTAAAATTAAATATACTATATAAATATCTAAAAATCAACAATTAAATATCGCATATCTAAAATGGCAATAATGAAATTGCTAAACAAAAATGACAATAATAAAGTAAATAATACAATAGCAATTACAAAATACAACTATCATTAAGTGAATTTTATAAAATAGATATAAAAAAATAACTAATACATAATTAATATTATAAAAGATATATTAAAATATAAATATTACAATAACGATATCATAAATGTAATATTAAGAAATTATAATATTAATATAGATACCACAAAATAAACATTACAAAACCGCTATTGAAGGATAAAAGTGATATTAAGAAGTCAATATCATTAAAGTGATTATATAATATTGATATCATGAAATTAGTATTATTAAATAGATATCATAAAAGTGCTTATATATAATCGACAATAAAATATTGCATTCGTAATATTAATATTCTAAATGTAAAATCATAATTAGAAACGAAATTTAAAAAGTATAAATTAAAAGCCCCGCTTAAGCGAGGCTTTGTAAGTATTGTATGGCTTTGAGAACTAAGTAGACGTTAATCCTGCGATTTATTTTTTTGTAATGCACTCAATTTTTCCGCATATGCAGATAACCTTGCTTCAAGGTCAGATTTTTGTTTTTCAATATCTTTCATTTCGTTGATAATTCTGAGTTCTTTAGATTCTTCATAGCCAAATAATTCATTAGGGCTGCAATCAAAAATATCACATAAAGCCAAGACAATTTCGATATCTGGACTGTTTGCACCGCGTTCCCAATTTGATACGACATTTTGGGATTTATTTAATAGGTCAGCTAAATCTTTCTGAGATAAATGTCTCAAGACTCTGTAGTTTTTAATATTTTCGGGAAGTTTATTTATCATTACATATTCCTTTCACGAATATTTTATATTTTTTATTTTACTTTATACCACCCAACAGGGGGTATAAATAATTATGAATAAATTAGTGTAGAAAGAAGATTTAAGGATATTCTAAGTAGTTAATCAACAATGATATCTGATAATATGAATAAATAATTCGGAATACTATAAAATATATTTGACTAACAATATGATGAATATTAAAATAAATATACAGCGATTCGAATATTAATAATCGATACAAAATGAAAGGAAGAGCTAAAAAAATGGCAATATTTGAGCGTATAGCCGAATATCTGGAAGAGAACTATCTTCAACAGAAATTGTTATCAGATAAGACTGGGATACAACAGAATAAGATATCTGCAATGCTGAATGGTAATCGTAAGATAACTGCTGATGAGTATATCCAACTATGTGATGCACTTGGACTAGATCCAGGATATTTTGTTTCGAAGGAACGTGAAGCCAAGGAAAAGAGCGTTCTTGTGACCGGGGAAGGGGAATAAAATGAGAGGATTAGTTATTAAGACGCAATACCGCAAAAGCAAACCTAAAGCCAGTTATGGATTTATTGCCGGAATTGATGGTGAGACATACTGGTTCCATCTTAAGGATGAAAGCATAAAGCCGAATGACGAGGTGGAATTCAAGGGGGCGGAGAATGAAAAAGGATTCTATGCCTATGACGTGGCTAAATTATATTAATAGAGTCTTTTATATTGCCACCATTGTCGTAATAATAATAAATTTAACATCGTCAATTTCCATTAAACAGGTGGATACAATGGAGATTGAACCGATTTACGAAGTTGGGGTTGAACGAGGGGAAGATAAGGTTATTACTCAACTGGATTACTCGAAGCTGTTTTCTTATAAATCTGATTATCCAAAGGATGAGTGTATGGAAGTATCAGTCGAAGAAGCAGATATGCTAATGAGGATAGCATATGCTGAGGACAGAACGAGTGTAGAATCACAAGCATACATCATGACAGTTGTTCTTAACAGAGTAAATAGTGATAACTTTCCAGATACTATCGAAGAAGTAATAACACAACGTAATTCTAATGGCACTTATATATTCAGTACCGTTTCTAATGGAGCTTATCAATCCGCAATTCCTAATACAGACAGTCACATAGCATTAGCACAAATTGAAAGTGGAAAAATATCATCAACTGCTCTGTTCTTCGAAGCAGAATGGGCTAGAAATACCTGGCAGTCTCGAAATAGAAGATATTTATACACAAAGGGAGCAACAAAATTCTATGAATAATGAGAGAAAGCGTACAAACCATAGGGTTCATACGCTTTGGTGTAAAAACATGATTACATCACGTTTTCAATGCTTATTTTAAGCGGAAAGGAGTAAAATGTCAAATTTCACACATGATGATCTAAAGGATCTATTAAAGGAGAGTCTGGAATCATTAAATCTACTTGCTGTAAGTGCTCAGGAAAAAGGCATTGATATAGACATCTCTATCTTTAGTAATGGGATGCTTACTGTTTCATCTAAGGAATGGGATGAAACAGACTCCAAAAAAGTTCTGAACAAGCACACGATTGAATGGGGAAAAGATAGAAAATCCGAGAGTACGGATATTTATTATTACGATAAGTAAGGAGGAAGTATGGAGGAGTTACAAATCAAAGTATCTAAGACTTTAGGTACCATTGAGACCAACTTTTCAGAAATTGAAAAAAATCTGAAGATAACACTAGAAGGTTATAAGGGAATTGTAGTTACAGAAGATACACTCAAAGAGTCTAAAAAAGATGTAGCTGAGCTTAGAAAGCTGCGAGCCTCAATTGATGATGAGAAGAAAGCTATAAAAAAGGCTTGGATCCAACCTTATACAGAATTTGAGAACAAGTGTAAAGAATTAATGGCACTTGTTGATGAGCCAATAGCTGAAATCAATAATCAGGTGGCCAAGTTTGAATCAAAACAGATTGAAGAGAAAAAGCAACATTTTAATGGACTGTATCTTGAAAACATAGAAGATTATATGGATTATCTACCTTTCGAGATGACTCTAAATGATAAGTGGCAAAACAAGACCTTTGCTGACAAGGATTATCTATACGAACTTTCTGAAAAGAAAACTAGAATTAAGGCGGATCTCGATGCCATAAGTTCACTTGAATCTGAAATCGAAAGTGAACTAATAGAAGCATACAAGAGAAATGGCAATAACTTATCAGCAGCTATTCAAAGAAATAATCAGTATATGGCAGATAAGAACAGGGTTAAAGATCAGGTAAAGGAAGAAATAAAAAAGGAAATCCAGGAAGATAATCAAGCAGCTTTTTCAATATCAATGCCAGCAGAAGAAGCAAATGCAGGATTAGTTAATATGAATAATGCATGTGTAACAAGTAGTGTTAATAATGCAGTAAAATTCATTGTTTCTGCTGAAGATGCTGATAAGGTTAGACAGTTCTTGGAATTTTCAGAAATAACATATACGGAGGAGTAAGTGAATGGGAGAAGGTATAAACACATCAAGCGGCAAAATTTACGAAGCTATTTCCAATGTTATGAGAGACGTTGGTATTGTAGGTAAAAATAATTTTAACCAAATACAGAAATATAAATTTCGTAGTATTGACGATGTCATGAATGCTTTAAATCCTGCCATGGTCAAAAACCATGTATTCGTATCTCCAACAATACTTGACCAAAAAAGATCAGAAAGAGAAACAACAAAGGGTGGAGTACTTATCTATTCGGTGGTTACTGTTAGATATACTTTTTACACTGATGATGGCTCAAGTGTAGAAGCCATTGTTGTTGGAGAGGCTATGGATAGCGGTGATAAATCAATGAACAAGGCTATGAGTGCAGCTTTTAAGTATGCATGTTTCCAAGTATTCTGCATCCCTACAGAAGAGATGCATGATAGTGAAGAGCAGTCTGATGAGCTGAAAAATCAAGAGATGATCAATAACACTGATAAAAGCATGATTCCTACTCAAGGCGATATTTCTAAGGAACACATAGAAAAAATTAAAACTGAAATGATCCGTACTGGAATTAATGAAAAAGTAATTCTTTCTATGTTCGGAGCCAAGAAGATTGAAGAGTTGTCTGATATACAAGCAGTAGCGGTTTTGAATAAGTTTTCAAAGACACCAAATCATAAGGATGTTGAGTAGTCAATAACCCACGACTAAAGTTGCGGGCTTGTACAGCGTATAGCCAAGAAATCAATAACCCCCGACTAAAGTCGCGAGCTTGTACGTCAACCACTACACAGTGGTCAACAAGTTCGATATTGACTAGCCTAAGTTCTTTGAGAACTACGTTAAGAGAGAATATATAGTTACCTACGGATGTATAGCCTAGTCTGTAGCTCTAAGATCAGTGATTAAACAGTTCTGTTGGGTAGGGACAGTGTTGCTGATATACAAAACCTCTCATTAACATTGGCGAAGGCTGCCTAACCACTCTTCGGAGTGAGTGATTAAATTAGTGAAAGGAGTACAGCCTTATGGTTTATGTACTAAACCAAGACGGACAACCTATAATGCCTACAGTAAACCATGCTAAAGTGCGTGTGCTTCTAAAGAATGGCAAGGCAAAAGTAGTAAAAAGGTGTCCGTTTACAATACAACTTTTATATCCGTGTGATAACCAAACACAACCTATCTCTTTAGGTGTAGATGCAGGAAGTAAACATATTGGAATATCAGCAACGACTAAAGGTAATAATACAGGAGCAATAGTTTTCTATGAAGCTGATGTGACATTGAGAAATGACATTGTAGAACTGTTATCTACAAGAAGAGAAATGCGTAGTGCAAGACGTAACCGTAAAACAAGATACCGCAAGGCTAGATTTAATAACAGACGTAAAGGCGAGGATTGGCTTGCACCAAGTATCAGAGAAAAGATTGATACGCACCTTGCAGTAATAACAAACGTACATAAGATACTTCCAATAACCAAAATTACTGTAGAAACCGCACAGTTTGATATACAGAAGATAAAGAATCCAGATGTACAAGGTGTTGAATATCAGCAAGGAGAACAGTTGGATTTTTGGAATGTCAGAGAATATGTCTTATGGAGAGATAATCACACTTGCCAATGCTGTAAGGGTAAGTCAAAAGATAAGATACTTAACGTACATCATATTGAGAGTAGAAAGACAGGCGGTGACGCACCTAACAATCTGGTAACGCTTTGTGAATACTGCCACACTCAATACCATAAAGGAAATATCCAATTACCTAAATCAATCAAACGTGGTGCTAGGTTTAAAGATGCTACTTTCATGGGAATTATGCGGTGGGCTTTTTATAACAAGTTGAAAGAGATATATCCGAATGTACACATGACATATGGGTATATTACAAAGCATAAGCGTATAGAACATAGCTTGCCAAAGGAACACTACATAGACGCAAGGTGTATAAGCGATTATCCAGAAGCTATTCATCCGTGGAATAAGACAGTTATTTATTACCAAAAGAAAGTGCGTTGTCACAATAGGCAGATACATAAAATGTCTATCTTAAAAGGCGGGGTACGCAAACGCAACCAAGCACCTATATATGTGAAAGGCTATAGGTTATTTGATGTAGTCAAAGCAAAAGGTAAAGAATGGTATATACACGGAAGAAGATTAAAAGGTTCTTTTGTTTTAAAAAATTTACAAGGTGATACTTTAGAGATTGTTCCAAGTAAAATTCAATTAATGTATCGCCAAAATCAATTTATTAGCAACCAATTTACAGCGTTCCTTTCATAACTAAAATCACGAGTCCCCGCGCATGGTTGCGGAAAGGTTATTTAAATGGACAAAATAACAGGCAAAGCAAGTGATATTGTTCTATTTTTGATGAAGCCTGATACCGATAGAGATGTCTTGTGGGATTTACAACCTCATAAGGATATCAAAAAGCGTAGTTTGGATTCAAATAGCTATTTTCATGTGCTATGTGACAAACTACGTATAAAGCTCGGTATATCAATGGCCAGATGCAAAAATCAGCTCATAGCTGACTACGGACAGTGTTTTTATGTTGAAGATGAACCGATGGTCTATAAAACCAATGCTCCTGAAGAATATATGATGGAACTTGAAACTATTCATACTAAGTGTGTCAAAGTCACTGAAGAAAACGGCAAGCCTGTTTACTTCTACAGAGTGTATAGGGGCAGCCATACGTACAACACCATTGAAATGGCTGCGCTTATCAAGGGTACTGTAGAAGAATGTTCTATTCAAGGAATTGAGGTGGCAACACCTGATGAAATAGCACATATGAATGCATTATGGGAGAAAAAATATGCACAAGCGAACCAAGGCAGTAGCAATACCAGCGAAGATAAAAAAGGCAGTTGAAGAACGTGATAATAAGTGTTGTATCTTTTGTGGATCTCCAAATGCCAGGGGCGAAGCGCACGTAATATCAAGGGCACAAGGTGGGCTGGGCGTTGAACGCAATCTCGTATGTGCTTGTAGAAACTGTCATTCTGCCATGGATAATAGTGAGGCAAGGCCACTTTACGTATCAAAGGCTAAGGATTATCTAAAGTCTATATATCCTGATTGGAATGAAGAAGATTTAATTTATAACAAATGGAAAGGTTTTAAGTATCAATGATAGGTAATTTAGAAGAATATAGTGAGTGCGTCAGAAAGGGTGTTGAATGCCTCTTTGTAGACGGTAAATGTAGTGAGTGCGGAGCCTGTTGTTCCAGCCTCTTACCTGTGACACGTAAAGAAATCAATACAATCAAAGTGTATTGTAAAAATCACGGCATAAAAACACAGAAACACGGCTTGTTTGCAATGGCTAAGCCTATTTGTGATTTGACGTGTCCATTTTTGGATGATACAAAGCCTAACCATAAGTGCTTAATATATGATGTACGTCCAAAGATATGTAGAATATTCACCTGCAAAGATCCAAGGAACCCTATTGCAGCTAGAAAGATGCATCAATCGGGTGCTGTTCTAGTAAATATGTGGGAAGAATTTGAAGATTTCAATTAACTATCATGCATTTTGAGAGGTTGTTTTATGAAAAAGGCAGAACTATTTATCCCTATAGTTCCTGTACCAAAAGGCAGACCTAGATTTACAAGATCAGGTCATAGTTATACGCCAGAGAGAACAAAGACCTATGAGAGAGCAGTATGTGAGTATTATCAAAATAACTGTAAGGAATTCTTTGATGGAGCAATTAAGTTGTTTTTGACATTTTACATGCCAATACCCAAGTCTACATCAAAGAAAAGACAGAAACAAATGCTTGCCAATGTAATTAAGCATACAGTTCATAACGGTGACTTAGATAACCTTTGTAAGGCTGTGACAGACGCGCTTAACACTGTAGCTTACAAGGATGACTCACAAATTACTACTATCCATGCCTATAAAAGGTATGGTGCTACAGCAGGTATCGAACTGAAGATAGAAGAGGACGTTTCATGAATGAAGAACAAAAAGCATTGTTTTGTGATGAGTATTGTAAATACCCGTATTATTGCAACGAGATAGAACTACAAGAAAAGTGCGAGCAGTGTCCACTTAACGAGGAACAAGATGAGAAATGAACTAGCTGTTGCTTACTTTACTTACAGATGTGATCGAGTCTATGACGGAAGCACCAATAAATATGTCCAAGGCAAGGGCGTTGATTATGTGCATACATGTGGTGACAAAGAGTACTCCTTGGACAAATGGCTGTATTTGGTTAAAAAATATGTCCAAGAGGCTCATTTAGAAGACTTATATATGCAGGTGTTTAAATATATCACAAACAATTGTATGTGGCTTAAAAATCAAAAAGAACGCGAAATACATGCATATGATTGTTTGCTAAGTCATAGTTACGAACACTGGGAAGATTTTTATGAACAGGGGACATTAAACGTATGACATGTAAAGACTGTAAGAATGGTGAAACGATGACAAAAACAAAAGGAAAGGAATAACGCGATACTGGTAGGTCAGAATAGTCTTTATTTTCCACAAAGACCGAAATGGTGTCCGTTGATAGAGGTTAGTAAATGAAAAATATCCAATATAGTAATTTATTCAAAAGCATAAACTCATATCTTTATGAATATCATTGTCTGATGACAATAATAGATGATAGGACTCTTACTAAAACAATAACAATAAAAAATGGACATAGAAAAACTAAAAAAGAGTATAGCAGTCACGAGTATCTGATTGTTGAGGGAAATGGTATGGAAAAGATATGTTCTGTACGTATGGAAAATGGAAAGTATTGCATATATAAAGGGATACTCGCTTGGTATGAAAATGAAAAACCATACTTGGTTTTTGATAATGAATCAGATGCAGAAACAGCAATAGAAGAAATATGCAGAAAACATTATCACGAAAAGTATGGGGAAATGGAGTCATTCGTAGAATATTTACCTGGAAGAAAACGTCTTAGCATAGGAGAAATATGTGATTGGTACAATGAATTCCGAAAGTTGGGAATGAGCATTATTGATATTCAGGTAATGATTGAACAAAACAAAAAAATGAAAAAAGATTTGGATTATTATGAAAACCTGCTAGATACTGTATCGCAAAGAGTTAATACAAGGAAAAGGAAAAAACAATTGGGAGAGACAAAAGATGTGTGATTATTGCGAATAGCGGAGTACCCCACCTACAAACAGGCATACATAAAGGCTTTTGATAAAATGCTTGAAAACTATGACGGTAAAAAGGCGAAGATGTATTTTGGTGGTGGATAGAAGCTGGTAAACACGAGGTAAAAGGGCAAATAAATATATTTGATGTGAGGTAGTTATGAACAATGAGATTTTAGAATTGACCAATATCTTAGACAACCTTAAGGGCAATAATTACGAGATTGGAGACTACAAAATGCCTGAAAAAGAGGCAAAGATGGTAATTGCTATATTAGAACAGCGACTTGATGACAATAAGGCTAATGTCAAAGCTTAATGTAATATAAACCTTTTGGTCTACGACAAAGCAAGGAATTTATCACACAATACCACTTGTCGAAAGCCATCTCATAAAACCGTGAGCGGCGGTATATCCGCTCAGAAAGGAGAGAGGCGGATGAAGTATAGATTAGTGCTTTGCAGCGTGACTTGGATAAATACAGAAGAGCAAATCGATTTTGAATTTCAAACACTTGAAGAATGTTTCGAAAAAGCAAAATTTTTTCTTGATCAGGGATACACAATAGAATTACAGAATATCGTTGAAGATGAGTAAAAAATTTTGTTGGGGGGTTATAAAATAATGGCTGAACGCAGAATGTTTGCAAAAACAATAATTGACAGTGATGCTTTTTTGGATATGCCATTATCAGCACAATGCTTATATTTTCACTTAAGTATGAGAGCAGATGACGATGGATTTCTAAATAACGCAAAAAAAATAATGCGTACAATTAACGCAAATCAAAACGATTACGACTTGCTTGTTGCAAAGTCATTTATCATTCAATTCAACGATGGGATATGTGTAATAAAACATTGGAGAATTAACAATTACCTGAGAAGTGACCGTTATAAAGCTACGATTTATCAAGAACAAAAGGCTATGTTAGAGATAAAAGATAACGGCAGATATTCCTTAATAAAAGATGATGGTATACCAAGTGGGATACCAAAGGTACACCGTTTGGAAACCCAGGATAGTATAGGTAAGAATAGTATAGATAAGGATAGTATAGGTAAGGATAATATTAATAACCCCCCTTACCCCCCTTTGGAAGGGGGAGATAATAACCCATCTAAGTATAATTTTGATAAACATACTAACCTTGAAAACGCGAAATATGTGTTGAATTATAAGCATTTTTCGGAGTGGGAATATATTCTTAATACCCCAGGCTTGTGGGACGCAATAAAAGACTGGATGGAATACAAAGACGCGAAGAAACCCAAAAACAGAAATCGCTATATAAACATCAAAAGCTTATGTAATTGGTTATCGAGAGTCGTGAATACAAGTAATGACTGTGGTGCTGATGCAGTAATTAAGGCAATTGAAGATAGCATCGGGGAAGGTTATGTGGGAGTGCTTTGGGATTCAATCAAGAAAAAAGAATCAAGTAAAAGAACGGATTGGAGCAATATACACTGATGATTGAAAGAGAAAATTTTATTAAATATTTGCAGCGCTTAGAAATAGCTTACGCACCTAAAATGACTTTCACACAAGAACAAGTAAATTTGTGGTATGAGATGTTTTCGGAGTGCGAAGAGACTGTATTCAAGATAGCTCTTGATGAGTGCATTAAGGAAAATGAGTTCGCACCAAACATTGCAGGACTCATGAAGTATTACAGAAAGATTATCGATGAACGAAATCAATACAGAGACCATGTGCTTCAGCAATACGCTGTAATACGTGATGTGTTTCAGGAGAAGTTTAGTACTGATGCACTGAATACAATTCTGGAATATCTCAGGGTATTTCCCAAAAATATGCGTATGGCAGAAATGACAGAAATGACATACAGAGCTATAACTTTTTGCCATGACTGTGAGTATCAAGCAAAAGAAAAACCATCAGTAAAGGAGTATATAGAGAAACATGAATGCAGAAGAGCAGATTATAGGGTCATTGCTGCTGGATCAAACAAGAATTGAGGATATGCATGACATCAATTCTGAAATGTTTACTGATGATTTTCTGGGAAATGTTTTTAGACTTTATGAGAATGCCAACGGCAAGGAAATCAATCAGCTTGTTATTTCTGACACCTTAAAAAGTGACTTTTGGACTGTTAACAAGATATCTAACTATCTTGGCAAACTAGTATTTGAGCATGATGCAGGAATATCGGATAAGAGTTGTATTGAAAGTATCAATAACCGATATAGGGCTAAAAAATTAAATGAATTCCTGGATCATATTCAAGTAAATGAAAATAACATTGATAAAGTGATCAACGAACTCGGTGATAATATTAAGAGTCTCGATAAGGTTGAAGAGGTAAGACCAAAGACATTAGCTGAGCTAACTGCTTTGAAAACAAATTACTTTGTTGAAAAGAAAGGTAGAGTGTTTAAGACGGGATTTAATGTATTGGACAATGCCATAGCAGGGATAGATGATGGAGACTTAATTATCATCGCGGCACGTCCAGCGGTCGGTAAGTCGGCTTTTTCATTGCAGATTATGAGAAAATTTGGCAGAGATGGCTATAAAGTCGGTAACTTCAATCTTGAGATGCAGGAAAAACAAATCTATGAAAGGTCTGTGGCAGCTGCAAGTGGAATCGATATGTCCAGAATAAGGCTTGCGACAAACTTTTTAAACAACGAAAAAACTCTTTTTGATGAGGGCAATGCTCTATTAGAGCAAGAAACTAATGTTTATGTTTTTACTGGTATGCATACTGTTAACTCGATAAGAAGTGCGATTAAAAAGTATGGATTAGACATAGCTTTTATTGATTATTTGCAGCTAATAGAACCTGTGACTAAGAGACAGAACAGAGCAACAGAGGTTGCAGATATCACAAGAGGACTCAAGGCTATAGCAGGAGAGTTTGAAATACCTATAGTCGCATTATCACAGATCAATAGAGTAAGTGAGATGTTAAAGGACAAAGAACCTTCGATGTCTGAGCTGAGAGAATCGGGAGCCATTGAACAGGACGCAGCAGTAATAATTATGCTTTGGGATGATATAAATCCTGAGACTAAAAAGGTTGAAGGAAAATTTGTCAAAGTGGAAAAATCAAGAAATGGTCAGCGTGATAGAACGAGGCTATATTTCGACGGAAAGCATATGACGTTTTCAGCACTAGATATCGCAGGAGGTGAGCCGGGACAAGAATATACTAATTTCGTTGATGCAGAAGATACACCTTTTGTATGGAACTAAAAAGCATAGAGGGGGCAGAAAACAGTTAAATAAAACTTATAAAAGGATATAAAACTATGTTTAGTTTTATAAGAAAGGACAATTAAATAATGATAAAGGCAATAAAAGTAATGCTGATACCTAATAACGTACAACAAACGAAAATGTTTCAGTACGCAGGTGCAGCAAGATTTGCTTATAATTGGTCTTTAGCCAGGGAAAAAGAGAACTATGAAAAAGGCAATAAGTTTATCTCTGATTCTGAACTTAGAAAAGAATTTACTAGGCTACGTAATTCTGACGAATATGCATGGTTACAAAATGTATCAAATAATGTAACCAAACGGGCAATCAAAGATGCCTGTGCAGCTTATAAGAACTTTTTTAAAGGTTTACAGAAATATCCAAGGTTTAAGTCTAAAAAGAGATCAATGCCGAAATTCTATCAAGGCAATGACAAGATCAAGTTTACTGATACTCATGTTAAATTTGAAGGGTTTTCTTCAAGTAAGAAAGCCAACAAGCAAAAATTAAACTGGGTAAGACTTGCAGAACACGGACGTATCCCTACTGATGCTAAATATATGAATCCAAGAATATCATTCGATGGATTAAATTGGT
>JAEEGH010008467.1_pt1 | contig 24317 bp, 19 predicted proteins | sample 9134181 | NCBI WGS metagenome assembly JAEEGH01 (sample SAMN16246544, study PRJNA631951) | gut metagenome | biome: gut microbiome; feature: rumen; material: DP-attached | host: Bos | place: Iran: Karaj | collected 2018-10
GACCGCAAGACCGCGCTCGAGATGCGCATGGCCGGCCTCTACGCGGAAGACGCGGGCAAGCCGATCCGCCTCTCGCACGAGAACCCCGACATCAAGAAGCTCTACGAGGAATACCTCGGCGAGCCGGGTTCGGAGAAGGCGCACCACCTGCTCCACACGGTCTATCACGAAAACATCCGCGACTAGACCTACGGCGGAAAAAGGCCGCGCCAAACGGCGCGGCCTTTTTTCTTCCCCCCGCTCCCTGTTCCCCGTTCCCCCCTTATGCCCTACCAGAACGAAATTGTCCTCCTCCTCTCCGTATTCGCCTTCTTCGGCGGCCTTGTCGCCTTCTTCCGCCTCTTCGGCAAGAACGGCATCTTCGCCTGGACGGTCATCTGCACCATCGCCGCGAACATAGAGGTGATGATCCTCGTCCACGCCTTCGGCATGGACACGACCCTGGGCAACGTCATCTTCGCATCCTCGTTCCTGGCGACCGACATCATGAGCGAAATATACGGCAAGCGCGAGGCGGGGCGCTGCGTGATGATCGGCATAGCGGCCAACATCGCATTCATCGCCATCTCGCAGAGCTGGTTCCTCTACATTCCGGCGGAGCAGGACACGATGGCAGGGCCAATCAGGCAGGTGTTCGCCAACACCCCCCGCGTAATGCTCGCCAGCCTGGCCGCCTACGCCATCTGCGAGCTATACGACGTCTGGGCCTACCACTGGCTCTGGCGCATCACTGAGAAGCGCTGCGGCAACCGCCGCGCCTTCCTCTGGCTCAGGAACAACGGCTCCACCCTCGTCAGCCAGCTGATCAACGTAGTCGCCTTCAACCTCCTCGCCTTCACGGGGGTCTTCCCCGCCAGGACAATCGTGGAGATACTCATTTTCGGCTACCTCAACTTCATCGCGACCTCGCTGCTCGACACGCCATTCCTCTATCTGGCGCGCCACATCGCCGACAAGCGCGGCGAATAGCCACCTTCCATTTTCCAATTTTAACTGGCTTCGCGCTGGGTTGTTCGTCAAAGCCGATGACGGCAACAGGGGTTTATCCGACCGGCTGCGTCAATTAGGATGTTGAACGTCACCATCCGCCCCGATGCCGTGTGTTCGTGGACGTATGCGGCGATTTGCCCCTCCGTGAAACGAGGCGGGATGAAACCCCGCTTTGCCTTGCCGGGCGTAAAGACCCAGTCGGGGTCTTCGAGGCATATCCAGCGGTGGTCCTGCTTGCCGGGAAAAGCTTCTGGAGAAAAGGGTTCATCCAGTCTAACCGCCTCGCCGGCATAGTAGTCGAAGTCGTCGCAATAGACGAAACGGCTGCCGACACCGGCGTTGATGGCGACTGCCGCGCGCCTGTTTCCGCTCCGTGCCGCGCCTGTCAGGGAGCGCCAGGGGAAGCGCCAGTCGCCCATTTCGCATGAAATCGTGTTGTGCGGGCCACGCGGATCGACAGAATATGCGCTGTCGAACCACCAGGCGGAAATGCCGTCGCCGTAGCGTTCGGAAATGGCGGAGACGATGGAGCAGATATTGTCGGCGAAGCGGTCTAGACTGCCGCCAGCCGCGCCGTCAGCGTAGCCGCATGCCTTCTTCCACAGCGGGTCGCCAATCCCATTGCAGGAGTGGTTGTAGTAGGCTACAAAGCGGATGCTGCGGGATGACAACGCCGCAATCAAGTCGCCGACGAGGTCTCGCCGCGCCGTCCGGTCCGGAAGGATGCGGTCAAGCGCGACAAGGGGGAACGGCAGATACTGTTCGGCATGTGTGAGCGTGAAGATGCAGTGCTTCGCACCGATGGCAACGAGCGTGTCGGCGTAGGCGCGCACGTCGAAGTTCCCGACGGCCTCCTCGTAAGAGGGGCGCGTTCCGTCCGCGTTTGCGGTGTGCGACGTCCAGTGCGTGCTGATGCCCACGCTCCCCGCCATCCAGGCCGTATCCGCATTGGATGCCTTGCAGGCGGAATCATTGATATTGGTGTTTCGGTCAATGGTGATCATTTGGAGCTTTTGTCAATGACATAAATGTCAATTGATCATTTTTCTTACTCTCTTAGCGGCACATCGCCATGTAGCGCATTTTTGAGGACGCGCATGCGGGGGTTGTCTTCGGATTTTCGGAAATTGTCGTTTTTCACGCCGCGCGAAACAGCCTCGTGCTCGACACTCCATCCGGGAAACTCCCGGAAGGCATGGTATGTCCAGTCCCAGCCCAATTCCTCAAAAAGCGAAATGCAGTCGGAGATGTACGTCTCGGCCCCCGAAGCCCAGGCGATGGCGCTGAACTCGCCAACGAATATCTTCGCCCCGTGCCGCCGCTGGAAGTCGATGACCGGCTTCAGCGACTTGCGCAGGAACTCGCGGTTCCAGCCGCGCTTTTCGTCCGGCCACTCGTACACCTCGTCAATTGGCGTGAGGATTCCCTGGTGCGTGTAGTCGTGGGGGTAGTAGAGGTGGACAGAGTAGATGACGTTGTCGAGGTCAATCGGGTAGAGCGACCTGAACCAGCCTGGGTCGGCGTGCATGGACTCTACGATGACTGGCGTGTCAGGATCAATGGCGCGGATTGCCTTGGCGATGCGTTCCTGAAGTCCGACGATGTCCCCGCCGGGGATGGCCGGCGCGTGGTGGTTGACCTCGTTCATGAGGTCATAGCCGTAGATGGCGTCCTTCCGATTCATGCAACGTTCCGCCACCCGCTCCCAGAACCAGAGCATGAGGTCAGCGAACCGCTTGTCATGAAACATCCGGTGGTCGCCGCCCCAGGCGACGGGGTCGCCCTGTCCGGCGCCGCACCGGCCGCCGGGTGCGAAGTGGGCATCCAATACGACCTTCATGCCATGTGCGGCGGCCGCGTCAAGCGTCCGCACGGCATTGTCAATCGCCTTTTCGGCATTCTCGCGGAAGACTTTCGCGTATCCATCGAAGTCGCAGATGTCTGGGCCGCCATTCACGGACATCTGGTAACGGACAAGATTTGCGCCCCAACTTTGAAGCACATCCCAGGAGTCCCCGCCCATGTCGCCGCCAAGCATCGCGCCGCGCATGCGCGGCATCTTCGCGATCCGCTCCGGGTACTTCACGACATAGTCCCGGTTGCGCGGTTCGACAAGGGGCTGCGGCTCGCGAATCCGAATGGTCGAAAGGTCGCACCTCATCTTGCCTCGCGCCCTGCAAATGCCTATTTGGAGGCGCGCCTTGCGGCGCTCCTTCTCAGAACGGTCCGCGAAGACCACTTCCCCTGGCCCGAAGTCGCCCTTGACGGAAGGACCCGACGGCCAGGTGCGGTTCCCGCCGCCAGCCGTCATATCGAGGTAGTTGACGGCGAAGCGGAAGCCCAGATAGTTCTTCTCAGCGTCGGCGACGCCTTCGGTCTCGACCGTGGCGGAAATCTCGAAGGGCCGCCCGTCGTAGCCCGAAAGGTCTATGTCCGCCTCTGCATAGCCGTTGCCGACCTCGGAAAGCGAGACATCAAGGACGCCGTTCGATATCGTCGCCGCCCCGGTCGTGCGCCATTGCAGCCCAGGGACACGCTCCCATATGAACGAAGGCGGCAGGGCAGTGCTTTCGTTGGCGGGGGCGGCGGGCGCCAGGGACGCAGGCGGCTCGCCCGCGAAGGCGGCCCCCGCCGCGATGCCAAGGATGGCGTTGACGCAGAGGCGCAGAGACGGAGGGATTTTCATGGGACGAACTCCAGATGTCAATCGGACTCGGTCGCGTCGGCGGGGCGGCCGAGGGCATCGACCCAGAGGCGTTGCACGGGGTCTGTGCAGACGAGGAACTTGCCGAGGTCGGTGTCGAAGAACTGCTGCCCGAGGAACGGGAAGTAGGACAGGCGCTCGGCCGTGGTGCCGACGCGCTTGTGCGCGAGATTATGCGTCTCGAAGCCGCTTCCGCTGCCGTCCGGCTCCCAGATGGGGTGGCAGACGGAGTTGGTCGCATGCCAGGCCGGCTGGAAGGTGTATTCGATGTGGCCGCGCCACGTCCCGGGCATTGTCTCGCGCATGGAGTCGCCCGTTTCCCCACCGATGACCATGTCCTTGACGCGCTCGAAGTTGAAGCCGACCATCGTGACTGACTGCATGCCGTGAATCGCCCCGCCGTCATCTCCGCAATGAGCAAAGAGAGGCAGGTGGACGCTCTGTTCGTCGCCGCAGTTCACGAGGACGATTGGGTGGTTGAACCCGCATTCATATTCGTAATTGCCAAAAGTCCAGCCGTAGAGGTTGAAGGAGGCAAGGCAGTCGCAGCAGATGACATGCTCGCCGCCCGCTTGGAACCCCTGGCCGAAGCCGGTCACGTGGATGTTGTCGAAGCGCGACAGCGGGCAGTTGCTGCCGCTAGTCATCGTGATGCCGATGGCGTCGATGTTCGGCATCGGCAAGGGGCCGAACTTGACATAAGGGAAGGAGTCACCCGCCATGCAGCGGTCGCCCATGCCGCGAAGGCGCATGTTGCGTATATCCACGCTGTCCGTGCGCCGGAGATCGACGCAACGCACCGGGTGCTCCGCGTCGCAGAGGAAAACCGAGATGTTCTCCAACAGCAGCCCCGAACCGTTCTGAATGCCCTTTTCAGTCCATGTTCCGCGCAGGACTGATGGCACTCCTTCGCCGGCCGTCTCCCATGCCGCACGGCGCAAATACAACGTGACGCCATTCATGCCGGACGGCATCATGCCGCTTCCCGCCTGGAAGAAATCCTGCCCCTGAATCATGAAATGGCGACGCGACGGGAGGCGCAAGGCGGCGCGCGGTCCGCCGTCTTTCCATTCGCGGAAGGCATCGATGCTGTAGATGCCGTTGAAGAGATAGAGGTTCCGTCCGTTGGCGGCGCAGAGGTCAATGGCGCGCTGGATCGTCTCCTCGTCGTGTTCGCCGGAGCAGACAAAGTCCGCCACGGCCTTCGCGGCCTCGGGCGAATCCGTTGCCGCAACCTTGACCCACACGGGGTCGATGGCCGCCTTGCAGGCGGAATCATTGATATTGGTGTTTTTGTCAATGGTGATCATTTGGAGTTTTTGTCAATGACACAAATGTCAATTGAGCATCAATGACACAAATGTCAATGTCAATCAGGGAGGATGGGACGGGGGTCGTTCACGGCTCTGACGATACCACATCGGCACCGCAATGCCCATTGGCCTCCATGTGTTCGACGATGGCGGCGAGGATGCGGTCGGCGATGGCGGCCATGCCGGCGTCGCCGGGGTGCATGGCGACGCCGGCGTGGGCGAAGCGGCCCTTCGCGGTCATCTCGTCGCGTGTGCCGAGGTCGCCGACATCGACGTAGATCGCCCCCGTCTCCTCCGCGACGCCGCTCAGGATGCGCCGGAGGCGGTCGTTCGGCCAGAACGGGGCGCGTAGCACCACCTCCGCACCCGCCTCGCGCAGCGCGCGGGTCGTCGCCAGATAGGCCGCGCGGCACAGCGCCTCGTTCGCGTCGTTCGTCACCGAATGGGCGTTCTCGCCAAGCGCGATGACGGCGAGGTCGGGTTTCCACGCGACCGCGCGCGCGGCGGCCTCGGCGACCTTTTCGGCGTTTTCAAAACCCTTTTCGAGCGGCAGCCCCATGAGGGTGAACTCGGGTCTCTCGCCGGACCGCGCCTCCAGGGCTCGGACGAGCAGGTGGACGTAGTCGCGCTCCGGCGCGCTGGCGGCCATCCCCCAGTCGTTCGTCCAGCCGATGGGCGCGTGGGGTCCGTGTCGCGTGAGGGAGTTGCCGCAGAAGAGCACACGTCGGAACGCCGCCCGGCCCTGCACACGTTCCTTGACGAACGACGGCGGCAGCGCCGTGCTTTCGCTCGCGGGGGCGGGGAACGCTTCCGTGCCAATCTCCTCGGCGGGAACCTCAACGCAAATGGCGCAGAGAATGGCGCATAAGGCGCAAACGAGGCGGATGGACATACGACAAGCGACGGGCGACATTCGGGGGTGTCTCGAGTCGAAAAGTCGTGATGTCGCCTTGCGTGTCGCGTGTTGCATGTCGCATGGCCTCCTTTGTGCGGCGGCAGCCGCGCTACCTCATGTAAATCATCGTCGGCTGGATGCCGCGCTCCTGGCATTCGTAGCATCCGAGATCTGGCAGTGCGTCGTCGGCGAAGGCCTTCCCGAGGAGATTCACGAGGCGCGGCTCTCCGGCAAGGTCTGTTGAACCTGCCGTCATCCAGCCAAGGGACATCCCCTTTTCGCGGCAGGGGGACGATGGCGAAAGGCGGTAGTCGCCATTGGCCGCGTCGACGAATCTCGGATCGGCCGCGATCACTCCGTAGTCCTGCGAACCGCCGGGAATGGCTCCGGCCTTCACGCAGCAGTTTGTGAGAATGTTGTTGAAGTTGCCGCTACTCGTGATTTCAGCATTCGGAATGATGCAGTTCACAAGGACGTTCTGTGCGCTAGTATTATCTTTGGCATCAAACGAAGCCTTGAGAATCGTGCAGTTCTCAAAGCGTGCCGTGGCTTGCCTGTCGGATATGATGGCCGTATTTCCGGCATCAGTTCCGAAGAGGCACTGACGCACGACGATTGAAGCGCCAGAGGCGGGGAAGAGCAATTGCGGGGCCACGGATGCGTTATTGGTGAAGACGCAATCAACAAAGGTGATGCCGGCATTTCCGTCAAGGCGCACAAGACCGTAAGTCCATGTGGAGGACAATCCCGAAAATGTGCAGTTCGTCACTACAACGGAAGTTATGCCATAGTCAAGTGCGATGCAGGATCCATATCCGCCGTTTGGGGTGGTGCATCTGCCGGTAAACATCGTATTTGCAATAGTTGCATTTTTCCCGACCCTCACATTGCCGCCCTTGTTGTCTTTTGCGGAGCTCCCTGCCGTTGCGGCGTTGTCACTAAAGAGGCAGCCATCGATCGCGATGCGTTTTTCGGCATAAATACCGCCGCCTTTTTTGGCCATATTGTTCGTGACGACGCAATCGACGAGGAAGCAGCGGTCGGACGCACTGTTCTGGTCCGTGAAGACGGCGCCGCCGGTGTTCAGCGCGGAGTTCCCCGCGAAGACGCAGTTGGAAATCACCGTGCCATTCGCCTTGGTGGAATAGATGGCCCCGCCGGAGTTGCTGTATGCGGTGTTTCCGCGGAAGACGCAGTTGCGGATCTCGCCGACTTTTGAATCGAAGAACAGCGCTCCGCCGCTTGTTTCGTAGCCGTTCGTGAACGTGAGGCCGTCGAACACGAAGCCGCTAACGCCGGCGGGGGACGAGTCCGGCTTCGAGCGGAAGTGGCGGCAGAGGCCCTGCGCGTCGATTACCGCCTCGCCTTCCCCCGGCCCGCGCGTGAAAGTGATGTTCGCCTTCGTGATGTCGATTTGTTCTGATATGCGGTGGATTCCTGGCATAAGCTGGATTGTATCGCCGGGAACCGCCGCCGCGAAGGCTGCCGCGACAGTTGCCGCCGGATCGTCCCAAGTGCGGAATGTGGCGCCGGCCGACGGGGCGTATCCGTTTTCGGACACCCATTCCGCAGAGGCCACGCAACGTATGCTGGCAAGCGGGAAGTCGTCGTCCTGTGCAATGGCCCAGGAACCTCCTGACTCGTTGCTATGGCCAAGCGTGGCCGAGATGCCCGAAGAAGCGGCATTTGCCGTGTCCGCCGTCGTTCCGGTAAATGGCCAGTAGATAAGCAGCCCGCTCTCCGTGCCGCCAGCGCGCTTCGCGTTGAACCCGGCGACCTCGTCGGCGGAGAGCGCCTTGTTCCAGATTGTCACCTCGGAAATGGAGCCATGTGACGTTCGCCACTCGGCATGTCCGTCCGTATGCCACTGCCCGCCGATTGTGAAATCCCTGTTGGAGGCGGGGGCCACCGGCGGCCCCACGATGGAGGCTCCTGTCGCCTCTGCCGCCAACTCGCCATCAATGTAGAGGCGCTGGAACGAGTTCGCGGGAGTTTCCTGATCGTACTTGAATGTGCAGCAGTAGTAGTGCCACTTGTCGCCGCACAACGACGACTTCCAGTTCGTCTTTGTTATGGTGACGCTCCCCGTGGCGCTTGAGACGGTGTTTGACTGCGAGACGACGAATTTGAGGTCTTGTTCGTTGACCTTGATACGCAGGGAGGCGCTTTCCCACGCAAAAAGGTAGTGCCAATACGGCGCTTGAAAACCCTTCGCCCAGATTCCCACGGTGAACTCGTTCACAATGTCCTGCCCATACCAACTCGTGTGCTGGCTTGCGAGACCAGTCCCTGAACTGCCGTTATCGACGGTAATGCAGTTGTTTCCCCGAGCCGACAGAGGCATGATGCCTACGGCCACCAATGATGCGGCCGAGACGGCGATGGCGCGGAAGTGATTGCGACTTTTGTTCATGGTTGTTTTCCTTTCGTATGGTGGTTGATTGACGCCATCCATAATACCAAATGCCACGAATGGGCGTTAGTGCATTTCGCGCCCAAATATTGGTGTCTATTGCGACACAGCTGTCCTTATGCTACAATTACAATCATGAAAAAACGCGCTTCGTCCACCCCTTCCCCCATATCCCATCGGATTCTCTTCATGGGTGATTTCGCCTACTCCTCGACCAAGTCAATAGTCTCGGGCGTCATTCGCGGCCTTTCCAGCCGCCCCGATGTGGAACTCGTCATCCACGGCGCACATCCCAGCGACGATGACACCGCATACGGGTTCGACACCGATGTGGACGGCGTAATCACCTGCAGGGACATTCCAAGGGCTTTCGAGCGGCGGCTTGTGGCGGCGCGCAACCGCTGCCCATTCGTATTCATCAACATGCCATGCATCCTGCCATACGCGCGACGACGTTCAGTTTCTCTCGTCTGCGACGACGACACAGTTGCCGCCGCAGCCGCCACCCTGCTTGTGCGGCATGACCTCACGGAGTTCGGCTATGTCGGCTCACGTATCCAACCCTCATGGGCGACATGGAACATCTCGCGGCGAGAGTCCTTCATTGCCCATCTAGCCGAACGGGGCTTTTCGACTCATGTTTACACCCCTACGCCGAAGCGTGCCGGCGCGAGGTCTGAAACGGCGGCGCTCGCCGCCTGGCTTCGCGCCCTACCCAAGCCCTGCGGGCTCTTCGTGTCCTACGACCAAAGGGCGATGCGCGTCCTGAACATCTGCCGCGCCGTGGGAATCGCAGTTCCGGAGCAGATCCAGATTGTCGGTGCCGACAACGAACAATGGATTTGCGAAAGCACCTCGCCGACGCTCTCTTCAATCGAACCCGACTTCGAGGGCTGCGGCTTCCGTGCGGCGGAAGCGCTGCTTGAGATGATGGACGGCGCGCCCGGCGGGCGAACGGAGACCTTTGGCGTGCGGCGCGTCGTGCAGCGGATGTCAACGACGGACGCGCATGGCAGCGCCAGCCGCGCCGTCAGGGCGCGCGACTGGATACGCAGCCACGCCGGGGAACCGCTCACGGTTGCGCAACTGGCAAGGAAGATGTGCTGCTCCGTGCGGACGTTGCAGAGAAGTTATGTGACTGTTTTCGGCACGACGGTATGGGATGACATTGCCGAGGCGCGCATGGAGAAGGCGCAGAGGCTGCTTGTGGAGACGAAAACCCCCGTTGGCGAAATAGCCGAATTAGTTGGGTTTGAGTCGTCGCACCACTTCGCGCATTTCTTCAAGGCCAAAACCGGGATGTCGATGCGCGACTGGCGCAGGAACGCCAATGGCGCAGGAGGAGGCGGCATTCCCGCAGTCGCGGGGTTGGCGCATTGACATTGCCGTCCCAGCCAATGGCAATCAAACTGGGAGTTTGCGGAGGGCGCCGGGGCGATCGGTGACGAAGCGGGGGAGGGCCAGGCCGCCAATGCGGGTTGCAACTTCCCGCTCAAGTGAAGAGGCTTCGGCGGCTGTCACCCGGAAATGCGCGGTGCCGGTCACGGGGTCGCCCGCAAAGGCATAGTAGGGCCTGACCCGGATCGACTGCAGGGCGCGGAAGAGCGCCTCAAGGGTGTCGGCGTTGTCATTCACGCCCTTTAGCAGAACGGTCTGGCAGGATACGGGGATGCCGGCATCTACAAGCATGGCGCAGGCGCGGGAGGCTTCGGGCGTTACTTCTGCAGGATGGTTGAACTGCGTGTTCACCCAGACCTTGCGGCTTTTCCCAAGGGCCTTTGCCAGCGCGGGCGTAACCCGCTCCGGCCAGACGCAGGGAACGCGCGTCGCAACGCGCACGGAGTAGATTCTCTCAAGTGCGGCGAAGGCGTCAACGCGCCGCGCGACAGCACCGTCGGAAAGGGTCATGGGGTCGCCGCCGGATAATAGCACCTCCCGGATTTCCGGATGCTCCCGGACGTATGCGACGATTCGCGGATAATAGCGCCAGGCGGGGATGGCGTGGCGGCCAAGAAGGTTCTTGCGCGTGCAGTGACGGCAGCGCATCGCGCAGCGGTCGGTGACTACGACGAGGATGCGGTCGCGAAAGCGCCGGACAACGCCGGGGAGCGGCGAGGCGTCGGCAAGCTCTTCAAAAGGGTCGTCGGAGTCGCCTGGTAGCGGGGGTTCGAGTTCGCGGATGTCGGGCATTGCCTGCGCGGTGAAGGGATCGCCCGGCGCGGCAGTGCAGTGCAAGAGCCAATATTGGCTCACGGCCACGTGGTAGCGGCGGGCGACTTCGTCAGCGCCTTTCCGGAGAAGGGGGCGGAGCGCCGCAGGCGGCGTCCCCTCCCCCGCCCAGAACACATGACTGCCCGCGCTAGAGGATGCAGGAGCCTGTGGCATAGTTGTGGTAATTGTAGAAACTGTCGGCTACCGGCTCGTCGCCAATGCGCGCTAGTTCGGCGAACTCGGGGAAAACCTTCTCCTTCCCCGCCAGGAATGCCTCCAGGCGCATGACCAGCTCGCCTGCGCGGATGACCTGCGAGCCGAGGCGGATCTGGATTGACTCCAGCCCGAATGGCTTGTTCTGCGTGTGCCACATCTGGTGGAATTCAGAGTAGAACTGCGAGACGGCCTCCTCGTAATCGACGGCGATGTCGAGCAGCGCCTTGGCGTCCTTGCGGTGGTCTTTCTTCTTCGCCATCGCAAAGACCTTCTCGGCGAGGGCCATCTTGAGGCATATCGCCTCCGCGAAGGCGCGGGCGTAGGCGGCGGAGCCGGCCTCGCCTTCTGGCGCCTTGGCGATTGCCCTGCGCGCCTTTTCAAAAGCGGCCTTGGTCTCGGCAAAGGAAACCTTGTCTTTGCCGAAGCCGCTGAAGTTCTTCTGCACCGTGGCGCTGTAGGTGGAAAGCAGCATGATGGGGTCGTCAAGGAGCACGTTGTCGGCGTGGAGGTGGACTGCCTCGCCGAGTGCGGCCACGGCCTTGAACGACGAGCCGCCGAAGAGAGCCTTCACGCGCTTCTCAAGAATGGCATCGGGCGCTTCGCCAGTGAAGGAAAGCTCCGCCGAGTAGGCGAGGCCGGCGAGGGCGCTGCCATAGTCGCAGTAGCCGCCGCGGTCGCCCCACATCGTGAAGAAAACCTCCTTGAGCTTCTTTGCGCGGCAGGCCTTCAGGCAAGGCACAACCGTGACGCGGGTGTTGTGGTGGCTGTACCAGAAAAGGCTCCAGGTCCAAACGCCGGACCCCATCAGCGGCTCGCTGCCCATGGCGCGGTGCTTGTCGATGAACTTCTCGTAGAAGGACTGGTCGGCGTGGTAGTAGTCCCAATAGACAAGCTCCAGGCCCTTCGGTATGTCCTTAACGACCTTCTTCGGCGGCTGGCTGTCGAGGTCGTAGTAGGCGTTGGTCTTGCTGCCGATGCGGAAATACATGTCCGACCAAATCATCGGCTTCACGCCGTATTTCTCGCAGATGGCGCAGCAGCGCTTCAGGTGGCGGTTGATGATGTCGAAGGCCGACTGCTTGCCGAAGCGCTGCTCGTGGGCGCCGGTGCCGAGGCCATGCGCCTCGTCCATGCCAAGGTGGATGCGGCGCGAGCGGACGCAGGACGACCAGGTGGCGACCATTTTCTCGATGAGGGCGTAGGTTTTCTCCTCGCCCTCGAGGATGATGCCGTCGCGGTCGCGGATGTCGGCGTATTTGCCCCACTTGAAAATCTGCTCAAGGTGGGCCAGCGCTTCGATGCAGGGGATAAGCTCGATGCCGAGGGATGCGGCGTAGTCGTCGATCTCGCGGATTTCCGCTGGCGTGTAGGCGCCGCGCATGAAGCCGAAGAATGGCTCGCCCTTGATTTGGTAGGTGTCCTCGGTGTAGAGCATGGCCATGTTGTAGCCGAGGATTGCGATGTGGTCAAGATACGACTTCAGGTAATCGACGGTCTTGACTGCGTTGCGGGAGCAGTCGAGCATGATGCCGAGAGTCTGGAACGGGCACTGCTCGGCCTTCTTCGGCACAATGCCCGAGAGGATGGAGCCCACCATGCGCAGGGCCATGTTGGGGCGGCCGTAGGTAATGACATAGGCCGCGCCATCGCGGGCCACGGAACATTCGTCGGGCGCGCCACCAGCGGCGAAGCGGATTTCGACGCCTTCGCCCTTCTTTGCGGCGAGTGCAGGATAGCGGCGTGCGAGGACCTTGAGTGCGGAGGCGAGCGTCTTGTCGCCGGATGGGGGAGTGATGTGGAACATTTTAGGGTTTAGGGATTAGGGGTTAGGGGTCAGGGGTTAGAGAGTTGAAAAGTTGGGAAGTTGAGAGTTGAAAGGTTGAAAAGTTGAAAAGTTGAGAGGTGGGAGTTGGGGAGTTGGGAAGTTGAAAGGTTGGGAAGTTGGGAAGTTGAGAGGTGGGAGTTGGGAGTTAAGATTTCAAATTTCAGATTTTAGATTTTAGATTTCAAATTAGAGATTTGAGATTCAGCCTTGCGGTTTCGAATCCGTTATGCCATATTCCGACAGCTTGCGGATGATGGTGCGGCGCGAGATGCCAAGCTCAAGTGCGGCGCGGGTGCGGTTGCCTCCGTGGCGGGCAAGGACTGCCAGGATCTTGTCGCGCTCGGCATCCTTCAGCGAGCCGGTTGATGTTGCTGCGGGAGTGGCGGGAGCCGCGCCAGCGGCGGGTGCGGCGGCGCGGCCCGACCGCATCGCCGGCGGAACGTCGGCCAGCGTCAGCTCGCTGCCCTGCGCCAGGACGACCATCCGCTCGACGGCGTTGCGCAGTTCGCGAACATTCCCCGGCCAAGAATAGACGCAGAGGGCATCCATTGCCGCCGGGGCGATTGAGGTGACGGACTTGCCGTTCCGCTCGGCAAACTCCTTGAGGAAGGCCATCGCCATCGCGGGGATGTCGTCGGCGCGCTCGCAGAGTGGCGGAAGGCGGATGTCGATTACGGAGAGGCGGTAGAAAAGGTCTTCGCGGAAGTCACCGGACTTGACAAGTGCGGGAAGGTCGCGATTGGTCGCGGCGACGAGGCGGAAGTCGGCCTCCACGGTCTCGGTGCCGCCGACGCGCTCGAAGCGGCGGTCCTCAAGCACGCGCAGCAGCTTCACCTGGGTGGCCTGGTCGATCTCGCCAATCTCGTCGAGGAAGAGGGTTCCGCCGGAAGCCAGCTCAAAGCGGCCACGGCGGCGCGACTCCGCTCCGGTGAAGGCGCCCTTTTCGTGGCCGAAGAGTTCGCTCTCAAGGAGAGTCGCCGGAAGCGCGGCGCAGTTGACCGCCACGAATGGCCCCTTCGCGCGGCGCGAGAGGTTGTGGATGGCGTGGGCGACAAGCTCCTTGCCGGTGCCGCTCGGCCCAGTGACCAGGACAGTGGCGCTTGTGGGGGCCGCCGCGCGGATGGTGTCGAAGACGGGCTTCATCGCGGCGGATGCGCCGATGATGTTCTCCATGCCGAATTTCTCGTCAAGCTGGCGACGGAGGCTGGCGTTCTGGCTCTGGAGCTCGCTCGTCTTGGCGCGGAGCTCGCGCTCGGCGACTGCGCGGTTCACGAGGATGTCGAGGTGGTCGAGGTTGACCGGCTTGGTGAGGAAGTCGTAGGCGCCGGCCTTCATCGCCTCCACGGCCGTCTCGACGCTGCCGTAGGCGGTGAGCAAAATCAGCGGGACGTCGGGGTGCTTCTCGTGGACGGTGGAGAGGAACTCAAGGCCGTTCATCCCCGGCATGCGCATATCGGAGAGGATGACATCGACGGCGTTAGCCTCAAGTAGGCTGAGGGCCATGCGGGCGTCCGGGGCCGCCAGGACGTTGTGCGACGCCTTGAGGGCCATTTCCAGTCCAACGCGGGTGTTGCGGTCGTCATCGACTATCAGGATGGTTGACATTAAGCAGTTGAAAAGTTGAGAGTTGAGAGTTGAAAGCAATCAGATGCCTCTCCTGGTATCAGTGAGTTTGCGGATACGGCGTTCGGCGAGCGGGAGCAGGATGCGGAAGCGCGTCCCGCGCCCTTCGCGACTGGAGACCTCGATCTGCCCGCCATGCGCCTCGACGATGCGCTTGACGATCATCAGGCCAAGGCCAGTCCCCTTCTCCTTGGTCGTGTGGTATGGTTCGAAGATGCGGCCAAGCGATTCCTCGGAGATGCCAACGCCGCTGTCGAGGAAGTCGATGCGCAGGAAGGCGTCACTGGCGGAAATCGCGATTTCAAGGCTGCCGCCGTCGGGCATGGCCTCCATCGCGTTCTTGACGAGGTTGAAGAACACCTGCTTTATCTGGCCTGGGTCGAGCAGGACGTTGGGGATCTTCGAGCTGCTTGCAACCTTTACCTCGATGCGCCTGTTCTCGATTTCAGGACGCAGCGTGGCGAGGGTCTCGCCGATGAGCGTCAGGACATTCCCCGGCTCCAGCGAAGGCTTGCCGTGGCGTAGGGCCTGCAGGAACTGCGTGATGATGGCGTCGAGGCGGCCGACCTCGGCGCGCGCGACATCGACCAGACCTTCGAGCTGCTCGCGGCGCGACTCCTCAAGCCCGTGCAGTTCGCGCTGCAGTAGCTGGAGGTGGATGCCGATGGCGTTAAGCGGGTTCCCGATTTCGTGGGCCACGGAGGCGGCGAGGGTCTTCACGGCATCCAGGCGCTCGTCTTCAAGGGCGCTGGCCTCGCGGTCGCGCTCGAGGGTGACGTCGCGCAGGATCACAAGGGCGTTGGGGGCGGCGTCCTCCGTGGCCGGCATGGGCACGGCGTAGAAGCTCAGGATGCGGCGCTCCGGGTAGGCGACCTCGATCTCGCGCGTCAGCAAGTGCGACCAGTCGCTGGAAGATGCCTTGCCCCAATCGACGTCCTCCAGCCAGTCTGCGCCGCCAAAGAGGGGGATTACCGGCTTGCCCTTCATCTTGGAGGCGTCGAATGAAAGCAGACGTTCGGCGGCGCCGTTCGCGTAAACGAGGCGCCCCGCATGGCCGACGATTATCACGCCCTCTTGAATGGAGCGGAAGACCGTCTCCATCATGGACAGTTCGCCGGACAGCCGCTTAAGCTGGTTCCGTAGGCTAGCGGAGTCGATTTTGCCGATCCGCTCCAGGACTTTGTCGAAAAACTCCGATGACATTAAGATGGATTCTACCACATTGCGACATTTTTTCACAGTGCGGGTTGGCAAAGCAGAGATTCCAAATGAGGGCGCGGCGGCGGTAACATTCGCCGCCGCGCCCCCGTTTTTCACGCGGATTCCTGCGGTTCAGGCGTCATTGCGGGCGTTTTGCGGCAAGCGTCCCCCTTTCCCCCAGCTTGCGGCGGAGAGCTTGTCCTGCTCGCCGCGCGCGATGGCGGCGCCGGCCTTTGCGAGCGCCGTGTCGAGTTCGTTGAGGGGCGCGGCACCTGCCGCTGCGGTAAGGGAAATGGTCATGGCGAGGACTCCTGCGAGGGGATTCTTCATGTGTGGGTTCCAGATGGGTGGTGGGGAATGTTTCGCGTCAGAGGCTTCCGGCCCAGGCTTTGAGGTCGTCGGCGGAGTAGGGCTGCGCGGGCCTGATCTCGAAGATGTCGGCCCCGATGGCGCCTGCGAGGCGCTCGGCGACGCCCTTCGTGGTGTCGGTTGCGGAGAAGTATGCTACGATTGCCTTGCCAGCGGTGTTCATGGTCGGTGACTCCTTTGTGTCGGTGGTGGTTGAGGTGGGATCCTTCGCGCAGCTGCATAGGGGGAGCGCGGCGAGGACGGCGATGATGGCGTGTGTTGTGTTCATGCGTTTCATTATCTCAAAGTTACCTCGCGGAGTCCAATGCCAGTTTTGCATGAGTCCATGCGCCGAACGTATGGATTCGGGTCGCACGATTTATGGTATCATGGACTTGAACGGCATGAAACGGACACTGCTTTACCTGTCAATGATCGCGGGCAGCCCAAGCCACGAGCGCAAGCTGGCCGGCGTCCGACGCTATTGCTCCATGCGCGGCTGGGAGGCCGTGCCTGTCCCGCGCGAGCAGGTCTCCCCGAAATCCCTCCCCGGCATACTGCGCCGCTACCGGCCAATCGGATGCATCGCGGACGGGGTCGCATGCGGCACCTTCCTGCGGCCGTCGCTCTTTCGCGGCATTCCCGTCTCCTTCATCGCCTACCCTTGGACAATCGCCGGAAAGTTCCCGAATTTCCACTTCGACTCATCCCTGGTAGCGGCGGCCGCGTTCCGCGAACTCTCGTCCGGCAATCCGCCGTGCTTCGCGGCCGTCGGCCATCCGCTCTCCTGGGACTGGTCGCGCTTCCGCGTCCGCTGGTTCCGCGAGACCACCGTCGCGTCCGGGGCCGAATGCCTAGTCTTCCCCGGCAGGCCGACTTCGGCGCGGGAGACGGACGAGGCGTTCACCGCGCGTCTCGTCCCGTGGCTTTCGAAACTGCCGGAGCATTGCGCGGTCTTCGCGGCGTGCGACGCCGCGGCGGTGCTTGTCGAGAGGGCCGCCGCGGAGGCCCGCCGCTCAATCCCGCGCTCGCTCACGCTGCTTTCGGTTGATAACTTCGAGGAGGTCTGCGACAATGCCGTCCCGCCGATCTCGTCGCTCCAGCTGGACTTCGAGCGAGAGGGCTTTATCGCTGCGAGGGCCCTGGCCGAGGGCCATTCCAGGAGCGAAGCGGAAAACAGGGACAGGCTCGGCCCCCTCATGGTCGTCAGGCGCAAATCGACCTCCGGGCGCGGCCGCCACGAGCCGTGGATACTCCAGGCCGTGGACATCATCCGCCGCGAGGCGTGCGACGGGCTGACCGTCGAAAAACTCATTTCGCGCTTCCCGCAGTCGCGCCGGAACTTCGAAAGGCGCTTCCGCGAGGCCACCGGGCATGGCATCCACGACGAAATCCTCCACGCGCGGCTTGAAAAGGCCTGCGCGCTGCTGGCCCATACCGACACCGCCATCGGCGCAATCGCCGATTTCTGCGGCTTCCGCGGCTACTGGGCCCTAGAGGATCTTTTCCGCTCCCGCTTCAAGATGGGGATGCGGGAATGGCGACGCCGCAACTTGTGCTGAAAAATTTTTGGCGCAAAACCCCAACTGCCGCCGCTGGTTTTTAGTATCATTATCGTCGTGCCAGAAATGCCGCCTGTCGCGGCGTCCAGACCTGGCGCGGCCCGGACTCGCCAGCAATGTCCGTGTTTCCATTTGGTAACCTGTCAGGAGAAAACAATGAACAATAAGCGCACAACCGCAACACGCACACCATCGGCGGCATGGGGCCGCGCACTCAAAGCCGCCATCTGCGCGCTCGCCGCGCTGGAACTGCCAGCCGCAGTCCGCGCCGACACAGAGACCGCCGAGCCCGACGCCTTTTTGGAATACGTCGAGGCCACGGGGTCGCAATACATCGACACCGGAGTGAACGCCGAAACGGGGCTGAAAGCCCGCATCGACATGGAGTGGGGCGATGGCGGCACCTCCTGCGACTGGGGGTTCCTAGGTGCCAAGGACAATACACTTTCTTCTGAGAATAAGAAGCGCCTGTTCCTCTACCACGGCAACTACTATTCAGGGATGTTTCGCGTCGCCTATGGCTATGGCGATTTTGGGCGGCCGGCGCACAGTCCCGGCTACAACAAGCGCCACGAAATCGTCTCGGACTTCACGGACAACTCCGCCATCCAGATTCAACTCAACGGCACCAACACGATTCAAGCCGCCGACCAAACCTCTCGTGCCGCCAATGGACCGCTGAATCTCGGCATCAACCTCTACCTTTTCGCGATCAACCTCAAGGACAGCAGCCACCCGAACGGCGCACCCGCCAACTTCGGCCAGGGCAAGCTCTACGAACTGAAGATATGGAAGAAGAACGCCCAATCGGGCGAACTCGACCTGATCCGCCACTACCTGCCTTGCATCAAGGGCGGACGCGCCGGACTCTACGACAAAGTGAACGGCACGATTTCCTACTCGGACGGCAGTTCAGATTTCGTGCCCGGCAACGTCCTACCGCCGCCGGCGGCGCTCGTCGAGTGGGTAGAGGCGAGCGGCACAATGGTGAGCAGCGTTGCGCAGCAGTACGTCGATACGCATGTCTGGGGCAAGCTCGGTTTGAAGAGCCGCGTGGACGTCACGCTTCTCGAGAGTTCCGGCGACCACGCGATTCTTGCGGCGCGCGGAAGCGGAAGCAGCACCAACTACCGCCTGTACATGGCGTATCACTATAATGGATATTTTTGCTATGGAGACGGCAAGCTGCGCGAGCCTAAACTCGCCGATGCCAAGCCCGTTTCCGGCACCCGCTACTTGATTGAGAGCGATTTGTCCGCGTCCGGTCAGTCTGTCAAGGTAAACGGCACGGAACTTAACAATGGCACCTTTACTGGCACGTCGTATTTCGCCACCGGCAACACGCTTGCCCTCTTTGCAAACAACCACAACGGCGCATACGTCAAAACCCCGACGCACAGCCGTCTCTACTCCGCGAAGATATGGGACGGCGACGAACTGTTGCGCGACTTCGTGCCGTGCGTGGCCACCAACGGCGCGGCTGGACTCTACGACACCGTCTCCGAGCGCGTCTTCTTCCCCGAGACGACGGCGTTCGATCCCGCGACGCAGGTTGGCGTCATCACCAATGTCCTTCGCGAGGCCGCCGCGCCGAAGACGCGCATCGAATACGTCGAGTCTGACGGCACCAGCGACTTCGTGAACCTCGGGGTTATTGGCAAGGACGGCGTGGAGATGGACACGGTGATGGAGTGGGTGACGGTTCCTAGCGACGGGGCTTTCGTGGGGTCCCGCAATGAGTCTCCGTCCGTTGTCCGGTTCTTCCCCTACCATCATTGGCCCAAAGCTGGCTACAATGCGCACAGAATCGGTTATGCAGAAGCACTCAACGGCGCTGGAGGAGAAGAGGTCGTTGCCACCGCAGGGCGCAAGTACCGCATTTCCTCGCGCCTTGACTATCGCGATCGTTCGATTTCCGTCCAATACAAGGATGGCGATTCCTGGGCATGGGAAGGAACCGTGGGAGGCCAATCCATTTCCGATTCGAATGGGCCGATCGACACCGGACTTCCGCTCTACCTCTTCGCCGTGAACAGCGACGGCAAGCCGAAATATTTTGGCGCTTCCCGCGTCTATTCGCTGAAACTCCGTGTGAAGCAGGACGGCGGCACGTATGCGCCGGTGCGCGACTTGGTGCCAGTAATCGACCCGGTGACTGGCGGTGGCGCGCTATGGGACAAGGTTTCGGAGACCTACTTCCGCAACGCCGGCAAGTACCTGCTCGCCGGCGGCGGCGCGGAGCGCGAAATGGAGATCCCGTTCGTGCTGACTGTGCGGTAGGGGAGCCGATTGCAGTCGAAAAGGAATTTCCATGAAAAAGTCGTTCCTTTTTGCGGCGGCGCTGTGCGCGGCCGCCTCTTGGGGCGCAGGCGTCTCGCCCGCAGAAGGTGGGGTGAGCGCTCCGTGCGAGCCGCAGGGCGCCTCCATCGCAGCGGAGCGCCCGGAGACCGCCCCCCACCATGCCGCCCGCGTCGTCATGATCGGCGTGGACGGCCTTGGCGCCCGCTGGATACCGTGGGACGAAATGCCGAACCTCTCGCGTCTTCGCGAGGAGGGCGTCTTCGCCGTGGCGCGGTGCCATCGCCCCACGGCTTCGGCCATCAACTGGAAGAGCGTCTTCTCCGGCCTTCCGCCCGAAATCCACGGCTACAACCTCTGGAACAGCAAGGCGCCGGGCATCGAGCCGCCGGCCTGCGCCTTCGGGCCGGACGGGGCCATGCCGGACCTTTTCTCCGAAATCCGCCGCCAGCGGCCGGAGGAGCGCGCCATCAGCCTCTACGCATGGGCCGGGCTGGGCTTCTGCCACGCCACCAACGCGGCGACCATCGTGCGCCAATTCGGCGGATCGGAAAACGGATACGCCGGACGCGACTCGTCCGTCTTCGACGAGGGGCTGCGGCAGCTTGCCGAAAAACCGTTCTTCATGCTTCTCTACCAGGGGCAGGTCGATTCAGCCGGCCACGCCACGGGCTGGGGGTCGCCGGAATACCTGAGCGCCTGCCGCAACGTCGATGCCAACATCGGCCGCCTCGTGGACGCGCTGCACGCGCTCGGCCTGTGGAACGACACGGCAATCGTCTTCGTCGCAGACCACGGTGGCCTCGACAAGGGCCACGGCGGCAAGGAGGACATCCGGGTCTTCGAGGTGCCGTTCCTCGTTTCGGGCGGCGCCGCGCGCGGACTCAGCCTCCGGGAGCCGATTCTCCTCATGGACACCGCGCCGACGATCCTTTCGCTCCTCGGCCTCGACATCCCGAAACCAATGCGGGGCCGTCCGGCAATCGCCAATGAGGCGGGGGAATAGGCCGATATGCGCCTCCGGCGCGAAACTGTAGGGGGCGCTCGGAGATCGCCCCCTACCCGATAGTGGCCGCGCGGAAGCGCGACCCTCCCCAAAGCGGGCAACGAGGACGTTGCCCTTCCCTTTTGCCTTGCGCACAGGCGAACGCAATGTGCGCGGGGCAAAGCTCTGTGCTCCCTTGGCGTTCTTTGCGGCTGAAGCTCCGTGAGAGACTAATCCTATGAATCTTGTGAATTCCGTCTCCAGGCGCTCCAATACGCCGATTGACACCCCAATCGGAAACTGCTATCATTGATGCTGTTCACAAGAAAGCCCCATCAGGTCAGGCCACGCAGCAAGTGTTGCACTGGCTAATGGCTGGCGGGGGTGAAAACATGGCACTGGTCAACGAAAACTACCTGAAACTGCAATCCTCCTATCTCTTCAGCGAAGTGGCGCGCAGGGTGCGCGAATACGAGGCGACGAAGCCGCCGCGCAAGATAATCCGCCTGGGCATCGGCGACGTCACCGAGCCGCTGCCGGCGGCGTGCGTGGAGGCGATGGCGCGCGCGGTCGCCGAAATGGGGCGGCGCGAGACATTCCGCGGCTACGGCCCGGAGCAGGGCTACGCCTTCCTGCGCGAGGCAATCGCCGAGCACGACTTCAAGGCGCGCGGCTGCGACATCGAGGCCGACGAAATCTTCGTCTCCGACGGCGCGAAGTGCGACACCGGCAACTTCCAGGAGCTCCTGGCCGCCGACGCGAAAATCGCGGTGCCGGATCCCGTCTATCCCGTCTATGTCGATACCAACGTCATGGCCGGACGCACCGGCGCGGCCGAGGACGGCCGCTACGCGGGGCTGCGCTACCTGGAGTCGAACAAGGAAAACGGCTTCGTGCCCGAGCCACCGCGCGGCGAGCGCTTCGACGCCGTCTATCTCTGCTTCCCGAACAACCCGACTGGCGCCACGGCGACCCGCGCCCAGCTGGCCGCCTGGGTTGAGTGGGCGCGGGATTGCGGGGCGCTGATCCTCTTCGACGCGGCATACGAGGCATTCATCCGCGACGAGGCGATTCCGCACTCCATCTACGAAATCGAAGGCGCGCGCGAAGTGGCGGTCGAATTCAGGAGCTTCTCGAAAACGGCCGGCTTCACGGGAACGCGCTGCGCCTTCACCGTGGTGCCCAAGAACTGCATGGCGCGGACGGCCGCAGGCGAGGCGGTGGCGCTGCACGGGCTGTGGAACAGGCGCCACACGACGAAGTTCAACGGCGTCTCCTACCCCGTGCAGCGGGCGGCGGAGGCCGTCTATTCGCCGGAAGGGCAGGCGCAGTGCCGCGCGCTGATCGACGGCTACCTCGCCAACGCCAAGGCGATCCGCGCAAAGCTGGAGTCGCTGGGCCACGCATGCGTAGGCGGCGAAAACAGCCCGTATGTGTGGGCGCAGGCCGGCGAGCCGTCATGGGACGCCTTCGACCGCCTGCTCCGCGGCCACCAGATTGTGACCACCCCCGGCGCGGGCTTCGGGCGCTGCGGAGAAGGCTACATACGCTTCAGCGCCTTCAACTCGCCAGAGACAGTGGCCGAGGCGATGGCGCGGCTCTAGCGCGGTAATGCAAGGGCGCGGCGGTCTTTTCCGCCGCGCCCTTTTTTTCTTGACGAAAAAGAAAAGTTATGGTAGATTAATATTGTTAGTTTTTTGAAACAAACTTTGCCTTGAAGAAGATTTTTCTTTGGAGCTAACAATGGAAATGATGCCGCTAGCACTCGCCCCGGAAGGGGAGAAGCACAAGATCCGCAAGATTACCGGAACCGACAAGTCGCGCCTGCATTTGCAGGAGATGGGGTTCGTCGTGGGGAGCATAGTGATGATTGTCAGCTCCCTTGGCAACAACATGATCGTGGCGGTCGGCGACGCCCGCGTCGCCATCAGCCGCGAACTGGCCCACAGGATAATGGTTTAGGAAGGACAACTCACCATGAAGACACTCAAAGACGTTCCGGTTGACGGAACCGCCACCATCAGAAAACTCCACGGCGAAGGCCCGCTGAAGCGGCGGGTGATGGACATGGGCCTCACGAAAGGCACCCAAGTCCACGTTCGCAAGGTCGCCCCGCTTGGCGACCCGATTGAAGTCACCGTTCGCGGCTACGAGCTTACGCTCCGCAAGGCCGACGCCGAAATCGTGGAGGTGGAGTAACCATGTCTATCAAGATCGCCCTCGCGGGCAACCCGAACTGCGGGAAGACAACCCTTTTCAACGACCTCACGGGGTCTAACCAGTATGTCGGCAACTGGCCTGGCGTCACAGTGGAGAAGAAGGAAGGCCACCTGAAGGGCCACAGGGATGTGGTCATCCAGGACCTTCCCGGCATCTACTCCCTCTCGCCCTACTCCCTTGAGGAGGTGGTGGCGCGCACCTACCTGGTGGACGAGAAGCCCGACGTCATCCTCAACATCGTCGATGGCACCAACATCGAGCGCAACCTCTACCTTACCACGCAGCTGCTCGAACTGGGCATCCCGACCGTGGTGGCCGTGAACATGATGGACGTCGTGCGCAAGAACGGCGACAAACTGGACATCGCCAATCTCTCGAAAGAACTGCGCTGCCCGGTGCTGGCCATCTCGGCCCTGAAGGACGAGGGGACGAACGAGGCAGTCGAGAAGGCGCTTGAACTGGCGAAGGATGGCAAGGCCGCCGAGCGGCCGCACGTCTTCTCCGGCAGCGTCGAACACGCGCTAGCCCACATCGAGGAGTCAATCCAGGACAAGGCCCCGAAGGCGAGCATCCGCTGGTTCGCCATCAAGATCTTCGAGCGCGACACCAAGGCATACGCCTCGCTGAACCTCGACAAGGAGCTGCTGGGCCACCTCGACGAGCACATCGTGGAGTGCGAGAAGGAGATGGACGACGACTGCGAGTCGATCATCACCAACCAGCGCTACGCCCGCATCAAGGAACTTTCCGACCTCTGCATCCGCAAGGCGTCGCGCAAGGGCGACCTCTCGTTCTCCGACAAGATCGACAAGGTCGTCACCAACCGCTTCCTGGCACTGCCGATCTTCCTCGTCTCGCTCTGCGCCATGTGGTGGCTGGCGGTGGCGGAAAATGGCCCCGGCACCATCCTCACCGACTGGGCGAACGACGAGTTCCTCGCCGACGGCTGGCACCTGCCCTTCACCAAGCACGAGGTCGATGGCAAGGACTGGGAGACGGCCAGCGGGGACTTCGCAAAGGCCGAGGCCACCGTAGCCGCATGGGAGGCCGGCGAGAAGAAGGCGCACCTGGAGGACGAGGAGACGGGCGAGATTTCCGAAGAGTGGGAGATCGACGAGGCCGCATACGACGCGGCCAAAGAGGCCGAGGAGCCCGACCCCGCCGACTACGGCGTATGGGTTCCCGGCATCGGCGCCCTGATCTCCGGCGGCCTTGAAAAGCTCGGCGTCGGCGAGGCCGTCACCAGCCTCGTGATCGACGGCGCATGGGGCGGCGTGGCAACGGTGCTGGGCTTCGTGCCGGTCATCTTCATCGTATTCGTCTTCCTGGCCTTCCTCGAGGACTGCGGCTACATGGCGCGCGTGGCCTTCATCATGGACCGACTCTTCCGCAAGTTCGGGCTTTCGGGCAAGTCTTTCATTCCGATGCTCGTCGGCAAAGGCTGCGGCGTTCCTGCCGTCATGGCCACCCGCACCATCGAGAGCGAGCGCGACCGGCGCATGACAATCATCCTC
>JAEEGH010008468.1_pt1 | contig 24316 bp, 18 predicted proteins | sample 9134181 | NCBI WGS metagenome assembly JAEEGH01 (sample SAMN16246544, study PRJNA631951) | gut metagenome | biome: gut microbiome; feature: rumen; material: DP-attached | host: Bos | place: Iran: Karaj | collected 2018-10
ATTTTAGACGCCGTAGGCAACACCCCGCTGGTGAGGCTGAACCGTATGCCGGACAGGGACAGCGCGGAAATTTTGGTCAAGGCGGAATTTTTGAACGTGGAAATTGTCGCACCCCTCCAGGATCTCCTCCTCAAAGCGAAGCGACCGGTACTCCAGCGTGCCCAGAGAGAAGTGAAAATATTCATCGATGGGACCGGTGTAGAGCACCTTCCGAAACTCATCCGGCTGCTCCTTCCCCGCATTTTCTTCAAGGAACTCACGGTAGGTGATACCGAGCCGGACCTCGCATCCCTCCAGCATACGCTCCACCATCGCCGTATAGCCGCCGATCGGGATCCCCTGGTAGATGTCATTGAAATAATTGTTGTCAAAGGTAAAGCGCACCGGAAGGCGTCTTATGATGAAAGCGGGCAGATCCCTGCAGTCCCTGCCCCACTGCTTCTGCGTATATCCCTTGACCAGCTTCTCGTAGATATCACGCCCGACCAGGCGGATCGCCTGCTCCTCGAGATTCGAAGGCTCCGTGATCCCGGCCTCCGCTATCTGCTTTTCAATGATGGCCTTCGCCTCCTGCGGCGTGCGGATCCCCCACATTTTGCTGAAGGTATTCATGTTGAAGGGGAGATTGAAGAGCTCCTCTCCGTAGATGGCCACGGGCGCATTCACGAAATGGTTGAACCGGGCAAATCTCCGGACATAGTCCCAGACGCGCTCATTGGAAGTATGGAAAATATGCGCCCCGTACTTATGGACCTGGATGCCCCTCTCCTCCTCCGTATAGACATTTCCGGCCACTGCCCCGCGCTTGTCGATCACCAGGCACTTCAGCCCCTTCTCCCGCGCCTCATGGGCAAATACGGCGCCGTAAAGTCCTGCGCCGACGATCAGGTAATCATACGTCATGCGTTTCTCCTCCTGTCACCTCTTCATCATACCGACCATATCCACGGATTGCAACCATCTTCCACCGAATCTCGTAACCGTCCAGGATCCCATAAATCCGCTCAGCTCCGTAACCACCCGCGGACCCATAAATCCAATCAGCCTCGTAACCAGCCACGATCCCATAAATCCGCTCAGTTCCGTAACCACCCGCGGACCCATAAATCCGCTCAGCTCCTTACCTGGCCGCAGTTCCATAAAAAGAGGACTGTCACCGGGTGGCAGTCCTCCTGCAAAATCCTCTTGGATCTTCGAAATTACAGATATTTCTTCAGCAGCTCCGCCTTGTCCGTGTGCTCCCAGGGCAGATCCACATCCGTGCGGCCAAAGTGTCCGTACGCTGCAGTGGCCCGATAGATGGGACGGCGCAGATCCAGCATCTTGATAATGCCGGCGGGACGCAGGTCAAAGTTCTCGCGGACGATCTCGACCAGCTTCTCATCGGATACCTTACCGGTTCCGAAGCTGTCCACCATGATCGAGGTGGGACGGGCCACACCGATGGCATAGGAGAGCTGGATCTCACACTTCTCTGCCAGTCCTGCTGCCACGATATTCTTCGCAACATAGCGGGCTGCGTAAGCGGCGCTGCGGTCCACCTTGGTGCAGTCCTTGCCGGAGAATGCTCCGCCGCCGTGACGGGCATATCCGCCGTAGGTGTCCACGATGATCTTACGTCCGGTCAGGCCGGCATCACCGTTGGGACCGCCGATGACAAAGCGTCCGGTGGGATTGATGAAATACTTCGTGTTCTCGTCGATCAACTCAGCGGGCAGCACGGGATCAAATACATACTTCTTGATGTCCGCATGGATCTGCTCCTGCGTCACCTTCTCATCATGCTGGGTGGACAGAACGACTGCCTCGAGACGCACCGGCTTGCCGTTCTCATCGTACTCGACGCTGACCTGGCTCTTGCCGTCTGCGCGCAGGTAAGGAAGGGTTCCGTCCTTGCGCACCTTGGTGAGCTGTCTGGTCAGCTTGTGCGCCAGGCTGATGGGATAAGGCATCAGTTCTTCGGTCTCGTTCGTCGCATAGCCGAACATCATGCCCTGATCGCCGGCGCCGATCGCTTCGAGCTGCTCATCGCTCATCTGGTTCTCTCTGGCTTCCAGCGCCTGATCCACACCCTGTGCGATGTCGGGGGACTGCTTGTCCAGAGCGACCATGACCGCGCAGGTATTGCCGTCAAATCCCTTCTCGGAGGAATCGTAGCCGATGTCCACGATTGTCTTGCGCACGATCGCCGGGATGTCCAGGTTGGCCTTGGTGGTGATCTCACCGGTCAGCAGGACAAATCCTGTGCAGGTAGCGGTCTCGCAGGCTACGCGGCTGGCGGGATCCTGTGCCACACAGGCATCGAGTACCGCATCGGAGATCGCATCGCAGATTTTGTCCGGATGGCCTTCCGTCACAGATTCTGAAGTAAATAATCTTTTTTCCATGTCTTCTCCTTTCAAAGCACCGTGTCTCTCTCGATCTGAACGCCCGGAGCCGTTCTGTCCCCGGCAAAACGCCGTACGGAAATGATCCGGGAAAAGAAAAAGTCCGCTGACAACAGCGGACCTGAACTACGTTTCAAATCCTCTTATTGTTCGAATAATCGCTCAGGTGGGCACCTTCCAAATGGGGTTGCCGTGGCTTCATCGATCCTATGTATCTCCACCAACTCTGAATAAGAGAGACTATTTATTTGTTATGATTAACATACAATGCGCCGCATGGTATGTCAATGTCGGAAATATGAAAGTTTTATCAACAAGGCCCTCAGCCCGTCATCATGCGGAAATTGGAGTAATCCTGCTCCGTATCCACCAGATGGATCTGGGCTCCGAGCCCCTGGAGCTTCAGATGGAAATCCTCATAGCCCCGCTGGATGTAGTGGATATTGTCGAGATGGCTCTCTCCCTCTGCCGACAGCGCAGCCAGCACCAGTGCAGCGCCCGCACGCAGATCCGGTGCGGAGATCCCCGCGCCCGTATAGCGTCCGACCCCGTCGATGATGGCGGTATTGCCCTCGACCTTGATATTCGCACCCATGCGGGTCAGCTCATCCACATATTTGAACCGGTTCTCGAAGATGCTCTCCGTCACGATGCTGGTACCGGAAGCCAGACCCAGCGCCACCGTGATCTGGGGCTGCATATCGGTCGGAAAACCGGGATAGGGCAGCGTCTTTACATGCGTATGACGAAGCTCCCGCGAGCAGACCACGCGCACGCAGTCATCCTCTTCCTGAACTTCGCAGCCGAGCTCCAGAAGCTTTGCCGTGATGGACTCTAAGTGCTTCGGGATCACGTTGCGGACCGTCACATCGCCCCGCGTGACCGCTGCGGCAAACATGAAGGTTCCCGCCTCGATCTGGTCGGGAATGATGGTATAGTCCGACTTATGCAGGGACGGAACCCCCTTGATGCGAATGACATCCGTTCCGGCGCCCTTGATATTGGCTCCCATGGAATTGAGGAAATTGGCCACGTCAACGACATGCGGCTCCTTGGCTGCATTCTCGATGATCGTCTTGCCCTCGGCCATCGCAGCCACCATCATGACATTGATCGTAGCGCCGACCGAAACCACGTCCATATAAATATGACTGCCCACGAGACGCTCCGCTCTGGTGCGGATCATTCCGTGCTCTACCACCACTTCGGCTCCAAGCGCCCGGAAGCCCTTGATGTGCTGGTCGATCGCTCTGCAGCCGATGTCGCAGCCGCCGGGGAGCGTGACCTCCGCGTGCTTGTATTTTCCGAGAAGCGCGCCGATCAGATAATAGGAGGCGCGGATCTTTTTGACGTTCTCATTGTCCACCACCAGGCTGCTGATATTCGCCGCATTGATGGTTACGTAATGTCTTCCTTCTCTGTGAACCAGAGTGCCGATGCTCTCCATGGCTCCCAGCATGACATTGATATCGCGCACATCCGGCAGATTGTCGATGTGGACGGTATCGTCCGTCATGATAGCAGCGGCCAGAATCGGGAGCGCAGCATTCTTCGCTCCTCCGATCTCCACCTCTCCGACGAGAGGATTACCGCCCTTGATCACATATTGTTCCATATAGAATTCACCTCTTACAAGGCCTTCTCTTACATTTTTCGCGCCGGCATAGTGCTACCCCTGAACAAAAATACCATATATGGTATGTCGCCGGCTGCGCACCCCCAAATGCAGATACACAAGGTATTTTATACCATAAAACGCGCCATTTGTCCACCCTGCGCGCGAAACCTCTTCCCCGGGTATCCCCTTTATGCTACAATAGACATCGTTCGAACGAAAAAGTCACCGCATTACAAGGGGGAAAACCGAATTATGATTCGAATCATCCTGGCCGGATTATTTCTGATATTATTCCTGATCCTGACAATACCGCTGATGCTGATCACCTGGCTGATCGGCCGTATTTTTCCTCATGCGGGGGATGTCAGCTCGCTGGCGATCGTAAACTGGGGCTTCCGGTGTCTGCAGGTGATCTGCGGCATAAAGCTAAAGGTCCTGGGCGCCGAGCGTGTGCCGAAGGATACTCCGGTTCTCTATGTCGCCAACCATCGCAGTCTGTTCGACGTCGTGGTCACCTATCCTCTGGTCGCGCGTCCCACCGGCTTCATCTCCAAGAAGGAGATCCTCAAGGTCCCCCTGCTCAATATCTGGATGGCGCTGCTCCACTGTCTGTTCCTCGACCGCAAGGATCCCCGGTCCGGGATGAACATGATCCTGAAGGCGATCGAGCTGGAGAAAAAAGGCATCTCCGTCTTTGTTTTCCCGGAAGGAACCCGCAAGCGCGACTATCACACGGATGACCTTCTCATGATGCATAACGGAAGCTTCAAGATCGCCACCAAGTCCGGTGTTCCCATTGTCCCCGTCGCCATCGCCGGCACGGAAAACATCATGGCAAAGCATATCCCGTTTGTGCGAAGCGCCAAGGTCACGATCGCGTTCGGCGAGCCGGTGGATCCGAAGACTCTGAGCAAGGAAGAGCTCAAGGAGATCGGAAACTATTTTGGCAGGATCATTCAGGATTCCTACATGAACATAAAGGAGTCGGTCAGATGACCGGCTCCTTTTTCATGCCCGTATAACGGTGCTTCCCGCTGCGCGTTCTTTCGTGTCCTTTTACGGTGCTTCCCGCTGCGCGTCCGCTCCCGTCTCCTCGCTCTGACGGACCGCGATCATTCCCTTTTCCTCCAGCCCTGCCATCCAGGAATACAGCAGGAGGTATTCTCCCTCGTTTGCTCCTTCCGCATCGTAGGCGTAGGACTGCAGATTTTCTCCTGCCAGATAATGCAGCATCTCCTCGAGCATCTCGTCGTACTGGTACCCGTCCAGCACCCGGTTGGCGCACACGACCTGCTGGGCGGACAGCAGAAGCTCTTCGCTTCCCTCATTTTTGGCCACCACCGGGTGGGCCAGCTCCCTGCGCCGGTTTCCCAGCTCTTCGCCCCGCTCGAGCAGCTCCTTCATCAGAAAGCTGCACACGTCCAGGTCCACGCTCTGACGGGTGTTCATGTAGGTCATCGCTCCGTACAGGTAGCCGGTCTGGTTCAAAAAGCCGCTCTGCCCCATCAGAAGCCTTCCCTCCTCCGCCAGCAGAGCGCCGTAGGACGCGGATCCCGAGGCGCGGTACAGCTCCGCGAGTGCCCGGAAGGATGCACTGCTCTGCTGCAGTGTCTCCGTACTCTGCGAATACAGCGAGGAGGCCTTCTGCAGGCATTCCGTCGCGAGTGACAGATCGTAATTCTGATACAGATAGCTGAATTTGGCGAGGAGCGACACGTATTCCATCGTCCGGTTCTCGGGAATGCTGTCATAATCGACCCCGACGATCCACTGCATCACCGCTTCGGGATAATCCGGCGTCCCGTTTCCGTCCGCATCCCGGAAGACCTCCGGCGTATACTCAAAGGCCTGCAGACCGCTTGTCACCGATTCAAGGGGCGCATCCAGGTCCTGCAGCTGACGGATCATCTCCTGCTCCCGCCGCGCAAACTCCCTGCGGTAAAAATGCGCATCGATGGAAAACGGATACGACTGTCCCAGCCTGGGACATTCCAGGTAGTATGTTCCATCCTTCGTCACCGCAGAAAAATCCGCCATCAGGATCCCTTCGGCGGTGCCTTCCCCGGCCGCATTCTCCTGCGTCCACCGTTCGGGCGCTATCGCTCCCTCGCAGACGATCTCCCCCGACTCCGCGTTCACCACCTTGAAGGTTCCGGGATCCGTGTCCCCTTTGATGTAGGCTTTTTTCACCGCATTGGAATTGTACCCGCGCAGATCCGTGAGAAGATGTGCGTCCACAAAGGGGAGCTTGTAGTCCAGCACGGCAATCTCTTCCATGGAAGGAACCGTCGTTACGATGGCTCCCGTTCCCTCCACGCTGATATTCCCCTCCGATTCGGGCGCGGTCCCTCCCAGCGTCTTCAGATCCTGCACACTGCAGGAAGTGAGCATAAAAAGAGACGCGAGGAAGCACAGGCCATATTTTTTTATGCACTTCCCTCGCGTCATATTCTGATTCCTAACCTTTCGTACCTTTTTGTGTCCGGCTCCGCCCAAGAGGCGGCAGATCCGCCGCGACACGAAGTATTTTACGCCTCCTTCGCGTATTTCACAAGGTCCACATGCTGCAGAGTCCCGGCGCTTCCGTTTTCATATAAGAATACTCCGGTGCTCCTTATGTAGGCCCGGTCCTGCCGGTCTTCGCCCTGCAGGGAAAAATCCGTGCCGAGGCGCTGCAGGCAGAGAGCTCCCACGCCCGCCTCCTTCAGATCATAGAGCTTCTCGCTTCCGTCCTCTCTTCGCACCCATACGCGGAGCTTGTCCCAGATGTCGTCATTTTCGTCGATCCATCCGTTCCGGTCCCCGTCATATGCTGCCAGATCGGCAAAGCCGTCGCCGCTTTTCGTGCCGAACAGTTCGCTTCCGTCCCCGATCCGGCCGTCCCCATTCAGGTCCAGCGCCAGAAAACCGCTGCCCTCCTTCAGGCTGCTGATCTCATCCTGCTTTCCGTCGCTGTCGATATCAAAAAAGAAGGTCTGATCTGACACAGCTGTCACATTTCCGTCCAGGTTGATCACCAGCGGATCCACACAGGTGGTCAGCGTCTGTCCCAGATCCCGCCGGAAATATTCGGAGCACTCACGGGACATGCCCACATTGACCCCGAAGGAGATCTCTCTTCCGTCCGCGCACCTTACGGTACCGTTTGTAAGAAAGCTGACCTCCTCCCGCTCGTAATACTCCGTAGTCTCCGTATAATACAAAGTCTGCAGGCCCTTCGTGCTTCCCTGTGCCTGCAAACCGGTCGGATCTTCCGCAGCGGGGGCAGTTTCTGCCGATGACCCTGCTATGCTTCCCGTGCAGGAAATGCCTTCTCCTCCGAGCAGATCCATCAACCTTTTGCGGCGCTGTTCAAAGAGCTGCTCGAAAATGTATTTCAGCGTCTCCAGGCGGATCGTCTCCGCGGTCTGCTCCTGGGGATTTCGCAGCTTGTAATTGCTCTTGATGCTGCTTAAGTGATCCACCCAGTTCTGAAGGGAGGAGATGCCTTCCTCCGCGCCCTGCATGAGCTGCCGGAAGGAATCCTTCCCGTCCTCTTCGGCCGTCTCTCCTTCCTTCTGCGCGGCGCTTTGGTCCATGTTTGAATAATCCGTTAATTCAAAGCGCCGATAGGTAATTTTCGAAGTGTAATAGCTTCGAGCGGACTCCATTCCTATGTTCGAGGATTCAATCTTCAAATACTTTTTTCCTTTCCCACAGGTCCTTCTGTCTGGTTTTTTCCGTCCCTGGTATAAAATTGTAAAAAAACAAGAGAGCACGTCGGCCAAACGGCTCCCGTACTCTCTATATCGGCATCTTCCGTGCCCTTCTTAACATTTCTTCCGTGTCCTGAACTACTGCTTCGGCTCTCCGCCGGGGAACGGGATCACATTGTCCGCTCCGTCCGGAGAATCGCCCCCTTCCGCTTCCTTTGCCTCCTGCGCCTTACGGGCCATCTGCTGCGCCAGCAGCATCTCCTGCTGCATGACCGCCAGTGCCATCTTCTTGGTCACAATGACATTTTCCCCGTAGGGATTGATCACCACGCCGCTGGCCGGATTCTCATTTCCCATCGGGTCACGGCTCAGAAGCATCCGGAAAAATTCCCGGATATTCAGACTCACAAAATAATTCCGATACTCTTCGGGCGTGGAAACCTTCTCGTTTTCCTCGTTACTGCGCATGCTCTGCACATCGGTGTACGCGACAAAGAATTTCTTGCCGTCATTCGCATTGAGCATCGGGAACTGGATCTGGGCGCCCTGCGGGATCTTTTCATTGCCCTCGGAATCTACGATCGGTCCGGGGGTGATCCTGGCGGGGCTGATCAGCGTCGCCTTCAAAAGCTCCGCGGTCATAAGCTGCTGATGCTCGGGCGTATTCTCCGCCTTCATCAGCTGCATGGCTCCCACAAGCATGGGATTGGATACATTTTCATTTAACTTCATAACATCTTCTCCGTCAGCTGACCCGGTTGTAATTGATCAGGCACCCTTTGAGGATGATCTGACGCTCCTCATCGGTCAGGTCGCCGAGGGTCAGTTCAAAGCGCTCCAGCGTTCCGGCTTCGATATCCACACGGTAAGCCTCGATCACATCCTTCTTCTGCTCTACCGCCGCACGGATCCCCGGCAGGAAGAGGTAGTCGAGATTCTTGAAGGGCAGATCTCCCTCCGGGATCAGGAAGGGAAGCATTCCCCAGTTGATCAGGTTGGAGCGATAGCGCTTGGTCGCGTATTCATTGGCGATATTGGCCCAGCCGCCGAGCACCTTCTGGCAGGACGCCGCCTGCTCGCGCGCGGAGCCGTCCCCGGGCTTCACCGCAAAGATCGTGGATCCGAAGCCGGTATTTTCCCTGTTCGCATCCTCGAACTTCTTCTTGAGCGTCTGCATGACATCCTTCACCCAGGGCGAATTCTTGCAGGGATGCTCGCCTGCCATGCGATCCTTCTCCGCCTGCTGCACTGCCTTGGCCCGTCCGACGTACAGCGGATCCTTGCGGCTTAAGGCAAATTCCGCCAGTCCCAGCGGATTCGAGCGGTAGGAGGAGGTCTCTCCGGAAGGGATCAGCTCATCCGTCGTGGTCACCGGATCGTGGATCTCGGAGACGACCTGCAGGACCAGATTTTCCGGCAGAGCGCCCATGACCGGCCAGTCCTTGATATTGGGACCGAGCTGAAGCTCCACGCTCGGGTCCGCCTTGCCCTTCGAGTCAAAGACACGGTTCTCGTAAATCTTTGAATCGAAATGATAGACGTATTTTTTCAGTTCGCCGTCAAAATCGGTAGCGGGCGTCAGGATACCGCCGTTTGCCGCAGTGGCGGCGATGGAACGCGCATCCATGAGCGCAACGGAAGAAATCTGACCGTTCTGGAGCTTCGAGCCCTCGCGGTTCGGGAAGTTGCGCGTGGAGTGACGGATACTGAAGGCATTGTTGGCCGGCGTATCGCCTGCACCGAAGCAGGGACCGCAGAAGGCGGTCTTGAGCACCGCACCGGTCTCAAGGATCGTCGCCGCACAGCCGTTGCGGATCAGCTCCATGTAGACGGGAACGGACGCCGGATAGACGCTGAGGGTAAAGCCACCGTTGCCGATGTATCTGCCCTGCAGGATATCCGCAGCCGCGCAGATATTTTCAAAGCCGCCGCCGGCACAGCCCGCGATGATGCCCTGGTCCACCTGCAGATGACCGTTCACGATCTTGTCCCGCAGATGGTATTCCACCTTGCCGTCCAGCGAGACCAGTGCCCGCTTTTCGGTCTCCGCGAGGATGTCCTCGAGATTCGCATTCAGTTCCTCGATGGTATAGGTATTGCTCGGATGGAAGGGCATGGCGATCATCGGGCGCACCTTATCCAAATCCACCTCGATCACGCCGTCATAATAAGCCACCTCCGCGGGAGCAAGCGGTGCGTAATCCTCCTTGCGGCCGTGGATCTCAAAGAAGCTCTCCGTCTCCGCATCCGTCGTCCAGATGGAGGACAGACAGGTGGTCTCGGTCGTCATGACATCGACGCCGATCCTGAAATCGGTCGACAGATTTGCGACACCGGGGCCGACGAACTCCATGACCTTATTTTTCACGAAGCCGTTCTTGAAGACCGCACCAATGATGGCCAGCGCCACGTCCTGCGGGCCGACCCCCTTCACGGGAGCGCCTTTAAGGTAGACTGCCACTACCTGCGGACGCTGGATATCATACGTCTGGTTCAGAAGCTGCTTGACCAGCTCGGGACCGCCTTCGCCGACCGCCATGGTTCCCAGCGCGCCGTAACGGGTGTGGGAATCGGAGCCGAGGATCATTTTCCCGCAGCCTGCCAGCATCTCACGGGCAAACTGGTGGATCACCGCCTGGTGCGGGGGCACGTAGACACCGCCGTATTTCTGCGCCGCGGTGAGGCCGAACATGTGATCATCCTCATTGATCGTACCGCCGACCGCGCAGAGGGAATTGTGACAGTTCGTCAGCACATAGGGCATGGGAAAACGCTCGAGTCCCGATGCACGCGCCGTCTGAATGATACCGACAAAGGTGATATCATGGCTCGTCAGCTTGTCAAAGCGGATCTTGAGCTTATCCATATTGCCTGAGGTATTGTGGCTCTTCAGGATACCGTAAGCCATCGTGCCCTGTAGCGCAGTATCTTTTGTGACATCCGTGCCGGTTTGTGCCTTGACCGCAGCAGCCGCTTCGGGGCCATCCGCGATCAGCGTCTGTCCCTTTACGAGGTAGGCGCCGCCTTCGTGTAATGTAACCATAAAAACCTCTTTCTTTCTCTCAAAACAGGTCCTTCCCGAAGGAAGGGCCTGTTTCGTGTACTGTGTCAGGACTTCTTGGCTGCCGGAGCCGGCTTTAAGACCACCTTGTCCAGGTGCCAGATCTCGTCCACATATTGCTGGATCGTGCGGTCGGAGGTGAACTTGCCGCTGGAAGAGATATTGATCAGTGCACTCTTCGCCCAGCCTTCCTCGTCCCGGTAAGCCGCTTCCACCCTGCGCTGGGCTTCGGCGTAGGCCTTGAAATCCTTCAGGATAAAGTAGGTATCCGCCTTCGCGGTCGACTGCGTGTTGAGCAGGCTGTTGTAAAGCGGGCGGAACAGCTCCGTGTCGGCGGAATAGGTTCCGTTGATGAGCTGCGTCAGCACCTTGCGGATATCCGGATCACTGTTGAAGATCTCCATCGGATCGTAGCCGCCGTAATTCTCATAGCGGATGACCTCATCGGAGGAAAGACCGAAGATGAATGCGTTCTCCTCGCCGACTTCCTCCACGATCTCCACGTTCGCGCCGTCCATGGTGCCCAGCGTCAGCGCGCCGTTGAGCATGAATTTCATGTTACTGGTTCCGGAAGCCTCCTTGGAAGCCGTGGAAATCTGCTCGGATACATCTGCCGCAGCGAGGATGATCTCCGCGCTCGACACATTGTAGTTCTCGATGAAGATCACCTTGATCTTGCCTGCGATGTCCGGATCGTTGTTGATCACATCCGCGACGGAATTGATCAGCTTGATCGTCAGCTTCGCATTGCGGTAGCCCGCGGCCGCCTTGGCTCCGAAGATGAAGGTCCTCGGATAGAAGTCACGGTCCGGATGCTCCTTCAGGTCATTGTAGAGATACATGATGTGAAGGATGTTCATCAGCTGACGCTTGTACTCGTGCAGACGCTTGACCTGCACGTCGAAGATGGATCTGGGATCCACTTCCACATCGTTGTGCTCGAGGATGTATTTTGCCAGGCGGACCTTGTTCTGATACTTGATATTCAGGAACTCCTGCTGGGCCTTCTTATCCTCGGCATAGATCTTCAGACGGCTGATCTGCGGCAGATCCGTGATCCACTCGTTGCCGACATGGTCGGTGACCCAGTCCGCGAGGAGCGGGTTGCCGTGGAGCAGGAAACGACGCTGCGTGATGCCGTTCGTCTTGTTGTTGAACTTCTCGGGATACATCTCGTAGAAGTCGCGCAGCTCCTGCTTTTTCAGGATCTCGGTGTGGAGCTGTGCCACGCCGTTGACGGAATATCCGGAGACGATCGCCAGGTGGGCCATCTTGACCTGTCCGTCATAGATGATCGCCATCTTGCGGATCTTCTCATTGACGTCCACGCCGGGCACATTGGAATACTTGTCCTGGATCTCCAGAATGAAGCGGCGGTTGATCTCCTCCACGATCTGGTAAATGCGGGGAAGCAGGCGGGAGAAGAGGTCGATGGGCCATTTCTCCAGAGCTTCGCTCATGATCGTGTGGTTGGTGTAGGCGCAGGTTCTCGTGGTGATGGACCACGCCTCGTCCCAGGTCAGATAATAATCATCCATGAGGACACGCATCAGCTCCGCGATCGCCACCGTCGGGTGCGTATCATTGAGCTGGAAGGTGACCTTCTCGGGGAATTTCTTGATGTCGTCATGCTTGCGCATGTACTTGTCCACCGCTTCCTGTACGGACGCGGAGATGAAGAAATACTGCTGCTTCAGGCGCAGCTCCTTACCGGCGTAGTGATTGTCGTTGGGATAGAGCACCTCGACGATGTTGCGCGCCAGATTCTCCTGTTCGACGGATCTCTGATAATCTCCCTTGTCAAACGCGTCGAGCTGGAAGCACTCCACCGGCTCGGCATCCCAGATGCGCAGCGTGTTGACGATGCCGTTGCCGTAACCGACGACGGGCAGATCGTAAGGGATCGCGCGCACGGACTGATATCCTTCCTGCGTGAACACGCTCCGGCCGTTGGCATCGGTCCGGACCGATACATAGCCGCCGAACTTGACCTCCTTGGCATACTCGGGGCGGCGCAGCTCGAAGGGATTGCCGTCCGCCAGCCAGTTATCGGGCACCTCGACCTGATAGCCGTCCTCGATCTTCTGCTTGAACATGCCGTAGCGGTAACGGATCCCGCAGCCGTAAGCGGAATACCCCAGCGTGGCCAGGGAGTCCAGGAAGCAGGCGGCGAGACGGCCGAGACCGCCGTTGCCGAGCGCCGCATCGGGCTCCTGGTCCTCGATCACGTTCAGATCCAGTCCCAGCTCGCGGCAGGCATCCTTCACCGGCTTGTAAGCCTGCATGTTGATCAGGGAATTGCCCAGGGCTCTTCCCATCAAGAACTCCATGGACATGTAGTAAACGGTCTTGGGGTCCTGTTCCTCGTAGGCTTTCTGTGTATCCATCCAGTTCATGATGATCTGGTCCTTAATTGCGTAAGAAACCGCCTGGAACACCTGCTGGGGCGTTGCCTCCTCCAGCGTCTTGCGATACAGAGTCATCACATTGTACAACACGCTTCTCTTGAACAGTTCCTTGTCAAAATTCACTTTTCTGGTTGTCGTTGTGCTTTTCACTCGTCGCTCCTTTACTTATGCCTCTTCTTAGCTGTCTTTTCCGTTGTCAGGGAACCGCGCATCAAATGCGCTCTAAGGAGATTGTAACACTCTCGCCGTTAACATTCCATTCTTTTGCGGTGGAATATTTTGCTTCAAAGTCAAGGACATCGGCCAAAACCTTGTCCGTGATGTAGGCTCTGTTTTTCTCGGCGATTTCTGCGAGCTTCGCATTGCCAGTCAGGGACAGGCGGATGTGGTCGGTCACCTGGAAATCCGCCTCCTTGCGCATGGTCTGGATCTTGGAGACGATCTCGGCCGCAAAGCCCTCCTCGATCAGCTCCTCCGTGAGGTTCATGTCCAGAACCACGGTCATGGACTTGTCCTCCTGGGACGCGAAGCCTTCCTTCTGCTGCATGTCGATCAGCAGATCCTCCTCGGAGAGGGAGACCGCTACGCCATCCACGTCAAACTGCAGCGCGCCCTCGGCCTTCAGGCGGTCCATCGCCTCGTTGCCGTCGAGGGAAGCGAGCACCTTCTGGATCCCGCCGAGCTGCTTGCCGTACTTGGGACCTACCGTGCGCAGCTGGGGCTTGAAGGTATAGGTGGTAAAGTCTCTGACATCCTCCGTGAAGATGACTTCCTTCACGTTGAGCTCCTCCTTGATGATGTCGGTATAGAAGGCATCCAGCGTAAAATCCGCCTTGATATACATCTTTGCGATGGGCTGACGGTTCTTGACCGCCGCCTCGTTCCGGCACGCACGTCCCATGACGACGGCGTCCAGGACATCCTCCATCTTCTCCTCGAGCTCACGGTCGATGTATTTTTCCTCGGAGACCGGATAGTCGGTGAGATGGATGCTCTCGGGAGCCGAAGGATCGATGCTGCACACCAGGTTCCGGTAGATGCTCTCGGTCATGAACGGGATCATGGGCGCGGAAGCCTTGGAGATCGTCACCAGCGCGGTGTACAGGGTCATGTAGGCATTGATCTTGTCCTGCTCCATGCCCTTCGCCCAGAAGCGCTCCCGGCTGCGGCGGACATACCAGTTGCTCATGTCATCCACGAACTTCTCCAGCGCGGCGCCGGCCTCGGGGATGCGATAATGATCCAGATGGTCGTCGACCTGTCCCACCACGGTATTCAGGCGGCTGAGTAGCCACTTGTCCATGACGGAAAGCTTGTCATATTCCAGGGTATATTTGGTCGCATCAAACCCGTCGATATTCGCATACAGCACGAAAAATGCGTAGGTATTCCAGAGCGTACCCATGAATTTTCTCTGGCCCTCCTGCACGGCGGAGCCGGAGAAACGCTTGGGCAGCCAGGGTGCGGCACTCGTATAGAAATACCAGCGGATCGCATCCGCGCCGTACTTCTGCAGCGCGTCAAAGGGATCGACGACATTGCCCTTGTGCTTGCTCATCTTTTGGCCGTTCTCATCCTGGACCAGACCCATGACGATGACATTCTCGTAGGGCGCCTTGTTGAAGAGCAGCGTGGACTCGGCCAGCAGGGAATAGAACCATCCTCTCGTCTGGTCGACGGCTTCGGAGATGAAGGCCGCGGGGAACTGCTTTTCGAAGGTCTCCTTGTTTTCAAACGGATAATGGTGCTGTGCGAAAGGCATTGCGCCGGAGTCAAACCAGCAGTCGATGACCTCGGGAACGCGGTGCATGGTCTTGCCGCACTTCGGGCAGGCAAAGGTCACCTCGTCGATGTAGGGACGATGGAGCTCCACCTTCGCAGCGTTCGGATCTCCGGTCAGATCCGCCAGCTCCTGACGGCTTCCGACGGAAACCTGATGTCCGCAGTCCTCGCACTCCCAGATATTCAGCGGGGTGCCCCAGTAACGGTTCCGGGAGATCGCCCAGTCCTGGATATTCTCGAGCCAGTTGCCGAAGCGTCCGGTTCCGATGGATTCGGGGATCCAGTTGATCGTCTTGTTATTGGCCACCAGATCGTCCTTGACGGCCGTCATCTTGATGTACCAGGATTCACGTGCATAGTAGATCAGCGGGGTATCGCATCTCCAGCAGAAAGGATAATCGTGCTCGAACTTCGGCGCGGAGAAAAGCTTGCCCTCCTTGTCGAGATCCTGCAGAATGACCGGGTCCGCATCCTTGACGAATTTTCCGGCATAAGCGGTGTCTTCGGTCATGTTGCCCTTGCCGTCGACGAACTGGATGAAGGGGGTGTTGTAACGGCTGCAGACGCGGTTGTCATCCTCACCGAAGGCGGGTGCGCAGTGAACGATACCGGTACCGTCGGTCATGGTGACATAGTTGTCGGTCATGACGATGAAGCCCTTTTTCCCCTTCTGCTTCGCGGCCGCCTCGCCGGTAAATGCGAAGAGCGGCTCATATTCTCTGCCCTCGAGGTCGCTTCCGACATAGGTCTCGAGCACCTCGTAGGCCTTCTCACCGTCTTTTGCAAGAGAGCCGAGAACGGTATCCAGCAGCGCCTGCGCCATGATGTAGGTATAGCCGTCGGCTGCCTTCACCTTTGCGTAGGTCTCGTCGGGATTGATACACAGAGCGACATTGCTCGGAAGGGTCCAGGGGGTCGTCGTCCATGCCAGGAAATAAGCATCCTCATCCTTAACCTTGAAACGCACGATGGCGGAACGCTCCTTGACCAGCTTATAGCCCTGCGCGACCTCATGGCTCGAAAGCGGGGTGCCGCAGCGCGGGCAGTAAGGCACGATCTTGAAGCCCTTGTAGAGGAGCCCCTTGTCCCAGATCGTCTTCAGCGCCCACCACTCGGACTCGATGAAATTGTCATCGTAGGTGACATAGGGATTGTCCATGTCCGCCCAGAAACCGACGGTATTGGAAAAATCCTCCCACATGCCCTTGTATTTCCAGACGCTCTCCTTGCACTTGTCGATGAAGGGCTCGAGACCGTACTGCTCGATCTGTTCCTTGCCGTCGAGGCCGAGGAGCTTCTCCACCTCGAGCTCCACGGGCAGACCGTGGGTATCCCAGCCGGCCTTTCTCGGAACCATGTATCCCTTCATTGTGCGGTAGCGGGGGATCATGTCCTTGATGGTACGGGTCTCCACATGACCGATGTGCGGCTTGCCGTTCGCGGTCGGCGGTCCGTCATAGAAGGTATAGGTCGGTCCCTCCCTGCGGGAATCGACACTCTTGCGGAAAATGTCCTTTTCCCGCCAGAAGCGCTCGACTTCCTTTTCTCTCTCCACAAAATTAAGATCCGTTGATACTGCCTTGTACATACTGCCTCCTTACCCGGTCCCGGTGATCTGTCCGGGCCGTAAAATGAAAAGCGAGACCTCACCCGTAATAGGGCGAGGTCTCGTCATCGCTTACCACCTATTACATCGCACGTCCAAGCCCCTTCGGGGGAGTGATGCGGTCCCCCCGTCTCGTGGGGTTGCCCGTCCGAAGCTACTGTCCGCCCGCCTTCACTGGAAAAGGCTGTTGGGGATGCATCATGGCACCCGCCCGGATTTCGCCCGGCCGCTCGGAAGTGATTTTCCCGTCTCTCCTACTCGCACCGGGCTCCCACCGTCCCCGGCTCGCTGCATCTTTCGAAAAAGAGGTACTCTCTTCGTCACTGCGTTCTCAATTGGAAATATTGTAATGATTTTGGCGGGAAATGTCAATAAAAGACTACTTCCCCGGTCTCGATATCGTAGATGGCTCCGACCACCCGCAGGCCGTATTTTTGCTCATCCTTCTGGATCACGATGCTCTTCTCGATGGTCTTGCAGCAATGCTCTACATTCTTGCGGCAGGCCGTATACGGATCCTTCTCGTCGCCGATGGCCTCCTGGATATCCTCCGCGATGTACCGGATGTATTCGCCGGAGTGGCCCTGCAGAACAGCATCGATCGCTCCGCAGTGCGTGTGCCCGAGCACTACGACGAGGCCGGTTCCGAGGTGATCCGCCGCATACTCGATGCTCCCGAGCTGGTGGTCATCGATCACGTTGCCGGCGAGACGGATGACAAAGAGGTCCCCGATCCCGGCATGAAAGATCACCTCCGGAATCACACGCGAATCCGAGCAGGTGATCACGATCGCATACGGGTGCTGCCCGTAATCCCTGAACCGCTTCAGGATCGCCCTGGAAATATCCAGGGTTGCGAAGGATTCGGCCACGTACTTCCGGTTGCCCTCCTTGAGGCGCTCAAGCGCCACTTCCGCACTGTACTCGTAATGGTTGCCTGTATCCACGGGGTCCTCCTCCCATACAAAAACGTGTCTTTCACTCGCGCATTTCACTCGTGTATTTTACTCCTGCATTTCACTCCTGCCAATGCAGATTCTGCCAGTAAAATCATAGCATATTTGCAAAAGGTCCGCCACGGACGACAAAAAACTCTGCGCTTCTTTTGCCTGCTTCTTTTGTCAAATAACCCTCATTTTTTCTCTTTACCTATGACACTTCACATGATATAGTAATGCCTACCAATCAAATATGCCAAAAGGCATCCGGCCGTTTCGGCCACGTTTTCCAATCATGAATCATCAACCTTAGACCTCATTCACGATCCTTAGCAGTTTTGGAGATTATTCTTGAAGTCACAACCATTACACGCCTATAATGAAAGGAGAAATCTATATTGGATACCAGCATAGAATCTAAGGAAAAACCGGCGGTAAACGATGGCAGGGGAGCAGGACAAGCCAGTGACCCGAAAGTGAACCGCCAATACAAGGACAGGTTATTCAAATTCCTGTTCAACAACAAACAGGCTCTGCTTTCCCTGTACAACGCAGTAAACGGGACGGACTACGACGATCCGGACGCCATCGAGATCACCACCATAGAGAACTTTATCTACATGGGCATGAAGAATGATCTCTCGTTTTTGATCTCATCCTCTCTCAACCTTTACGAGCAACAGAGCACCGTCAATCCCAACATCCCGCTGCGAGGCTTTTTGTACCTCTCGAAGCTCTACCAGAAACTCTTTGGGGAGCACACGGACCTGTACAGCAGCAGGCAGATTCCACTTCCGACCCCTCAGTTCATCGTTTTCTTCAATGGTGATGACAAGGAAGAGGACCGACGGGAGATACGGATGAGTGATGCTTTTTCCGGCTCATGCAAGGGAACCCCGGCATTGGAGTGCGTCACTACCCTGATCAATATCAATTACGGTCACAATGCGGAGCTGATGGAAAAGTGCAGGGAGCTGAAGGGGTACGCCATTCTGATCGATAAGATCCGGACAAAAACAAAGGCCAGAATGAGCCTGGAAGACGCAGCGAATGAAGCCATCGACGAGTGCATCAACGAGGATGTGCTGGCAGACATCTTAATCAACCACCGTGCGGAGGCAACCGATATGATCCTGGAAGAATATAACGAGGAACTGCATATCCAAAGCGAGAAAGAGATTTCCTACGACGAAGGGTTTGGGCAAGGAAAACGATCCACCATTTTTTCTCTCGTCAGTAAAGGTGCCTTGACTACCAACCAGGCCGCTGAGGAATTGGGGATTTCCGTCACAGAGCTGGAGAAAGAAATGGCAGAAGCCGGATACCATATTCCGGAATCCGTATAACGCGATACCGTAAATCTGCAATTCACACATACGTCAAAAGCTCCGACAGATACTGAGGATCTGTCGGAGCTTTTTTCCGGCTTCGGAAGCATGATGCCGGCAAAAAGAAGCTCTGCGGGAAATTCTTCGTCCCTCGCAGAGCTTTTGTTTGTACGAGATGTTATGGTGTATGTATATTTTTATCTGGTATTTCTGACCGGTACCAGCTCGATGTACCCGCGCTCTCCGATCGGCTCGAGCTGAATTCTCGGATTCCTGTCATCCCATTCATAGCCGATAAACGCCGGGTTGTATTTTTCCTCGGCATCCCAGATTTCCTTGATCGCAGATACATGGTTTTCCTCTTCAAAGGGTTCCCCCCGGAAGAGAAGGTAGGTGGAGGCCGGAAGTTCGATCTCCTCAAATCCGTCCGGGATCTCCCCCGCATAATCCTGCTCCACCTCTACGCCCTGAACATATTCGTTCGTGACCGGTTTTCTCAGATGCTCCGGAAGCCAGAGACAGACCGGCTCACCGCTGATCGACTTGATGCTTTTCAGAAGTCCCCACACATCGCAGCCGACTTCTTCGCAATAGCTCCAATACTCCGTTGCTTTGACGCCTCTCTTAAGGATCACTTTCCTGGCCGGTTTTTCAACCACCTGAATAAAAATATTTCTGGTTTCGCTCATATCGTTTCCTCTCCTTTCCTCCACTTCGATCAGATACGGGGTGAACAGCCAGATCGGAACCGGGCTAAGTGCGTATTCTTTCGGGTTACAGCCGAATTCACGCCGGAACGCGCGCTGATAACCATCCACGCTCCCGAATCCCATTTCCATGGCAAGATCCAGAACGGACACCTTTTCATCTCTGAGCCGGAGTGCGGACTTCGACAGCTTCAGGCGCCGGATATAGACTGCCGGAGCCAGCCCGAGATGTCTGATAAAGAGTGTTCTGGCATACCACGGTGAAAAGTTGGAGACTCTCGCAAGATCCGCAGGCGATATGTCATCGTTTATGTGTTCTTCGATGTAAACCTGCATCGCTCTTACGGCTTTTCTGTGTTCTTCCATCTGCTCATCTCCCTGTGATCCTATCTTATCCCGGGCGAGAGGATTTTTTCTCGACTTTTTTTACTCCCCACAAGGATATGCTCTGATATTTTTCCGGATGAGTCAAGGGGTTGGGTCTGGAGCACCTTCTTTGAAGCTTCGACACCACTTGGCGCAATCAAAAAGCTCTGCGGGAGATCCTTCATCCCTCGCAGAGCCTTTCCATTGATTTCCCGCAGAGCTTCTTTCGTTCTTCTGTCTACCATAAGAGGATCCGTCCAGGCCCGCGCAGGCCACACTCACCCGCCCAAATACGCCTGTCTCACGGAGTCATCGCTGAGCAGGTCCTTCCCGGAGCCGGAATTGACGATCTTGCCCGTTTCGAGGACATACGCGCGATCCGCCACGGACAGGGCCATCTGCGCGTTCTGCTCTACCAGCAGGATCGTGGTGCCGGCCTTGTTCATGTTGACAATGATGTCAAAAATCTGATCCACCAGGATCGGGGCCAGACCCATCGAAGGCTCATCGAGCATCATCAGCTTGGGCTTGGACATGAGGGCGCGCCCCATGGCCAGCATCTGCTGCTCTCCGCCGGAGAGCGTGCCTGCGACCTGGCGATAGCGCTCCTTCAGTCTGGGGAACAGCTCCGTGACCTTCTCCAGAGATTCGTCCACCTCTCCCTTCGGGCGGGTATAGGCGCCCATCTCCAGATTCTCGCGCACCGTCAGCTGCGCAAAGACGCGGCGTCCCTCGGGGCAGAGGGACAGTCCCTCGCCGACCACCTTGTGGGCCGGCACGCCGAGCAGGCTCTTGCCGAGAAATTCAATATTTCCTTCCTTCGGCTTCAGGAGTCCGCCGATGGTATTCATGGTCGTGGATTTGCCGGCACCGTTCGCGCCGATCATCGTGACGATCTCCCCCTCGTTCACCTCGAAGGAAATCCCCTTGATTGCGTGAATGCTTCCGTAATACACATGCAGATCCGATACTTTCAGCATATTCGCCATATCATTTCCTCATTTTCCGCAAGGCCGCGCTCCGATCCGCCCGAAGGCCGGGCCGAAGCCGCCGCTCATCTGCGTCTTCTACGCTTCCTTCTTCGTTCCCAGATAGGCTTCGATGACCTTCGGATTGTTCTGGATCTCCGAAGGGGTGCCCTTTGCGATGATCTTGCCGAAGTTCACGACCACGATACTCTCGCAGATGCCCATGACCAGCTTCATGTCGTGCTCGATCAGCATGATCGCGATCTGGAAATCATCGCGGATCTTCTGAATATTGTTCATCAGCTCCTCGGTCTCGGAGGGGTTCATGCCGGCCGCCGGCTCGTCGAGCAAAAGGAGTTTCGGCTGCGTCGCCAGCGCACGGACGATCTCGAGTCGTCTCTGGGCGCCGTAGGGAAGCGACGAAGCCTGCACCTTGGCAAGATCCGCCATGCCGAAGATATTGAGCAGTTCCAGCGCATATTCATGCGCCCTGCGTTCCTCCGACCAGTATCCGGGAAGACGGAAGATTCCCTCCGCCAGGTTGTAATGCAGATGATTGTGCATGCCGATCTTGACGTTCTCTTCCACGGTCAGCTTGTCGAAGAGACGGATGTTCTGGAAGGTTCTGGCGATGCCCGCCTCGTTGACCTGCGCGGGCGTCATATTGTGCGTATCCTTGCCATCGAGCAGGATCATGCCGCGCGTCGGCTGGTAGACCTTGGTCAGAAGGTTGAAGATCGTGGTCTTGCCCGCGCCGTTCGGTCCGATCAGGCCGCAGATCTCGGTGGCACCGATGCCGATGTTGAATTCATCCACCGCCCGCAGGCCGCCGAAGTCGATGCCCAGATGGGACGCCTCCAGCACAAGGGGCTTGCCCATGTCACGCTCGGGGATAAAATTGGGGCTGGGCACATTGACGAGCTTTACTTCTTCCCGCTTACTCATTTGCCATGCCCTCCTTTCCCTTATGCTCCGGCCGCAGCCGCTTTTTCAGCTTTCGCCACTGCGTGTTCACGAAGGTACGTGCCTTCTCGTTGTTCGTGATGATCATGACGAGGATCAGCACGATCGCGTAGAGCAGCATGCGGTAGTCCTGGAAGGTGCGCAGAAGCTCGGGCAGCACGGTCAGGATCGCTGCAGCGATCAGGGAACCGGTGAGGTTTCCGATACCGCCCAGGACGACGAAGACCAGGATCAGGATCGACGTATTGAAATCGAATTTCTTCGGGACGATCGTGGAATAGTTGAGGCCGTACAGCGCCCCGGCCGCGCCCGCGATGGCAGCGGAGGTGACGAAGGCGGTCATCTTGTAACGCGTCACACTCAGTCCGCAGGCCTCACCCGCGATCCGGTTGTCGCGCAGAGCCATGATCGCACGTCCGCTGCGGCTTGCGACCATGTTCTGGATGATGAAAAGCACGATGAGCAGCAGCACAATGCCGCTGAAGAAGGTGGCGATCTTCTGCGTGCCGAGCGCGCCCATGGGGCCGTTTAAGATCGTCTTGCCGTCCGCCTCGAGGTGCAGCGATTCCGCATCCTTCAGGGAAAAATGAAGGCCGTGCCGGTCGACGCCCACATAGAGAATGTTCAGGAGGTTCTTGATGATCTCACCGAAGGCCAGGGTCACAATGGCCAGATAGTCGCCGTTGAGCCGCAGCACCGGGATACCGATGAGGAATCCGACCACACCTGCAAAGATCGCGCCGATCACGATGGCGATCAGAAGGCGCACTCCGCCCGAAGGCACGGCATTTTGCAGGATGCCGGACACGATGACACCGGTGAAGGCACCGACGCTCATAAAGCCCGCGTGTCCGAGGCTCAGCTCGCCGGAGATTCCGACCACGAGGTTCAGGGACAGGGCCATGATCATGTAGACGACGATGGGCACAAGCTGCCCGCGCAGGGAATTCGTGATATGCCCCGTGGCGGACAGGATCTGAAAGACCGCGAAAAATGCAAGCACGATCCCGTAATTGAGAAATCCTTTTCTGGTTTGTCTCGAAAGTTTTTTCATGGCGCGCCTCCTATACCTTCTCGCTGACGCGCTTGCCCAGCAGACCCGTCGGCTTCACCAGGAGGACGACGATCAGCACCGCAAAGACAATGGCATCGGAGAGCTGTGTGGAAATATAGGCCTTGGCAAAGATCTCGATCACGCCCAGCAAAATCCCGCCGATCATGGCGCCAGGGATGGAGCCGATCCCGCCGAAAACGGCTGCGGTGAAGGCCTTGATACCCGGCATGGAGCCGGTCGTCGGCATCAGGGTCGGGTAGGAAGAGCAGAGCAGAACGCCTGCGATGGCGGCCAGTCCGGAACCGATGGCGAAGGTCATGGAGATCGTCTGGTTCACATTGATGCCCATGAGCTGCGCAGCGCCTTTATCCTCGGATACGGCGCGCATGGCCTTGCCCATCTTGGTCCGCCCGGTGAAAGCCGTCAGGGCAAGCATGATGATCAGATTTGCGATGATGGTGACGATGGCCGTGGAAGGAACCACGATATCGCCCAGCATCAGGTTGGGAATGCTCCCGACAAAATTCGGGAACGCCTTAGGGTTGGAGGTCCAGATCAGAAGCGCCGCATTCTGCAGAAAATAGGACACACCGATTGCGGTGATCAGAACGGCCAGGCTCGTCGCATTGCGAAGAGGCTTGTAGGCCAGACGCTCCACGATAATTCCGAGCACGGTGCAGACCACGACGGCAAAAAGTGTGGACGGAACCGGCCCCAGCCCCAGATAGCTGGAGGAACAGAACGCCACATAACCACCGATCATAATGACATCTCCGTGCGCGAAATTCAGCATCTTCGCAATACCATAAACCATGGTATAGCCCAGGGCAATGATCGCATAGACACTGCCCAGACTCAGTCCGTTGATCAAATACGTCAGCATGGGATACCTCCTCGGAAAATCGAGCAGTCTGACACCTGCCCGATGATCTGTACCTGCCGTTGTCATCACACAAGGGGGCGACGTTCATCGCCCCCCTGCGATCAGACACTATAATAAAGAATCAATCTCAGTCAAGTCCCACGTATGCGCCGTTCTGAATGACCATACCCTTGGGATCCTTGTTGACTTCACCTGCTGCATTCCAGGTCATACCGGCACCGGTCAGACCGTCCGCAGAGAAATTGCCGCTCGTGAACACGGAGATCAGGATCTCGCACAGATCCGCAGCGCTCATGCCGGTCACATCCAGTCCGCCATGCTCGGAAGCGTACTGCTGCAATGCCTTGTAGAGCACATAGACACAGTCGTAAGCATCTGCGCCAAACTGGTTCGGGATCTCGCCGTGTGCAGCCTGATACTTGCTTACAAAGTTGACGGTTGCGTCATCTTTTGCATCGGCAACGAACGGGGTAAGCAGCATAACGCCCTCTGCCAGGCTGGTGTAGAAGCCTTCCAGAGCCAGGATACCGTCCATGCAATCGACGCCGAAGA
>JAEEGH010008470.1_pt1 | contig 24315 bp, 20 predicted proteins | sample 9134181 | NCBI WGS metagenome assembly JAEEGH01 (sample SAMN16246544, study PRJNA631951) | gut metagenome | biome: gut microbiome; feature: rumen; material: DP-attached | host: Bos | place: Iran: Karaj | collected 2018-10
CTTGCAGGGAGCGGGAACGTCCGCCGCTACATTTGCAGGAATGAAACAGGCTCCAGGCGCAGCAATGCAAGCCGCGGCGCGCGTAGGGAACAAGGTCAACGACATTCGCGGCGGAATCGCAAAAAGCAACGCCGCGGCCTCATATGCGAAAACTCATGGCATGAGCAGCGTAGGCGCAAGGTTTGCTGTCGCGAGCGAAGGGCTTAAGGAGCGGTTCCGGGCCGGTATGGAGGCCGCCGGCCAAAAGAGCGGAACAGGGTTCAGCATGGTGGACAAGGCCTTGCAGATGTCCGGTTTGAGCGGCGGCTCCGGCGGCGGAGGAGGCGCGGGCGGCGGCTCTGGCAGCAGCGCTTACGGCCAGACAGGACAGTATTTAGAAGGTAATGAGTTGAAGTCTATGAATACAACATCTAACGCCAATTACAAGAACGCGACAAAGTATGACGAAAGAATAAAAGGCCAGCGCCACATGACGGCAAAAGAATTCATAGACGAAAAGGCCAAGCAAGGCGAGCAACTAATGCGCGAAAGAATTAACCAAAAGAAGGTGGAGCAAGGGCAGCAAACTGATTCAAGTTCTTCTGGCGGCGGAACTCCAAACCTTGACGGCATGAAGGGCAATCGGGATTCTGATTGAACTCTTTAAGGCGGGGATATTTCTCCGTCTTATTTATCGCCGAAACAACTTGAAAAAAACGCTTGACTATTCAAGTAAAGTGTTGTAGTATTCTTCTTGCAGGAGGCAAAATTATGGATAAATGGGAATATAAAGTTTTATATTTTTCACCTCATAAAGAGATTGAAGAAGAATTAAATAATCTTGGTTCCAAAGGATGGGAAATGACAGGGGTTTTTGCAACATCGGATACTTCTGGTGCTATTTTCTTAAAGCGTCGTAAGTAATTATCCTTGACAACAAGCTGCTTGGGCAATAGAATAAAAGCGGAGGCATAAAATGACGCACACAGAAAGCTACATAAATTCCTCGATGGCGACTCCGGCCAATTTGCCCAAAAATATTTTGGGCATTTTGAAAATGCTTTCTGATTATGACGCGGAAGGCGCGTGGTGGCTTTATTTTGACAGGCTTGACGATTTGTGGGTAAATTCAAAAAACGCCATCGCCGCTGGAGCCATGTCTAAAAAAGACTGGGAACTCTTGGAAGATAAATATTGGATTCACGCCGAAAAGGTTTACAACAAGGAATCAAAAGTTGAAGCTGTATAATCTTGATGATTGTCCGCTAAGCGACAGAAACGGAACATACGGCGGCAATTCTGGTGACAAGGAAGGTATTCTCATAGACGGCAAGCGTTGGATTGTAAAGTATCCAAAAAGCGCGTCAAGGCTTAGAGATGTCAGCGACATGTCTTATTCCTCCACGCCGGAATCTGAATATATTGGAAGCCATGTTTATGAAATTCTTGGCTACGATGTTCATAAAACAATTCTTGGCGTTAGAAACGGACGCGTCGTTGTCGCTTGCAAAGATCTTTGCGACGATGAGCATAGATTGATTGAATTCCGGCAGTTGAAGAACACTTACAACAAACAACTTAACGACGAGCTTGACAAGAGCATGTCCTCAACAGGAAGCGACCATTTTGTTCCGCTTGACGCAATCATAATTCACTTGAAGCATAATCCGTCTTTGCAAAACATTGACGGTTTGAAAGAGCGTTTTTGGGATTGCGTGATAATCGACGGATTTATAAACAACAACGACAGAAACAACGGTAACTGGGGAATATTAAAGGGGCCCGACGGCGACAAGTTGTGTCCTGTATTCGACAATGGAGCTTCTTTTTCTCCAAATGTTCCAGATTCAAAAATTGCTAACAAACTGAACAATCCCGAAATTTTGGAACAAGGCGCTTGCAACGGAATTACGGCATACAGTCTTGACGGAGAAACCAACGCTTTTTTTCGCGACATTGTAAAAGAGGACATTCCCAATTTAAGAAAGGCGCTTAAAAGAGTTGTTCCATTAATAAAAGAAAAAATGGCCGATATAAACGCCATGATTGACGATATTCCGACAACTGCGAAAGGGCACAAAATTATTTCAGAGGAAAGAAAACTTGAATATAAAAAAGAACTGCAAGTTCGTTTTGAAAAGATTCTTTATCCGCAATATGAAATAACATTGAAAGCGGAACGCAAGCGCCGTGACAGCGGCTGGAGCCGTTAGGCTACTCCAGCGTCTTTCTCACTTCTTCCATAACCTTGTCGGTCAAATCTTCCGGCGCTTTCTCAATGAGCGAGCGAACCTCTGTGTAAATGATTGGAAAGCTGAAAAGTCGGCCAGCGTTTACAACGCCTTTGACAACGCCCTTGAGCTTTATTCCCTTCGCTGAATCAGTTGTGACAAGACAGCCGCTGAAAGACTTGCTTCTTTTGTTAAATTCCTTTTTTGTGATTACAAAAACAGTCTTTCCGCTGACGGAAACCAAGTCGCCCCTGTCGGGAACGAATTCCCTAAGCGGCGCTATCTCTCCCTCTCCCCCGGTGAAAAAATCTATTGGATTAGCCTCCGCGCAAACTTTTCTTATGAACGCGGGCGAGGGTTTTACCGTGTAAGAGACAAAAATTTTATAGGCGCTGTAGTCCGAAAGCCCGTATTTTTGGGCCAGGGTTTTGTAGTCGTATCTATGGGCAAGAACGAATTTGCTGGGCTTGTCGCACTTCCAAGGCGGGAGAAGGATCGGCTCATACGGAAGCTTTTCGTCGCTAGAGTAAAGCCATTCAATCGGAGAGATGAACTGGCACATGGAGGCCATGTTCTTGTATGTTGGGGCTCGGTTTCCAAAGGCGAGGTTGAAAACAAAAGAGTGGTTAAAGCCGTTCTCTTCGCACCACCGTCGAAGCTTTCGCTCATCGATAAGCGCCATAAGTTTTTTTTGCGCGTAAGTCATCCGCTCCGGCCTTGGTTTCATTGTCCGCTCCTAAAAAAATCGGGTTATAAATCTGAAAAAAATCAGACGAAGAAGCGTCTATAGATTAGCAGATTGCGGCCTTTATTTCAAGAACCGCTTTCAATCATTTTGATTACGCGCTCTTTCCAAGCGAAGTGTATAGGCTCCAAAAGCTGGCAAGAGACCGTTGCGAACGTCTTTGAATCCGTTTTTGTAAGCCGGGAATAAACCTTGTGGGCCTTCAGCGACACCGTTTGAAGCGGCTTGTCGAACGAAAGCTTGATTGAAAAATTCTCCTCTTTTTTCAGCGCCGGCGTTTCGGTCGTTATTAAGCAAATTCCGTGAACGCTCGCGTCGAGAACTACGCACGGCTGGACGGCCTTGATTCCGCCGAAAAAAAGGCTTTGCTCTATCTTGGCGAGGCCGAAGTCCTTGAACCTTTCCTTTCCGATTTTTATTCGCTCTTCCTTTCTTCTTCCAAAGGCCTCAATCTTCTTTTCCATTTCAACAAGCCCGGACGCGAGCCTCGACACTCCGTCGCCGCCGCCGTCGTATAGCCGGACTTTTATCCAATCGCCGCCAGCTTCCAAAACGCGGGCCGAAGCTTCCTCAAAGCCGTCCGAACCGTCAAAGACGAAGCGCAGCCTAACATCCGAGCCGGTTTTAGTCCTGGGCTTTTTGGCGAACGCGAGCGTCCACGCTCCGTTCTCTATTCTGTCCAAGGCGCAAAGCGCGTCTTTCGAACCGCTCAAATACGAAATCGAAACGACCTTGAAATTGCTCAAAATTTCCTTTGTTATTTTCATTTTGCCCTCCGAGCCATTCTTTCCTTTTTCGTAAGCCTCAAAAGCTTCTTTTTCGCGAAATGCTCCCACAAAATCCGAACGTCGCTCCGAGCGGCTTGGCTCTGCCTTATAAGGGCGCACAATCGGTGCCAAAAGAGCAGGGGCAGCTTGAACGCCTTGTGCTCGTCGTCTTGCTCGTCAACCAGCACGTATAGAACTCTTTTAAGGCGGTCAACCTCGCGCCCGCGAGCCTTGAACAGAATGTAAAGCGGTTCTTCAACTCCGGGAAGGCTTGAAGGCTCTCCGTCCTTTTCGTCGTTCCAGCCAGTCGCGACGTAAGCCCTGCGGACGCGCTTTCTTCCGACGGTCGTGAAGGTGTAGAAAAGGGCGAACACCGTGCCGCCGCCGTATTTGAAGTGGACGAACTCTTTTGTCTTGTCCACGCTCGGAAGCTCGATCTGCGAGCCTTTTGAAAAGAGCGTGTAGGGAAGATTTTTTGAGTATGGAACGTCAACCGTGACATTATGTCTCATGCCTCCCATTATAGCAGAATGTCTGCATAAAAACAATATTTCCAAATAAGCAAAAAGATATTGACAAATAAGAAAATGGCGCTATAATATTGCCAACTGGAAACAGTTTATTTCCGTATGGAAATAGAATCTTCGCGGACTTGCACGGTTTGGACTCCTAAAGCCGATGAAAGCAAGCCGCAAGCGTAAAGGAGGTTTCTTATGTCAGAAACCCAAAATTTGTCAGTCGCCAAAAAAGACTTGAGCGGCTACTACCTCGCCCGACAGCGGGCCAACCTAATCAAAGACGGAATCGAAAACAACACCGCTCCGTTCCTCCCCACAGATGGAAAAGTAAAGCCCATTCTCATTTGCAGCGCCAGCTCCGGCTTCGCTCTTGACGCAAGGGCCATGATTCCCGCCGTTTTGAAAAAAACGAAGGAAGGATACGAGTCCAATGTGGTCGGCGCTTACGGCGTTGTCGGAAAGGCCGGAACCAAAATCAAAGAAGGCGAGCATGGCGTCGGCGTGATGTTCAAAAACAAAGACGAAGAAATTAAATCGGCACACTTGTACTTCCCCGAACAAATGGAGGATCCGGCTAAATTCAAGGAATTCGCCCAAAAGAACATCAAGCAAGAGACGCGCTTGACCGGCCAGACATTCACAATCACTTCGCCCGAAGTGACGGAATACCTTGGCGCTTATGTGGCCGCTTGCCAGAGCGGTGCGAGCGTAAGCGTGTCGCCGGAAGTCGCGGAGAAATTCAAGGCGAACCTTTCAGCCGTGGTTGACAACGAGCTTGCCAAGTCCGCTGAAAAGAATCCCGACATTCCAAAGCTTGGCGACCTTCTCTTTGAGACTGACAAGAAAGCTTTCGAACTTGTAAAAGGACGCGAAAAGGAGCTTGGCATCACGCAGAAGATTGAAAAGGCCCAAGAGCAGAAGCCCAAACAGCACAAGCGCGAAAAGAGCCAGTCAATGGACCGCTAGCCGCTAGCGCTTTTCGAGTTGTCAGATTCACGGGGCTGGCAACTTTTTTTTTTATCACAAGGAGCAAAAAGTTTGACTGACTTCTATTCAAATTTTCACGGCTACGGACTGAACGCGGAAGAATACTTTTACAAGCAAGTTTTCGACGCTTTCGACAAAAATGCCAGGAACAAATCGCTTCCGTTTTTCAACATGAGCTTGAACAAGCTTCCCCGCGAAATCACGACAGGAAAGACAATCAACGACGAAAACGCCATCGCCTTGGAACAGATGGCAAGCTTAAAAGGCTGGTCGTCCAACCTTTGGATTTACGGCGACGAGCTTAACAAGATTCAAAGCGAAATCGGAACGCTCGTCACGAAAAAAGGCGCGGAGCCTGTCCTTTGCCTCACAAAGTATTTCAACGCTACGCACTTGAACGAGCAAGAGCTATACATCGCTGACGGCGGCAGCGGAAAGAAAGAGCAATACCTTTACAACATCGACTCTTTGAGCGACCGCTCGCGCGAAAAGCTTTTGAACTACTATTCCAAAAAAGCGTCTTACTCTCTCGGCGAATCGGAAGAGGAAGTCAACTTCAAAGCTTTTCAGAGCAACAAGGAGCTTAACAAAAAAGGCGGAAACGCCAAGCTCCAAAAAGTAAAGGAAAAGGTCGCGGAGAAGAGCAGGGAGGACGGAATCGACTTGCTCCCTGTGACTAGCTGCAGCTACATGCACAATCTCGCCAATTCGATTGGAAAGCCCGAAGCGTCGGCGGCCAACAACAAGGTCAACGAAAGCGCTTGCTACAAAAGCGCGCTCGGCCTTTCGGAAAAAGTTGACAACCAAGAAATATCCGTCCAGCGCGCGGGAAAAATCATCTGCAAGGCTTTGTCCGCCGGAATCGAGCTTCAGCGCGTCGCCGTCGCGAAAAACTACAATTTGGAGAACGCGAAGAAAATCGAGGAAATGAAAGTCGCGGACTCGAATCGAAGAAAGGCGAAGGCATACGGCGGAATGTCTTACTAAAAACAATCAAGGAGAATCGTTATGGAAATTTATAGCTACGAGCCGTTCGGATATGAAGGTTGTGTCGTTAACGTAGAAGTGGATGTCAGAAGGGGAATCCCCTCTGTGGATTTAGTCGGCTTGGCCGATTCACAAGTCGCGGAAACCCGCGAAGTTATAAAGGCCGCGTTCAGAAACAGCGGCCTTGACTTTCCGGCAGAGCGCGTCTTGATTTCCTTAAGCCCCGCCGACTTGCGGAAAGAGGGTGACTTGGAACGCCTCGCGGTCGCTACGGCGATCCACGCAGCGGAGCGAAAAATCAGCGGCGACGAAAAGATTTTGGTCTTGGGCGGCCTTGACTTGTCGGGAGCCGTAAGGCCTGTGAGAGCCGTTCAAGCGGCGGTTACAAGCGCCAAGGCCGCCGGCATTTACAAGGTAATCGTCCCAGAGCAAAACTTGAACGAGGCTCTTGAAGTTCCCGGAATCGAAGCGCTTCCTGTTTCAAGCCTCAACGACATCCGCAACGCCTTTGAAATCAACCAGCCGTTTGTAAAAAAAGAGGCTACACAAAACGCGGAAAAGAACGTAGTTGAATTCAACGAGAATTTGCTAAAAGAAGCCGAACAAAACGTAGACCTTGACGGCTACTACAAGGCCGCGAGGGCGATTGAAATCGCGGTGGCTGGAAAGCACAACATTCTTCTTGTCGGCGCTCCCGGAAGCGGAAAAACAATGCTTTCGCAATACTTGATTCCGGCCTTGACACCGAAGCTTACCGACGGAGAGGCCGAAGTCGTCACAAGAATTCACAGCATCGCCGGATTGATGAGTCCGAACGAGGGCTTGAAAAAAGACGCGCCTTTCAGACAGCCCCACATGTCGGCTTCCTTGGAAGGCATGTGCGGCGGCGGAGCGAAATGCAGACCCGGCGAAATATCTCTGGCCCATAACGGCGTTCTATTCTTGGACGAAGCCGCCGAATTCCGCTCAAGCGTCCTGCAAATGATGAGAGTTCCTTTGGAAACTGGAAAAATCACTCTTTCAAGAGCCGGAAGGACGGCTGTTTTTCCATCCAAATTCCAACTCGCGATGACGACAAATCCTTGCCCCTGCGGCTGCGCGGGAAGCCACGACAAAATGTGCTTGTGCTCTGAGCGCGGCATTGACCTTTACTGGAAAAAATTCAGCGCTCCGCTTTTGGACAGAGTTCCAATCAAAGAGCATATTGAAAAGGACGCGAATGATAGTCGCAAAATCACTGTCCAAGAAATGAAGGAAAAGGTCGAGGCCGCAATGAAAATTCAGCGCGAGCGAGGAACATACAACGGCAAGCTCCAGCCGCAAGACATCGCTGAGTATTGCAAGCTTGACCAAAAAAGCCAGGAACTCTTGGACAGGGAGACCGCGGAAAACGGAATGTCGCCACGAATGGCGGCTTACACGAAGCAAATCGCGCTCACAATAGCCAACTTGGACGGTCGGACGGAAATCAACATGGACGACTTGAAGGAGTCGCTTTCGTTCACGACAAAAACAAACATGATTGATTGGGCCATGTCGGGCTTCAAAAACAGGCTGGAAACGAACGCGGAGAACAAAAACGAAACGAAGCTTGTTTCGACAACGTTCGAGCTTGGCGACAAGGGCTGGCAAGTGAAAGAGGAAAACAAGCCCGAAGAAAAGCAAAAAGTCCGCCGCCAAGAAAGCGGAATGGGCTATTAAGGCGTTAAGGAAAAAATCGCAAGGAGAATATTATGGAGCTTGAAGCGTTCAAATCGTCTTTTGGATATTGGAATTTCAGAACTAACAACGGAAAGCCGACCGAGGAAATGGTCGCATACTTGAAGAAAAACGGCTACCGCTGGTCGAAGAACAACGGTTGTTGGTATCCGGCCACAAGCGAGGCTAAAGAGAAGAACCTTCACGGCGATTTCGCGGCAGAAATTCAAAGGAAGTTCGATGAAGAAAGAGCCGCCCTTGAAAGAAACCGCCGTGAGCTTCCAAGCGACATAATAGAGCAGCTTGTTGACTCCGCGACAAACAACGAGCTTAGCAAGGAACGGGTGGCCGCCATCGCCAACTCAATCCGAAGCGACGCCGCCGCAGAGCGGACGGTTTTGCTTGAAGAGCTTGTCGAAAAGCTCCGCGAGCAAATCCGCCTTGACCAAAAAAAGATCCAGCGCTACGAGGCCGAGCTTGGCATAGACGACGGCGAGCAAGAGGTCTCAACTGCGGAACAAGAGCAAATCGACGCAGAAGCCGAATGGGAAAAAGAAAACGCCCTCACGGAAGAAGAAGAGAAGGCCGTCGTTGAAAAATACGCCGAGCCGCAAGTCGAACACAAAGCGCGGACGGAAGACGCTCTCGCGCTATCCCCGGAAGAGGTGGCCGCCGCTAGAAGCGTAATGCCCGACGCTCAATACAAAACCACGCTCAATTTGGCGCAAGGCGAGGAGCGCGAATTCTTCATTGGAAAGCTCAAAAGCCTTGCCGCCGCCGTGAACAACGCTCCCAAAATCGGAGACGGCGACGGAGCGAAAGAGCACCCGATTGTTTTCCGATACTTTCATCCGACAGGAACGGAAACGCTCGTCACCGAAATCGGAACTGACGGCGAGGCATACGGCTTTCAATGCTTGAACGGCGACTATGAGATGGCCGAGTGGGGCTACCTTGACTTGAACGAAATCAAAGGCGTTCGCATGATGGAAATTGACTACCATGTTCCAGAGGGAATGACAGTCGAAAAATGGCTTTACAAGAACCACCCCGAAGAATTCCCGCAATACGCAGAAAGCACGGACGGCCCAGAGATTAAAGATACGGAAAAAACTCCGTTCGACATCGCGCAAGAAACCGGCAACGACGTTGAGGCGATTGCACGTTCGCTTCAAAATGGCGTCGCTATTGAAAAGGAAGTTTTTACACCCCGACCTGTCGCCCTTGAAAACATTCTGGCGCGAATGGACTTCCAACTTGAAGTATCCGAAAATGGAAAGCTTATGGTCTACGACACGCAAAGAGGCGAGTATTTGGACAATGAAAACGACGTTGATGTTGACAACGCAATGAGTGAATTCAATAGCGCAAAAGAAGTCTTTGACCGCATGGATAGCTTTATCCGCGACTACTATTTCGCGGACATGCAAGAAGAGCTTGATAAAATCGGAGTGGACACTAGCAGCGCGGCTTCTCTTGCGGATATGTGCGAACTTTACCGCGCGCAAATTGAAAAAGGCCAAACCCGACTTTCAGAGACGACTCTTAACTGGGCGCTTGGAATCGTCCACCCCGACACAGTTGTTATGCCGGAAGGCTTTGTTCCCGAAATGAGTGAAAACAAGAAGCAAATTATTGAACGTAAAAATGATGTTCATGCTTCCAAAAAAGACATTAAGAAAATCCGCGAGCAATGCCGCGAAATCTTGAAAAAGCCCGACACGGAAATCACCGAAGAGGACAAAGCTATACTCGCACAATACGAAGGCGCGGGCGGCCTTAACGAAGCGAACCGCTCTAACGCCGGAATTCTCAACGAATTCTACACGCCGAACAATCTTGTCGAAAAGGTTTGGCAAATCGTTGACCACTATGCGCCTAACGCAAAGACCGTCCTCGAACCTAGCGCTGGTGTCGGAAAGTTCGCAAACAACCGTCCGAACAACGAATTTACAATGCACGAGTTAGACGAAACATCCTCAAGAATCAATAAAATACTTCATCCGCAAGCAAATGTAATACAGGGTGCGTATCAGAAACAATTCTTTGATGAAGGCGGCCGCTTCCTTAAAAAAGATTACGACCAGCCTAAATATGACATTGTAATTGGCAATCCACCCTACGGAGAATACAAGGATAAATACAAAGGACTTGGAGAAGGCAAAGAATTTGACCGTTATGAAGAATACTTTATTTCAAAAGGTCTCGATGCCCTAAAAGACGAGAATTCTATCATGGCATTTGTCGTTCCGTCAGGATTTTTGAACACAGGGATTGATAAACAAAAAGAAATAATTTCTTCAAAAGGCATTTTAGTTGATGCGTATAGACTTCCGGAAAAAACATTCCCTACAACAGAAGTTGGCACTGATATTATCATTATGCAGAACTTAGATAAAATCAAAAAAAGTTTAAAATATCCAGACGTTTCTGAGGAAATGGCGGAAGGTGTTGCTCTTGATGAACTTTCTAATGGTAATTGGTTTAAATACCATCCTGAAAAAGTTCTTGGCGAAGTGAAAACCCGCACAAACCGCTTTGGCCGCGAAGAAGAGTATGTCACCGCTCACAAAGGCCTTACTGTCCAAGACGAATTGAATAAAATCAACGAACTGTTGCCCAACAATCGCCAAATTATTGCGGCTTATTCAGCAATTACGCCAGCATTGGACAAAGTATATCCAGATGACCCGGACAGAGTTCAAAAATTAACTTTGGAATTCGACGACGCATTGGAAACAATGGACTTTCATAAGCTTGGCGGTTTCATGCTTTGGACTACAGAGCGAGAAGAGCCAATAAAAAAAGCCGCAAGATATATTTTTGAACAAAAGACAGGCAAAGCGTTTCCCGAAAATGATGACAAAAACCTTGACGAACTTTGGCTTGCGAAACAGACAAATGTTGCGCAAATAGACAAAGCCTATAAAAAGTATGATTTCCATTCTGAACAAGATGTTCTTGAATATCTTGTATCGAGAGGGTCGGGACAAGAAAACGGCAAAGAGCGTATTGATGAATTCTTTAAAAGCAATTCAGACAATTCAGAACGAATTAAATTCTTGATAAATGAATATAGTTGGTATGGCTCGCATTCACGCGTATTTAGTATGGAATGCAGCCATAATTCCAAAGGAATTGAAGTTAAGGCATACATCACAAATGCAGAAACAGATGAAGCAACCAAGTTTGAAAAAATGATTTCTTGGAAAGAAATCTGCAATGAAATCGAACGTCAACGATTATTGAATATCTATCTGGACAACGAAGTTCCCTCAAAACTGCAAAGGCCGAAAAAATGGGGCGTTTCCAAGAAACAAGGCGAGCTGATGACATCGGAAGAATTCGCGCGCCTTTATGGACGCGAATTTGACGCTCGCGTGTTCCCGATTTGGAAAGCAACCGACTGGCAGGGCAACATCGACCTTGAAAAGCTTTCCGCCGCCGACATACGCTACATGAGCGAAAGCGGCGAATACGTTCAAAAGGCCGCTGGCGTTTGGACTCACAAAGAACTTTTCTGTTCCGGCGACATTTACGCCAAAATCGAAGAGCAAAAGTCGCTTAAAGAGGCCTTTATCCAAAGATACGGAGAGAACGCGGTCAAAGACATGGACTTTGACAAGAACATCGCGTTGCTTGAATCCGTAAAGAAGCCGCCACTCGCGATGGAAAACATTCACTTTGGACTAAAAACGCCGCTCGCCGAATCGTTCAAGACGACGCACATTGACGAGGACGGAAACGCCGTTGAATTGAATTTGCAGGAATCGTTCATTTTGTGGGCGCAAAACTCGACGCTTGCGATGGGAATGTGGAGAAAGGACATTGACTTCGCGAGCGCGAACATATCGCGCGAAGAGCTGGGCGAAACCGTTTCGTTCATGGACATTGTTGAATACATCGACGGTGAGCCGGTTAAGGCAAACGCCCTTCGCGGCTGGCGCGCGAGCAAAATGACAGAGGACGAAAAGAAAGCCGAAAAAGCGGAGCGAAAGAAAGAGGCGGACTTGAAGCGGCAGACAAGAAGCGACGTGGCCAACCGTCTTTTTGACCGCTACTTGCACGAAGGCATAACAGGCGAAACCAAAGCCCGCCTTGAAGCCGAATACAACCGAAGGTTCAACTCATACATCGCGCCGGATTATTCCAAGCTTCCTCTTTTCGTAGATGGAATGAGCGCTTGGAAGGGCAATAGCAAATTCAAGCTTTACGACCAGCAGATAAAAGGCATATCTTTCCTTTGCAACAAAGGAAACGGCTTGCTCGCTTATGATGTTGGCGTTGGAAAGACCGCCGCCGGAATCACCGCGACCGAAAACCAAATGCAGCTAGGAAGAAGCAAAAAGCCGCTCATCATGGTTCCTAACCAAGTTTATTCAAAGTGGTATACGGACATTAAGCAACTGTTCCCAAAGACAAAGATTAACGACCTTTACAACTTTGGCCGTGACTCAATCGCAAAATTCGTTGACCCTAACGACCCGCACAAGCTGAACTTGCCGGAAAATTCAATCTCCCTTTGCACATACGAAGCGCTCAAGAACATAACGTTCAAGGACGAGTCTTGCGTCGGCCCGCTTTTCGAGGACTTCAAGGACTTGTTGAGCGCCGATTTTGACGGAAGCGAATCCGAGAACGCCGCCGCAAAAGAAAAAATCGCCGGCGTAATCGGCGTTTCAAGCCAAGTCAAGAATCCCAACTACGTATTCTTTGAGGACTGCGGCTTTGACCACATCACGGTTGACGAAGCTCACAACTTCAAGAACCTTTGGGTTGTTCCTCGACCAAAGAAAAAGGGGCAGTCCAACGAATACTCCGGCATTCCAAGCGGAAAGCCGAGCAACCGCGCCTTGAAGATGTTCGCAATGACGCAGCTTGTTCAAAGAAACAACAACAGCAGAAACGTATTCATGCTAACGGCCACGCCTTTCACCAACAGCCCCACGGAAGTTTATTCAATGCTTTCATACATTGGCCGCGAGCGTTTGAAGGAATCGGGAATCGACAGCTTGCGCTCGTTCTTTGAAGAATTCGCGCAGACGAAGCAAGAACTTGGCGTGACTTCAAGCGGCGAAATCGACACGAAGCAAGTGATGAAAAATTGGAAGGAGCTTCCCGCTCTGCAGAGCATCTTGACGGAATTCATCGATAAAGTTGACGGCGAGGAGGCGGGAATCATTCGCCCCAACAAATACACCCACGTAAAGCCGCTTGATATGAGCGAACTTCAAAAGGAAATGCGCGAAATAGACGAAGCGCGCATGGCCGGAGCTTTGGGCGTGGAATCGACAAGCGCCGACACAATCGTCGCAATGAACAACATGCGCCTTTCTTGCGTCGCGCCGGCTTTGGCCAATCCCGCGATGTATCCGGGCGTGAATCTTCCGTCAATGAAGGAGCTTGTCGAAACGTCGCCCAAGCTTAAATTCGTTTGTGACGCGATTATCGACATGTATAAGAACAATCCCGAAAAGGGACAGTTCATGTATGTTCCGCTCGGAAAAGACTCGCACGGAATCATCAAAGACTATCTTGTTCGGCACGGAATCCCCAAAGAGGCCGTCGAAATAATCAACGGCGAAATAAACAATTCCGTCGAAAAGAAAGAGAAAATCACCGCAAGTTTCAATGACGAAAAGAGCAAGCTCAAAATACTCATCGGAGGCCGCAACACCGCCGAAGGCATTGACCTTAACGGAAACAGCTTTGTGATGTATAACTGTTCCCTCGGCTGGAATCCAAGCGAAACCGTCCAAGCGGAAGGCCGCATTTGGCGGCAAGGCAATTTGCAGGGGAACGTCCACATCGTCTACCCGGTCATGAACGACAGCATTGACTCCGTTCTTTACCAAAAGCACGACGAGAAGATAAGCAGAATCGGCGAGCTTTGGAGCTACAAGGGCGACGCTCTGAACGTCGAGGACATCAACCCCGAAGATTTGAAGCTAGACCTTATCAAAGACCCGCGCAAAAAGGCCAACCTCATTCTTAAAGAGGAAACGAAAGGAATCAAGGCAGAACTGTCAAGCGTCGAGCTTAAAATCAAGGACTTTGACGACATCGTTGAAAGGCGGCAGCAAATGTCGCTTGACTTTAACGGCGCGAGAGACGCGCTTGAATACCACGAGGGAATCGCCAAAAAAGAAAAGGAAATCGGAAACGAAATTCCCGATTGGCTAAAGCAAGAAATCAAGCGCGACAGGCAAGCCGTAGCAAGGTATGAAAGCGGAAAAAGCCGCATGGACGAAAGGCTCGCCGCTTTGAACCTTGTCACCGACGACGACATAACGGAATACGTTCACGGCCTCAACAACCAAAAGCACAAGCTTGAAAGGCAAATCAAGGACGTTGAGAAGAAATTGCCGGAAATCTTGGCAAAGCTTGAAACGGAGCGCTTGGAGCAAAAGCTCATGGAATACCCGGTTGAAAAGCAGCGCGAAATTCTTGAAGCGGACATTTTGAACAACCTTCGCCCGATGAAGGAAGTTGAATGGGAAGTGAGAGCCGCCCGCCACGAGGCCATGCTTTCTGAAATGCTAAAGGCCGGAGACATCACGCAAGAAGAGCACGACCTTTACAAAGCCGCCGGTTGGGAAAAATATCAAAAGTGGCTTGACGGCGAAATCGACTCGTTGAACGAAACAACACAAACTGTCGAAGTCGCAACGGAAGAAGAGAATCCGACGGCAGAGCCGGTTGAGCAAAACGAATCTGTTGAAATCAAAACAGCTTCTGGCTTGCCCACAAAAGAGCAGCTCGCCGAGCTTAAAACGCCGGAAATGTCGTCCGCCGCGAAAGAGCTTGCGTCGGACGAAGGCGGCCTCTTTTTTGGTTGCGATACGGAAGATATGTTCGTCAAGTCGCCAGAAACTGAATACGGAAATTCTGAAATGTCTTTTGCTGAACAAGTGGACGCTGCTTTGGCCGGAACTTACGACCGCTTCAACGCGCTTAAAGTTTCAGATACGCCGCAAATATTGCTTGATGTCGGTTGCAAGCAACTTCCGATTTTATATACGCAAAATCATCTAAAGGATGCAATTCATAAAAAGTCTCCAGAAAACAACAATTGGCATGGATTAACCGTTGAACAAATAAAACAAATTCCAGATTTATTGAAAAAGCCTGCAATCCTAATGGATTCAATTTCGCCTATAAACAACGATGCAATTGTCGCTGTTTTAAAAGCAGTTGATAATGACGGTGCCCCACTGTTTGCGGCTATTAGACCGAATGGTTTTGGAACTTATGAGTATGAAGTTGTAGATTCAAATTTTATGCTTAGTGTTTATGGAAAAGACAATGGTTTTGAACAATGTATTAACGAGGCAGCAAGAAAGAATAAAATTCTATATTGGAATAAAAAAGAAAGTCAAGAGTTGTTCAGTGTGCTGCAGCTCCAATTGCCGCAGGGCTTAAACAATCTTGACTCTAATAAAATATTACACCAATCCAATTCCCTTGTCAACCCCAATGTTGTTTCAGACTCAATGCGCTTCAACTACGGAAAGAGCGACCCTTGGCTCACGCCCGACCAGTTGAAGAATTCGGAGATGAGGCGCGATGAAATCGTTTTGCCCATTCTCAACGGAAAGGAAAGCGGAATGTATAAGGCCTTCAACGACTTTGCGAAGTGCGGAGTGTTCGACATTGTTGGCCAAAAGCTTGACTTGCAGAGCGAAGGAAAAATCAGCGACGAAGGCTGGGCGCAGCTGCGGGCCGCGATGGACATTTACCGCGACAAACGCTTTGAGACAATGCGCTATGTTTTGGTTGACAAAAGCACAGGCGAAATTCGCGACCAGCTTGCCGTTTCAAGCAAAATGCCCAACGTATCTTTGGCGATTACCGGCGCAGACATGTTAAAGAACTTGGTAACGCGCGCGGAAGAAACAAACTGCATGATTTGCGCCGTCCACAACCACCCAAGCGGAAGAACAGATCCGAGCGTCGAGGACATGGAGACAACGGTTGAATTGAACAAAATGTTCACAAACCAACTGACAGGAAAATCCCTTTTCGCCGGACACATAATCCTTGACCACGGAACATACAGCTTGTATACGAACAAAAACGGCTGGCAAAGTGTCGTCGATTTGGAACGATTGGGAAAAAAAGATTCTATGTTGAACGACAAATTTCCGCTCGCAAACCAAGAAATTTCAAACGGGCAAGCTCTTTCCAGCGTCGCGGAAAAGGTGAACGACATCAACAACTGGAACGACGATTTTGTTCCTGTTGTGTTTACCGGCGGAAACAGCGTTAAGAGAGTGAAACTTTACGACGTTTCGTTCTTCAAAAAGGAAGCGTTCGAAATTAGGACGGAACTGCAATTCGCAGGGCTTGAAGTCGGAGCGGTGAGGGCTTTTCCTGTATACACAGAGGCCTTGTCTCAAAAGCTTGGCGCTATGGCCATGCTTTTTGAAGACAGGCTCGAAGAGCTTGTAAGGCTTAACGCTTTCACCGACGCAGCGCTCCCTGTCGGACAGAACGGAAAATTTAATTCCGTGACTGAAAAATGCGGCGTTAAGCCCGGCGAGGACTTTTTTTCAAAGCATGCTCTGAAAAGCAAGCCAGGCGTTGAGGCAACTTGGGAAAGCCACATCAATCCGGGATTGTTTTCCAAGAACATTGTCGCCATGCCCGACCAAGAGCAAGAAAAGTTCAAAGCAAAAAAATATTCCGGCATGGGCTATTAACATATTAAACAAGGAGAATTGATTATGGCAAAGAGAAAAAGCAAGAAGAACAATAATTTCGTTCCCGAAAATAAAATCGACGAAACTCTTGACGAGCGTATTGAACAAATGGAAGCCAACGGCGGCATAAGCGAAGCCGCTATGGAAGCGGAGATTGCTGCGCAGGAAAATCCAAAGCCCGACTACCTTGTCGAAAACGGAAATCCCCATTGGTTTGACGAAGAAGAAGATTATGATGTCGGCCAGATTCCGCTTGAAGTCGTTGACAGAACTGAAATGCTATACGCAAATTCTGACAAAGTGGCGGCCCGTGAATACAAAATCAGAATTGACGAAGGATTGTTCAAGGAACTTGCGCCGGAACAGTATTCGGAAACAAGCTTTTCCGATGACGAAATACCCGCAATCGCTTATCGCCAGTCTACGGATTCAGAAGTTCCAGACCAGTTCCTTATATCAAAGTTCAAGCGCGGCAATTACGACATTCCGCTCATTCAGACGACTGTTGAAATAAAAGATGAAGAGCTTTTGAAACAGATAAAATTTAATGTTGAGAATTATGAATTCGATGAATACATTCATTCGCCCGAGTTCATTGAAAAGTTTGGTGATTGGGAAAAAGCTAATCGTTTGGAGAAATTGAAAAAAGCCGAGCCGCTTATTGGCAGTGAAACAATTACTATAAATGGAGTTGATGTTTCAGACCTTGTTGAAAGGCTTCGAAATAATTACTCAAAGAAAAATTTAAAGCAACTACAGAAAATTGCTGAAGATATTGGGAAAGAGAAAATAAATTCGCTTCGCAATGAAAAGCAGCTTGATGATTTTGAACACTTAAAAATTGTAAATAAAGATAGCGGAAAATCATTCAGACTTAAAACAGATGTTGTTTATGAAATTAGCGAACATAATATTTTTCAAAAAGGTCATATCGAAGCGTTGCAATCACTCGATAAATTGATTGAAAATTCTATTTTTATAGGGTCCGAAAAAAACGAGGACAATAGAAAACCAGAACTAAAAGAGTTTTTTTATTTCGCTTCGGGACTGAAAATCGATAACGAAGACTATACCGCAAAAAGCGTTTTTGTTATGACAGAAAGCGGTGAGTTATTCTATGACCAAAGTCTTTCAAGCATTGAAAAAGGACGCTTTCTTGATATTATTCAAGAAAAAAATAGGCTCGAAACAAGTTCACCCCAGAAAAAACCCAGGGATAGTTCCGAGCCAGTGTTGGAATCTGTTAACCTCGTAAATCACAAGGATAACCCCAACGAGTATTATGATATGCGTCTTATTCGAATTTGTCAAGTCCCTCAAATGCAATATCTTGAAAAAAATCCTGTTACTGGCAAATGGCAACCAACTCAAGAAGCCGTAGAATTGGTTAAATCAAATAAATTGCATATAGAAAAAAATAAACAAAAATATTCAATGATTGATTTAACGAAAAACAATGCGGTTAAAGAGAATAGCAATCTTGAACAATCATCTCTGGACAACGCCGCTGAGCTTTTGAAAAATGTAAAATTTTCACCCGAAAACTATAAGAAGCTTTTGAATGTAATAAATGAAATTTCCGAAATCTCTGGCGAGAAAAAAATAGAAGTTCCAAAGCCGGAAGAAATCGCTAAAGAGGAAAACGAAAAGCAAAAGTCGAATGACCAAGCCCAAGACCGCGACAGCGACGAAGGCGGCGTTATCGCAAAGCCGCAAGAGCCGCAGAGGCCAATGGACGGCGGCGGCGCGGCGTTCGAAGAAGAAAAGCCAAAGCCCGAAACAGCGATGTTCGACCCGACCGCTCCAATCGTTTACGGAAAGACAGTTCTTCCGTCTTTTGCCGTTAAAACGGAGAAAGGCATTGTTTCAATCGAGAATCCTATTGTGACCGGCTTTAACAAAAAGAACGGAATGTATGAGGTTGAAAGTGGCGGCGAAAAATTTGAGCTTCCGAAGAAAACCTTTGAAACGCTTTTGTCCGACAAAAAGGAGCAAGAGACTGTCCAAGCGCGAATCGCCGAAGGCAAAACGATTGTTTTCGCCGACGAATCAAGAGGAATAAAGGGAACGGAAATCCCAGAATTTTCTTTGATAACGCAACACGGATTGAAAACATACAAAGGCTTTGTTCCCCAAAGCCGCGACGAAGCCGCCGGAACATACACGCTTTCAAACGGCGAGGAAACATTGATTCTAAAAGACAAAGACTTCGCCGAAGTCACCGCCGCCGAACGTTGGGAAAACAAATTTGACGAACATTCTCCCGCTTGGCAAAAACTCGTTCCGTCGCAATATGAGGACTACTTCAAACTGCGAGACAACACGGCGGCGAATTTCACGCACAACCTTTCCGTCGCTTGCAGAGAAAAGGCCAACAGCCCTTGCGACGCTATGAGGGCTGCTAAAATGATAATCGACCAAATGAGCAAAGACGAAAAAGCCAAAACGCAGGCGCTATTGAATGAAATGGCCAGAGAAGAGAAGAATTTAAACATGGTCATCGCCGGAATCTACCATGAGGCCGTTAAATGCGTTCCATTAAATGAAGAAAAAATCAAACAGGATTTCCCGGACAAATACATCGCCCGGCCAATGTTCGACACCATAAGCGGAGACGGTCAAAAAGTCGAAAACGACCAAGCGCTTGTAAAGAATGGACAGGACAGAAACTTGCGGATTGGCTCTGTTTTGAAAAACATCGACGTTCAATCCGACGCTCTTTTCGGAAAAGGAAAAAATTCCGTCCTCTTTTCAGAGCTTCGCGTCGTTTCCGCTTCAAAAGAAGGTAATTCAATCACTTTGATGGACGAGAAGAACAGCTATATAAAGCTTCCTCGCGACACGGTTCTTTCGCTCTACAAGGAACAACAGCTTCGCGAAATGAAGTCGGAGCGCAAGGTCGAGCGAAAAAACACAATGTCGATTTCATATTCTTAAAGAAAGAAACGGGCCGCGCCGAACAATATCGACGCGGCGGCCATCGCGAAAATAACGATGTCTTTTGTCGAAAATTTGCTTGCGGCCACAGACGGAACTTTTTCGATAAGCTTTTTGTGTTGGTCGGAGCATTGCTTTAAAAAGTCGATTGACTGTTGCTGGACTTTTTGCAAGTTCTCCTGGCATTTTTCGGTGTAGGCCTTAATCATTTCGTTCGCTTCCGCTTTCATTCCCTTTATGTTGCTGTCTGAAACCTTTCGGATTTGGTCAGCGGACTCTGTAATAAGGTTGTCGGTCTTTACGGTTTGCTGAGCGAACATGGCCTTGATTTCTTCCTTAAAGTCGTCAATGTTCTGCTTTATAACGTTGTCGGCGGAGTGAAGCTCTTCGATTTTGTCTTTCATGTCGCCGATTTTCGTCGTCAAGAAATTGTCTATCTTGATAATGAATTGGGAAAATTCCGCCTTTTCCTTGTAAAGCTGCTCTTGAAGCATGTTGACTTCTTTTTCAAGGTTGATGTTTTTCACTCGCTCTTCAAGATAGCTTTCGTAGCTTTCGGTCGTCTTGAGCTTTTCTTTGAGGCCGCTTGTCGCGGAAATCAAGTCGTTGAATTTTCTTATGGTTTCCGATTGGAACGCAACCAAGTCCTGCCGCCTGTCGTTGATGAGCTTGTCAACAAGAGCCTTTTGCTCTTGAATGTCGCCGACGCACTCTTCGATGGCAATCATGAAGCTTTCCGCCACGGTGCGGTCTATCGTCACCATATCCGGCGACTTTTGTGTTTGCGGAGAAATTGTTTTAGGCTCTTCCTCTTTGTCCAATTCTTGCATGGCTTTTTTTTCCGCCAATTCCTTTTCGTCTGCGTTTTTTCCAAAAATCATTTTTCTGTATCCGTCCTTTCCGAAATGCTAATCGGAACTCCTTCCTTCCATATTTCCTCAACGCCAGCGTCGTTGTCGATTACTTTCTCCAACAAGCCGTTGTTCCACCATTCCCAATGGTTCGGGCACTCGACGGCGGCCATGCCGTCTTGTGAGTTAATCAAACCGTTCTTGAAGGTGAAAATGACGTATCGCTCTTTTCCGTTGATGACGTCGGTCTTTCCGTGACGGCCTTCAAGAATCTCTCCGTCCGCTGAAAACTGCTCGAATTGACAATCTTTGTATGGAGAGCAAGACTTCTTGTAAAGCTCGTTTTGAGAGAATTCTTCCCTTAACGCTAAAATCTCTTTTTCTGTCATTAAGCTTTCTCCTGCGGCGAAACTTGCTTTCCGTTAAGCCACCATTCCTCGTAATTGTCAACTTGGTCGATGATGGCCGGGCCTTTTTCGCAATGGAGGACTCCGTTTCTCCAATGCTCGATGTGGCTTCCTGTTTCGCTTTCTATTGCCGGAATGAGGTTGCCTTCTTTGTCCATGCTGTCGTCAAGCCAGCCGTCCTTGATTCTTACGGCCATGCCGTCAACAATGTATTCGCCGTGGGCGATTGTGTTGTCCTCCAACAAGATTCTTTGATGCTGGAATGATTTGAAGCTTTTCATTTTCTTTCTCCTTATAATTTCTTTTGTTCGCTCCGCTCCCAAAATGAGAACGGATTTTTTTCCAATATTCCTACAGCCGCGTCGCGCGTCCTTTTGGCCGCGATCGCGGTTTCCTTCAAAAGCGAGCTGCAGAATTCGCAAAGCTCCTCGTCGTCGGTGTCGTTGACAATCCTTGCCAAAAGCTCCGCGTCGCCTTGCGAAATTTCAAAGTTTACCCGAAGCGTCGCATACTCATTCTCGCGGTTCACGAAGCGGCCTCCGCTTTTCTTTTCCTTGTCGCGAAAACAGGCAAAAGCTCAACGATGTCGGCTTGCAAGAAAGAGTAAGGCACTTTCTTTCCGTCCGGCCCTTTGTGAAACCGTTGCCTCATCGTTCCGACGACATTCACTTCCTTTCCTTCAACAAGATACTCGGCTATCAAGGCCGCCGCGTCTTTCGGATAATTGACGGTGAAATAAATCGGCTCGTTCTGTTGATTCGGCAAGCCCAAGTCTACGACGGTGAATACGGCCATCGCGTTAGGCTCGCCTTTTAGGTTTATGAGCTTCATTTCAGCCGGTTTGACCACCTTGCCGTGAACTGTAATCACGTTCATTTTTACATTCCTCCTATCATTAGTTTAAGTGCGAATAAAATCGCGGCGAAGTTTATCGTTTTTGTAACAGCGCGGCTTTTCCAAAGCCAATAGTTCCAATGCCTGTATCTTGACAAATAGCACTCGGCGAAGAAAAACGCGCCGCCAACGATTGACAAGGCCATGACGGCCAAAAAAGTGTAATGGCGGCTCAAAAACGCGATTGCGGCGGTGAATTCCCGCTCCGCGATGAGCTTTAACGGCCTAAGCAATCGAATGACGGCCCGCCACGGCATTAGCTGTAAATCTCCCCCATGCCGGCCATTTGCTCTTCGGTCATCTCAAAGGAATCGTCGTCCGGGATGTCATCTTCCGTCACGAAGGTGTCCTCTTCCGGCGCGTTGGGCGTTTTTGGATCAAAGAGGAATTGAATGGAGCGGATTCCGATGGAAGTCGCGCTGCGCTTCGCTCCGTCTTTCTCCCACTTGTCTTGTTTCAAGTATCCTTCGATGTTCAATCTCTGTCCCTTTTTCAAGAAGCGGAGAATCTTTTCCGCGTAGCTTCCGTATACGGCCAGCGGGAAGAAATTGCCCTTGCTTTCGTATGTTCCGTCGCTTTTCTTGACGGAACGGTTGTTGGCGACTGAGAAAACCGCCACACTCAATCCGCTCGCGGTTTTCTTCAACTCCGCGTCCTTGACGACGCGACCAAACAAAAAGATGTGGTTCATCTCTGACATAAAAAACTCCTTTCGTTTTATATTTAAACCGCGCAAGCGGCTTTTACCATTTTTTAGAGGCTTTCAATACAAAGCCGTAAATTCCCACGCCTATCAGCGCGGCCCAAGCGAGCATGCGGACAATCCAAACGATTTTTAATTTAGTCGGCATTTTTCCGAAGCCTTTGATGAAGTCGAAGATTGTTAAGTCCTCTCCAAGAAAGCTGTTTTCGTCCTCGAACATTTTCAAAAACGTGTCGTCGTTTTTTCTTTTGAACATTTGACTCTCCTTAAACCGCGATGTTGTATTTGCGGTAAATCTCATTCACTTCGGAATCGAACTGTTCCTTCAATCCCGGATTGCTGACCAAAGCGGTAAGCCCGAACGAATTATGCCGCTTGATTGTCGCGTCGAACTCCAGCTGAAAGCTGAGCCTTGCTTTTTCCGGCAGAGAGAAAATTTGGCGCTTCAACGAAACGGCCTTTTCGTCGTTCCGCTCGTCCATGTCAAACCCGCATTTAGGGCAAGCGCCGAACGGCTTCGCTTCAGAGCCGCAAATCGGACAAGTCGCTGCCGCCGAGCTTTCCGCCGTCTTTTCGCTCTGGCTCAAGACGAAATCTTGCATCATCGCCGGAGACTTCGCCAGCTTGAAGAACATGTTTGTCAGCGAAGACGGCTTTTTTCCTTTGGCCCGCTCAAAAGCGAAGTCTAGGTAGTCCGAGAGCCTTTGCCTTTCGAGCTTGAACGACTCCGCTAGAGCGATGATTGTCGGTATGAAGCTTTCGTCAAACACAAAATGGCCGCCGAAAATGTCTTTTAGCTTTTGCTTGACAAATTCTTCTGCTTCTTCTTGTTCCGAGCTGGGCTTTGTTTCGCTTTGCGAAGATGAAGAAGTAGAATTTATTATCCTATCCTTATCTTTATTGGGTAAACTTTGTTTACCACCCCCGGTAAACTTTGTTGACCCCTTCGGTATACTTTGTTTACCGCTTGATTTTTGTGTAGCGGTAAACTTTGTTGACCCCTTTGATTCCCTCGATTTCGTCGTCCAATAATGGATTTCTTGGTTTCCGCTCTTTGCGACGGCTTGCTTTTGAATCAAGCCTTTCGCCAAAAGAGACTTCAAGGCTTTTATGACTCCGGCTTTTGTTGAGTTTGTCCACGCCGCCATGTAAGTAAGGCTTCCGTGGAATTCGCTTTTTCCGTCTTGCGAAAATCCGTGAATCAAGGCGTAGATTAAAAGCTCGTTGCCCTTAAGCCCAAGCTCTGTGAGCATCCACGCTGAGATTTGAAGGGAATTTTCGTCTTTGAGCCTTGTATTGTTCATTGGCCGCTTTTCTCTTCCTCGAAGTGTGTTTCCTTGCAATACTTCGCGAACGTGTTGTTCGGATTTCTCGCGTTGCAAATGCTTCCGAAAACGCACTTTCCGCAATCAAGGCCTTGCTTCGCCACGCAAGTGTCCTTGCCGAACCTGTCCTCGATGTGGATAACGTCGCCGTCCTCGAAGGTCATGTTTCCGAATGATAGCTTCATTTCTTTCCTCTCCTTTTTTGTTTACGCGACCATTTCGCTTAATATTTGGCTGAACATCGCTTTCGCGAAATTCGGCGGAACGGCGTTGCCGATTTGCTTTACAACGTCAACCTTCGTTCCTGTGAAAACATAATCGCTTGGAAATCCTGTCGCGGCGGCCAGCTCGTTAGGCTGCAACATTCTGAAGCCAAGCTCAATTCCGCTAGCGTCCGTGCCTAAAAGCGCGTAGCGCTCCTTTGTTGTCAACGTGGGAATCGGCTCGTCCAGCGGCACCGCGTGTCCGTTGCCGTAATACTGTATTAGCATTGGCGTGACCAAACAATGCTCCTGCTTTGTGCAGATTGTGGAAAGCGGCTCGCTCAATTTTCTGTTTCTTTGCCGCGCGGACGTTTGGCCGAT
>JAEEGH010008471.1_pt1 | contig 24310 bp, 18 predicted proteins | sample 9134181 | NCBI WGS metagenome assembly JAEEGH01 (sample SAMN16246544, study PRJNA631951) | gut metagenome | biome: gut microbiome; feature: rumen; material: DP-attached | host: Bos | place: Iran: Karaj | collected 2018-10
CCTTGGCTCCATGTTCATCAGCCACTACGAGTGGGACTGGTCGCAAATCTCAGCGAAAGTATATCACGAAGCCGACTCCATAGATGTTATTGTTTATCGGATGCCTGAACCAGAGGAACCTCCTATGTGTCGGTTTGCTGCCGCTGTTATAGACCGCAAGCACCATAACGCCTGCAAGTATTTTACACTGGAGAAAACAATATCTTTCGTAAAAGACAACAGTACATCAGATGCATGGATGTTCTGTGGCGTAGGCAACGCAGGTGGAAGCATGCATCACCTGAACTATGGCCCTTTCAAAGAGAAAGCTACAGAAGAGAATTTCTTGAAACGAGTCTTGAAGGATAATACTCCCAATGCAGTAACAACGCAAAAAAAGAAATAAGAACAGTTAAAGCAGGCTCCAATAAAAGAAGAATGAGAACGGTGAAAAACCATGATTATGAAGAAATATTTTATAACATTTTTCCTTACGCTCATCGCCATGACAGGATGGGCGGGCAACGACCTTAAACCGCGATTAGTGGTATGTACGGACATTGCGCCAGCCGACGTGGAACCAGATGACATGGAGTCGATGGTGAGACTGATGGCGTATGCTGACTGTTTTGAAATAGAAGCGTTGATAACGTCCGTAGGTTGGAACTGCGACCCCTACCCAGTTGAGTGGGCTGAGTATCTGCATCGCGTCATAGAGGCCTATCGCAAAGATGTGCTCAACCTGATGAAACGCTCTTGTCAAAGTGAGTTTCTACCTTTGGAAGAGGAGAACGGACAGCAGAGACTTGGTTACTGGCCCAGTGCTGACTATGTGAAGAGTCGCGCCATGATGGGCAGCATCCATGGTGGTATCAAGGCTATTGGCGAGGGGAATGATTCGCCAGGAAGTGAACTGCTCATCCGTTTGGCCGACGAGGAAGACTCGCGTCCCATCTACGTGGCGGCCTGGGGTGGTGCCAACACGCTGGCTCAAGCTATATGGCGCGTGAAGCAGAACCGCAGTGATGACGAAGTGAAAAAGTTCGTTCGCAAGTTCCGTCTTTTCACCATTACCGACCAAGACATGCAATACAATATGCGCATGAATCGTGCCTACAGTTCGCACATGTGGTTGCGAAAGGACTTTGCCGACGACCTGCAGTTTATTTGGGACGAGGGTGCCTGGCAAGAGCAATGCGAACTGGGCAAGCGTCATTGGCAGCAGCACCAAGATATGATTCAGGGCCATGGTGCATTGGGCAAAGAATATCCCACCTATAAATGGGGTGTTGAGGGCGATACACCGAGTATCCTATACGTGATGCCCAGTGGACTGAACGCCCCGGAAGATCCGCTTCAATGTGGTTGGGCGGGCTATCATGAGCGTGGCCTTTGTGCCGACTCGCTCACTACGGCCTGGACCTCATGGCAGGAACCTGTGCGCAGCATCAGCGTGGGCTACAAACAACGTTTCTATCCCGATGAATTGAACGATTTCTGCGCCCGTATGCAATGGGCCTCCGAAGGTAAGGGCAACATCAATCCGCGGGTCGTCATTCGTCTGCTTAACGGTACTGCTGTTGAAGACTCCTTTCCCGTTACCCCTCTCCATATCACAGCCAAGGCTGGCGAAACTATTCATCTCGATGCCTCTATGTCAGTCGATCCTGATGGTGATGACCTCACTTTTCTTTGGTGGCAACAGCCGGAGATTGGCAGAACGAAAGTGACGGTTGACCAGTCAGATCAACCTGTCGCAACTCTTCGCATTCCCGCAGATGCAAAGGGTGACACCATTCACCTTATTTGCGAGATTCATGACAACGGTCCCTTTCATCTTGTAGCATATCGTCGCATCATCATTACGATCAAACGGTAACGTGGCCTAATGATTACTTCTTTGTTAAGGATTTGCTCTGCGTGTTCCAATCTATGGATATAAAAAATCGGTGATGCACCATTACAAGTGCATCACCGATTTTTTATATTTATCAATTTTTCAATTTTTCAGTTCTATTCCCCTCCCAGGAATATATTCACGATTTGGTTTGCATCGGCCATTGTAACGTCACCGTCACAATTCGCGTCTGCGGCATCCACATTGAAATCGACAGGCTTGTCGGTAGCAAGGAAATAGTTCACCACGGCGTTGGCATCCGCCATCGTAATACTGTTGTCATTGTTTACATCGCCCGGAACAAATCCATGGCCTGGCTGTCCCTTCCATCTCATGGTAGCATAGGTGTATTCTATAGAACCTTGTCCGCCACCGGCTTCACATAAGAAACTACATTCATACAAACTGCCGAGTTTTATTCCTAAATCCTCCCACTTCTTGAAATGTTCTGACACTGACACATGACCACAATGGCGGGGGTTGCGACGAATGGCATATATCGTTTCAAAATTGGCGGTACCGATTATGCTTGGCATCATGATGCGCTGAACCTTGTATAAATCGTAAGTGTCTCCGTCAAGAGTGTATGTCCCTAAACTTGCGGTCGGTAAGAGTGAACTTTTTTCAAAATAGTCATCTACAATGTAGTATTCGAGCAAAGGGTTCTTTGTCCAGCCATAGATTCCGATATAGGAATATTTACCGGCAGTACCTTTCTTGGTATAGCAATATTCTGCAGAGATCCGTCCAAGCTCTGTATGCTTCTTTGCAGCCGAACCGTCGTAATACCCTGCACGTGCAAGGAAATCACCACAATTAGACCAACTTGCTTTGAATGCGCAGTCGGCATCTCCACCGAAACACGTTATTTTGCCATCACCTGAAAGTACAGACTTCCATATTTCGGCATGGTAGCCATTACCTATATCTTTACTTACGTTACCAGTATACACTGTGCCACCACTCAATCTCGTCGTCATTGAGCATGGGTCGTTCTGTGCTTTTACATTGCAGACGCCCAACATGATTATTGTCAGCAACGCTGCCCGTCTGAAACTGATAAATATTTTTTCAAATTCCATCTGCTAACTTTTATTACTTCTGTCTTACAAACACGTTGATAGGCGTACCCGTCAGTTCCCAGTGCGCACGCAACTGGTTCTCAAGGAATCGGCGGTACTGCTCCTTGACATACTGCGGCAGGTTTGCGTAGAATACGAATGTCGGTATCTGCGTGTCAGGTATTTGGTTGCAGTATTTTATCTTGATATACTTACCCTTTATCGACTGCGGCGGTGTTGCCTCGATGATTGGCAGCATTACCTCGTTGAGCTTGCTGGTACCTATGCGTACCTTACGGTTGAGATATACCTGCTTGGCGGTTTCGAGTACCTTGAAGATACGCTGCTTGGTCAGTGCAGAGGCGAAGACTATGGGGAAGTCCACAAACGGTGCCATGCGCTCACGGATGGCGTTCTCGAAGGTCTTGATGGCTATAGGCGACTTGTCCTCTACGAGGTCCCACTTGTTCACCACCACAACGAGTGACTTGTTGTTCTTCTGTATCAGCTGGAAGATGTTCATGTCCTGCGCCTCAATGCCTCGTGTGGCATCAATCATAAGGATGCAGACGTCGGAGTTTTCTATGGCACGGATGCTTCGCATTACGCTGTAGAACTCAAGGTCTTCGTTCACCTTGTTCTTACGGCGTATGCCGGCAGTGTCAACAAGATAGAAATCGAAGCCGAACTTGTCATAGCGTGTATAGATGGAGTCGCGTGTAGTGCCGGCTATCTCCGTCACGATGTTGCGTTCCTCACCAATGAAGGCGTTGATGATGCTCGACTTTCCGGCATTTGGCCTGCCTACCACGGCGAAACGCGGTATGTTTTCCTCTGCCTCGTCTTTTTGTTCCTTTGGCAGTTTCTCAAGGATGATGTCAAGCAGGTCGCCAGTGCCGAAACCAGACACGGCGCTGATGCAGATAGGGTCGCCAAGTCCCAGACTGTAGAAATCGGCAGCATAGTACTGCATATCGTTACTGTCGGTCTTGTTTGAAACGAGTATTACTGGCAGTTTAGTGCGGCGCAGTATCTGTGCCACGTCGCTGTCAAGGTCGGTAACGCCCGACTTCACATCGACAACGAAGAGCACCAGGTCGGCTTCCTCTGTTGCCACCTTCACCTGGTCGCGTATGGCGCCCTCGAAGATATCGTCTGAGTTTACCACCCATCCGCCGGTATCCACGACGGAAAATTCCTTACCGTTCCACTCACACTTGCCATACTGGCGGTCGCGTGTAGTGCCTGCCACGTCGCTGACGATAGCGTGACGTGTCTTTGTTAGTCTGTTGAAAAGTGTTGACTTGCCTACATTAGGCCGTCCAACTATTGCTACTAAATTTCCCATAATGATTTAAAAGCCCCTCCCTCCCCTCCCCGTGGGGGAGGGCTTTGGATTACCGTTACTCCATCGCCATGACTTCTGCAAATGGTAAATCCGGAAAGATGTGATTACTTATTGTTTTATATACTTGAAGCCCATTGGTCCCCTCCCCGTGGGGGAGGACTGTGGATTGCCTCTGCTTCGTCAATTAGACTTCCGCAAATGGCAAATCCGGACAGACATATTTATTTATTGTTTTCAATACTTGTTCTTTATTCTCTATGACCATTTCATTCGCAAAACGAATCACGGTATAACCCTGCTTCTCCAAGCAACGTTGCCTCACCTCATCATTCTCTCTGTTCTCTTTTCCTTCATGACATTCTCCATCCAACTCTATAATCAGATTATGTTCAAGGCATACGAAATCGGCTATATAATCTCCTATTATATATTGTCTTCTGAACTTCGTTCCCTGTTTGCCCCGTCTGAGTTCTCTCCACAATATCTCTTCTGCCTTGGTCATGTTATGGCGATTAAACTTGGCATAGTCCTTTAGCAACCCGTACCTGTCTCTATGTGCCGTCTTATATAGCGGACATTCCTTCGCCATTTCCCAATATTATATTTATACAAAAACTATTTTTATTAATACATACCCCCACGAAAAGACGAGTAAGCCTTACGTAATCCAATTCCCTCCCCCACGGGGAGGGCAGGGAGGGGCTCGGGGCTCTTTTATTCTGGATTATATCCGAAGCTGTTAAGTTCTTTTGTGTTGTTGCGCCAATCCTTGTCCACCTTTACGTATGTCTCCAGGAAAATATGTTTGTCAAAGAACTTCTCCAGAGTCTTGCGCGCCTCAGTGCTCACCTTCTTCAGCGCAACGCCCTGATGACCTATTATGATACCCTTCTGCGAGTCACGCTCCACGTATATCACCGCCCGGATGTCGATGCGCTTGTCCGACTCCTTGAACGACTCACAGCGCACCTCCACAGAGTAAGGTATCTCCTTGTCGTAATACAGCAGGATCTTCTCACGAATGATCTCCGTGACGAAGAAACGTGCAGGCTTGTCCGTCAGCTGCTCCTTGTCGAAATACGGAGGCGAGTCAGGCAGCAACTCCTTGATTCGCGCAAGCAGCATGTCAACGCCAAACTTGTTCTTTGCCGATATAGGCAATATCTCTGCGTTTGGCAGCAGGGAGTGCCACTTCTCCACTATGTCGCCAAGCTTCTTCTGGTCGCTCTGGTCAATCTTGTTGATCAGCAGTATGACGGGTATCGTCATCTTTGCCACCTTGTCGAGGAAGTCCTTGTTCTTCTCCGGGTTCTCCACCACGTCGGTGACATACAGCAGGATGTCGGCATCCTGCAGCGCCGACTCCGAGAAGGCGAGCATCGACTCCTGCAATTTGTAGTTAGGCTTCAGCACGCCCGGTGTATCGTTGAATACTATCTGCATCTCGTCGGTATTCACGATTCCCATTATGCGGTGGCGTGTAGTCTGCGCCTTGAACGTAGCAATCGAAATACGCTCACCAACCAACTGGTTCATGAGCGTACTTTTACCTACATTAGGATTGCCTACTATATTTACGAATCCTGCTTTATGCATATTCCTGCTAATTTAGAATTGAAAGTAGAGAATTGAAAATTGAAAATTACGATTAGCTTTTACTGCCATTCAGTACCAAATCATAATTTTCAATTTTCAACTTTCAATTTTCAATTTGAAAGATTTTACTTCGCGTCATATCCCCACTTATAGAAGCTTGCGCCGTGAACGAAGCCAGCTCCGAAAGCGGTAAGTATTATATTGTCGCCCTTCTTAAGTTTCTTTTCGAAGTCCCACATGGCGAGAGCAATGGAAGCCGCACTGGTGTTGCCATAGTGCTCGATGTTCACCAGGACCTTTTCCATAGGTACCTCAAGACGCTTAGTCACAGCCTCGATGATACGCATGTTAGCCTCGTGAGGTATTATCCATTTCACATCGTCCTTTGTCAGGTTGTTGCGGCGCATTACCTCTTCCACGTCGTCAGCCATGGATGTCACGGCATAGCGGAAGACGGTGCGTCCTTCCTGATAGATGTAGTGCATGCGATGGTCCACGGTGTAGTGTGACGCAGGGCATACAGAACCGCCGGCCTTCATGTGGAGGAATGGCAGTCCCTTGCCGTCGGTGCGCAGGAATGAATCCTGGAAACCGATACCTTCCTCAGTTGTAGCCTCCATCATCACGGCAGCGGCACCGTCGCCGAAGAGCACGCATGTCTGGCGATCCTGATAGTCCACCATAGACGACATCTTCTCTGCAGCCACGCATATTATGCGCTTGTAGCGTCCGCTCTGTATGAAGGCAGAAGCCATGTCGAGTATATATAGGAAACCGCAGCATGCACATGAAACGTCAAAGCCATGTGCGTTCTGCATTCCGAGTTTTCCTATTACTATAGAGGCATTTGAAGGGAAGCGATAGTCAGGAGTGGTTGTTGCGCATATTATGCAGTCCACTGTCTGAGGATCCACCTGTGTCTTCTGCAGCAGTTCGCGGCAAGCCTTTCTTGCCATGTATGCCGAACCCAGTCCTTCCTCGTTGAGGATGCGACGTTCCTTGATGCCTACTCGTGTTGTTATCCACTCGTCGTTGGTCTCGACCATGCGTGACAGTTCCTCGTTAGTGAGGATGTACTCTGGCACGTAGCCGCCTACGCCAGTGATTACAGCATTTACTTTCTCCATATTTATTCCAAAAAATACAATCGGTTAGGGAACATTAAAAGTTGAATATTATACATTGCCTTTTGCGGTAAATCATATAACATCCAACTTTTAACATTCAACTCTTTAAACTCAAGCCTTACTCGGCATCCTCCATCACGATAGCCTGCTTGCCACGATACTGTCCGCATGTAGGACATACTGTGTGGTAAACATAGTATGCACCACAGTTAGGGCATACTGCGAGTGTTGGAGCTACTGCCTTGTCGTGAGTACGACGCTTAAGTGTACGAGTCTTTGACTGTCTTCTTTTAGGATGTGCCATTTTGTTTTAAAATAATTTTTTTGTTTTAATTCTTAAGTTTCATAAGCTCAGCCCAGCGTGGGTCGATATCGCTTTCTGCAATCCCATCACCACTTCGGGTGGCTGACAGCTCTTCGAGCTTCTTTGTCATCGCATCATTGCATTTTCCAGGTGCATGAACGTGCTTAATGGGTATCGCCAACGCTATCGTCTCATAAATCAGCCATGAGGTGTCGAGTATTCCTTCGTTCTCGTCCACCACTATGACGTCATCGTCCTCCGCTTCCGTCACCTCGCCGAGCTTGACCACGAAACTGCTTTCGCCGCTTACCGGCTGGTCCATGTCGTCAAGGCACAGGTCGCATTGCACTGTAACGCTGCCTTCGATCTTCAAGGCAAGGGCAAACTCACCTGTCGCTGCCTTGCGTATAGACAGCGTGGTGTTCACCTTTCCACTTTGGATCTCAGCATCGTCAAGACTCTGAAAAAAGCTATCATCAAGCAAACAGGAGAGTTCCAAGGAATCCTCCCTCATAGCCGTCAAATCTATTTTCAGTGTCTCTAAACTAAGCATTTTGATGCAAAGTTACTAATAATTCCTGAACTGACAAAATTTTTTTTGTTTTTTTTATATATATCAAGTGGAAAAGGGGAAAGGGGACGAATCTTGTTTTTGGGGGAAACGAATTAGCATGCCTTTTTTGAAACGAATTATTCTAATTTATTTTTAATTTTATGGCAAGGAAGCGAATTGTTGTTTTCTGGAAAGAAATTATAATAATTAACCATAATTTTTTAATCGTGAAACGGAATTTTGAAACGAATTAGCATACCTTTTTTTGAAACGAATTATTCTAATTTATTCTAATTTTTGTCACGAATTACATTAATTATGATTAATTATTTTAATTTCTTTCCTGAAGCATCGTGCTTAGACTTTTGAAACGAATTACTCTAATTTATTCTAATTTTTGTCGAATTATATTAATAATAATGTGTTTCTCCAATTATAAAAATTAAAAATTAATTAGAATAATTCGTTTCAAAAAAAACAAGATTGGTTTCGCCGTTAAAAAATTATGATTAATTATTTTAATTTCTTTCCCCCAAAAATAATAATTCGTTTCCAAAAAATAACATTTCGTTTCTCGATGTACCACATATGCACCATCTTTTAGCTAAAAGTTAAAGTTCTCATCAATAAAATGTGAATTCTCATGCTTATACGATGCTCGCAATCAATGAGAATGTGATAAATGCGAATGAAGTATTTGGGGCGAAAAACTGTGAAAAAATCAAGTTTCCGCCCAAGATAAGTAACAATCTTGCGCCTAAATTTGTGGTAAAATATGATTTATTTCGGGCGGAAACATTAAAAAAACGAAAGTTTCCGCCCGAAAAGGCTTTTGTTTAAAATATTCTTAGTATCTTTGCATCAGTAATTTATGATAGAAAGCGAATTATATTAATAATAATGTGTTTCTCCAATTATAAAAATTAAAAATTAATTCTTTGCAAGCAAAGCGTCACTGCGTGCCGAGCGAGAATAATTCGTTTCTAAAAAATAACATTTCGTTTCCCGATTAAGAATTATGATTAATTATTTTAATTTCTTTCCAGAAAGATAATTGGTGTCCCCAAAATGATTCGCTTCAGAAAAGCGTGATAATTCGTTTCCACACCAATCACGAATACATTTTTCCGTAAGGCAGGACCTGACATTTAGAACAATGCCCGACCACCGTTTTGCCGCTCCATAATGTAAAAGCTATCCTTTTACGTGGTAAAAGGATAGCTTTTACATCCTAATACGATAGCTTTTACCACGCAAAAAGCATGCTTTTACACCCTGAAAAGCCTCCTGTCCTGATCTCCTCGCCGATATTTAGACCACTAAAACACACTTTTTGACAAAACATAAAAAAGTGCGAAAAACCGACATCCGATTTTTCGCACTTTTCAGCCCCGCTACGGCAGACAGACGTCATTGTAGGCAGATAGTCCACCGAAACCGAGAAACACCGTCACAGACGACTTTTCAGGCAGTGGAGATTTAGAACAATCCTCACTGCTTGAAAACTGCAAAATTGGAGCGGCACATCTTAATGCGACGGTTCCCAATAAACGGAATTCTCATTATCAGTACGGTTACATAAGCCTGCATTGGCGAACATACCCTCGAAACTAAGGTCTTCATCAACCCTTGGCAATTCGTGTCATTCGAGTGATTCGTGTTCAAGAATACCAGCGCAATCCTTAAATTCGCTTCCTTTCGTGGTGAGATAAACGAACACGAATCTTGCGAATCTACACGAATCTGCATGATTGAAAACTACTCGTGTAATTCTACAATTCGGGACAAAAACTTCCTAGACGAATCTTGCTGATCTACACGAATCTGCAGGACAGGAAGACTATTCGTGGTTGAAAAAGAAAACCGTGGCCGGAGTCATTCGTGAAAATCCGTGTGAATCCGTGGTTGAGGAAACAGATTGAGGGATTGCATTTGCGGACTGTAAACCACGAATTATCACAAAGTCACACAAATTATTCCTTCCGGGAGGAATTCGTGAAAATCCGTGTGAATCCGTGGTTGAGGAAACAGATTGAGGGATTGCATTTGCGGACTGTAAACTACGAATCATCACAAATTCACAAATTATTCCTTCCGGTAGAGTGAAAATCCGTGGTAGTATGTTAACATCAGAAACTTGAATTAATTAAAAATGTTTTACGCAAAGATACGACTATTTATTTATTTTCACTCACAATTTACTGTTAATAAAAAATAAAACGCAAATTATTTTTTACTTTCAACATTTTTTATTACCTTTGCACCGACGCAAATCAATTAACACCTTAATATATATAAATACATACCCTGTAAACAAAGACAAATCTTAGAAAGTAACAACATATACCGAATCAAACTCGCTAACTAATTATCAATAAATAAAACATGAAAAAACTTTACACACTATTAATGATGTGCCTTTTAGGCACAGTAGTATCGTGGGCGGGAGATGCAACAACCATTTACGAGAGAGGTACCACGACAGCATGGTCTAGCGATGACCTTACAGACTGGGTCAACACTGGTGGAACTCTAGCAGCCACTATAAATGGTGGCCTCCAGTTTTCAGCAAACAACCTGAATCCTGGACCGGTATATACGAAATCCATTACCACTACGAAAAATTCTATCGTAACATTCACCGCCACCTTTAAAGCTGGCGGTGCGCCAAATAGAGATTCGAGTTATGACTATATAAAATTTGGCGGAATATCGTTCAGATTTTATGAAGTAAACAAGCAGGCGAAAATTGACATCGATGGTACAGAAACACTCTTATTTAGTTATACTAACCGTGGGGATGTTTATTCCATAACAGTCACAATCAATCAGGCAAAAGGAGATGTGAGTTATTCATGTAACACCACAAATGGTACTGCTACATCGTCCACTTCGATTACAAGTATTGAGATCGGACATTACAGAGGTGGGCGCGAAGGCGCAACATACACCACTGTGCTTCAAAATGTATCCGTATCAGAGGAATTACAGGATGTTACAACGGCAGGATACACCGTCAACTACATATACAGCAACGATACCATCAAGAGTACTGTAGGCTCGAGTACCGTTGGAGCAACTGTTAATGCAGAATCTCCTATAACAATTGATGGTACAAAATATTATGCAGCAGACGGAGCGACAACGTCAATGACAATAACAAGCGACGCAACAGCCAACGTGCTTAACGTAAACTTGCGCAAGGCTCTCACAAAAACCGTTAGCATAATCGCTGTGGACGGAGACGGAAACGAACTGAAAAGATTCTCTACAGAATGCATAGAGGGCGAAGCAGCAAAGAATCTGTTCTACACCCGTGCAGTGGAAAAGGATGGAGGATACTACACGATAGCTGCTGCAAATGCCAACGGGGTGAACTACGGCAAGAGCGTATCATATACATCAAGCGACGAAAACAAGATTTACACACTTGATAAAAGCATAACCTATTACGCTGAAGAAAGCGACCTCAACGTAACACGCAGTTATGCAGCACAAGGTCAGGCACCAGAGCGTGGGTCAGGTGGTGACTGGCAGCGTTTGTATGCCAATTCATATGCGTACACCGATGCATTACCTGCCGGTGTGTATAAGCTTGACATTAGCGGACGTAGTCAGAGTGCAAGCTCCAATTCACTTGACATTGACGTACGCCTTGCCGACGGAACATTGGTAAAGACTGGTAATACAGTTACATGGGGCAACGCCGTTTGCTCTGTACAAACATTCGAAGGAATTAATGTGCCTGAGGGTGCCTCTATAGTTATAAACAACGCCATAGAATACAACACCAACGTAGCACTCGACTACGTAATAGCTTATCGCACAGGTGATGCTACCGAGCAGATCACCATCAACGAGATTGGTGTTTCTTCTTACGTAACAACTTATCCGCTCGACTTCAGCACCCTCACTGGAGTGAAGGCACTCATCGCAACAAGCGAGACAGAGAACGAAATCGTCATGACAAAGGTGACAGAGGTTCCTGCAAACACACCAATCATCGTGCGTGGCACGGCAGGCACATACGACATCCCTGTAGGTACATGCACCGCACTGTCATCAACAAACCTGCTCAAAGGCTCTGCTACAGAGTCAATAAACGCCGGAGACGTGGAAGGCACAGTATATGCACTGAAAAAGTCAGACGGAGAATTCCACAAGGTAGCAGCAACAGTGACGATACCTGCAAAGATAGCATACTTCGTTTCTACCGCTACGACAGCAGGAGCCAAGGAAATAAAGAGCTACACCATCTTCGGTGAGGAAGAGACAGCTGTAAGCAGCGTCAATGCCGACACGGTGAAGGCCAACGTACGACTCTTCAACGTAGCCGGACAGCAGGTAGGCGCAGGCTACAAAGGACTTGTGATAGACGAGAACGGTAACAAATACATCAAATAAAAAAAACACGGTTATGATAAAGAAAATATATACAGAGCCAACAGCAGACATTCTTGACCTCTCTGCACTCCCACTGCTCAGCGGCAGTCCGGTAGATGAGGGTGAAAACAACAAGAATAACGACGATATAACAGACCCAAGCGAACTGGGAGCCAAAGAAGGCTTCTGGGCTCTTGATGAGGAATAAAAGACCGTGAGGGATTGTCCGGTCAAGTTAAAAAGTGCGAAACATTAGGTAGTTTCGCACTTTTTTTGTACCTTTGCAACTTGAACGGAAAAACGAAAACGAAAATAAAAACAATTATAGAACAAAATGGCACAGCAAGAAGATGTATTTAAGAAGATTGTAAGCCACTGTAAGGAGTATGGCTTTGTGTTCCCATCAAGTGATATCTATGACGGACTGGGCGCAGTGTATGACTACGGTCAGAACGGTGTGGAGATGAAGAACAATATCAAGCAGTATTGGTGGCAGTCAATGGTATTGCTGCACGACAATATCGTGGGCATTGACTCGTCTATCTTCATGCATCCTACTATATGGAAGGCTTCAGGACACGTTGATGCTTTCAACGATCCTCTCATCGATAACCGTGACTCAAAGAAGCGTTACCGCGCCGACGTGCTCATAGAGGAGCAGATGGCAAAGTACGAGGATAAGATTGCCAAGGAGATTGCCAAGGCACAGAAGAAGTTTGGCGACAGCTTTGACGAGAAGCAGTTCCGCGAGACTAACCCACGCGTGCTGGAGAACCAGAAGAAGTTTGACGACCTGCACGCACGCTACAGCGAGGCTATGAACAAGATGGACCTCGAGATGCTGAAGCAGATAATCCTCGATGAGGAGATAGTATGTCCTATCAGCGGTACACGCAACTGGACCGACGTGCGTCAGTTCAACCTGATGTTCTCTACAGAGATGGGTGCGTCTGCCGACAACTCAATGAAGATATACCTCCGCCCAGAGACGGCACAGGGTATCTTCGTGAACTACCTCAACGTGCAGAAGACAGGCCGTATGAAGATACCATTCGGCATAGCACAGATAGGTAAGGCCTTCCGTAACGAGATAGTAGCACGCCAGTTCATCTTCCGTATGCGTGAGTTTGAGCAGATGGAGATGCAGTTCTTCATCAAGCCAGGCACAGAGCTCGATTGGTTTGCCAAGTGGAAGGAGACACGTATGAAGTGGCACCAGAACCTTGGCTTCGGTGCAGAGAACTATCGTTTCCACGACCATGACAAGCTGGCTCACTATGCTAACGCAGCAACAGACATCGAGTTCCGCATGCCATTCGGATTCAAGGAGGTAGAGGGTATCCACTCACGTACCAATTTCGACCTGTCACAGCATGAGAAGTTCTCAGGCAAGCAGATAAAGTACTTCGACCCAGAGCTGAACGAGTCATACACTCCGTACGTCATTGAGACCTCTATCGGTGTTGACCGTATGTTCCTCTCAATCATGTGTCACTCATACGAGGAGGAGAAGCTGGAGAACGGCGAGACACGTACAGTGCTCCACCTGCCTGCAGCCATCGCTCCGGTGAAGCTCGCAGTGTTCCCACTGACCAAGAAGGACGGACTGCCAGAGAAGGCACAGGAGATAATGAACGACCTGAAGTTCCACTTCAACTGTAAGTATGAGGAGAAGGACCAGATAGGTAAGCGCTATCGTCGTCAGGATGCCATCGGTACACCATACTGCGTTACCGTTGACCACCAGACACTGGAGGACAACACCGTTACACTGCGTGAGCGTGACTCAATGGAGCAGAAGCGTGTCAACATCAACGAGCTTCGCGGTATTATTGAGGATAAGGTTACCATTACCTCATTGCTGAAGAAACTGCAGTAATAAGGATAGAAAGACTGAAGAATAGAAGAAAAGAAAGGTATGATAACGTCCAAACTGAATATCGTCCGTAACGGATTGTTCGCTTTTCGTTTTTCGTTTCTCGTTTCATTACTCTTGGTGGCAACGGTGTTGACATCATGCTCGGAAGATGACGATACGGACAGCAACAACGAATACAGCAATTGGGAATCTCGCAACAATGAGTATTTCGAGTCTGTATATCAGCAGGCAAAGACAGCCATTGATGCTGGCGACAATAGCTGGTTTATGATAAAGTCTTATTCCAAAGACAATAGCGAGGGCGCACACACCGATTATGTAGTGGTGCATGTGCTGAGTCAGGATTTGGAGCATGACGAGGTGGAATCTTTCGGTTCGCTTCCGTCACCGGAATACACTGACACGGTGCGCGTACATTACAGGGGCAACCTCATGCCGTCGGCATCGTACAGTGACGGTTACCAGTTTGATTCGTCATGGCAGGGCAGCTATGACCTCAGCGCCATGGTTCCTTCCAAGTTTGCCGTCAACGGTCTTGTAAATGGTTTTGCTACCGCGGTGATGAGAATGCACGTAGGTGACCGTTGGAAGGTGTATGTGCCGTGGAAGCTTGGCTACGGAAGTTCTTCTTCATCATCGAGCATACCAAACTACAGTACGCTGGTGTTTGACCTTACGCTGCACTCTTTCGGTAAGCCAGGCTCGGCGATGCCATCGTTTCAGTAAAGTATAACAACGAAACAAATAACTATGGACGACGAAAAGATTGTTCCAGAAAACCAGAACGAAATGGATGATCCTCAACTGCAAGACAATGCGGAGTTCGAGGAAGAAGATAAGGTAATTGACGAGGTGGAGTCTCCGGACTACCACCCCGTTAATCGTTTTGATGCATCAGCGGTGCACAATCTTAGCGGCATGTACCAGAATTGGTTTCTGGACTATGCCTCGTATGTCATCCTTGACCGTGCAGTGCCACATATAGAGGATGGACTGAAGCCGGTGCAGCGACGCATACTCCATTCCATGAAGCGTATGGACGACGGTCGCTACAACAAGGTGGCGAACATCGTGGGCCATACTATGCAGTTCCATCCGCATGGCGATGCCTCTATAGGCGATGCCCTCGTTCAGATGGGACAGAAAGACCTGCTCATAGATACGCAGGGTAACTGGGGAAACATCCTCACTGGTTCAAAGGCAGCCGCACCACGATACATAGAGGCGCGACTGAGCAAGTTCGCCCTTGAGACAGTGTTTAACCCAAAGACGACGGACTGGCAGCTGTCATACGACGGACGAAACAAGGAACCTGTTACTCTGCCGGTGAAATTCCCTTTGTTGCTGGCACAGGGAGTGGAAGGCATAGCCGTAGGTCTGAATTCAAAGATAATGCCGCATAACTTCTGCGAGATATGCGACGCAGCCATAGCATACCTGCGTGGCGAGGAGTTCCATCTGTATCCAGACTTCCCTACGGGCGGCAGCATAGACGTTTCTAAATATAACGACGGTCAGCGTGGCGGCAGTATCAAGGTGAGGGCGAAGATAGAGAAACTCGACCAGAAGACACTCGTTATACGCGACATACCATTCTCAAAGACCTCAGAGACCCTTATAGCTTCTATCACTAAAGCAGTGGAGCGCGGCAAGATAAAGGCGAGGAAGGTGGAAGACCTCACTGCAGCAAACGTGGAGATACTGGTACACCTTACGCCCGGCGTAAGCTCAGACAAGACCCTCGACGCCCTCTATGCCTTCACCGACTGTGAGATAAGCATATCGCCAAACTGCTGCGTCATAAAAGATCGCAAGCCACAGTTCCTTAGCGTCAGCGATGTGCTGCGCAGCAGTGCAGACCAGACGATGGAGTTGTTGCGCAGGGAACTGCAGATAAGACGCGATGAGCTGCTGGAGCAGCTGTTCCTTTGTTCATTGGAGCGTATCTTCATAGAGGAGCGTATATATAAGGATAAGAAATATGAGAATGCAGTGTCGGTAGATGCCGCATGCGAGCATATCGACGAGCGCCTTACTCCATACTATCCGCAGTTGGTGCGCGAGGTGCGCAAGGAAGACATACTGCGCCTGATGGAGATAAAGATGAAGCGCATACTGAAGTTCTCCAAGGACCAGGCAGACGAGCTCATTGCCAAGATAAAGGCAGAGATAGCAGAGATAGAGCGCGACCTCGGCAGAATGGTCGAGATAACCTGTGATTGGTTTGAACACCTGAAAAACAAGTATGGTGCGGAGCATCCACGCCTTACGGAGATACGCAGCTTTGACACCATCGAAGCAGCAAAGGTCGTTGAGGCTAACGAGAAACTCTACATAGACCGTCAGGAAGGCTTCATCGGCACAGGCCTCAAGAAGGCAGAGTTCGTATGTAACTGTTCAGACATCGACGATATAATCGTGTTCTATCGCGATGGTAAATACAGGGTGATAAAGGTAGCCGACAAGATCGACGTGGGCAAGAATATACTCCACCTGCAGGTATGGAAGAAGGGTGACAAGCGCACCATATACAACTGCGTATATCGTGACGGTAAGATGGGTTCTTACTATGTAAAGCGATTCTTCGTAGATACCTCGACGCGTGACCGTGACTACGACCTCACGCAAGGCACAAAAGACAGCCGCGTGGTATATTTCACTGCCAACCCTAACGGTGAGGCAGAGGTTATCAAGGTCACCCATGAGCCAGGACCACGTATAAAGAAGATATTCTTCGACTACGACTTCTCCGTACTCGCGGTGAAGGGCAGAGGCTCAAAGGGCAACCTGCTTACGAGGTTCCCTGTGCACAAGATAGGACTGAAGAGCCACGGACACTCAACCCTCGGCGGCCGTGAGGTATGGTGGGATGCAGACGTCAACCGCCTGAACTACGATGCACACGGCGAGTCACTTGGAAAGTTCCTCGACGGTGACAGCATACTCGTTGTGCTCGACAATGGCGATTTCTACATCACCACGCCAGACCCTAACAACCACTTCGAGCAAAATATCAAGCGCATAGAAAAGTGGGATGAGCACAAGCCATGGACGGCAGTGGTGCTTGACGAGGACAATAACGGTAACGGATACATAAAACGCTTTGAGATGGAAGCGATAAAGAACCATCGCTCATTCCTTGGCGACAATCCAAAGAACACCATTATGCTGCTTACCGACACACCGTTCCCACGCATCAAGGTGACGTTCGGCGGTAAGGATGCCTCTCGAGAGCCTGTAGAGATAGACTGTGAGGAGTTTATTGCTGTCAAGGGCTTCAAGGCAAAGGGCAAGCGCATCAGCACGTTCAAGATTGACAAGGTGGAGGAACTGGAGCCTACACGCTTCCCAGAGCCGGAGACTCCGGAAGGTGACGGCGGTGCGGATGGCGATGACAGTGCAGAAGAAAACCTCGACCCTGATGCTGGTAAGTCGCAGCAGCAGGTGAGGGATGAGATGACTGGTCAGTTGAACCTATTCTAAATGATATGCATGATGAATATGCACTTGACAATACATAGACCGTTTGTCATTGGCATGATGATTATCCTGTGCGCAGCCACACACGGCAGCGCACAGGATAATCGTTATGTAAGCGTAGCAACGCAGTTGTCGGTGGGTGGTGCCAATGTGCTTGACACATACCTCTCGCCGGAGAAATATCGTGGCGCGGAATACAGGTTCGTGTCGGAGGTTGACAGAGATTCAAGGAAGCACGACGGCATAACGTATAACCTGACGCATGAAGGAGCCTATGCCTACCTGCACAACAGGGCGGTTACTGCTCATGAGTATGTAGGACACTACGACTTCTCCTATGCCGTGATGCGGCGTTGGCGATTGGCAGACGACAGACTGCAGCTTGCCGCAGGTGTCATGGCAGATGCCTTTGTGGGTTTCAACTATAACAACCGAAACTCCAATAATCCGGCGCAGGGATATGGTTCGCTGGCACTGGGCGCACGTTTCTCCTGCTCCTATTCGTTTACACTGTTTCACAAGTGCATGACGGTGAACTACGAGGGTAGGGTGCCGCTGTTCGGCGTCATGTTCTCGCCAAACTACGGGCAGTCATACTATGAGATGTTCAATCGTGGCAACTACGACCATAACATCGTTGCGTATTCTGTATGTCCTTTCCAGTTGCGTCAGCAGCTGAGCCTTGATATCCCGATAGCGAAGCGCACCGCACTGCGCATAGGTTATCTTGGCGACATACGACAGGCAGAGCCCAACAATCTCAAGCAACATCATTACTATAACGCCGCCACCGTAGGCGTGGTGATAAGGAAGTAGTTTAAGAGACCCACCCCGACCCTCCCTGTGAGGGAGGGAGATTGGGAGGAGAATTATGCATTATAAATTATGAATTATGCATTAAGAATTGGGCCATCCCTCGTTCTCTTTCATTTTATACACTCAAAGATGATACAGATTAATAGACATATACGGCTTGCGCTGTCGCTGTGCTGCATAGCCAGTTGCATTACATCGTGCGTGGATGTAGAGGAATATTCCAACACGACGGTGGGTAATACGGAGGCACTATGGCACATAATGGATGAGCACTACTGTTTCTTTGAAGAGAAGAAACAGCAACTGGGCGTTGACTGGGATGAGGTACATGCACGCTATATGCAGCAGGCACAGGCGGCAGGCACACTGTCACCGGTGCAGCTGCTGGAGTTCCTCGGTGGTATGGTGGCAGAACTGAAAGACGGTCATGTCAATATATCTACGTCGTTTGACTATGCCCGCAACTGGTCGTGGAAGGATGATTACCTGCACAACTTCGACGAAGACGTGCAGAAGAACTACCTCGGTACGGACTACAGGATATCATGCGGAATAAGTTATCGCATACTTGACGACAACACCGGCTATATTTATGTGCCGACGTTTGAGAATACGATAGGCGACGGAAATATTGACGAGATGTTCCTATATCTGGCTCCGTGCAACAAACTGATAATCGACGTGCGTGACAATGGTGGCGGACTGCTTACGCAGGCGCAGAAACTTGCGGCGCGTTTCTGTTCGGAGCGCACCCTCGTTGGCTATATGTGCCATAAGACGGGCAGCGGACACAGTGACTTCTCACCAAGAGAAGAGCAGTGGATAGAACCGTCGGCTGGCTTGCGCTGGCATAAACCCGTGATGGTGCTCATCAACCGCTCCGTATATAGCGCGGCAAACGAGTATGTGAAATACATGAAGTGTATGCCGTATGTTACGGTGATAGGCGACAATACCGGTGGCGGCTCAGGCATGCCGTACAGTTCCGAACTGCCTAACGGCTGGGGCGTACGCTATTCTGCCTGCCCGATGTATGATGCAGACGGAGGCAGTACGGAAGACGGCGTGGCACCCGATGTGAAGGTTGACATGGAGGCTGCCGACGTGGCAAAAGGCGTGGACACCATGATAGAATATGCACGCAGCATGAAGTAACTCGTAAGATTGCTTCGGCGATAACTGCAACATGGACTTTGCAAAGTATTCTTTTTTAAGTTATACAATGTGAAAAAATGGGAAACGTTTATAGTTTCTCATTTTTTTTTTGTAATTTTGCATACGCAAAAACGGAGATATGATGCTCCGTATGTCTGCGAGGATAACACAATGAAATAATATATATACATTAAAAAATAGGAAAAGAAATGGAATTTTTAACAAACGAAAAGCTTACTATCGTCGGTGCAGGCGGTATGATTGGTTCAAACATGGTTCAGTCAGCTCTTATGCTGGGTCTCACTCCTAACATCTGTCTTTACGACATCTTCGAGCCAGGTGTACACGGTGTTGCTGACGAGATGGCACACTGCGCATTCCCAGGCGCTAACATCACTTGGACTACTGATCCAAAGGAGGCTTTCACAAATGCTAAGTATATTATATCTTCAGGTGGTGCTCCACGTAAGGACGGCATGACACGTGAGGATCTGCTCAAGGGTAACTGTAAGATCGCTGCAGAGTTCGGTGACTTCATCAAGCAGTACTGCCCAGACGTTAAGCACGTAGTGGTTATCTTCAACCCAGCTGACGTTACAGCCCTCACTGCTCTCATCCACTCAGGTCTGAAGCCAAACCAGATGACATCACTCGCAGCTCTCGACTCTACACGTCTGCAGCAGCAGCTCGCTCAGGAGTTCGGCGTACAGCAGGACAAGGTTACTGGCGCGCACACCTACGGTGGTCACGGCGAGGCAATGGCTGTATTCGCATCACAGGTTAAGGTTGACGGCAAGCCTCTCTCTGAGCTTTCTCTCTCAGCAGAGCGTTGGGCAGAAATCAAGCACAACACCATACAGGGCGGTTCTAACATCATCAAGCTGCGTGGCCGTTCTTCATTCCAGAGCCCTGCATATCAGGCTGTCAAGATGATCCAGGCTGCTATGGGTGGCGAGAAGTTCCTCCTGCCTGCAGGTTGCTACGTAAACTGCGACGAGTGCGGTTACAAGAACGTAATGATGGCTATGCCTTCTACAATCGACGCTACCGGCGTACACTTCACAAAGCCAGAGGGTACAGCAGAGGAGATGGCTGCACTGACAGCTTCTTACGAGCACCTGCAGAAGATGCGCGACGAGATTATCTCTCTCGGCATCATCCCTGAGGTTAAGGATTGGGCTACAATGAACTCAAATCTTTAATCTTTAATAAGGAGATTATATTATTTAATATTGGACGGCTGTCTTGCACAAAGGTGCAGGCAGCCGTTTTTTTATTGTGATGCCGTAGCAACATTATGATTCCGGATTATGAGGACACAATAAAGTGATGCCTCTCATGATAGGACATTTTTGACATTTTGGGTTTAGAAAAAAGTTCACCAAAAAACGCAAAATAGAGAGAGAAGGGGTAGGAGAAGTCGTTAAAAATAACCTTTTTTAGAGTCTATATTTCAGGTTGTGATGTAAAAGCATAGCTTTTACATTGTAATATGATAGCTTTTACACATTAATCAGGCACGTTTTACATTGTAATGTGATAGCTTTTGCAACGTAAAAGCTATCATATTACAATGCTATTTTTAATGCCTCTGTTGAAAATCAATGAGTTACAACTCGCTGAGAATATCGATAAAACCGACCAACTCTAAATTTTTTCAAAATACTGCCCTTTATTTTGACTTAACGAAGATATCAGGATAGGACAAAATCGATAAGGATGACTCTCGACGTAAATATGACAAATTGCTTTTTCGTGTTATTTTGGACGACAATTATGACAATTTCAGACAATCAATATTGCAATATAAGCATGTTTTTTTGCATGTAATTTGGGTTATTCAAATAAATGTTGTAATTTTGTACCATAAATATATTCTTGTTATAATTATTACAGCAAGAATTATAATTTTTTGTATAAAAGTGCCGGCAGCACTTAAAACTCGGCGAGAAAATAATGAAAACAAAATGTTCATACTTAGACTCAAAAAGAGTCTTGGTAGAAACGTCGTATGGTAACAGACTTATTCTTGATTTTTCAAGTGGAATAAATTATCTGCACGAACAGCAGTATAATATTCCTTTCACAGACATCTTAGCATCGCTTTTTGACAAATTTTATAAAGGTGATGATAGGGTGATTATGGGAGAGATTACACGTCAACTTTTAATTCGTAGATGGGAGCCAATTATATCATTTGGTTATGATCCAATCCAGAATAGGCTTTCTATTGGAAAACGTATCACAGAACTGCGTGAGCAGAAAGGTATGGATGTCATGACTTTGGCTTTAAAGTCTTCTATCAAGCCTAATACACTTAAACGTATAGAAGCAGGTAAGTTCTCTGTAGACTTGGATGTGCTATACAGTATAGCACAGGGATTGGGAATGAAGATTGACTTTGTTGAACTTGAAAATGATAAAAACCATGAAAAATAAGAATGTAAGGAAACCTAATCTGACGTTAGCTATGGATGAGGAAGGAGAATGGAAACATGTCAATGAGGTAAAAACTGGTAAAGATTGTAACTGCTTTTGTCCACAATGTGGAGCAAAATTGATAGCTATTAATTCCAAACCAGAGAGTGAGAGTAAAGCACATCACTTTGCCCATGAGAGAGGTAGTGACTGTAAGACTTCCGAGGAATCTATGCTTCATAAATTGGCAAAGGAGGTATTGTCAGAGGAGAAAAAGATAATGCTGCCTATAAACGGAGTTGATAGAGAACCTGTGCAACTAGAATTTGAAAGTGTAGGTGTGGAACAACGTGATGAGCAAACGGAATTAATACCAGACTGTATTTGTTTTTATGAAGGAAAGAAATTATGGGTAGAGTTTAAACGCACTCATGAGGTCGATACAAAGAAAGCAGATAAGATTCGCGAGGCGAAAATAGATTGTATAGAAATAGACCTTAATGCTTGTGTAATAAACAATGCCCCGAAAGAGACATTACGTGAGTTTATAGTTCAGAATTCGTCTAATCGTGTATGGGTGTATAATTCTAAGACACAGCAAACAAAGGTATTTAAAACTCGAATTATGAGTGGAGAACATGAATATTCAGAGCATAAATATAATTTGATAGACCGCCATATTGCTTATGATGAAGAAAAATATCTTGTGAATTTGCGTGATATTAATACTAATTATGATGTCACATCACACCGATATTATTGCATCCATTGCAATAAAGAACTGAGGATAATAAATAACCACTTTGAGCATATTGATGAAAATAATAAGTGTGCTGATGATATATATTTAATAGAAGCAGCAAGAGAAATCATACACAATAGTTTTTACAAGACTGAATATGCATTGGAAATCCCCCAAAAACAAGAATGTGAAAGAATTGATTCTTGTGTTATGGCAGATAGGGAACGGTGCTATAAAACAATGCCTAAAATATTTAACTTGAAAGGTAGAGGTTATACTATCTGTGAAAAATTATTCAAAGTGCCAGGATATGATGTTGTATATGATATTGTTTTCAAAAAAGTAGATTCTCTTAAAGACGCTATTGCTGTGAGATTCTCAACAGAAGATTGTGAAAGAGATTCTGAAAGCATATTACACCAAATAAATATTCATTTGTCTAGCGAAGATGATATTATGAGATTATATGGAAAAACATTGAACATAGGCAGTTATCTTGACGGAATGAAAATAAGTTCAACAAGAGTTGCTCCTGAGGTAATAAAAACAAATGTATATAAGTGCACTTTTTACAATAGTGGGAAATTGTATGTCGAACAGGTTCCTTGTACAGCAGGCCCGTCTGAAAAAAGAGCTTCAATTATGAAGGAATTTTTATTTAATGGAGATTTTCATACAATAGATGATGCACGTCAGTTTTCTTTGTTGTCGTGCTATGAAAAAAAACTTGAAGGGTGCTATTGCAGAATTTGTTATTATTTAAAACAAAATCAAGGGTATTCTAAACCTATATGTACAAGATATAACACAAAAGGAACTCCAAAATACCCATTGGAGTCAGAACCTTTTAATTGTCTTGCATTTGGTTTGGATAGAAACAAGGTTGAGTGGAAAAGAAATAATTTTGGCGAGGTGAGATTTTTAGAAATTTGATAAATAAAACTGTCAGTATATCAGTTGTTCGAAAAATACAAGTGGGTTTATACATGATTTACACTTTGGGGAATAGGTAAATCTTAATCTAAATTCTCAAAAGTCATGTTGTGGAGTGCGAATTTTTGTCTAAGGAGTTTAGGAGTTTGGGAGTAGCATTTCTCTTTGGCGTTGGAATTTCTTGATTCCTTAGACAGAAGTTGTTCCTTGGAGTAACTGGAATTGTACAGTTTAGAGCGTGAATTAGTGGTTGAAAAAGAAAACCATGGTAATTGTATGTATTTGTGAGTGTGGATTCGTGGTTGAAGAAACAGGAAACGGTATCATAATGCTCTGCATGATACCGTTTTTTGTTAATTTATATATATTTTTGACGATAAAAAGTGGTAGTATCAAGGAAAAAGTGTAACTTTGCAATATGAAACTTCCTATTGGCATACAAGACTTTGAGAGCCTCCGCATTGACGGATACGCTTACATAGACAAGACAGAACATATTTACTGTCTTGTCTCAGAAGGACGTTACTATTTCCTCTCCCGTCCGCGCCGCTTCGGCAAGTCATTGCTTTTATCAACGATAAAGGCACTGTTTCTTGGTAAGCGCGAGCTGTTCAAGGGATTGGCGATAGACCAGAAGGA
>JAEEGH010008472.1_pt1 | contig 24309 bp, 17 predicted proteins | sample 9134181 | NCBI WGS metagenome assembly JAEEGH01 (sample SAMN16246544, study PRJNA631951) | gut metagenome | biome: gut microbiome; feature: rumen; material: DP-attached | host: Bos | place: Iran: Karaj | collected 2018-10
GGAAATGAAGGCAAAGACCGTTTATTCTTTTGAAGTTTAATATATATTCATTGCGAGAAAAGGAGTGGAGAATCATTCTGACTCGCAATGATGCATATTCTCAAAAGTTTTTTTAATCATTAAAAGTTTTAATTGTAAATTCTCAAAATTCAGAGTATTATTATATATTATACTTTGGTTATAATTATGTGAGGTATTGTAATGGATGTACAATTACAGGAACTGATTGATAAAATCAAGAAGGATGGCGTTACTGCTGCAGAAAAAGAAGCAGCAAAAATAATTGCCGATGCTGATAAAAAAGCTGCTGCAATTATTCAAAACGCCGAAGAACAGGCCGAGCAGATTAAAAAAGATGCTATGGCTGAAACAAAACGCATGCAGAAAGCAAGCGATGAAGCAATTGTTCAGGCAGGACGCAACATGCTCATTTCTTTCAAAGATTCAATTGTTGCAGAACTGGATGGACTTATTCAGGCAGAAACCGCAAAGGCTGTATCAAAAGACATCCTTGCTAAACTTGTGCCAGAAACAGTAAAAATCTGGGCAAAAAACTCAGATGCTTCAGAACTTTCTGTTTTGTTAAGCGAAAAAGACTTAAAGGCTTTGGAGTCTTCACTTACTTCCCAGCTTAAAGCCGAAATTAAAAAAGGATTGGAAATTAAACCGGACAAAACTCTTAGCGCAGGCTTTAGAATCGGTGTTAAGAATGGTGCGGCTTATTATGATTATTCTGCAGAAGCACTTTCAGATATGTTTGCAGCATATCTAAATCCAAAAGTTGCAGGTCTTATGAAGATTGCTGCAAAGGACGCAGAATAGTGGCATATTATTATCTGGTTTCACAGTTACCAAACATCTCTACTGGCGAAAGCAAGTCTAACCTTCCTTTGAACACAGTTCAATTCCATGAAGTTGCTTCACGCTTTATTGCGCCAAAAGAAAAAGCTGTTTTGGATGGACTTTCACTTGTTCCTCCAAAAGAACTCAATAAAACAGGTTCTGCTTTTCTTGATGTATGGTACGAAAAAGAAAGAAACCTGCGATGTGCACTTGCACAGATTCGTGCTCAGAAAATGAAGAAGGATAGTGTGCCTCTTCCTCCAGGCTGTACAGCAGATATTATTTCTGCAGCCCGTACCGCTGTTGGAATGGACAGTCCTTTAAGTGCCGAGCAGTTTCTTTATGACTACAGGTTACGCCTGCTTGATGACCTGCGTCCTCTGGATGCATTCTCTATTGATGCGGTGTACGCCTACGGCATCAGACTTATGCTTGTTGAACGCATGCGCAAGTTTGAGGTTGAAAATGGAAAGACATCTTATCATAAGATTTATGATGAAATTTTGGATGGAGATAAATAATGACTGATACAAAAGCTAAAGTAGTCGGCATTAACGGAAACATGGTCACAATTGAATTTACTGGCTCTGTTTCCATGAATGAAGTAGGCTATGTAAATGTTGACGGAAAGAAGCTTAGAGGTGAAGTTATCCGTATCCGCGGTAACAAAGCCCAGATGCAGATTTTCGAAATGACACAGGGAATCAAGGCTGGAGATAAGGTTGACTTAGTTGGAGACCTTCTTTGTGCTGAATTGGGACCTGGTCTTCTTGGACAGACCTTTGATGGTTTGCAGAATCCGCTTCCACTTGTTGCAGAAAAAGCAGGCTTCTTCCTTGAGCGTGGTGTTTATGTAGATTCACTTCCACGCGATAAAAAATGGGAATGGACTCCTTGTGTAAAAGAAGGAGATAAGGTTCTTAGAGGTGACGCAATTGGTTCTGTTCCAGAAGGACCTTTCACACATAAAATTCTTGTTCCGTTTGATTTACTCGGAATGTACACTGTAAAGAAGGTTACTAAACCAGGTGAATACACAATTGAAGATGTAGTTGCAGTTGTAACAGACGAAAAGGGCAAGGATCACAAACTTAAGATGGCATTCAAATGGCCTGTAAAACGTGCCGTAGACTGCTATGCAGAACGCCTTGCTCCAAGTGAGCCAATGGTTACTCAGGTTCGTTTGATTGATACTTTCTATCCAGTATCTAAAGGTGGTACATATTGTATTCCAGGACCTTTCGGTGCAGGTAAAACAGTTCTTCAGCACACAACATCACGTAATGCCGACGTTGATATCGTAATCATCGCTGCCTGTGGTGAACGTGCCGGTGAAGTAGTAGAAACAATTAAAGAGTTCCCAGAATTGAAGGACCCTCGTACTGGCCGTTCTTTGATGGAACGAACAATCATCATTTGTAACACATCTTCTATGCCTGTTGCTTCCCGTGAAGCTTCGGTTTATACATCTGTTACACTTGCTGAATATTACCGCCAGATGGGCTTACACGTATTGCTCCTTGCAGACTCAACATCCCGATGGGCTCAGGCACTTCGTGAAATGTCTGGTCGTTTGGAAGAGATTCCTGGAGAAGAAGCATTCCCAGCTTACCTTGAATCTTACATTGCAGCATTCTATGAACGCGCAGGTATTGTAAAACTCCGTGACGGAAACGTAGGTTCTGTTACAATTGGTGGTACAGTATCTCCTGCCGGTGGTAACTTTGAAGAGCCTGTAACTCAGGCAACTCTTAAGGTAGTAGGTGCCTTCCACGGTCTTAGCCGCGAACGTTCAGATGCTCGTAAATATCCTGCAATTGACCCAATTATTTCATGGTCAAAATATAAATCAGTTATCCGCGAAGACTGGGTAGCTTATGCACGCAAGGTATTCCTTAGCGGTGTAGAAGTAAACCAGATGATGAAGGTAGTTGGTGAAGAAGGTACAACAACAGAAGACTACATCGAATATCTTAAGAGTGAATTCCTTGATGCAGTTTATATGCAGCAGAACTCATTCGATGAAATTGATGCTGCTGTAAGTCCTGAACGTCAGCGCTATGTATTTGCAAGAGTTCTTAAAGTTCTTGGTTCTGATTTTGAGCTTGAAGACAAAGATACAGCACGTAACTTCTTCAACCAGATGCGTCAGAAGTTCATAGACTGGAACTATTCATTATGGAACAGCGACAAGTTCAAGAAAGCAGAAAAAGACATAGAAGCACACTATGATTCTGCTAACGGCAAGGTTCGCGATGATGTTAAAGCAATGCTTAAGGATGGTAAATAATTATGAACAAAGTTTATAGTAAGATTGAATCCATCGTCGGAAGCGTTATCACTGTAAAAGCAGACAATGTTGCTTATGGTGAGCTTGCCGAAATTGAAACACGCTTTGGTAAGTCTCTTGCCGAAGTTAATAAAATCGAAGGTGATATTGTATCGCTCCAGGTATTTGCCGGAGGACGCGGTATCAGCACTGGTGACCACATTAAGTTCCTTGGCCATCAGATGGAAGTATCTTTCTCTGATGATTTGCTTGGACGTATTTTCAATGGTTCTGCTCAGCCTCGTGACAATGGTCCGGCTTTGTCAGATTGCCTTGTAACAATTGGTGGTCCTTCTGTAAACCCTTCAAAACGTATCATGGCTCGCCGTATGATTCGTACCGGTATTCCAATGATTGATATGTTCAACACACTGGTTGTTTCTCAGAAATTGCCTATTTTCTCTATTTCTGGTGAACCTTATAACCAGCTGCTTGCACGCATTGCCATGCAGGCCGAAGTTGATGTAATCGTTCTTGGTGGTATGGGTCTTAAATACGACGACTATCTGTATTTTAAGAAGACACTCGAAGATGGTGGCGCTCTTAGCAAGACTGTAATGTTCATGCATACAGCCGCTGACCCAACTGTAGAATGTCAGAAGATCCCAGACCTATCACTTGCAGTTGCAGAACAGTTTGCTCTTAAAGGAAAGGATGTTCTTGTTCTTCTTACAGATATGACAAACTTTGCAGATTCAATGAAGGAAATTGCCATTACACAGGAGCAGGTTCCTTCCAACCGTGGTTACCCTGGAGACTTGTATTCTCAGTTAGCAGCCCGCTACGAAAAAGCCGTAGACTTTGATAGCGCAGGTTCTGTAACAATTCTTGCAGTAACTACAATGCCTGGTGATGACGTTACTCACCCGGTTCCAGATAACACTGGTTATATTACCGAAGGTCAGTACTACCTTAAGGGTGGACGTATTGAGCCGTTCGGTTCTCTTTCACGTCTTAAGCAGAATGTAAACGGAAGCACTCGTTCAGACCACCGTGCTCTTATGGATGGTATGATTCGTCTTTATTCAAACTACAAAGATACTCTCGAAAAGAAATCTATGGGTTTCAATATGAGTAAGTGGGATGATAAGCTCCTTGTTTACGGAAAGATGTTCGAAGACGGAATGATGGATCTTTCAAAGAATATTTCTCTGGAAGATGCTTTGGACCTTGGCTGGAAGATTCTGGCCGACTGCTTTGATCCTGAAGAAACAGGCTTGAAGTCATCATTAATCGAAGAATACTGGCCTAAGAAGTAGGAGTAGTGCATGGCAAAGATTAAGCTGACAAAAAATGAGCTCAAGGTACAGAAAGATGCGCTTAAAATGTATAACCGCTATCTTCCAACCCTTATGCTCAAGAAACAACAGCTTCAAACAGAAATCCGCACTATAGACGCCAAGGCCAAAGAAGTTCGTGCTGCACGCGTTGCTCTTGAAAAAGAGTTTGACGAATGGATTGCAGTATTTGGTGAACGAGAAGCCTTTAAGCCAGATATGGTAACTGTAAAAAATATCAAGAAAGGTGTTGGAAACATCGCTGGTGTTACAATTCCTGTTTATGAAGGAGCAGATTTTGGAAGAGGGGATTATGACCTTTACGAAACACCGCTCTGGATTGATATGGCTGCAGACCGAATGGAAAAGGCACTTTCGCTTGACCTCGAAGCCGAAGTTCTTGATGAACAGGTAAGGCTTCTTTCTAAGGAATTACGCACGACTACACAGCGTGTAAACCTTTTTGAAAAGGTTAAGATTCCTGAGACAAAGGCGAATATAAAGAAAATTACTGTTTATCTTGGTGATGAACAGGTTGCTGCGGTTGTTCGAAGTAAAATATCTAAGAAGAAATTGCAGGAAAAAATTGAGAATGAACAGGAGGCTGGCAAATGATTGAACCAATGAAAAAAGTCTCTGTTGTCATACTCAACAAAGAGAAGGAAGATGCATTAAAGGCATTACGCAAGATTGGACTTGTACATCTTTCAAAGATAGAAGGTTCAAGCGAAAAGCTTAATGCATTCAAAGAATATACAGGCAATGCCATAGTTTCTGAAAGTATTCTTGGCGAAATTAAACTCGATAAAAAAGCTAAGAAATACAAAGTAACCTTGGAAGATTCTAAAGTTGTCGAACTTTGTAGACAGGTAGTAACAAAATCAGAGCGCAAAAAGCAGCTTCTTGAAGAAATTAGTGCCGATACAACAGAGCTTGACCGCTTTGAAGACTGGGGCAGCGTTAGTCTTGAAGATATTGATTTCCTTAAAGAAAAAGGAATCAACCTTGCAATGTACGAAATTGCTGCAGAAAAATACAGTCAGATTGACCAGGAAATAGAAACTATTCTTGTAAATAACGACAAGAAAACAGTTCGCTTCCTGATTATTGGCGAAGACGGCAGACCTGAAAAACTGCTTCCAGAAGCATTTGAAGTTCCACTTCCAAGAATGTCTACAAAAGAATTGGAAAAGGAAATCAAGCAGGACGAAGCAGAAATCAAAGATATAGAAAAATTCTATGTCGACAATGCAAAGTATGTACCGGCAATTGCTGCATTCCGCAATAATCTTGAATCAGACATTGAGTTTGAAAATGTAAATGCAGGAATGGAGCATGAAGATGCAGGCTCAGAAAATGACCTTGCATGGATAAGCGGTTATATACCAGATCGTGACCTTGAAGAATTCAAGAAGGCATGTTCTCAGAATCAGTGGGCTGTTGCTTATGCAGATCCTGAAGATGAAGATACAGAGGTTCCTACAAAGCTTAGAAACAACAAGTTTGTAAGTCTTATTTATCCTCTTACAGACTTCCTTGGAACAGTCCCTGGCTATCATGAATATGATATTTCGGGCTGGTTCTTATTGTTCTTCACAATCTTCTTTGGAATGATTTTTGGAGACGGTGGTTACGGACTTTTAGTAGCAGTATTTGCAATCATTATGATTTTGAAAAATATGTTTGCTAAAAAGCCTGTTTCGCCAATGCTTGGACTGGTGCTTCTTGTTTCGCTGGCAACTGTTGTTTGGGGAATGGTAACTTGTACTTGGTTTGGAATTTCTTATACAAATCTTCCAGAGTGGCTTGTTAATCTTTCAATTCCACAAATTTCGAGTGCCTTTGAAAAGAATCCTGATGGTACAGACTTTATTTGGAATGTACCTTGGAACAGCGATCCAGCAGTTGGACTTACAAAAAATCAATTCCAGCAGATTTTCTGTTTTGGTCTTGCACTTGTACAGCTTTCGGTTGCACATATCAAGGCAGGAATCAGAAATATAAAGGAAAAGAAAGGACTTAAGGTTCTTGGTGATTTGGGTTCAATTATGCAGCTTGTCGGAATGTTCTGGATTGTTCTTGCTATGGTTGTAAACAGCCAGGTTTTCCAGATGCTGGGAAATATTGGTTCTGTACCAGTTGGCAAGATCGAAATAAGCCTGATTGCCGTAGGTTTTGCAATGAGCTTTATCTTTGCAAATTACGAAGGCAATATTGGTCAGTCTATTCTTGAAAGCTGTAAAAATATAATTTCTGTAGTATTGGGAATTGTAAATGTATTCAGTGATATTGTTTCTTACATCCGTCTTTGGGCGGTAGGACTTGCAGGTGCTGCAATTTCGGGAACAGTAAATCAGCTTGCGTCTGGTATTGCCAATAATCCAGAGGTCGGATCTATAATTGCACATGCATTGATATTTGTTGCAGTTATTGCATTGCTGCTGTTCGGACATGGCTTGAACATGATTCTGAACGTTCTTTCAGTTATCGTTCACGGTGTACGTTTGAATACTTTGGAATTCTGTACGCACATTGGAATGAGCTGGAGTGGTGTAAAATATTCACCGTTTAAAGAGTGAGTCATTCCCGTGCGTGACACGGGAATCACATATAAAATTAGTAAATAACCTGAATTAAGGTAATAAGGAGAATAATTATGACTTTTTGGGGAAATCTTGGTGCTGCTATTTGTATGGGTATTGCTGCTATAGGTTCAGCAATTGGTATTGGAATTGCAGGACAGGGTGCAATTGGTGCATGGAAACGCTGTTACATCAACAACAAGCCGGCTCCATTCATTCTTACTGTATTTGCCGGTGCTCCACTTACACAGACAATTTACGGCTTCCTTCTTATGTCTATTAAATTAAAGGCACTTGGAGCTGAAAATCCTGGTATGTCGCTTGGTCTTGGTATCGCTTCTGGTCTTGCTATGTGTTTCTCTGCTATTGCACAGGGAAAAGCTGGTGCTGCTGGTTCAGATGCTCTTGGTGAAACAGGAAAAGGTTTTGCTCAGTACATCATGGTTGTAGGTCTTTGTGAATCTGTTGCTTTGTTCGCAATGGTATTCTCTATGATCGCATAAATAGAAAACCAATAAATGACAAAAAAAGTCTTTCTGGGTGGGAAGGGACAAACTAAAAGAATATCAATTGGTGGCGATTCACAGGTGTCGTTGCAGACAATGTGGAAAGAACCAATTGATGATCTTTCTTCTAATCCAACAAAATTAGAAAACATCCTCCTACAAATGTCGCAGTTAAGTGAGCTTGGCTGCGACATTATCCGTTTTGCAGTACCTGATTTACCTAGTGCTCAAGGATTATGCCTTCTGGCAGAACGAACTCCAGTGCCGCTTGTAGCCGATATTCATTTTGATTACACGCTTGCTTTGGAATGCCTTAAGGGAAACGTTGCTGCAATCCGTATAAACCCGGGAAATATTGGCTCTGTGGAAAATACAACTGCTGTAGTAAACGCCTGTAGAGACAATGGAGTAGCAATCCGTATTGGTATAAACAGCGGAAGCCTTCCAAAAGATCTTCAGGAGCAGATTGCAGCAGGTACAATTTCTAGAGCTCAAGGCTTGTGCGAAACAGCTGTCCGAGAGGCTCAGATTTTTGAAGATCTTAAATTTGACCAGTACGTTGTAAGCATGAAGTCTTCTGATGTAGACGAAACTATACAATGTAATAAGTTTTATGCGCAAAAGTACAATAATCCGCTGCATTTGGGTGTAACAGAAGCAGGTCCGCTTATTGGAGGCATTGTAAAATCTTCAATAGCATTTTCTACGCTGCTTTCACAGGGAATTGGTGATACAATCCGCGTAAGCCTTTCTTCTACACCTGAAAATGAAGTTATTGCAGGTCTTAATATTCTTAAGGAATGCGGTAAAAGGTCTGGCGGTGTAAAAATTGTTAGCTGTCCTCGCTGCGGACGTATTGGTTTTGATGTTCACAGCTTTATGGAACGTTGGGAAAATCGCCTTCTTGCAATGGACAAAGATATTACTGTTGCTGTAATGGGTTGTGTTGTAAACGGTCCTGGAGAAGGCAGACACGCAGACCTTGGAATTGCAGGAACAGCCGACAAAGCAATTATTTTTAAAAAAGGTAAAATAGTACGAACAATTGATGCAAAAGATGCCGATAAAGTATTTGAAGAAGAATTGAATTCTTTGTAAGTAATCCATAAGGAATTATTATGAAACGTACTTTAATTTCTACAGTTTTATTATTACTCGGAACAGGTCTTTTTGCTCAAAATTCTCTTAATTCAAAAAGCATAATATCTTTTAGGAATGCAAAAGTTTCTTATGAAAATAAAGAATATGGAAAAGCAATAAAATATGCAGAAGATGCAATTGTTTACAGGAAAGAACAGGTAAAAGCAGATTATGAAACAATTGCCCAGAGTATTGCAGCCCGCGAAGTTAAAAAAGCAGGCGACAACATTGAAAATATCATTCCGGTTTTGACAGAACGTGACGAATACGACGTTATAAACCTTATAAAAACTTATAACTCAAAAGGAAACTTTGATAATTCAATTTCAAAAATCCTTGAATATATTAAAAATCAGGAAGAATATCCGGAAGCTCAAAAACTCATTGGTGATATTTATAAAATCGAAGGTGAGTATGATTTTGCAGAACAGTATTATCTTAAAGCTCTTGAAAATGCTGCTGTTCTTGATATCCCGGATGAACGCTATGAAATTATATATTTACTCGCTGACTTAAGCCGTTTGCGTGGTGAATATGATAAAATGGAAATTCGACTTTTAAATATCATTGGAAAAGATCAGAATATTAAAAATCAAACTCTGGCTGCTTCAATGAGAAAAACTGTTCAAAAAAATAATGCAGACGCAATTGAAAAGTTCTTTACAATGTACAGGGCCCAGGATTATTTTTGCCTCAAGGCTTACTATGAACTTGCCCAATATTATCTTTCAATAAATCAGATTGATAAAGCATTTAATTATAGTGCAATTGCTGTTATTACAGGCTTTACAAAAATCTATAATGTTATTTCGAAACGCGATATAGATTTTACTTATACAAATCTTACAGAATTCCTGGATATTATTCCTTATCACAATGATATTGTTACCTGGGGAAGCGATAATGAAGTGTGGAGAAGCTTAAACTTGTTCTGTGAAATATCAAGCAGATGTGGTTATGACAAGTTTTCTTACGAATTGCTTCAGATTCTTGCTTTCCATTCGCCACAAAAGTACTGGCAGCAGGATGCAGTATTAAAGCTCGACAAGCTTGATGGTATTAAAAATCCGGATTAATAATGTAAACCAAATCCTATAGAAAACTCTTTTTTAGAAACATCTTCACGCCAGTCCATGTTTATGTGATTGGCAAAAAACTTACGTCCGGCGTCTATACCAATGCTTCCTCTTAAAGTAATTCCAGACCATTTAGCGGGATATACTATAATTTCAAGTCCTGCTCCATAAAATCCATCTTCAAAACTGAAATATGTCTGAGTGATTTTATTATAACACAAAGCCATATCAAAGAAGGGTGAAACCTGGAAATCAAAATTAAAGTAGCGTAGGAAGGATTTTGTGAAGTTTGTTGTAAATAAATGTATAGGAAGATCAAAATTCAAAATAAGTGCGTTTGTAGGATTAAGGGCAGAAATATTAGTTCCTGCATAAACCTGAGAGTCGCGGATACCACGCAGATGCTGACCTATGCTGTTTCCGTCATTGTAAATGTATTCATCCTTCTTTGGATTAAATAAAAATGTGAAAATATTTGCTTTTGTTACAATTCCCAAATTCCTTAAGAAATAGGAATCTTCAAGTAAATCAATCTTTTTATAGCCATACATTATGAGTTCAAGCTGAGGATATAATCTTTTGCGCTGAAAGTTATATGTATAGAAGTTATCTAAAGACAAAGAAAAGCCTGTTCTGAGGTTTTGATTCCAGTCTGTTCTACCAAATGCAATTTTATGACCTATAGTTGTAATAGGACTGGAAAGGGCTGAGTTTTCTTTTGAAATACCGTCTCTATCCCAGTTTATGCTTAAGATTGAATATGGTGTGTAAGTAAGATTTCCAAAATAGTTAAGATTTGCAATTGTCAAAGGAAGGTAAAGCTTAAAATCGTTTACAAAATACAGATTATCTTCAAAATCAAGATATTCAAAATTGTTTATAAACTTCTGGTTTGTTTCAAAAATCAAAGAAGTCTTTTCCATTGGAAGAGTCAGTCTGAGGCCTGTTCCAACATTCCATTCTGGCATTGAATCTCCGATTGTATATGAAAGACTCAAATCATTAAGCCAGATAGCATCAAAAATGCCTGCTTTGAATGGATAATCAGCGCCACAGTTAAAACCGAACTCTGTGTTTGTTCCATCAGATTCGCTTGTTGGAATGAGAAAATAAATATCTGAAGAAAGGGTATTAAGAGAACCTAAAAAGTTTGAATCTTTGATTTTTAACTTAAAGGTTAATCCTGTATTAGAATTATATTTAGGCCCCGGAATTGCAAAAAGATGGAAAGAGTCTTTTACAGAAATTGTAAGCTTTACAGGTATAATTTCTGACTGTTCTTCCTGTAATATTGGCTCATAAGTGATACTTGTTGTTTCAAAAGCACGCAGGTTGTTCAGTTTTATTTCTAAATCTGTGATATAGGCTGTAAAGTCTTCTTCGTTTTCAAAAACTGTTTTCTGGTCTACGGGAACCTGTGTTACAAGGGCGTATTCCTGTGTACGGCCAAAAATCCAGTGACCGCAACCTTGAATTTGATATTCTATATCGTTAATTTGATATTGCTGAGCAGCTAATGGAAACAAAAATAAAAAAATAATCAGGAATAGTTTAAATCGCTTCATCAGTATGCACCGCGGCCTTTTAGAACAACATAAACTGTTTTAATTAAAATCCATATATCAAGCCAGATTGACCAGTTTTGGATGTAATATGAATCAAGAGCAATTCTTTCTTCGTATTCTGTATCGGATCTGCCGGAAGTCTGCCACATTCCAGAAAGACCTGGTAAAACAGAAAGAACATAATCACGATATTGACCGTATTTTTCGAGTTCAGGTTCTGTTACAGGGCGTGGACCAACAAAACTCATTTGGCCAATAAGAATATTTATGAGCTGTGGAAGTTCATCAAGACTTGTTTTGCGAAGGAATTTTCCAAACTTGGTAACTCGTGGGTCATTTGTAAACTTGCGTTCTTTTTCCCATTCTTCACGCATTTGAGGATTGTTTTCAAGGATTTCGGCAAGCTTTTTATCGGCATCAATACACATTGAACGGAATTTCCAGCATCTGAATTCTTTTCCGTTTTTACCAACACGTTTGTGTCCATAAAAAATCGGTCCGCGTGAGGTAACTTTTGTAAGGAACATAAGAATTATAAATACAGGAATGAGAATTGGAGAGAACAATAAAATCAAACAGATATCCAAAAGTCGTTTGATGAACAGGTTTACCTTAAATGTAAGGTTATGTGTAGAAGCAAAACCAATAATTCCCGCAATATCTTTAAGCTGCTGTGAACAGGTAAATGAAGACTGTGACTTAGAAACTGCTATTGTGTATCGGTAAGAAGTCATTATTGAAGAAATCTCTCCATGATAATCACAAATAATTGCCTGTTTTATATTGAATTTATGAATAATATCAAGAATATCATTGTTTGGCGGGAATGCAGGAATATTATTTTTAAGTACAGGCTCTGTTAAATCTGCATCAATAATTACAGCAGGTTTATATCCCAGATATTTATTAGTATTAAGCTTTTTAATTACTTCGTCGGCACTGTTTCCTGTACAATAAATTACCGCAGGAACTCCCCACCATGAAAACTTAGAAAACTTTCTTTTGGCAAATTCTCTGAATATTGGTAAAAGGAATATAGAAAATATAAAAGCACTCAAAAAGGCAAAGATAATAGGTACGTTTTCGGAATAGCTTTTGATAAATGCAGCTGGATCTGATTCTGTAAGACTTGAAACAACTACAAAAGAAGTAATTACTGCAAAACCAAAGAAGGTAGAAATACAGTATTTTTTTACCTGTTCTGCTGCTGGAATCATAATTCCAGGGTAAAGGCCCATGCATCCAAAAAGCATAAGGATAAATGGAATGAAAACAGTATAGTTTATAAATGAACGGAAGTTGATGTCATGAATAGCAAAAAGGTTTACAATAAAAAAGCCTAATCCAATGCATAAAATGAGTACGAGTATATCTACAATGAACAGAGAAAAACCTGAAAAGAATGAACTTGTTCTTGGAAACTTCTTATGCAAATAATTAGCAAATTCGCTTTTTTTCATACTTTAATTATAATGCATAAGTTGAATTTGGTCTATTCAAAAAAAACTGATACACCCAAATTCAATACAAGACCGTTTTTCTGAGGATATTCATCATTATTTACATAAGAATATGGTGTTTTTGCTCCCGGTTCTCCTTCAATCTGAGTAAACCAGTCGAAAATATAACCTAAGCCTGCATAAACCAAAATTGGGAGATTGTGTTGTCTAAGGTCATAATTACAATGAATGGAAACAATATTTGACCATTCATAAGTTCCATCATGTAAGAAGTACTTATCAAGATCACTGCGATCATAATTTCGTAATTCTGAATAAATATTGCTTCCAATAACAGAGCCGCTTCCCCAGTCAACACCATGTCTTATAAGCTGATACTGAAAACCAAGATTAAGATATGGTAAAGGATTAGAATCAAACTGGAAGTTAAATTCATCAGAGTTAGGGGCAAGGTAATAACCAAGACACTCGCCGTTGTTTGTATAGCTTTCGCTCAAATACTGGCTATACCAAGGAGTATAATTAATTGAATGATGTGTATAGCAGTATGGTTCAACCTTTGTATAACGGAATGAAGCAGTTGTAAAAGGAATCCATGGAATATTGATTTTACCACCAGACTGGAATGCAAACATAGCACGGGTTTTACGCCAGAATTTAGTTGTTAAAGCATTTATTTCATCAAGATATCCTGAAACCCAGATAGAACCTGTTCCAGGGGCTGTAAACTTTAAGTTACCGAATAAAGCAAGATTGTCATTGTCGCCTATATTATTTTGATAAACTACATTGTCTACTAACGGGAAGGCATATCCAAGTTCAAAGCGTTTTGGCCATACAGTTGTACTTCCAAAATCAAAGTGGAAATGAGTCATGTCAAAGTCGACCTTAATCATAGAAAAGGCGTTCTGGAAGAAATATCCGTCTTCCCATTTTTTTGTTTCAAAATCTCCGCCTTCCTTTTCATAAAGCATATACCAGGCATTTTGATTTATATAATCCTGGTTTGGCATTTCAAGGATTCCTGTAAGACATGAAAGTGAAAGAAAATTAAAAGGTTTAAAGCTTGCTTCTGCTGCTAAAAATGGTCTTGCATGGCTGTTCAAAACAAGGCTTGAATCTGTATCCATTGCTCCCCATTCGCGCTTCTGTCGGCTTACTCCAAGTTCAATTCTGTTTTCATATAAAGACGAATGAATTTCACCTGTCATTGCAAATGCTAAAGCAGGAGCAAATGCCCATCCTTCAAGTCCGGAGGCTGAAAAATCAGAGAAGAAGTAGCAGGAACCATCCCAGAATTTTGAGTATTTGTATGGTAAGTAAGAATTATTTCTGTAGGTAGAAATTGTTCTTGCAGGCTGATTGCCTTTTGTGTTATAAAGCCATTCTCCAATGCTGTAATCATCACCAAGCTTTTCAAGAGGCATTTTTGTAAGGCCTAAAGATCCCGTTGTGTTATATGAAACCTTTGGACCTAAATTGCCCATAAAACCAAAGCTGTAGAAAGTTTCGTAGCCTGTGGAATTCTGGTCTGAATTTTGATAAAGGCCAGTTCCGACATTTGTTGTAAATGTGTTGTAAAAAATAAAGGATGTTGGGAAGGTCATATCTTTGTTTTCAATTTTGAAATAGCCGTCCTGGAGGTGTTGGCCTTCTTCATATTCAAATTTATCAAGATAAGGCTGAATAATTTCTATCTGATCATATTCTTCCTCTTCTTCAAGATTGAAAATGATTTCTTCAAGCTTCTTTACAATATAGCCTTGTGTATATGGTTTTTCATTAGAAAGCGGAGTGCACAAATTTTGAATTTCTGCAGAACGTAAGATTTCGTATACGCGATCATTTATATTTACAGAAAGATTTGTCTGTGAAAAAACTCCAGTAACAAAAAGCAAAGTTGATAAAATGAATGTTATTAATTTTTTCATAATTTCTCCAGATTTCTAAAATAAATTATATGTTAATGAAAATGATAATTCAACTCCGTTTTGAGAGTTGCCTTCCACGTGTTTTGCATTTTTTACAATTGAAAATAGAGCCTGTCCGTTAAGACTAAGGTGTTTATTAAAAGTATATCCGCCATTAACAATAATCTGATGTGAATATTGGATGATTCCGGAAGGCAGCATATTAAGGGCATCTGCTTGAGCCTGGTCATGATCTTTTGTTCCAAGATTAAAGGCTACAGGAGGGTAGTAAGAGTAATAATCTTCAGATCCATCGTAATCCCCGCGGTCTTTGTCGGGATTAGTTTTGCTTGTCTCGTTGAAAATTGAAAAATCATTCTGACCTTTTGCAATAAGATTATATCCTAAAGTTGCCTTCCATTTTCCAGGCTTTTCATAACCAAAGCTAAGGTGACCTGCAATACAGTCTGGTCCAAAGGGGAAACCAACCCAGGTATTGATTTTATCTGGTGAAAGGTTATCATTTCGGACTCTGTAAAGAGAGGCTTTTGGAGTATGCTTGATGTATAAATATGGAGAAGCATAAACTCCTTCTACAGCGATGTTCCAGTAGCCGTCAAAAATAGCGGGGAGAGAAATGTCTGTTCCAACCTGGTATCCAAAGCTGTCGGGATAAAGGCCTCCTATAAAACTGTTGCGTTCGCTTTTTGTCTGCATTTCGTTCTGGGCGTAAATTAAATAAAAGCGTGTGTTTTTAATTGGTGCCCATTCCCATAAAACTCCAAAGTATGCGCAGAAGTTTTCTTCGGCATAAGGAGTAACATCTGTACTGCGGCAATAGTCGTCCCATGCGGCAAACTGATGCATGAACATAAATGGAATTGAAAAGCGAAGCTCTGCGGGTTGACATAATTGAGAGCCTTCAAGTGCGCATAATTTGAAATTGTTGAAGAACATGAATTCAATCTGATGCAGGAAAAGATATTTTGAATAATCAACCTGAACTATGTCGCCGGAATACTTAAAGCATTTAGAATAAAGATTTAATTGTCCGTAAGCATCTGTTTCAAAAGTTTTATTATAAAAAATGCTTCCAAGCTTTGTGTTTCCAATAGAAAGACCCTGGCGGTTGATGTTAAGGTTTATTCCCCAGTTGTTAAAACACAAACCTGCGCTTCCGTAAGAAAATTTTATAAAGTTGAATTCAAAATCATCTTCTTTGTAGGGAAGGTTTGTAAAATTATCATTTGCCTGCTGTCCAAGATTTGATTTTGCAAAAACAGGAGTCGTTCCAATTGTAAAATAATCAGAAACCCCAAGTACAACAGGTAAAGAAAGAAAATTGTCTTTATAACAATATCTGAATGACCAGTCTATATCCTCATTGCTTTTGTAATACAATTCTGGATTTGCAATAATATTAAGTGAGAGCTTGAAGGCGTCATCCTTAAGTAAAAAAGGAATATAGGGAAGGAGATTTGAATCTGAATATAAAAAGTCCTTTACCTGCTTATAAACAGCTTTTCCTGAAGACGAAAGCTTTTCTTCATCGATTTTTTCAAAATAGAATTTTAATTCGCCAACACTAAGCATTGTGTTTTCATAAAAGCCTAGGGTTTTTGTTTCTTTTCCAAGCTTGTACAAGGAATCATAAATCCAGTGGTCTGAACTTATAATCTGTGAATTATTTAGAACCTGTGAAAATGCAGATTGAAAAATCATAAAAAATGAAACAGTAAAAAAAAGATTGCGAAATGATTTTTTCATAAGAGTGTCCTTAAATTATATTCGTTCTTTGTCCTGGACGATTTTTGTAATTTTATTTACAAAGTTTTCTTTTGAAAATTGTTGAACATGAGAAGTATATACAGCTCGGTCTGTAAAATCATCCTGTCGTTTTTCAAAGGCGTCAATGCAGGCAATTAAAGAATCAACAGTCTGTTCTTCAAAGAAAAGACCAGTTTTATTTTCAAGAATAGAATCGCAGGCTCCACCTTTTTTATAGGCAAGAACAGGACAGCCTGCCGCGTTTGCTTCTACTGGAATAATTCCAAAATCTTCTATGCCAGGGAAAAGTAGGGCTTTTGCACCGCTAAGATATTCTGCAACTTTCTGGTCACTTACTCGTCCTGTAAAAGTAACAAGGCCTGAGCGTTCGTATTGTTTTGCTTCCTTTGATTTTCCGTCTCCAATTACAATAATTTTGCGTCCAGACTTAATGCAGGCTTCAATTGCAAGGTCTGCGCGTTTGTAACCAACAAGCTGACCAAAGAAAAGATAATAATCTTTAGGGGAGCGTGGATTATCAAGATATTTTTCAATTTCGCATGGAGGAAAAACTACATCTGAATTGCGATTATAATAACGTTTAATTCTAGCCTGAACAAAAGAAGAGTTTGCTACAAAGTGATCTACAAGATTGCTTGACATTACATCCCACTGGCGAAGGCCTGGTATCATTTTCTTCATAAATAATTTTACAAGCGGATTTGCCTTATCAAAATACTCATGATACATATCCCAAAGATAACGCATTGGAGTATGGCAATAGCAAAGATGAAATGCATTTGGAGCAGGGCAAACGCCTTTTGCAGGTCCTGACTCACTGGAAATTACAAGATCATAGCCTGTAAGATTAAGTTCCATAAGGGCTTTTGGCATAAAAGGCATATATTTTTGATAAAGCTTTTTTGCAAGCGGCCATTTGTTTATTTTTGTTGTATAGATTTTATGAGATTTTATAGTGTCTGATATTTTGTCGGGATTATAAACATTTGTGAAAATATCAGCCTGGGGGAACATTTTACACAGTTCTTCCAAAACCTTTTCCCCGCCGCGCATAGTAACAAGCCAGTAATGTACAATAGCAACTTTCATAAACTAATTATATAAGTTTGTTTTTATTATTTCAAATGTTTTTTCAAAGGAGTAAGTGTCCGGGACGTTGATTGAATTTTTACCAAAAGAATCCCAGCCGTTAATCAACTTCTGGGCAAGGTCTTTGGAGTCCTGACATTTGAAAAAGGTTACCGGGAAGTTTGCATAGATTTCTTTGAAAACAGGAATATCAGAAAGAATGACATCTGTATCAAGATTCAAGGCTTCAAGAGGAGGCATACCAAAACCTTCGTAAAGGGAAGGTTGAACAAGAACTTTTGCCTTTGCATAAATTTCATTAAGTTCAGAATCAGAAATGCGGCCTGTAAAGATTACAGAATTTTTTGGACAGGCAGAGATCTGCTTCCAGATATCTTTATCTTCTGTGCGGAAGTTTTCGCTGTTACCCACAATCATCAGCTTTGCGTCTTTTCCCTGTGCAAGTAAATCTTTAAAAGCATCAAGCAGAGTTTTAAGACCCTTATGCTTTTTTATATTGCCAACAAACAGAATGTAGTTGTCTTTTTGTATACTAATGTTGACATCTTGATAAAACCAATGAGGTAGAGCGTTGTAAGTTGTGATTATCTGATCTGGTTTTGTGCTAAGATGAAACTGAATTCGTTCCTTACTGAAATTTGAAACAGTAAAAACTTTTTTGCTTTTATTTAATGCGTGCTGATAAAACCATTTTCGTGCAAGTGTACCAAGAGTACCAGACAAACCCGGAACATCAAGAAAAACAACGTCGTGAATTGTCGAGAAAATTGGAACTTTTATACCGCCTGGAATATTACAGTAAGGAGTATAAAAAAGCTCACATTCGTTGATTTTTTTAAGAATGCTGGCGGGAAAGAAAAAGAGTTCTTTTAAAGAAAAGGTTTGAACAGGACAATCAATAATTGTATAAAGATGTTCAGCCTTCTGTTCACCCGCATACTTTTTTATTTGAGCTTCATTACCTAAAAGAGTACATTCATATTCCTTTACAAAAAAGGGAAGAAGGGCTGCAAGATACGAACCGATTCCTCCGCTTCCAAGCATTCTGCAGTCAATTGCTATTTTCATTTATTTAATACATTCTTTAAGCGCTGTAATAAGTATATCATTGTCTTCCTGATTTCTTATAGCAAGTCTGATATATTTTGGCTCATCAAAGCATTTTTTGCCTGTTAAATCTTTTATGAAAATATTGTATTTTTCCATAAGGGTAATGGCAAGCTTATCGGAACGGTTTTCGCCATCGAGTCTGCAAAGTACAAAATTTGCCTGACTTGGGAAAACATGGAAATGCTTTATTTTTGAAAGCTCTTTTATAAAACGAGCGCGTTCATCCGAAATTGAATCGCAGGCTGCAGCATATGTTTTTGAATACTTTTCATAAATCTGAAGATAATATTCGCCAAACGAGTTAATGTTCCAGATTGAATTTGTTTTCTTAATTAGATTAATATAATCGGCATTTGAAGAAGCAAGGACTCCAAGGCGAAGTCCTGGAACTCCATAGCTCTTACTAATAGATTTAATCACAATAAGATTATCATATTCATTTAAGATTTCTTCGTTCAACAAAGAGTAACGGATTTCTTTATCTGCAAAATCGATGAAAGATTCATCAAAAATCAATTTAACGTTTCTTGCTTTTAATTCCTTCAAAAGTGCAAGAACATCTTTTTTGTTAAGGAAATTTCCAGACGGATTATCAGGATTGATTAAAAGAACAGTATTAACTTCTTCCTTTTTTACAACATCAAGAATATCTTTGGCAGTGTAAGAAAAATCCTTGCTGTTTGTTTTTACAGGAACAATCTGTGCATTTGTAAAACGCTCAGGGTATTCATTAAAAGTAGGGTAAGGAACTGCAATTTTTCCTGTGAGCTTTTCACCAAGAGAAGAAATTAATTCAGCAGCTCCATTTCCTACAACAATGTGTTCCGGAAGAAGATTAAATATTTTTCCTGCAAGAAGACTCATCTGGGCAGCACCGCTTGGATACTGAGTTAAAAGAGTTTTAAAGCTTGCCTGTAATTCGTCTACCATTTTCTCTGGCGGAAAATATGGATTTACAAGATAGCAATAATCCTTTAATTGAGGATAGCGCCAGTAACCGCCATAATTTTTCTGCAAAAGCTTGATTTTGTCTTTTCCTTTAGAAAAGCGTGTTTCGGCAATTGCAAGGTCAGCAGGATCATCAATTTCATACCAGTCATCACCAGGAACAGGAAGTCCTTTTAAAGTTGAAGAAGAAAGAAAGGAAAGAACTTTGAGAACCTGTTCATAATATTCGTTCTTACCAAAAGACTTTTGATAAGCTTCAAGGAATGGTACATAATAATTCTTTGCAAATTCCTTAGAGAACTTATAAATGTTTACAGTCTTGTAGTAATCCTGTGTTTCGAACCAGTTAAAGTGAGCCTTGTCCAAAATACCTGTAATGTTGTTTTCTTCATCAAGAATTGTACAGGTTCCGTCCATCCAGCTTTCAAAATGAGAAACTACTGCAAGGTTCGGATCCTTTGATTTTATAAGCTTTGTAATAATTTCCGGCTTAAAGATAAGGTCGCTTTCCAAAAGAATTGTGTCGTCCTGGCAGAAAGCATCCTTTGCCATATAAAGGGAATAGATATTATTTGTACGGTCGTAAACTTTGTTTTCGATAAACTCAATTTCCATACCGTTCAAATTTTCTTTATTGAATTTAGAATGAATAAAATCAATGAGAACCTGGCTCTTATATCCAACAACAATTACCATTTTTTTGATGTTGTTTTTTACAAGCGCTTCGATTGCATATTCTATCAAAGTCTTTCCATTTACTGGAACCATACATTTTGTTGCATTTTTTGTATAACGGCCGAGTCTTTTTCCCATTCCTGCGGCCAGCATAAGTGCCTGCATATTATTTCTCCTGTTCCTCTTGTGAAAGTTTGTTTATCATAAAATCTGCAACAGCTTTACCCGCATTGCCTTCGTTCATCCATGCCTGTGCTTTAGCAGCATGACGTTTTTGTGCAAGTTCTGTGCTGTCACTCGCTGATTGAATTACTTCTTTAATATTATAGAATTGTTCTTCCTTGAGTTCAATTCCCATTTCTTTGAGAGTAGCAAACTGCCAGATGTTCTTGCCATTTTCTGGTAAATCCCATGCATCGTAAGGCATAAGATCAAGCTGAGCATTAACATACATTACAGGCTTATCGCAAAGGAAGGTGTAGTCGTAAATAATTCCGGAGAAGTCAGAAATCATGATGTCTGATTTTTTCATTGAATAAATATTGTCGCGTTCATAATCCCAGGTGAGATTTGGAGTATCTTTATATTTTTGAGTAAGAGCATCAAGCATTTGTGCTTCTGATTTTTTTGACTGAGGGTGAGGACGAACAATAATATTCCAGCCTGTAGCAACAAGTGGATCCAGAAGCTTTTCACCGTATTTTGTAAGAAGGGCACTTGGACCCCAGCTAGGAGAAACAAGAACAGTAAACTTATGATTTTCTTCCTGTGGAATGCTTTCCATTTTTTGCTTGAGAGTATCAAGATAAGGACAGCCTACAACAACAAGCTCCTTTTGCTTAAGCTCACGCTGTTTTTCCAAAAGTCTTATATCTTCTTTTTGATAGTCCCCGGAAAGGAGGATTGAATCAAAATAATCAATTCCAAAAAGACGGTACATGGTTGCATCGCTTGGAGCATGAAGAATGTGTGCATAATGCTTAACGTTTTTACTGCATTTAAGCTGATAAACCTGAAGGCCCGGAGTGGTCATTAAAACTACGCCGGCGGTAAGCATGTTGAGTTTTACAAAAGCCATATTACCTTCGCCAATAAACTCTGGTTTTACGAACTTGTAGTTCTGCTCAAAGCAAGGATCTTTTTCTGCAGAAGTGTAGTAGGTCAATTCAATCTGGCGATTTTCAAATTCATCACAAACAGGCTTGAAAGTATTCCAGTATTGCAGGCCTTCATTGTAGATTACATATTTTTTGAAATTAGAATCTGCACTTACCGAAACCCCATTTTTTTTAGCAGTAAATAAAAGTTTGATTTTTATCCAGGCTGCCTTTCCCAGAAAGAACAAAGTTGCTGCTGCTCCAATAAGAATTGAAAACAGCATTGAGCCTGTTCCCGGATCTATGTATAAAAATGTAGAATGCATTATTTTGCCTCCTTTGTGTCATATGGTGATTCTTTTTTCCAGTTATCCGGATCAAAAATATTATCGTGAACGGAGAACCAGGAAGTGTCTTGTATTTTGAATGTATTTTTTGTATGAGCATCTGGAGCCCATGTTGTTCCATAAGGGACATATACTTTTTCTTTTTCTTCAGGTCGATTAATTTTCTTTCCTGTAAATGGATTTATAGCTTCATCATCAATTCCTTTAAGTGCTAAAGATGCTGTGTCTGCATTAGTCATAAATGAATTGTCAGTTTTAAGACTTCCGTGGGAATCAAATTCCTTAACAAGAAGAATTGGATTGTATGCTTCAATACGGAATGGTAAACCAATTCTTCCCTGATCTGGACAGATATAATTATCTACTGCGGCTCCATGATCTGCGGTAATAATAATTTTTGTATTATCGTAAACATCATTTTCTCTAAGATAATCAAAGAAGTCTCCAAGTCTTTTTAATGCACCTGCATTAGCGTGGTAATGAACTTCTTCCGCAAATGGGCCGTCACCTTTGTTAGTAACATCAGATAAAGGTATGTAATCTGGAACCTGCAGATAATTAGGTTCATGTGTCAATTCATTAACAAGATAAACAAATGAAGATTGGTCAGAATCTAAAGCAGTTAATTCAGGTAAGAAATCCAAAGGTGCGTAATTGTTTACAACATCCTGAAGATTTCCCAAAGTCTGATTTGTATTCCACCAGAAACCGTCATTATAAATTGAATCGCGGAAATACAAAGGCATTACCTTTAAGAAACTAAACCAAAGGAAATTTCTTTTAAGTAAATCACTTCTAGTTCCTGATGACGAAGCTTCCGGATGTCTCTTAAGCCAGATATCAGTGTATATTCTGATTGTTGGATGAACATGAATATAAGGATAAGCATCATAAATTCTTAAATCAGGAATCCAGCTATAATTTGCCCATGACATGTCTGTAAGAGTTACATCATAACCTTCGTTATGAAATACAGAAGCCAGCATAGTTGTTGATTCATTATGTTTAGAAACCAGAGATTCATTACTACGTTCATTCATTTGATATGGAGTATAATCATAACCTCCATACATAGGAGGAGCACCTATTAATGTGTGATCGGCAAAAGAAACTGTATTTGGATAATAAGTAAATCCGTCATACTGTTCAAAAAGCTCCTTGTTTTCATCAAAAATATAAGGTACATATCCATTTATAGCACGGTCAAGCATAATTATAAAAACGTTCTGCTTTGTCTTACTTAGATGAAAAATAGGATCAATATTTGTATTAGATGCAAGTGTTTCATTTTTCTTGTTTAATTCTTTTAACTGTTTGTATCCTTTAGAAATTGTAACACTATGAACAACTGTAATTCCAAGGTAAGAAATTATAAGAACAGATGCTAGGGCAGAAATCCATTTTGTCTTTTTGAAAATCATTAAAAGAATTATGATTACAAATGGAATTAATAATATTAAAAGATTTATAAGGGCAGAAGCTGTAGAAGGTTTTAATGCTCCTGCGTCAGAGAAAGTAATGATGTTTGACAGAGTTCCGTAATTGCCGCCAAAAACAAAAGCATTAATTACAGCACCAAAACAAAATAAAGAACTAAACAAACAGATTAAGGTTTGAGTCTTTTTTCCAAACATAAAATATATACAGCAAGGCCAGAAAACACAAAAGCCTATTGCCTGCCATAATGAATGTCTTAAAAAGAAGAAAGGAGAATTGTATTTATCTACAAAGGAGAATTCCATTGGAGAAGATGAAATAACGTAAGAAGGTAATGTAATTCCTACTAAAAGAGCAAGTGAAACTCCAGTTATAAGGAATAGTCTTGTACGTTCTGTTTTATTATTTGAAATAAAATTAAATGGTTTTTCAATCAAGAAGTTGATGAATCTGATTAATAATGGTGTAAAGAAAATAATCGAAAGTGCACTTATAAGCATTATTCGTCTGTATAAGAAACCATGATGCCTGAAAATAAGGAACCAGTCGGCACCAAGAACAAGAAGGCAAAGACAAGCATAAAGTACCCAGAGAGGATGTTTCATCTTGTAGAAAATATTTTTTACAAGGCTGAAAAGGTTATTCATTGTCCAGTAAATAACAAGTCCGCTTGGCGAGTTATATAAAAGAAAAAGGAAAACTAAAGCAGTAACATAAATCTGGATTTTTTCTTTTATAGGATGTCCTTTGCTGTAGATTACACCGGAAATAATGTTGATTAATGTCATTGCAATTGGAAGAACATTAATATTGAAATTTCCGATTTTGAATAAGCTATCTGGTGCACCCAAATCTTTGAAAATGAAAAAACTGAAGCCGCGAAGTTCTTCAAGATTGCTTAAGAATTTATATGCAGCAATAAAGAAAGGAATCTGAATTGCAAGACTTATTGAAGAACGCAATGCCATCATCGGATGATAATGATTCTGTTTGTAATAAGTAGAAAGAATCATGTATTGTTCATCGCCCTTAAAGGCAGCTTTAATTCTGTCTATACCTGGCTTTAGTCTATTTTGAATTTGTCTTTCTGTTTCCTGCCACTTTTCTGCAATGATATAAAGTGGAAGACA
>JAEEGH010008473.1_pt1 | contig 24307 bp, 19 predicted proteins | sample 9134181 | NCBI WGS metagenome assembly JAEEGH01 (sample SAMN16246544, study PRJNA631951) | gut metagenome | biome: gut microbiome; feature: rumen; material: DP-attached | host: Bos | place: Iran: Karaj | collected 2018-10
CCATCAACCCCCACCAACCTCCCTAAGTTGAAAGTTCAGAAAGGTGCCGCTCCGCTATCGCTTCGCTCTGGTACCACCATCGTCCCCAACCGCCACCCTAAATCGAAAGTTCGGAAAGGGTCGCTCCGCAAAGCTCCGCTCTGGGCAACCACCATCAACCCCCACCTACCACCCTTAATTAAAGAGTAAAGCCTCAATCAAATAATAAAACAATTATTTCAAATATCAATAATCACGAACGGCACGAATCACAAGCATATCCGACCTGAATGCGTTATTCATATTTGCATAAATTTTAGGTTTCCCTTCATACAATACAAGACTGTCATTTATCATTTCTTGTCCTATAATAAATGACCAAATCGTTTTCCCTCTGTCTGTCTTAAGAATTAGACTTGTATCCAATTCTCCTGTTGCATATTCATTATTAATGTAAGGTTCTTTAATTGAAATAGGGAATAGTATAGAATCTCCATTTGGTCCAATCGCAACAATATAATTATCTCGAATATAAAACTCACAATTATCAACCAATTCTTGCGCTTCTGATCGAGTTGGCATTCGCCAATTTGAGCCCCAACATTGTTGAGCAACATCATATCCTGTTCCAACAATTGATGTCGGAGGCTCCATCTCATGTCTTTTTGGAAAACCATAGCCAAAGAAACCATCATCTTCGTCACTAATCAATTCTCCTGTACTTATTGTGTATATCACCCCGGAACTATCTCCCCATCCGTATTTATTTCCTTTTTCAGTTGGTTTATTAGCACCAATATTGCATATTGCCCATTTAACACTTAATCCTAAATCCACAGCTTGCCTGTTTTCAATCCTAGTTATAAGCATATCTGGATGAGTTCGTTTATATTCCTGTTTCTTCTTTTCTTCTCGAGAATAATTTACAATGCTTTTGCCCACAAAAACCAAAATTGCTATTAAAACAATGATACTTATTAAGTTTTTCCAACTGCTTGCTCTTCTATCTCTTTCTTCTGCTTCTTTCTTCTCCATCTCTAGAAAAGTTTGTTTTTCCGTACCATTGAAAAAATCTATATTATATTTTTTCATCAAAAAACACTGAATATCCCACCATTTTGCCTCATGTAAAGCTTTTGACTTTGTGTTGATGAGGAAACTAAAGTTATTAGTGCTATCTACATTAAGAACTATAATATCCTTGCAACATACTATGATATTAAACATGTATTGGTTAATTCCGTCATCGATTAACAATGAGGAGTTAACTTTCATAAATTGCCATTTGGAATTTGTGGTCTTGCCGTTAACAGTCACCAATAGAACATCTTTATCAGTAAACAAAAATTTCTCAATTTCTCCTTCGGTGTCGGAGTAAACCAACCATTCATTCGATTTAAGAGTTGAATTAATATCAAGTTTCTTATTAACAGCTGGAATTTGATTTAGGGTATTTATTATGAATGTTCTCATGGTGAGTAATTATTCTTGTAATAACTTTATGAAAATTGTTGCTGCAAAGATACTTGTTTTTTAAGCAAAACAGGCATAAATCTGAGATTGTTTTCGTTGCTTATAGTCACCTTTATGGGTACGGTGCCTAAAAAAGCCAAGTCCCTAAATAAACTCCGCCCCGCTATCGCGGGTCTCCGTTTGCCGTTAGGGTACTTGCTTTTTTAACCACCTCGTTGACGACCTTGGGCGCAATCGTCTCATTTCTTTCTGAGAGAAGTTGATTTCCTCCAAATCCTCCAAATCCCCTACAGGGGAAACGGAGGAAATAGGGGAAACCTTAAACGCTCTCATAACGCAAACCAGCGCAAAAGGAAGCAGACAAAACCATTATAACCTACTGTAAATAAAATGGTTATATATTTGCGAACAAAGTTCAAATAACCTAATTATTCACTCTCTAAAGATTTAAAGTTATGGGAAAAATCAAGCAAGGAATCCTTGGCGGATTCAAAGGTAAAGTCGGGACGGTCATCGGCTCTTCGTGGAACGGCATCTCTTACATGAGAGGTCAAGCCCAAAGCGTCAGGAACCCCAAGACCCCCGCACAGATGATTCAACGCGACTTCTTCAAGGAAGTTCAGGATCTGGCAGGCCAGTTCACCAATGAGCAGTTGGCTTTCCTCTTCCCCAACTCCCCGAAGAACATGACCCGTCGCAACGCGCTCGCTCAACAGCTTGCCGCCGACCCGGTGGTCACCGAGGATGCGAAGCACGTCGACCTGGCCAACCTCAACTCCATCGGCAATGCCGCTACTGCGGACATGCCTGATGTCGCCGTTGCCGCTGCTGGCGAGAACCTGACCATCTCTTGGGATGGTGCCAGCGATTTCCGCAGCGAACACGCTGACGAGTATCCGACCATCTTCGTGGCCAACGTCACCAAGAAGAAGGTCTATCTGGTCAACTCCACCGCTGCCATCGGTGCTTCTGGTGCCCAGTCCTTCAATGTCGGTCTGGCCGCCTACGGCGAAGCCACCGATGATTTCAGCGCCTTCATGCTCGCTACGGGCTCCAAGATTTCCCTTGTGGGCTTCGGCACGATGATCGTGACCAAGCGTCCCGCTCGTCCGAAGAAGAATGCCTAACGGCTTATCGCGGACATCCTTAAAAGCCGCCCTTCGGGACGGCTTTTTTAAGAGGTTTTCAGAGCAAGGTCATGTAGGGGTCAACTCTATACCAACTCCGAGTCAGGTTCGCAAAATATAACCCGAGTAAATCACACCACAAAAGCACAACATCATGGGTAAAATCAAGCAAGGCATCTTAGGCGGTTTCAGCGGCAAGGTCGGCACCGTGGTCGGCTCCTACTGGAATGGCATCTTCTACATGAAAGGCTTGCCTCAGTCCTACAAAAAAGGACGGTCAAGCAGCCAGAAGATGCAGCAAGGCTATTTCAAGGAGCTTGTCACCCTCTCCATGTCGCTCTCCAACGAAGATTTGGAGTTCATCTACCCAAAGAAGCCTAAGGGCATGACTCGCAGAAATCTGCTCGTCAAGCAGCTGGCTTCCTACGCAGCTGTCCTCGACAAGTCCAAGACAGTCGACCTTGACAGCCTAACCACTCTCGGCAATGCACCGATGACCGACCTTCCGGCGGTCACGGTTGCTGCCCATCGTTCCGACCTACAAATCTCTTGGGAGGCTGTGACCTACTACCGCGACCAGCACCCAGATGACTACCCGGTCATCCTCGTGGCCAACATCACGCAGCAGCAGCTCTTTCTCATCGCCTCTCCTGTGATGATGAAATCCTCGGGCAAACAATCCTTTGAAGTCGAGCTCAAACCTTACGGCAGAGAGCGCGACGAGTTCTCAGGATTCATGTTCGCCACTGGCCAGCGTGGTGCAAAGGTCGGATTTGGCACAATGGGTGTCGTCAATCGACCTGCCAGACCACCCAAGAAAACGAAGGATTCGGAAGTACAAAAGCAACCCGAATCGGGTTCTACTAAAACAAAGCAACAACCTTAAAAAAGTTCAATATTATGGGAAAAATTAAACAAGGAATCTTAGGCGGATTCAAAGGAAAAGTGGGAACCGTGATAGGTTCTTCGTGGAATGGCATCGCCTATATGAAAGGCCTTCCGCAATCAGTCAAAAACTCAAAGTCTGCTGCCCAAATGGTGCAGCGTGACTTTTTCAAGGAAGTACAAGGACTCGCCAGCCAACTCACTGCCGAGCAACTGAACTTCCTGTTCCCGTCATCGCCCAAAGGCATGACGCGTCGTAACGCCATCGTCCAACAGCTTTCCGCTGACCCCATCATCGAGGCCGACAGCAAGCATGTGGACTTGGCAAATCTGGGCACCATCGGCAATGCTCCCATTGCCGAGCTGCCAGCAGTAACCATCTCAGCCTCTCGCTCCAATCTCACCATTTCGTGGGATGAGGAAAACGACTGGCGCACCGCTCATGCGGACGAATACCCCACCATCTTTGTGGCCAATATCACTCAGAAGAAAATCTTCCTCGTGAATTCCACTGTCGCCGTTGGCGCAACTGGTGAGCAGTCCTTCAGCATTGATTTCGATGCCTTCGGCGTTGGCTCCGACCAATATGCTGGTTTTATGCTCAGCACAGGCTCCAAAATCGCCCTCGTCGGTTTTGGAACATTGGCCGTGACCAAGCGTCCAGCGCGTCAAGGTCGCAACCCTCGCACTGGTCAATAAACCTGATCACGCACGAGATAACGACGGCAATCGGAAAGGCATCCTGATGGGTGCCTTTCTTTTTTGTCGTAGGGCGCGAAATACGTTTTCTTGGTCGGTCGTAGTGTTATTGTTAATCCGATGTCTGCCAAAGGTTGCGGAGGTAAGTGGCGCATCTTTTAGGAAGCTTCTTGGCCGCAACCTTTGTCAGCCCTCGGCTAAATATTGGGTTGCGTTTTCCCGCTCTCTTTTCTCAATTTCGGGCGGTCATCCGCATCCCATTCCGGCAATGTTTTGGATTCGGTTATGCTGCCTGCCAGCCAAAGGGTGCGGAGGTCAGTCAATCCCTTCTTTATCAAGCTTATAGGCCGCACCCTTTGCCCGTCAGTCAGGCTCTCAAAAGTGCCCTTTTAGCACCCTTTTGTCATTCCTCTATTTGTTTATCAGAAACAATTCGTATCTTTGCAAATCAATTCAAAATCAATGCTTTACGCAGTCCATTTGTTTATCAAATATCTGCAACATATTTGCAACATGTCCGCATAATAGACTGATTATCAATATAGAACATCTTTGAGGAGGTGAAGTAAACGCTTCTTGAAAAACTATCAAAAAAGGTGTAATCCGAAAGGGTTACGCCTTTTTTTGTTTCATCTGATTAAGTTGCTAAATAAGCACGCTTAATAGTGCTTAATTGTAAAATACATAATAATACATTGATTTGTAATGAAATACAAAAGCACATTAACTAACCAATTACACGCTTATTGAAGAGACTTAGCTTATAGGTAAAGGCAAATTAAGGTGTAAAAAACACGAGTTTTTCCTTAAAGTGACAATTATATACCAAATAAGCATATTTTTTTTTGCTTATTTTGCATAAAAGTAGTATTTTTGCATGATAAAAACTATCTTATATGGAATATACGGCATTGTTAGAGCAACAAATCTTAGGTCGTCTCAGGGTTGACAACCCATGGTGGACAGAAGGCAAAATCCCTTCTTTTTATCGTGATATGCGTCCCAGGTTGTATACGGAAATTTTTTATCCGTTGGTAACCGATTTGTCAATTAACCGGTCGATTGTCTTGATGGGACCTCGGCGTGTGGGTAAGACGGTGATGATTTACCACACCATTCAACGGCTTATTGATAAAGGAGTGCCAGCTCAGAACATTATCTATATTTCTGTCGAGACACCCATATACAACAACATCCATCTTGAGCTGCTGTATAATCTTTGCAAGCGGACTTTGGGCAAACAACCTGATGATAAAAACCAATATTATGTGTTCTTTGATGAGATTCAGTACTTGAAAGATTGGGAAGTGCATCTCAAGTCACTGGTAGACACCTATCGTAACACGCGCTTTGTGGTATCAGGGTCTGCTGCCGCTGAACTCAAGAAACGCAGCAACGAAAGTGGTGCTGGCCGGTTTACGGATTTCTTGCTACCGCCGCTCACTTTCTACGAATACATCCATCTCAAAAACTATCAGAATCTCCTATTGCCACAACAGATGCAGTGGTATGACACAACAGTTGGTTTTTACAATGCCATTGACATTAAGCGCCTCAATCAATTGTTTATTGATTATATCAACTACGGCGGATATCCCGAAGTGGTATTCTCAGAAAAAATACAGGAAGATCCTGGGCAATTTATCCGTCATGATATTATTGATAAGGTTTTGCTTCGCGACTTGCCTAGTTTATATGGCATTCAGGATGTTCAAGAACTGAATAGTGTATTCACGATGATTGCCTATCACTCTGGCGACCAATTTTCATACGAAAGAATGTCGAAAGAATCAGGGGTGAGAAAAGACACTTTACGCAAGTACATCGAGTATCTTGAAGCGGCTTTTCTAATAAAGGTTATCCATCGCACTGACGATACAGCTAAGCGATACTTACGGGAAACCAGTTTCAAGATCTATTTGACAAACCCTTCGCTCCGTTGTGCTTTGTTTCAGCCTATTACTGAAACAGATGCTGAAATTGGCAATATGGTTGAAACAGCAGTGTATGCGCAATGGATTCCTCGTCTCGGAGTGGATATTTCTTATGCCAATTGGCGGACAAGCACAAAACAGCAAGGCGAGGTGGATATTGTGGGAATGAATATCGCCCAACAAAAACCTTTCTGGGCGGTGGAAATCAAGTGGACCGACCGTTATACGGAGCATCCCGAGGAACTGTCTTCTTTGTTGTACTTTATGCCTCAGACTGGTTTGACACAAGCCTTGGTTACATCAAAGACCATAACAATACGACATAAGATGAGCGCGGGATTATTGCAGTTTATCCCAGCATCATGTTATGCATATACCGTAGGAGAGAACACCATCAACAAAAACAAACAAATGTATGGGTTATAGCATTGCCGCCAAATAAGCACGCTAAAACCCGTTTAATTGGAAATCAACGGATATTAGAATGATTTATAATGATATACAACGGAAAAATAAGAACGACATCACTATGCGTTTACCATTTATGAGCTGGATTATTATGGGGCTGAGGGGATGAAATAAACGCTTTTCAAAGCATTATCGAAAAAGGTGTAATCCGAAAGGGTTACGCCTTTTTTTGTGTACATATCCTTCCTGAACTGCGGCATAGATTGTTGACTCCAACCAACACAATTTGCCTATATCTGCGTTATATATATTATTGATTTATAATAATTTGAAAAGAATTATATATACAATTTGTTATTTATGTTGTAAATAAATATTCGAAAATTTTTAACAAAGTTTAACAAGTTTTCTTGCAATGCTTCCAATCCAACTCCCTACTTTTGCCACATGATTACCAATAAAAGTTAAAATCATGAATAGATTAAAACAATTACTGTCTACTTTAGATGCCAATTCATCCGTTGATTGTATTAAATCAACATTCTCTGAAATTGCTGATATTCTTTTGTTTAAAAGTTATGTCAAGGCTGCGGATAGAAAGTATAGGATTTTAGAAATAGAGTTTTACTTCAAAAACAACAACCATAATGACAATGTAACTATAGAACGCACGGAAGATGCAGGAATGTGGTGGCTTCATGATTATGGAGTTGATTTGTCTTTTAAGAGTGATGAAAGCAAAAAGTATTATGGTGGCATTCTAATAAGGAGTATTATTTCATTTGATGATACTTGTGATCGATCAGACGAAGAGAAAGCAATTTTTGGTCCGAGAAATTGTTGCTGGTATTTGTTCTATTCTTCTGCCATAGAACCTAATATGGCCCCACAAATTGTTATGAATGATGGAGAAAGCCGACATGCTGGAGAGATGGGAAGAACCACACGCCATCTTACAGGAAAACCTAAAAAGGAAGATGGCGATTATAGAGATAGCCCTTATAGATTTTACGTAAAAGATTTGAACTTGACTGTTGAGCCTAATTACAAAAAAGCATCACCTTGGAAAAATGAAATAAAATGATTACCGACAACCTTACCAGCGCAGTATATTTCTCTGACCTTCTGCCAAAGAAATGTCCAACCTTGAATCAGCACATTTCTGAAGTATTGGAAGCAAATAGAATTCCGTATGCCTACCTTTCGGAAACCAAGGACATTTGGTGCCGTGATTTCATGCCCATCCAGATTGCAGAAGACCGCTTTGTATCCTATAAGTACACACCTAATTATCTGCAAGATAAAACAGGTCTTCGTCTTCAAACCAATCCCGAGGCGGTGCTTCAAGCCCAACAGAATCGTCTGACCCATGTGTTGCAAAATGCTGTCAAAGTTGACCTGATTCTGGATGGTGGCAATGTCGTGAAATGCGGCAACATCGTCGTGATGACGGAGAAGGTCTTTGCCGAAAATAGGGACAAATCGCCCATTGAGGTGGATAGGATCCTGAAGGATGCTTTCCAATGCGATGTGCTGTATTTACCCTGGGACCGCCATGAGACCTTTGGCCACAGCGACGGAATCATCCATTTTGCAGGTGATGGCAAAGTCCTAATAACAAACTACGGCGACATTTCACCTCGTTATTACTCACGTTTCCGTGTGGCATTGGAAAAGCACTTTGAAGTGATTCCTTTGTATTATAAAACCAAGAAGATACACGCCCGTAGCTGGGCATACATCAATTTCTTACAGATAGGCAAGCTGATTCTTGTGCCTCAGCTTGGGCTTGAAGAAGATAAGCAAGCTCTTGAACAAATCAGCAATGCGATGCCAGACTGTGAGGTTTTAGGCATCCCTGCATTGGAAGCTGTCAGAAGAGGAGGAGGCCTTAACTGCATTTCATGGAACACCACAACATTACAGAATGACATCTTTGAAGAATCAATTATTGGGCAAACCAATATCCAGCATGGCTACAAATCTGCACAGGAGAAGCTGAAAGAATTGCAGAAAAGGAAGTAAAAGATCTCTACCTTCCAAACCGCCGCTGTTACGGATTTACTTCACCCACAAATCCCCTCAGCTGAAGGTCTCGTCGCTCTAAGCCGCCACTGTCGCGGCTTTTTTCATTTACATTTTTCCACAAACCAAGAAAACACTCTCAAGCTATCAACATCCGTCTTGAACATATACTCGGGATGCCATTGCACGGCACAGACGAAACGCTTGCCCACCATTTTTACCGCTTCGATGAGGCCGTCGGGGGATTCGGCCATGGGGATCAAATCCTTGCCAAGGTCTTTGATGGCTTGGTGATGCAGCGTGTTCACTTCTAAGGTATCTTTGCCTAATAGCGTCCTTAGGTCGCCTCTCAGCGAGACTTTATGCGTTGGAATGCCGTAGGGCTTGCCTTGCCTGTGGACGATACCCGAAGGATGCTGGGAGGGAAGGTCCTGCCAAAGTGTACCGCCAAGAAACGCATTGATGAACTGAAGTCCACGGCAGATGCCGAGAATGGGTTTGTCGGCTTGCAGCGCTTTCGCCAGCAACAGTGTTTCCAACTTGTCGCGTTCCGGGCTGGGAACAATGGTTCCAGTAGTATCTTTCGTTCCATAAAGCTCTGGCGCGACATCCTGGCCGCCCGTAAACAGAAAACCATCGCAGGTCTCCACAATGCGGTCAGTGCCATCATCTGACATCTCAATGGGCAGAATGACAGGAATGCCCCCAGCGGCCTTGATACCATCCAGATAATCCGGCAGCATCCAAACGCTCTTGCGCTCCGCATCCCAAAGCGGCGTGACGCCTATAATCGGTGACTTGCTCATAACTTTTTCATCAAGGCTGCAAAGATACTTATACTTTCGCTTTTTTTGTCAGTAATGCCATTTTTTCTATTTTTGCCCCTTTATTCAACAACAAAAACTAACTATAACTATGACACGCTATATTTTTGTGACGGGAGGTGTGGTCTCCTCTCTTGGTAAAGGCATTATCTCGGCTAGCATCGGCAAACTATTACAAGCCCGTGGCTACACCATCACCATACAGAAAATCGATCCTTATATCAACATCGATCCAGGAACATTGAATCCATACGAGCATGGCGAGTGCTATGTGACCGTCGACGGCACCGAGACCGACCTCGACCTCGGCCACTATGAACGCTTTACGGGCATCCGCACCACACGAGCCAACTCGGTGACCACAGGTAAGATCTACAAGACCGTCATTGACAAGGAACGCCACGGCGACTACCTCGGCAAAACCATACAGGTGGTGCCTCACATCACTGACGAAATCAAACACCGCATCATGCAAAATGAAGGCAAAGTCGACTTCGTTATCCAGGAAATCGGCGGCACTATTGGTGACATCGAAGCGGCCCCTTTCCTCGAAGCCATCCGTCAGCTGAAATGGGAACTCGGCAACCGCGCCGTCAGCGTACACCTCACCTATATCCCTTACTTAAAAGCCGCCGACGAATTGAAGACGAAGCCCACACAGCACTCGGTGAAAGAACTGCAAGCCGCTGGTATCCAACCCGACGTGCTCGTGCTGCGCACTGAGAAGCATCTCTCTGATGGTGTCCGCCAGAAGGTGGCCTCCTTCTGCAATGTCGACCTCGAATGCGTGGTGCAGAGCGAAGACCTGCCGAGCATCTACGACGTACCCGTCAACATGCAAAACCAAGGCCTTGACGCAGCCCTTTTGCGCAAGTTCAGCGTTCCCGTGGGCGAAACACCCAAGATGGAAGGCTGGCAACGTTTCTTGGAGTTGCAACGCACTGCCACCAAAGAGGTGCATGTGGGACTGGTGGGCAAATACGACCTCCAAGATGCCTACAAGAGCATTCGCGAGAGCCTGATTTTGGCGGGTATCTACAACCACGTGAAGGTGAAGATTGACTTCATCAACAGCGAGAACATCACCAAGGAGAATGTCGCAGAGCAACTTTCCGGTGTGGCAGGCATCCTGGTATGTCCCGGCTTTGGGCAACGCGGCATCGAGGGCAAGATTGTTGCCGTGGAGTATGCACGTGTCAACAACCTACCCGCTTTTGGTGTATGCCTCGGTATGCAGATGATGGTCATCGAATTTGCCCGTAACGTGTTAGGTTACAAAGACGCCAACTCAAGTGAGATGGACACCAACACTCCGCACAATGTCATCGACATGATGGAGGAGCAGAAAACCATTACCAATTTGGGCGGCACTATGCGTTTGGGAGCCTACAGCTGCAACCTGCGTGAAGGCAGCCGCGTGGCCGAGATTTACGGCACACAGCAAATCAACGAACGCCATCGCCACAGATACGAGTTCAACAATAAATACAAAGATGAATACGAGAAAAACGGCATGATGTGCGTCGGCGTGAACCCCGAGAGCGACTTAGTGGAGATTGTCGAGATTCCCAGCCACCGTTGGTTCATTGGCACTCAGTTCCATCCCGAATACTCTAGCACTGTCTTGCATCCGCATCCCTTATTCATGAGTTTCATCAAAGAAATCGCCCAATGAGAACCCATTTCAAACAAAAACGCCTCCTCTTCCTTGCCGCCTTCTTGGCCATCGCGGTGCCGCTCTTTGCCATCTCTTATGGGCACAACCTCAACCGTACCCTGCGAGTGCTGCGCAATGAATTGGAATCCGACCACCGTCAGATCGACAAGAACCGCGAACGCCTTACCGAGGATTATGAGAAGCAGCGCCAAAAGATGATTGACGTGATGAAGCAGTGCGACGAACTCTCGCTGATGCTGTATTCACAGAAACAGGGCTTCACTTTCGACGTGAGCTATGCCTTGCAGAAGGTCGCAGAGAAATATAACGAGTTCAACCAGGACCGCGGTCCATTCGACCGTATCGTGGGCAACCTTAACGTGGAGATGGAACGCCATGCCCGTCTCATCGAGTCACTGCGACGACTCCCTCCCGAACTCGACACCATCGTTGGCGTGCCTGACAGCCTGCTGATCCATTACGACAGCCTCAACCCATTATATTTCAGTGTTGCGCATCTCGAACTGGATGAGGAAGTCAAGGCCATGGCCGACTCGCTCTCCATGATACCTTTCGTGCTCGACGAGCAAGGCGAAGACGACCGCGAACAATGCATCTTTTATGCTGGTGAACTGCTCAAGATGTATGCCGAGACCAAAGCCGTCGTGGTGGCCGACAGCATCCATTACTATGAGACCTTCCTGCGCCTGAAAGAAACCTATGACTATGCGCACGATTACTACCAAGTGCTGCAAAATCGCATCTTTGTCGAAGGACAAACGCCTTGGTACACCATCCTGCAGCACCCAGGACGCTATTGGCATCAGGCGGCCGATGATGCAAGCGAAAAATACGACCTCAGCGCGCTGCAATCGTTGTTCAGAAGAGGTCAGACCGAACAGTCAGCCCATGACACAGGTTGGGAATACTCCCTCCAAGTCTTCATCATCGTCTTGTTTGTCATCGAATTGATAGTGATTTGGCTCGTCATCTCGCTGCTGCTCATCCCCGCCTTCCGTTATTTCAAACCTTTGAAAGAGTATGTCGAAAAAGACCAACGACGTTTCATCTCCCTGCTGGTCGCCATCATCATCACCATCATCATCAATTCCACCATCGGCGGCGACGGCCTGCTGCATATCGCAGCAAGGCTCACCAACACTTTCCTTTGGCTGCTGGCCGCCATCCTAGTCGCCTTGTTCTTCCGTTTGAAACCCCAACAGCTGAAATACGGTGTCAGACTGTACCTGCCCACTTTTTGCATGGCCTTGGCTGTCATCGGTTTCCGTGTCGTCTTCATGCCCAATGCGCTGATGAATTTCGTCTTTCCGCCCGTGGTAATCGGTTTCTTCGTATGGCAATTCTTCGCTTGTCTGCACAATGCCAAGAAAGTGGACCGTGGCGACCGTCTGTTGGGCTGGGTTTCGCTGGTGGCCATAGGTGCGGCTTTGGGCGTGGCCATCGCTGGCTACATCTTTGCATCGCTGCTCATCCTGGTCTGGTGGTACTTCCAACTAGCTGCCATCCATATTATCTTAGCTACCCTATATTTAATCCTCCAGTATCGCAAAAAGCGGATGACCCACCGCATCAACGATTATCGCTCACGCATCGACTTCGTCACGGGTCCCGGAAAGGAAATGCTGATGTTTGGTGCCACGTGGTTCTACGACTTGGTCAAGGATGTAGTACTCCCAGTGATGGGGCTGTTGTCGATTCCGTTCTGCCTCCATTTGGCACTCGATGTGTTCGACTTCGAGGACTTATACAACAACATCTATTACAAAAATTTCATTCAACTTGTCAACGACAGCGGTGCCGACACATTCAGGATGTCGTTCCACGGGATTCTGCTCATTATCAGCCTGTTCTTTGTGTTTCGCTATATCAACCGAGCCCTTCACGCCATTTGGCAGCAGGTGCGTTATGCCATCTTCATGAAAAAGCACAACCGCAAGACCGTCCGCAACAACGAAATCAACCTATCGCTGGGCAACAGCATCATCAGCGTTTTGACTTGGTTCACTTATATTGTCGTCATCGTCCTGACGCTACACATTCCCACCAGCTCGCTGAGCCTCGTGGCTGGCGGCCTCTCTGCCGGTATCGGTTTTGCCCTCAAGGACACCCTCAACAATTTCATCTATGGCATCCAACTCATGTCGGGCCGCCTGCGTGTCGGCGACTGGATTGTATGCGACGGCATTCGTGGCAAGGTCACTCACATAGGTTACCAAAGCACCGAGATCGAGACCGTCGATGGTGCCGAGATGTCGTTCCTCAACGCAACCTTGTTCGCCAAAAACTTCAGCAACCTCACGCGTAACCATGGATATGAGTTCGTCAAGATTACGGTGGGCGTGGCCTATGGCACTGACATCCAGCGGGTGCGCGAACTGTTGGGCGAGGCGCTGCTGACCTTGCAAGGCAAGGATGCTTTCGGGCGCGACATTGTGGACTCGAAGAAGGGCATCAGCATCACCTTGGAGGACATGGACGACAGTGCCGTCACCATTGCGGTGAAACAGCAAGTGCTTGTGGCCGAACGCGTAGGCTATATCGACCGCGCCAAAGAGGTGATATACAACACCTTGAATGAACATGGCATCTCGATTCCCTTCCCGCAATGCGACGTACATCTTGTCAGTGAAGAATAATTTACTACTTTTGCAAACAACTAAACTACATGAATATGAAAAAGCTTCTATTGTTTCTTACCGCCATGGGATTCTCCTTTGGCCTTTCCGCCCAAAGCAATGTGACCCTCGAACAAATTCGTGACCATTGGCAATCGAAGAGCATCACTGTGGAAGATGCCTCACCTGCAAATATCTTGGAGTTGGTAAGTGCTTTTCAGCAGGTTTGGCCCACCTATTCGGGTAGGGAATTGATCAAGTTCGCAGTGTCGGATGAGGAATACGACAACACCGATAAGGTGGTCGACCTGAAAAACGGCTATGTGAAATACTCGGAAGACGACCCCGATGCCGAGTCGGACGAAATCCTGGATGCATGCGTTTGGAACCGGAAAAACGGCCACAAGCTCTTTGCCGTGACCATTTCCCGAATGACCCCATCAGAGCTGGTGGTGCTTTGCTTCTATGATTACGACCTAAAAACGAATACCCTCACCCCTGAAAAAAGCCTTAACGACCTATTCACTCCTTCATTTCGTGGTTATCGCTACAGGGTCTTGCTGCCCCAAGTCGGCAAAAACCTTGTCATCAACGAGTACTTCGGAGCCATCACTATCGAACACACATACAGTTGGGACGGGATGAAACCTTCAAATCCGCGAATCACCATCGACCGGTTGGACAACTGCCAAGCACAATTCAACGCGGACTATTTCGGTGACGAACGCCATCCGTTCACCCAATATGCCATGACGGACATCGATAATGATGGCAGCCCCGAGTTGGTTTTGCAATCAGACAACGAGGAATTTCGTGCGGTCTATGCCATTGCCTTGACTATCGATTTGCTCGCTGGGGAGAACGGTATGCGTTTTTTGTCGTTCTACAAGAATGCCGTAGGCCATACCGGGAGTTGTGGTGCCTTATGTATGTCAGGAGTATATGTCATTTTGAGCGAAAGCAGCCAAAAAACCTATCTTATGGCAGTATCGGAATGGGATGAGCAGGAAGAGGGCTATGTTGAAAGCAGCTACACCTTGAACGGAAAGGAAATATCGAGAAAAGAAGGGATAAAGTTGGAAAAATCATTGGGAGAGCCCTACGAGCCCAACCTGAAATGGACAAAGCTGGCTGTGGAATGAAGCTGAATGCAGAAAAATTGTACTTTTGCAGCCTAAAACCATTCAAAATGAAAAAACGCCTCCTCTTCACCATAGCCACAGCTCTCTTATTTGCCGCATGCACCGAAAAACCTAAGGTTGACCCCAACAACAAACCAGAGCCTAAGAAGACCGTCGCCGTGCCGAGCTTCAATGCCGACTCGGCCTATCAGTTTGTGGCCCAGCAGACCAACTTCGGACCCCGTGTGCCCGAGACCCAATCCCATGCCGCCTGCGCCGAATGGCTCACTGCCAAGTTGGGCGAATATGCCGACACGGTCGTTGTGCAAGACTTCCGCACAAAACTCTTCAACGGCAAGGGTATGGATGGACAAAACATCGTGGGTGTGTTCCACCCTGAGGCCAAGAAGCGCATCGTGCTCTGTGCCCACTGGGACTCGCGCCCCTATGCAGACCATGATCCTGACAAGGCTAACACCCGCACGCCCATCGACGGTGCCAACGACGGTGCCAGTGGCGTGGGTGTGCTCTTGGAATGCGCTCGACTTTTCAAGGCCCAGCCTCTTCCCGAGAAGCTTGGCATCGATATTGTCTTGTTCGACCTTGAGGACTACGGCCCACATACAGAAGAGGCCGAGAAATACTACGATGGCGAGACCAACTATTGGGCTTTGGGCTCTCAATATTGGGCAAAACACCCGCATGTGTATGGCTACAAGGCCTATTACGGCATCCTTTTGGACATGGTGGGCGGCAGTGAACCCAGTTTCCCAAAGGAGTATTATTCTCAAGGCTATGCTGGCTGGGTAAGCAACAAAGTTTGGCGCAAGGCCTTCGATTTGGGCTATAGGCCTTTCTTCTCCAACGAAATGGGCACGGCCATCAGCGATGACCACATCCCGATGAACGAGATAGCTGGCATTCCTACCATCGACATTATCGACTTACAACCCGAAAGCAGCAACGAATGTTTTCCAGAAGTGTGGCACACCTTGAGCGACAACTTCGAGAACATCGACAAGACCACCCTTGGGATGGTTGGCGATGTGTTGCTTCACGTAATTTATGAAGAATAAAGGGGATTAAAGACCCTTGATAAACTCGTTCAACTCACGCTTCGAGGACTCGTAGGAGAAGGCCTCGTTGAGCAGATAGTATTTGTTTTTATCCACGCAATAGGTATAGGCAAATTTGGCAAACGAAAGCTTGTTGCTCTCAAACGAGAACAACTTGCAGATGCCAAGAATCTGGCTGGCCGTCATCGGGTTGGACGAAACCACCTGCTCGGCAACGGTCATCCTCGAGCTGTCGAACGATTCATCGGAAATCAGTTGGCAGGCCTCCTCATAATCCCGAGGGCTCATGGCATAAGGCGTTGGGAGTGCAGGGGGCATGGGCGGCACGACCGAAGGCTCGTTTGACGTGGTGATCAAGTCCATGGTCAGTTCGGGACGGACATGGACATCGGTGGTTTCCAAGCCAAACCATTTGCCGGAATGGACGATGGCCATCGTTTGAGATTGACGAAGGTCAACGAACTGGCCCACACAGTTTTGCAAGGCATTGTCGAGTTCCACGCGGATGTAATAGCTGTCTTCTCCAAGGTTGCGGATGCAAATGGAACGAGCAGATTGTTCGTTTTGCAGCACATCGTCAACATAAAGCCAGAAACGATAGCTTTGGTTACGGGGAGAGGTCACAGTCAAGGTGGCGTTTCCATGTTGGTTACCACTATGTTTGGGCCTTATTGTAATCTTGTTCTGGGCCGTTAGGCCGAGCGTCAAGGCCATTGCCAAGGTCAGTAATACTAATCTTTTCATTATTTTGATATTTAATTAATAACTATTTTCTTGGTCACCAAGCTGCCACCCAGCATCTGCACGGTGTAAACCCCAGAAGGCCAACGGCTCACATCGATGGTGCGCTGCCCTTCTACGGTGAAGGTGGCCACAATCTGCCCCTGCATGTTGAGCACCATCACGCTGACGACACCTTTGTCGTAGTCGGTGCGAAGGGTGAACTGGCCTTTCGCTGGATTGGGATAGAGCTCAGCGGTGAAAGCCGGCTCAGCATGGGCTTCATGGATGCTCACCAGCAAGTCTTCATCATTGCTATAAGAGACCACCTTGCCCGAGACGCGCAAAACCGGGTTGTCGGGGGCTGCACATTCGGTACAGGTCACGCCATCCACGCAGTCAGGATGGTTGGGATGACAAAGGTCAAGGTAGGTGGGGTCAAACTGGTAGAAGAGCTCGGCTTGGCCTGCCGAAAGGTATTCTGAGAGGTCGAAGTCCCAAACCATGCCGATGCTACCTGGGCACCAACCAGACCTACTATGTGGCCATGTACCATTCTGCGGTTGGCAGCCTGCCGGATTAGGGCTACAGGTGCGCCATAAGTGCTGGTCGTATTTGCTAGTTCCATTCACAAAAATGTGATGCGTGGCCTCATAGAACTCGGCGGCATTGCCTGTGTTGTAGGTGTTGTTGGTACCGCTGGTCCAGTTGTGTCCCGTGGTGGTCAGCTTCAGCTTGGCTATCTGCGCCTGGTCGCTGAAAGAATAATCCACAACGGGCACAGGCTGTTGGTTGGCATAGTCGCCGAAGGCGTATGTGCCAAACCAAATCTCGTCGACATCGACATAGAGGTAGTCGGGCGTGCCTTTAGTGAAGCTGAAAATGAGATTGGGGTTGGAGCCACTGCCGTTCCAAAGCTCCATATAATATTCCATCTCCACCAAGCCTTGCAACTGGGTTGTGTAGTCGCTCACGTCCACGTCGTCTTGGCATTGCACGCCAAAGGGTGTGATGTAGCGGAAGAGCTCCACCCACTCGCCTCTGTAGTTACGCACCTTCACACCACCTATGCGGTCGTAAGTGTCACAGTTGCCGTCCACGCAATTATACTCAAAATGCGCCATGATGTTGTTGAAATAGCCCAAATGCGATGGAAATACATACTCGCCACGAGCACTGTGTTGGGACGGGGTGCAAGTTAAATCGCCATTCATAGTGACAACGTCTATGACATCGCTAGGGGAGGACATGGTATGAACTTCAAAATAATTGGCAACCGTGGTGACCTTTCCACCTGATTGGGTGACGCTGACCGTCATATCAAAACCGGCAAATTCACTGGGTTTCCACAAACCGTAATAATAGCCATTGTCAGGGTCGTCGGGATAATCTGTTTGAAGGAGGATGTCTTCTCCATTAATGGTGGCTTTGACTTCGGTGAACTTGATCACCTCGGGATGGTCGATGTAGGCCGAAACCACAATCATTATTGGATGACGGGTATTGTTCATATAGACTTCTGTATTATCATAGGGACGACGGATGGTCACTACAGGGTCGTATGCATATGGATCGACCACCTCGAAAGTCTTCACCACATCGGGGGCGGGTAGCCAGTTGTCATCGCCAGCTTGGGTTGCCTTAAACTTGACCACACCCGTCTCACCCGTCAAGGTAAGCACGTTGCCACTGATGGTGGCTGGACCTTCCATCATCTCGAACGAGACAGGCAGTCCTGATGATGCAGTGGCCTCAAGGGTAATCGGGGCATTGAAGATCAATTGGTTCGGAATGTCCTCCATCTCAATGAGCTGGGCGTTGCCGTCGGGCTGTTGGCGTACAAGGAGGTTGTCGAAGCCACCCGTGCCGCCTTGCGAGTGGAAGAAGAGGCCGTCCCACACTTGGTAGTCGTTTTTGTCGCCGCTGCCAGGCGTGAGGTTCATGCAGACGTTGGTGCAACCCGCCATCTGTATCCATTCGCCCTCGCACCCAGGCTTGACAAACACTGTCACTGCACCTGCGCCATCGTAGGCCGTGAAGTCGAACGACATCTTGTAACGGGTCCAACCACCTTGCTCATAGTCGAAATCGACATGGGAGCCATCAGGCAGGTGAACTCGGGCGTGGCCGCTGTCGCCTTGGCTTTTCACAAAGAGATAAACACCGCCATCGGGATCAGTCATGCCAGGCAGAATGTGACCGTCACCATCAGCATCAAAGCCTACACCGAAAAAATTACCCCACCACGTGCGGTTCATGTCGATTTCGAGGTCTATAATACCTCCATTTTGGAAGTTGAAGTCGAAGTTGGGCGAGGCCTTGCGTGTGGCCGTGCGACCTACACCCGAACCGCCGTAGGGATACCAAATGGCCATAGATTCATCGGGAGCCATGTCGGAGCCACAGACATAGCTGACATCGAAGTCCTGCGACGAGGTGGCAGTTTGGTAATGCGTCACCCAGCCATCCTGGCCATTGAGGTTTTGCGAGCCTTCCGTGAGGCTGTTGAAGTCGTAGAGGTATTCCACTTGAGCCGTCAACGAGAAAGCCAAAAAGAGGAATGCTGTGAGTAAGGAGATTTTTTTCATTTGTAATTGGTATTAATTTGTGGACAAAAATAAAAATAATTGCATAATAATTTGCACGAACAGAAAAAAACGGTATTTTTGCAGCATATAAAAATCCGATTCAATATGAAAAACATACGTTTTATTCTCTTTTTATATTGTTTTATTTTGATATTTACCTCTTGCAGCACTAAGGTGGATTTATATGCCGAATACAAAGAAGTGCCCATCGTCTATGCCATGCTGAATCCAAAGGATGACACCAATTATGTCAAGATTACCCGCGCTTTTTGCGGCACCAATGACAACTTCATCAATGCCAACGACGTGGCGCTGATTGCCGACTCGAGCAACTATCCAGGCAAGTTAGATGCACGCATCATCGAATTGAAACACTCCCACGGCAGCATCTACGAACCCACAGGTCGCATCATTATGTTGGACACGATAACCCTTCACGACAAAGATGCAGGTACTTTCTATTCCCCCGACCAAACCTTTTATTATACCACAGAGCCTTTCCATACAGGTATAGACGGTAACAAGTACAAGTACCGTCTTGTTGTGGTCAAACCTGATGGAGACACGCTTACCGCCCAAACCGATATGGTCGGCAACGAGGAATTCGCCATTATGACAGGAGGCGTCGCCTTTCAGATGGCCACGACTAACGCGGTAAGGAAAATCATGTTCAGGGCAGACGGCTTTGCCTCGCTTTACGAAGTCTCGATGCAGTTCAATTACTGGGAACAATTGGCAGGCCAAGTGACAAAGAAAAAAAACGTCAGCCGCACTTTCGGAACAAGAACCATTGACGAGTTCCAAAGGATTGAAGGAACCGACAACAGCTATTATTTGGAATACTCCGAGAATTGGCTATTCAATGCCCTCGCCAACGCCATCGGCAGGGACACAATTTACGACACCAATCATCCCAATGTGGTTCGCTACATCGACGATTTTATCATTTCCATCAGTGCCGCCGGAGACGACCTGACCTACTATTATCTTGCCAACCAAGCCCAAATGAACAGCCCAATGACCCTTGTCACGACTTATACCAACATCAAGGGGGGCTACGGCCTATTTTCATCACGCACCAAAATCGAAAGAGAGGCAAAGCTTTCTGCCAATACCAAAAGGGAGTTATTTGGCATGACATCATGGGGCTTTCAGGAGCAATAATTATCAAATTATACGATGCTTTACGAAAAATTGCTACCTTTGCAAATTCTTATCAAACCTCATCAAACAATGAAAAAACTATTTTTGTCTCTTTCGCTGCTGGCTAGTTTGGCATTCTTTAGTGCTTGCACCACCGATGTAGATCTCTATGCCGACTACAAGGATATCCCCGTAATTTACGGTCTGCTTAACGCCACCCAAGACACCAACTTCGTGAGAATCAACAGGGCTTTTTCGGGCAGCAATGGCACTTATATCAACGCCACTGAGGTGGCGCTCATCGCCGACTCATGCAATTATCCCGGCAAGCTTAAAGCCTATATTGTAGAATATAAATCAGGTTACGGAAACCAATATCTGCCCACAGGAGACACGCTGACGCTTGACACGATAACCATACAAAACAAGGAGGAAGGCATTTTCTATTCGCCCAGCCAGAAAGTGTATTATACCACCGACAAGGAAAAGTTTGCCAACAACAACACTAATTCCAAATACAAGTACAAGCTCTTCGTTTTCAAAGGCAATGACAGCATTACTGCTGAAACAGGCATTGTTGGAGGCGAAACTTTCAAAATCATAAACGGTTCGCTCCATTCCACGTCAGTGCCAACCGACAAATCCAGCAAAATCAAATTCACAGCTGCCGATAATGCCGCCTTTTATGACATGAAGTTCGTTTTCACATACCATGAATCCCATAATGGAGGCCCGATGGTCGACAAGCAAGTGTCATATACTTTCGGAGCCAAAAACGTTGATGAGTTGGGCACAGAAGACGGGGCATTTTTCTTCTCATACAGCAACAACATCTTGTTCAACCTTCTGGAATCCGCCATCGGAGGCGACACGGTATACGACGTCAACCATCCCAATGTGGAGCGTTCCTTCGACCAAAAACCCGTCCTCATCCAATTGTCAGCCGGTGCCGATGAACTATACAATTACATTCAGGTGAATTCGCAGTCGGGCTTCCTACAATCCGTGCCCGACTACACCAACGTCTCGGGTGGCTTTGGCGTGTTCTCCTCCAGGATCAACCTGACAAAAGAAGTCAGCCTCTCGTCGATTGCACAAACCGACCTCTATGGCAAGGAATCCTGGGGATTCGTCCAGCATTAGTTTTATTCGCAAATTCAAAATTTATGATTCGTTCCATGACAGGTTACGGCATTGCCGAACAAACCTATAACGCGAAGAAAGTATCAGTAGAAGTTAAAACCCTCAACAGCAAGCAGTTGGACCTTCAGGTGAAGCTGCCCAACGAATTGCGCTTTGCAGAATTGGATTTCCGCAACAGAATCGGGGCTAAGCTGCAACGCGGCAAGGTGGATGTGGTCATCACCATCACCGACACCGACCTGACCCAAACCTACCATATCGACCAAGACATTGTGAAGGCTTACAAAGAACAGATTGAAGCCATTTCGTCTCAACTTGGCATTGCGCCGACAACAGATATGGCGGCAGTGCTGTTTAGGATGCCTGGCATTTTCAATGTTCCCGTGGAGAATTACGATGAAGCTTTTGTCGCTAAAGTTGGCGAGACCCTCGACCAAGCTTTGGACATCGTCGATGGTTTCCGCATCCAAGAAGGTCAGACCTTGAAGAAAGACTTGTTGCATCGTGTGGAATTGATTCTCGACTTGCTGGGTCAAGTGGAACCTTATGAGAAGAGCCGCCATGAGGTCATCAAGCAGCGTATCATCAAAAATCTCAGCGAGCTGACTTCAACTGGACAATACGATGAAAACCGCTTCGAACAAGAATTGATATTTTATCTTGAAAAATTGGATATCACCGAAGAGAAAGTTCGTCTGCGTCAGCATTGCAACTACTTCAACGAGAGCTGCGACGACGACCAAGCAGGCAAGAAACTGGGTTTTATTGCACAGGAAATGGGTCGCGAAATCAACACCTTAGGCTCGAAAGCCAACGAGGTGAACATTCAGAAGATTGTCGTCAAGATGAAGGACGAATTGGAGAAGATAAAGGAACAGGTATGTAATATTTTATAAGCTATCAGCTATCAGCCGTCAGCGGTCAGCAATTGCTGATGCTGATAGCTGAAGGCTGACTGCTGATGGCAAAATGAAACAACTATGAAAAAAGGTAAACTTCTGATTTTCAGTGCCCCGTCGGGCTCAGGCAAGACCACCTTGCTCAATCACGTTATGGCCAACATCCCTGAAATGGCTTTCTCGGTTTCGGCCACCACACGTCCGCCCCGTGGCGAAGAGGTGAATGGACGTGAGTATTATTTCTTGACCATGGAAGACTTCAAGCAGCGCGTTGAGAATGGCGAGTTCCTTGAGTGGGAAGAGGTCTATCCAGGCCGTTGCTATGGCACTTTGCTTTCCGTGGTTGCACAGATGCAGGACGAGGGCAAGCATGTGGCTTTCGACGTGGATGTGTGCGGTGGTGTGAACATCAAGGAGCATTACGGTGACCAGGCTTTGTCGGTCTTTATCCAAGCTCCATCGATTGATGTGCTGCGTGAGCGACTCATCAATCGTCAGACTGATTCTATGGAAGAGATTGAGAAACGCCTTGCCAAGGCTGCTTGGGAGATGGAGTTTGCCCAAGGCAAGTTCGACCGCACCGTTATCAACGACGATCTCGAGACTGCCAAGCGCAAAATTCTCGAAGTCGTGCAAGCCTTCCTTGAAGAGGAATAATGAGACATGGCCTTTGGGACCCTAAGCTTGTCGAAGGGTCAAATGGCCAATTAAAAATATAAATAACATGAAAAAAGTAGGCATCTATTCGGGTTCCTTCAACCCCATTCATCATGGCCACGTGATGCTGGCCAACTATTTGGTCGAGTTCGCCGACTTGGACGAACTGTGGTTTGTGGTCACGCCACAAAACCCTTTGAAGCAGAAAGAAGAGCTTTTGGATGATGATGAACGTCTGAAAATGGTGCAACTCGCTTTGGGCGATGATCCGCGCTTCTTCGTCAGCGATATCGAGATGCATCTTCCTAGGCCGTCTTATACGATAAATACCTTGACTGCTCTCTCTGAGCAATACCCTGATTGTAAGTTCATGTTCATTTGTGGCATGGACAGCTTGCAAAACTTCAAAAACTGGCGTGAATATCAGCGAATTCTCGATAACTACGAATTATTGGTTTTTCCTCGTGAAGGTTACGATGGGGGAGAGCTCATTAATTATCCTTCCGTCACAGTGCTGAAGACCCCGATTTTGGAGGTTTCATCCACCTTCATCCGCCAATGCATCAAGGAAGGACGCGATGTGAGGCATTTCATGCCGGAGAAGGCGTTCACTTATTTGAAGGAACATCGGTTTTACGAATAAAATCTTTTTATAATTGGTTCTGTAGTGTAGGTTTACACACAATCTCTATTGTAACCATAACGTAGTGGGTTTGTAAATGGTTTGTCTTATTATATTGAAATTCATTTTTTTATAAAAATTCTATGGGAAATAGTTTGTAAAAATTGAAATGAAAACAGTATTTTTCCCGACCGTGTTTCTGAATGGGGTAATTTTGCAGACGATAACTATACTTTTGTAATTTTGCCCGTATGAAAACGAGACCCTTTCTTTTGGGATGCCTGTTGCTGTTTATGGCTTGCAGCCAACCTAACCGTGAAGCCCGAAAATTGCTCCGCCAAGCCGAAAGCATAGTAGAAACCCATCCTGATAGTGCCTTGCGCCTCATTGATAGTGTGATGCATTTGGAAGTCTATTTCAGTGAAGACGAGCGCATGGAGATGGCCTTGCTGCAAGGTCGGGCGATTTATGGCGCCGACCGCGATGCCACTGATCCAACTCAATCAAACGGCAACTTCTTGTTAGATAAGGTAATGAACCATACCTACACCTCACCAGATCTTGACCGCGCTCCTGCCTATTTTGCCAAAAAAGGCCAACCCCAGAAGGCGGCTTTGGCCGCGCTTTACAAAGGTTACGACTTGCAGACGAGTTATGCCGACAGTTTGGCCTTGCTATCTTTTGAGGAAGT
>JAEEGH010008474.1_pt1 | contig 24306 bp, 20 predicted proteins | sample 9134181 | NCBI WGS metagenome assembly JAEEGH01 (sample SAMN16246544, study PRJNA631951) | gut metagenome | biome: gut microbiome; feature: rumen; material: DP-attached | host: Bos | place: Iran: Karaj | collected 2018-10
GGTCTTGTTGTTTTTATAGTTAGACTCAGATGCTTTGATCCAGCCATCATTACCGGTATCATGCTGAATACTCATTATGACGTACATATCATACTTTAAAGCCCAGTCAACTACTTCTTCTACCCTGTCCAGAAAAGCTGTATCTATGGTTCCTTCATCAGACATATGGTTAAAATATGTAACAGGTATTCTTATAGTCTTAAAACCTCTGTCACTGATTGCCTTGATCATATCTTCTGTAGCTACAGGATTGCCCCAGTATGTTTCGAGCTTGGATATCTCTGAACTTACATCATAATAAAAGTCCTCTAGCTTAAGGTCTATCTCAATCTTTCCGCCTATGACGTCTCCTGTAGTCTTTACGCCGTCAAATGTTGACATAGGCTGATACAGATACTGCGTAACATCATTTTTGATCGTAAGCTGATGAGTACCTATAAGACTGCCCATGGTATATTTGGCACCAGTTGCTGTTGTAAAGGTTGCATTCGTTATACTGCATGTAAAAGCTTTATTTTGAGCATTACTTTCATGAGATACTATCTGAATAGCAAAGCTGTCACATATAGTGCTGTTCTCTGAATTAAGCGATTCAATATTCCATACAAAATGGAGTGATCCGTCATATGAAAAATACTGATATGATGATGCATTCCATGTACTGTAGGGATTTGTAGTATATATTGCCGCAGCCTGATAACCTATAGCCTTATTAGAACCTATCGCGTCCCAATCACATACATCCAGATCATTACCAAGGCTCATACCATTGCCCATATCCTTATATAATTCTTCTACAGACATATCTTCACTGGCATATACGATGCTGGGATTCTGAGTGGTGGCAACAACCTTATCTGTTTCAGTATTTTCTGTATCTACAGTAAGATTGTTAACATTACTTCCGCAGGCAAGAATAGAGCATGATACTGCTATCATCACCAGCATATATATTCCTTTTGATAAAAAATCTGTTTTGATCCTACTCATATTTAACCTCATTACTAAAACTATTATATTAGGACTCAAAAGCTAAAAAACTTAACCTACCATTTATTACGATATATTTTTAAAACATTGTATTTCTAAAATGATAAACCAAATGATAGCATCTTAGTTTGAACAACATATAGAACATTTTCTGCCTTGGCCGTAAAAGCTTTGTCCTTACTTCTTTTAATGTCTTTACAGCAAAAGAATCTTTACGGATCGCTCTTAGCTCGTTGACGCATTCTGTTACATTTCCATGTAGATAAGAATTTGTAACAGATACATAAATTGCATAAAACGCTGACGCAATAAGGCGGTCTTTATCTTTTATATTATGGGCTTTATAGTACTCTTCAACAAGCATGTGACGCTTTTTGAGCATATCCCACATCCCATTTCTATATCTTCTTGTAAGAGACTTTACATTATCTCTGTAGTATACCAGTTTATCCTTAATAAAGACAATTTTATTAACGTTTTCACATACATACATCTGGAAGATATCATCCTCTGTATATACTTCTCTTTCAGAGACAAAACATTTATCTGTTATACATTCTCTTTTATAGAGCTTACCCCATACATATCCGGGAAAATTCTCATAGCCGGGAGCATATATTTTACCAATGATCGGCAGAATATAATCGTTCGTAATATTACCATCAAGTATCCTATCATGAATAGGGTATGTGTTTTCTATAATCTTTCCGTCTTCATCTCTATAATGACCGCAGATACTCATATCAGCACCAGCATCTGTAAGTGCCTTAAAGAGCTTTTCTACATAATCCTTCGTTACATAGTCATCACTATCAATAAAAGTGATATATTCTCCCTTTGAAACATCAAAACCGGCTTTTCTGGCACTTGTTAATCCTCCGTTAGGTTTATGAATAACCTTTACGCGCTTGTCCTTTTTGTATTCATCGCACAAAGCGGGGCTATTATCGGTAGACCCATCATCAACAATAATACATTCCACATTTTCATAAGTTCCGGTCAATACCGTGTCTATGCATTTATTTAAATATTTCTCCTGATTGTATACAGGAATTATCACACTAACAAGTTCCATACTAAACCTTTTTATACTCTCCCAATAACGCATGTTATTAATTGCTATTTATGCCGCTTCTAAGACTTCACCGCGGCAACATGATCTTAACAATCACAACAACCACTTTTTTGAATTACTAGTCACTTTTTTAATAATACATATATGCTAGGCATATAATAAAAAAATGTGAAGAATTTCTCTTTTTTCATACCACGACTTTCTCTGTATAACTGTCTATATTTAAGATAAAGACTTCTCATTTTCCCACAAGAGATAAAGCCGCCTGTTTTTTTACAAAGGTCAACAATCCAGTACATATATGTCCGTCTTGGATAATCGCCAAGCTCAGGATGCCTATCATCGATATATTCTATCTCCTTATCCAAAACCCAGAATACATCATCATAGAACTTCTTATTGATACTGTACGTAGAACTTGAAACATTGCCTCTATAATAATAATAAAGCTTCTCATCGCTAAATACTGAGATTCTCGCCTTATCGTAGATCCTGTACAGAACATGCAGATCTTCGCATATCCTTCCTTCAGGAAACTTTATTCCCTCAAAAAGCTCTTTTTTGAACAGTTTGCCCCACATGACAACATATAGTTCATCTTTTACCATATGTATATTTTTAATCATGTCAGTATTACTATACGAAAAGATATCAGGAGCAGAATCTGCTACTACGTCAGCTTTTTCACCAGTGAATGAACTATAACTGACAAAAGATATATCTGCATCTTTCTCTACGATCAGACTATATAATCTTTCAAGCAAATTATCAGCTACGTAGTCATCCGAATCTATAAAGCAGTAATAATCACCTGTAGCAATTTTGAGCGCATTATTTCTTGCAACCGACTGTCCGGAATTCTTTTGATGGATTACTTTTATTCTATTATCATTACAAGCATATTCATCGCAGATATCTCCTGCATTATCAGGCGAACCATCATCTACAAGAATAAGCTCAAAATTCTGATAACTCTGTCCCAAAATGCTTTTTATACACCTATCAATATAATCCTGGGTCTTATATACCGGAACGACTATGCTGATCTTTGCATTTACTCCTTTTTTCATATCCCCTTTTATCTTTCCTGTATTTACTAATCTTCACTTAATAGTCTGTTTTCAAATATGCTATATAATACATTTTTAATAGCTTCTTTAATGGATAGTCCTTTGACACCTTTACATACCTGATCTTATTTCTGAAAATCCTGATATATGGTTTGATCAGTTCTTTATAATCTTTGATACCTTCCTTTTTCATAATATCTATATTTCTCCAAAGGAAATACAAATATCCGTCTATTGCGATATCCGTAAGCCTCTGTTTACCAAGGCCATGATAAAAATCAATTCGATCTATTACTGCGCCCATGGAATCTTCCAGCTCTTTAATCTTAAAACCGCTATTAGTAATAGAATTCTTTCGAAGGCGATAATAGTATAAAATATCAGATATATATACTACCTTTTGAACCTCATGCAACATGTGGTGATACACATAAGCATCTTCATGGATTTTACCAACAGGGTATTTTATTTTGTCAAAAATACATTTTTTATACATCTTATTGATAGGTATAACCATTTTGACAGTATATTCCGCGGCGAAAGCTTCATCTTCCATTTCTTTTTCTGTAATTACCAAAGTTTCATGAGTTCCATTCCCAATATCTTCCGGAATCACATCCCCGTCATAAAAAGAATAATAATTACAAGCTACAAGATCTGCTCCGCTTTCAATCATGGTTTCATACAGCTTCTGCAGGTAAGTTGGAGCCAGTATGTCATCAGGATCCACAAAGCAGATATAATTCCCCTTTGCAAGCGGAATCGCTATATTTCTGGCATCTGATACACCGCCGTTTTCTTTATGGATTACAGAGATTCTTGAATCTTTCTGAGCATATTCATCACATATTGTCCCGCTTTCATCTGTTGATCCGTCATCAACTAAAATAAGTTCAAAATTCCTGTATGTCTGATTTATTACACTGTCAACACAAGCCGAAATATACTCTTTGACATTGTAAACAGGCATAATTATTGTTATAAGTTCATCTCTTTTTTCCATATATACCTCATGTTACAAATAAATCAACTATCGAAGATGACTTCTGGAAATGCCTTATAACAGTTGTCTTATACTGATATATCCAGCATTTATCGACTAACTATTTACATTTTCCTAAGTTGTTTACTATAACACATTGTCATATTTTGTTGGTACTTGCTGTATCAGTCTGAATTCTTTAACCAAATTTCAGTTTAAGATACAATTTCTGTATATCTGGATTTATTCTATACAGACAATACTTTAACTTTTGAGTATTACTTATATTTTTATTGTCAAATACATTTTTGTAGCTCTGTCTATAAAGCTTCCAGACTTTACTCCTAAGATTTTTATATTGTCTTTTGTCGGTTTGCCTCAGAATTCCCAATATTGTATTAAGATATGCAATATATGCCATATCCATAAGATCTTTTTCGTTTTTTTCTTTATAAAAATCTATCTTATCTATTTCAGTGTTTAAGCCATCTATTAGTTTTGTAGTATTTATTCCGCTTCTTGTTGCAGAGTTTTCAGAATAGTAATAGTTATATAGTTTTAAATCGGACACTATTACTTTCCTGGCTTTATAGATGACCTTAAATGTTGTTGCTCCGTCTTCAAAGTAATGATAAGCTTCATTAAATCTAACATCTTCCCACAAAGAAGACTTAAAAAGCTTGCCCCATACCATAAGATACATTATCCTTAGGTCTTCTCTTAGAAGAAGGTCATGTCCTGTAATAGAGAATGTTTTCTCCTTATCACAGTCTATTTCAGGAAAAACAAGTTTTTCTTTTTCAAAGGTATTATTAACTGAAACCCATGAAAGATCAGCATCACTATCTTTTAATAGATTAACAAGATGCTCCAAATACCTAGGCTCAATATAATCATCAGCATCAATAAATGCTATATATCCTTGTTTAAGATCAGCATGCTCAAGTCCAACATTTCTAGCATGTGCCGGTCCGGAGTTTTTCAATAGAGATATTACTTTAAACCTCGTATCTTCCTGTGAAATCTTGCGACAGATTTCAAGACTATTATCAGGTGATGCATCATTAATCAAATAAACTATAAAATTAGTATATGTCTGATTCTTAATACTTATAAGACATCTATACAAAAATTCTTGTGCTTTATAGATCGGTATTATAACTTGTATGAGATCTTTCATAATATAACGCTCTCCCTTATATAATAAGTAAATCTTTTTGTCTAACAGGCCGAGTGTATCATTATGTCTTGCATGAAGTAAGTATCAATAGTCACTTAAGACATCTACTTCACTATACTAGTGTGCTGGCTCATTTCTTTTTCAGTTTCAATTTTTTTGCTATAACCTCTTTAGCCATAATCCTTTCTGCTTTATTCAAAACAATATAGTAATTAACAGTATATCCGATCACTCCACAGACAATAGCAGCAACTACAAGCATAAACCATGAATTAACCGTCATAACATTAAGCACCCCATAAAAAATAACTACTGTTATCGCAGATGATAATGCTCCTCTAAGAAGCGGGCCATAGAATGTCCACCATTTTAAATTCAAGGTATATGAAGCATATATAGGTGCAAAGAAAAATACTCTCGCAGTAAGCAGTACAGAGCTTACTATCTGGATTGCATATACTCCAAGGTCAGTATAAACACAAAGGAGTATGGAACCAATGATATTGGCAACACCTATTCCCAGTGATACAAGGACCGGTATTCTAAGCCTTGTTGTTATCTGGTTAACTGTATATAAAGGATAAATATATACATCAAATATTGTCTGAGCAAGGATGAGTATAGATAAGATCTGTACAGTCATAACCTCACCGGATGTCAGAGTAGGAAGCCACAGATGGAAAAATTTGGTTCCGAAAGTTATAAATCCAAGTATCGGAACAGAACATATAAAGCCGCACACTGTTATTGCACTCTTTACATATTTTTCAAAAGCTTTCATATCACCCTTGCTATATAAAAGAGTCATCTCAGGTCCAAAAGATCCGGATACTATACCGATTATAGACATGAGATAGTTCGGTACAGTCTTGGCAAAACCCATAAGTGTCATAGATGCAGCGTCTATATATATGTTAGTGATAAGCATATCACATCCATTTATAAGAATTGTTGAGAGCTGCTGAACTGAATTCCAGATTCCAACTTTTACAAGATCCGCTACAGCCTTAAACTTAATCGACAATTTATTAAATCTTAGCTGAGGAACAAGTGTTCTTGTATAGTATATATTAGTCACTATGATCCAGAAGCCGCATATAAACTTGGTAAATCCAACATACCATACTCTTGGTGCAAATATAGAGAACATGAGTATAAGTGATACTGCTCTTATAATGGTATTTTCAGTATTACGTCTAGCTGCCAGATCAAGTCTGTTACTTGCATATGTAGCTACGCCATAGCAGTTAGTACAAAGTGACAGCAGAAAATCAATCACTATAAACATCCACAATATCTTAACATCCGTAGTATACTGCATCGGTATCTGAAGCCATCTATCCAGATAAAGAATCGCAAATACCGAAGGAATCACAAGAGCAAGTGATATGATAAGATTTGCAACTATTACCGAAGAAAAATACATATTGGCATTTTTATAATCTTTTTTGCCAAGATTGATCGTTATATATCTTCCTACCATGGCATTAAGCGCTGATGTAAAAATAGTTACATACCCTGTTGTCTGAAAAGCCAGATTTACAAAACCATAAACCTCTTTACCAACATGCTTTGTAATATATGGTGTTAATACAAAATTGATCGAAACATTTATTATAAATGTTATAAACTGAGCGATCATATTTATAGCTATTCTTTTCTTACTACCCATTGTCTAGCAAACCTCTTATCACTTCTTTTTTATATACATATCCGGAAATAGCGCCAGATAAATGTATCCTAGCTTTTTCTTAATACTGATGTTTGTTTTTAAGATATTCTTTAGGACACTTTTCTTGTAAGTCTTAAAGTATTCTTTTAATATATCTATATCCATTTTTTGCTTTTGAACAGCTTTATAATATCTGACATAGAATATCCTATAAAGAAACAAGTTCTTTTCATACCAATCATATTTGCCTAAGGACAGATAATGATCCATTCTTTCAGATATTGCATCAAGTCTATGAAGTCTTTTGAGACTAAACTCTTCTCCCATAATACTTGAACTTCGACTGACATAATAATAAAGAGGAACATCTATATATGCAATCTTCTTGGCAAGTTCCAAAAGTTTATATGTAGTAAACTCATCTTCATGAATTTTACCTTTTGGATATTTTATTTCTTTAAAAAAAGATGCAGGATATATCTTGTTCCAGGCCACAGTAAACTCTGTATACTTATCACCATAAAAATATGAAAGCCTATCTATGTCGTCACTAATAAGCTTATAGGATCCTGTATTTATCCTTGAATGATTATCTATTTTGTCATCTTCTTTGACATTTCCAAAACTGCATACTGCTATGTCAGAACCTGTAGAAACAACGCCTTCTACCAGGATTTCAATCATACATTCATGGATATAATCATCAGAGTCAATAAATATATAATAACATCCGCTTGCAATGCTTATCCCAGCATTCCTGGCATCTGACAGTCCACCGTTTTCTTTATGGATTACTTTGATCCTGCTGTCCTTCTTTTTATAGTTTTCGCAAATCTGACCACAACTATCCGGTGACCCGTCATCAACAAGTATTATCTCGATATTCTTATATGTTTGGCATATTATGCTATCTATACATTTTGGAAGATAATCCTCTACATTATAGATAGGCACTATTACTGATACCAATATATCATTCATCTTTTAACCTCATGTCACGAGTAAAGCGAGTGGCTAATAGTTCAAATTAATGGAGCTTGCTTCATCAATTTGGGTTTGAAAATGAAACATTTTCAAACTTAACATCATGCTGCGAGCAAAGGAAGTAGCTAATAGTTCGCTCCTAATGGAACTCGCGACACCAATTCAATTTTATATTTGTAACAATTTCAAATTATGTTATTTAGAAGATTTAAAGCCTTTTAAAAGTCTTTTTAGTTTCTTCTTCATTATCACTTTCTTAATTCTCTTACCAATGGCGGTTTTGTATGAAGCTTTAATAAAGTCCCCTTTAAACGCTTCTACAAACACATTTCTATCACCAGGGAAATAAGACGGGTGCGAAAGCTGCTCGTTATGATCTATAGCCACTTTAAGACTAGCCTGTTCTGTATAGATATAATCTCCTGCCTTATCAAGAAGTGCTTTTCCCTTAGCTGTATTAACAAGTATCTCTGATACTCTTCCCTGATAAGGCTTGTGCAATGAAGACTTATCAAGCCCCCAATAATCTCCTATTGTAAGATCCGAAACACGGTCTATCTTAGCATATCTACATGAATAGCAATTATCTCTATATGAAACACTTCTCAAAAAGGATTCGTAATACAGATCAAAGTATGATTTTTCATAATAGACTTTCTCATTATTACTAGTCGCAGAAAAATAAAACTCATTTTCACCTCTAAATGAAATATCATCTATTTTGTTTATTCTATATGTCTTTTTAAGAAAAGCTATGTATTGCTTAAGATACTCTATTGGTGGAACTCCATGACAGATTATGTCTATGGTATAAAGCTTTTCATAATCTTTTTTCAAAAAGTGAAGGAGTCCATCTATCTGACATGGAGTAGCTATATATAATACTTCCAGATCCTGTTCCAGATACTCTTTAACCTTTTTATAAGAATCTCCGGTACTGCTTTGAACATATTTGGACTTCTTGAATCTCTCAATATCATCTAAAGACTCTGCCGGTCTGATAGTCAGATTAAAATCATCGTCAAAATCACATCCAAAAACCTTGCCACCATTTTGAAAGACAAGTTTAGAAAGTGCTGTTGCTACTCCTCCAGAAGAACAAGTCTTCTGATCCTCTTTATCGCAAGTCCAGGCAGCAAGGCATACATCTGCCTTAGAGTATTTTGACTCATTTAAAGCTGGGCACGCCTTCTTGCACATCCCGCAATTTACACATTTTGTATTGTCAATTACCGGAATAGTCTTTAGAAGTTTATCATGTCCCATAGATATAGCTTCTTTAGGACACACATTCATACATGCCCTACACCCGGTACATTTATTCGTATCACACAGTTCCATCTGTTCTCCTATGCAAGTACTATATATTCTCGAATATGAAATTCAAGAATTCATCTAATTAAGATTCAAGAATACTTTTTAAATAGTTCTTCCCCTTTAATACTTCATTATCTATAGTACTGTTAACATTATCATAATCAATTTCTCTATCTAGTATTGATTCAAGATTCCTGGCATTTTGTACTGATCTGTCTGAAAGTCCAAATGTTGCAAGAAGGTCATTAAGCTTTTCATTATTGCCCGAGGCGCCAGTGTTTCTGACAAATGTTGCAAATCTTTTGTTATACTTGATTGAAAATACACTTCCGTGGAATGTGTCTGTTATCACATAATCAGCATTCTTAACATATGCTAGGATTTCAAAGGGCTTTAGCGCTTTGTATCCCTCTATATATTCCTGAGGAGCACACAGACATATTATTTTTTTGTTGTGCTTTTTTGCAAACCTTATTATATTTGCAGATTCTTTTTGAGAGAATCTTTTAGCATATGCATAAACTACGATGTAGTTATTCTCTTCTACTTTGATATTGTCTACTTCATCATGATAATCATACAGAAAAACAGGATCCACATTCTTGCAGATATAGCCATCATACATCTTATTTAAAATATCGTATGTATTTTTATCCCTGGCAGATAGTGCATCAAATCTGCCAATCATGGATTTCACTTCATCATAAATACCATAGTCTCTAAGGCCGTCTTCTGTGGTATTCCCAAACGAAGCAGCATATGTGCAGAGCTTTTGAGCCCTGTTATCATATCCAAACAATTCTTTTGAATATCCTACATCAGGATTGGCCTGAAGACAGTTGAAAACTTCATCACTGCCTATAACAAGCGCATCAAGCTCTGGTTTATAATTCTTCTCTTTTGTCACACCAAGAAGAGGTAATACATCACTATAGAATGATGAATCAAGCTTTTGATAATCTCTCCAATAAGAGTTCATTAACTCATTATTATTTTTTCTTGGAAAAAGCACATGTGATCTTACTTTATTTAGTATTTTACTAAGCTTCCCATCTTTTCCTTCATTTTTAGATACCAGAACTTCCCCTGGCACATAGTCTACAAATGTAGTTTCTGCGCCTAAAGCTTCAAAATTCTTCTTTAAACTATATGATTGTAAAAACGAACCATAGTTTATGATCCGCTGCATTGACATTATACCGACTTTCATTTCTTAACCTCTTGTCCCTCTCCCAATCCGGCTTTGTATTTTTATTTCATTAATTTCTTCAAAATAATATATCTTACTCTACTACCTTTATAATAGCAACCACTCAATAGATTGTATTTGACACCTCTTAGCAGACCCATAATTTTTATGTAATCGAGCAGTTTAAACCTTGACTTCCCAAGCTGCCCTAGCAGAAAAGATCTATCATCAACCTTATCTAATTCTTTTTTCATATCAAGTAGTTCCATATTCATAAGTTCATGATATAAAAGCAAAACATGAATCATATCATAATTGCGTTCAAAATATTTATTGGAACAATCCTTAACATATTGATTAAAAATACGGCTTACCATATTGTACTGATTAATTCTGACAAGGCCTCTGTCAGCTCCCATGGAAGAATCATCTCTGATCAGATAATGGTACAATCTATTATTGGTAACTTCTACATTTTGTGCATACATCATATAGAACAGATTAAAGCACAAGTCTTCTGCAATTACCGGCTTATATATTGGAAAACTGATATTATTTGACTTAATTATTTCTGCCTTATATAGACGGTTCCATACTTCAAAACCGCATCCATAATTTAATAGTATATTGGTATAAAACTTAAGTCTTTTCTTATCATCACTAAGATCATATAGTCCCTTGGCAAAAGCCCTTTCTTCTATATCTCTTCTTTTATTGCTTTTTATATAAGTCTTATAATAATTGAATATATAAAGGTCTGTGTTTTTTCCTTCAATCCCTTCTACACATGTCCTTATAAGCTGAGGATCCATCTCATCATCGCTATCTGCAAAATAGATATATGTTCCATGACATGCAGCTATTCCGACATTTCTTGAATCAGACTGACCGGAGTTGTCTTTGTCTATAACAACAATTCTGGAATCCTTCTCTTTATATGTATTGCATATATCAAGGCTAGAATCAGTTGAACCGTCATTTATCAGGATTATCTCGAGATTCTGATACGACTGATTTATGATACATTCAATTGTACCTTCTAAATATTTAGAAGCATTGTAAATTGGTATTATTACACTTACCAGTTCTTCTTTCATACATTCCTCAAATTATTACTTTCAGTCATAGAGAAACAATTCTTTAGTATTAGCTCTTTTTATACTTATTCCATACCTGGTAGTACAAGCTTGAACTAATTTTGAATAGTCTGATTTCCACTTTCTGGCACTTGCTAAGCTTGTTATAAGCAGAACGATTATTACGTATCACCTTCAACAGATCTTTTCTGTAAGTTCCAAAAATATCTGCATTCGATGAATCCAAATCTTTATTGCATGACTTCAAATAACATATCATATGAAGACAATGCATCACTGCCTTACACCAAAGTTCATCTTCATTTTCTTTATTATAAAATTCAATTCTCTGCAAATATCCATCTACAACTTTGGCATTTCTTTTGCCATTCATAACCCCGATAATACTATCATTCCTTTGAAGATAATAATACAAAGGAAGATTAACTAAGCAAATATTCTTGCTTCTATAAAGAGCCTTATAAGTTGTAAACTCATCCTCAAATATTTTCCCTTTGGGATAACGCAGATCACTAAATAATTCCTTTTTATAAAGCTTATTCCACGCTACTGTTAACTCCAGCTTTTTATCATCACTATAATAGCTATACTGCGCCTGAATTCCGGACATTGTTTCTATAGAATAATCTTCTTCATACGTAATATCCTGCTCATCCGGCTTACCATCATACACATATTTGTAGTTAGACATGCTTACATCAGAATCTGATTTAATTAATTCTTTCATAAGTATTCTATACATGTCTCTATGTATATAATCATCAGAATCAACAAATGCCAAATATTCACCCTTAGCAATATCTATGCCTACATTTCTAGCGTCTGAAAGGCCACCATTATCTTTATGGATAACAACTATCCTGTTGTCTTTCATGGCATATTCATCGCAGATAGCAGGACATCCATCATCAGAGCCATCATCTACAAGTATTATTTCCAGATTTTTATATGTTTGACCGATAATGCTGTCAATACATCTACGAAGATATTGTTCTACATGATAGATTGGAACTATTACACTTATCAGCGGTTCATTTTTTATTGTCATCATGTCTCCAGTTCTTATAAGTTTTCTTTATCTAGCTCATCTAACAGGTCTTTGGATATATCACTTCTTACCTTTCTGCAAAAAAGGTCCGGTACACTAAGCAGCTTCTGGTAATCTTTCATCGTCATCACACTGACTTCTTTTGGAAATTCAAAGTATGTAAGATTTCTCCAGTTTACAAGCCACCTTGCAATGGGTTCATCATACTTAAAACAACTTGTTTTAAATTTCGAATTATGTACAACAGTATGAAAATATTCTTCATCAGGAAACTGCATTATTTTCATTTTACGGTTAAATTTTGGATGTGTCTTCTCAAAATCGTCTAAATATCTGGCACATTCATCCGTAACAGCCCACTGGGCACAGCCATAATAAAGATCAAACCTTTGACCTTTTTCATGAATAGTGCCGTTACAGCTTATTGTTGTAATGCTCATGATCATCTGAGCTATTGTTATTAATAGTTTTATTGGATTAGTATTGGATGCTTTTCCATATGGATTATCCTTCATATAGAAAAGTCTGTATTTTCTTGAAAACTCCCAATCGCTTGTCCCTGCAATAGGACATCCCCGTATAAATTCTTTGCCCTTGTTATCTACAAAAAACTTTTTGATCTCATCATTACTTTTTATAGGATAATCCAGGTTCTGCATCATGACATAATAGTCATAATGAACACCACTTTTTAAAGCACTTCTAAGAAGTTTAAAACTTGCATGAATGGCATTATATCCGCCCCAGTACACTTTATGACGGTTAGGCGTAAAGTAAACACCGCGTATCCCCTTCAATGCTTCTTTAAATGGCTCTATATCCTGTTTTGCATCTACATGCACATACATATCAAAATCCGGATCTTTGCAAAGCCTTCGAGCGCACCTTGCAACAAGTTCCGGATCTGTATGGCACAGATTTAAAAATGCTATTTTCATTTTCAAACTTCCCACTGCTTTTTTCATTAACAGCCAATATTATATAGCGGCTATCATAATAAATGATTTGATAATTATATGATTTAGTCCATTATCTCTTAAACTGATATCCGATCATATGTAACATCGTAGTCGCCAAAAACAAAAGTCGAAACCATCTCTTTTTCAAAAAAATAAACGGTATCCGTTTGACTAATGATCCGTTCTCTATACTAAAATCATTGATCAGTTTAAGTACTCTTGGATCTTCTACAAAACTTTTGTATCCTTCATAGCGTTTCTTCCTGCTTGCCTTTGCATTCTTGCCGGAAAGCTGAAATGCCATCTCAACTGCGGACATTACAATAGTTCCTGCAAATGTATAGGTTATATCAACACCTGTACGCTTTTTTATTCTTTCTACAAGCCTCTGCCTTGCATCATTGAGCTTTTTCTTACCTTTAAGTTTAGAGAAAGGTTCTCGCTCATATCTGTATATTGCAGATGTTTCGCGCGTAACCAGATAATAATAACACTTCTGCTGTACGTACACTTTATTGCAGCAGCTAAGGTACTCAGAAATAAAACAAGTATCTTCGCCAACTTTAAGAGTTTCATCGAATTTAAGGTCATTATCTATGATAATGCTTCTCTTACAAAGAATCCTCCAAAGCGCCGGATTCTCTACATACAATGAATCCGGAACTCCCTTGATCCAATTATTAACATCTTCATTAGATAGTCCGATAAAAGCAGGCATTACATCTTTTATTACTTCTTCACCTTCATATATATCTTTTGAAAATCTTGGAAGAGAAGTTTCATATACCTTGCCGTCTTCATATCTGTAATAGCCATAAATCACTGCATCAGCGTTCTGATTCTGAATGATATCTACCAGCTCACTACAGGTATATTTTTCCTGAAAATCATCTCCATCGAAAAAGAAGATATATTCTCCGGTAGAAGCCTTGACTCCATCATTTCTTGCTGCTGAAACACCGCCATTTGGCTTATGTATTACTTTAATGTTGCTATTGCATTCTGCGTATCTGTCCAGAACTTCTGCTGTTCCATCTGTAGATCCATCATCAACAACTATTATTTCCAGATTTTCTTTGTTATAATCCTGCTCAAGTACACTGTTTAAGCTTTTTTCTATATAATCCCTGATATTATAAGCAGGAATTATCACACTAACTTTAGCTTTCATTAACAACTCTTCCCTTTAAAAGAATTCTTTTCATACCTGCCGATATTGTCGGCTCCCTTTTCCCGGTAAAATACATTCCCAAAATAAGTAGTGGAAAGCAAATAGCTGCATTCATAACATATGCTTCCATGATTGTATAAAGTGAATAAAGAATAATAAATATCCTGTCTCTGGTATCCATCCTTGAATTAAAAGCTATTGCTGCAAATGATATCAGAACAAGGTATGCTATTCCATAACTAACCATCATCCAGATATAGCAATTATCAAAGATCATTCCATCGATCCAATATCCATTCCAATAAAGTTTTGGATCAAAAGTTACATTTTTTCCAAATATAGAAAGGCCTTTAAGATCATATGCTACAGCACCATACAATAATCTTCCTGTAAACATCTCATTGAGAGTATCAAACATGTTTGTAAATAGTCCGTTTACAAATCCAATTATGATAGTTACAAAGAAAATCGATAAAAAACCATATAAATATTTCGAAAATAATTTTACGAGTAACTCGTAATATTTGATAAAATCTCTCTTTATCAAAGAAATATAGATCAAAATACAAGCTATCGTAACTATGGTCAGCGCTGTATTAGAATCACAAAAAAGATAGAAGAAATAATTAATAAGCCATAGTAATACCAGCTTAATTGGATTTAATTTCTTGTAGTTGGAATACAGATACTCCATAGAAATCCAGCATACATACATTGAAAATGTATTAGCGTGTCCCTGATAGAAAGTCATTCGCTGTACGCCATTTCTATATGAATATGGAACACTATAAGGATTTGAAATAAAGTCCTTGGTATAAGTAAACACATGAATAGCTATAAGGAATGCTTTAAATTTCCAAACTATATTAAGCGCCTTCTCAAGATCAACATCCTGTATTCCTATAAAGAGAAGCGCTGTAAAGTAAAGATAAAAGTAATAACATTTAATACATGTATATACACACAAACAAAACAAAGCAATTGAAAAAATAAACTTCGGATATGTGTATCTCTGCGTTATGATCTTTACTCCTATGATACCGGTAAATATAATAATAATGATATTATCTAATAAATCAGTTTTTCTGATTATTACCGAAGAGTCTGTTATATTCTTAAAGGCTAGTATCAAAAGAGCACATGTATATAACAACTGTATGAAGTTTTGTCTGTTCTTTATATTTCTTTCAACCAGTGATACGGAACTCATAAATAACCTCATGTCTCCAAAAGAAGACTATGTTTTGAACTAAAACCATCAAAACTTAAATTTACTACTATGCCCTTGCCTTTAATCCATAATAAAAAGCTGACAAGCTTACCATCTTATACTTCATAAGAAGATACTCATGCACTTTATATGTAGGAATCATCTTCAGTTTAAGCTTCTTCATAATTTTATTTGAAACTTCCGAAGTATAGATTCTCCTTATACTTTCATTTCTACTATTTGATGAGGCAAACTCTCTGCAAAGATTCGTCAGAACTCTAAAATAATATATATCTGCTTTGTAACTAAGCTCAGAATCATTTATCTTATTTAAATAATCCTGCCCACAGTTATAAAGCATATCTGTAATCTTTAACCTGTCATCAGTCAGACTCTTTCTCATAGCACTTTCTTCATGCTGTCTGTACATTAAAAGACAACTGTTAACAAGCTCAAAACTATTGCATTTTTCAAAATAAGAATAGACAAACAAAAGATCTTCACCTATTTTTATTCCCGCTGGGAACCTAAGACCATATTTATCTATTATTTCTTTTTTATAAATTTTGCCCCAGCACTCATTAAAAGAAGATGATGCATACATAAGTTCGTATATAAAGCGCTTATCAGAGCATCTATCTTCTTTAATGTCAAAAAATATATCTTTGATCCTTCCATTTGGATATAAGATTTTCTTGGAATATGCCGTAAAATCCGGCATTTCCTCCAAGATATCCTCTAAAAGTTCATCAAAGACTTTATTATCTACAAAGTCATCAGCATCAAGGAACATGATATATCTGCCTTTTGCGTTATCAAGTCCCATATTTCTAGCGGCAGATACACCACTGTTATTCTGATAGATATATTGTATCCTATTATCCTTACGGACATATTCTTCGATTACATCTTTGGAATTGTCTGTACTCCCGTCATCGATCACAAGCACTTCAATATCCTCACAGCCATTTTTTATAATACTATCCAGGCATTCCGATATATACCTCTCTGCATTATATGCAGGGATGATGACTGAAAGGTTAATCTTATTATTTACCATTTTTAGAATCAGCCTCAGGTATTATTCCAAGGATAAAGTCATTTTCATCAACAGCGAACTGCTCTGCAAGTCTTGCCTTATTTGAGAAAAGTTCTCTTACAAATATTACTCCTGCTACAAGAACAAATCCTGCAGCAAAAAAGATTACACGCTTTTTCCACAGATTTACAAAACCATTGTAAGTTCTTTTTGAATTGCTGGCAGAGTCAAGAATCTGAACTGCATTAGAACCAGTAATATTTCTCATCTCTATAACGAATGATTCTGCAACGGCATTTGCCACATCTTCTGCAACGATAGGGTCAATATAAGATGCTTCTATCGTAATAGCAACCTTATCAGAAGCCGATACCTTAAGAAGGTCTGCTATCTCTGCAGCACTGAATCCATACTGAGGAAGTGATGATGCAGCTCTTTCACACACCTTAGAGCTCTTTACTACATCTGCATAACTGTTCATTACTTCTGTAACACTATATGACTCTGCAACATTACCATAACTATTACTATAAATACTTACAGTTGATGAATAATAGTTACTAACATCAGTATTCCAGGTAAGGATAATACCTATTGCAAACATTAAAAGAGCGCCGGCAATGCAGACTACCTTCTTTCTCCATACAGTTTTAAAACTAATGATAAAGTCTTCAAACCTTATATCTTCATTTATATTCATATTAAACCTCATACAATGTAGCGATTTTTTATAACAAAACTGCTACTTAAGTTCGATCTTATACTCTTTTACTACTGTTACTCTTTACTCTGTAGATAAATACAAGAATTCCTGAAATAAGTAATGCTACAACACACAAAATAATACTACCTATCTGATTGATCCTATAAATATCTGTGACAGATACATTCTCAATTTCATTGGCCTGCGGCGCTGATACATTGAATGTATACGTCTGTGTTGCTGTCTGATGCTCTATTCCATCTGAATCTACGTATGTAAAATAGAAATCAACACTTTGAGTACCTGCAACTGTGAAGATAAGGTACACATCGGCTGTTTCTACAGCATTACTTGTAAGTGCACCAAGTTCCTGATACTGAGGAACAATAGTACTTCCTGACATATGAAGTACTATATCACCAATAGAAGTGTTACCGGAGTTATGATATGTTACACCTATTCTGTTACCGGAACCTGTAGTGGCCTGAGTTGTAGCATCATAATTATCAACAACGACGATACCACTATCAGATACAGGGATCATAACCTGGTTAATACTCTCATTGTGTGTATTAAAAGCATCTGAGTATGTAAGTTTAAGATATGCAAGAACTTCTGTAGCATTTATAGCTTCTGATGCTATAAGTCTTATAGATATATGCTTCTCTTCATTTTCTTTAAAATATCCAAGGTATCCAACTCCTGTCTTACCATATTCAACATAGATAAGATCTTCAGGCTGAGAAAATGCAACGGATGCATTACCTACTCGCTGAGTATAACTAGTATTCTTAACTGTGATATTTAAAGTAAAAACTTCTCCGGGAGTAACATACTCTTCTCCGTCTATGCTATATGAAGTTATCACTAATGTAGCATTATCAAGTGGCTCTGGTTCTATTGCCTTAGCATTTACACCTGCTACTGCAAATGAAACCACAAAGATAACAACAGCTGTCAGGAAAGTAATTACAGTCTTTTTTAAATCAATTGCCTTCATTATCTGTTTTCACCTTCCTTTGTTACGTTTTTGTTCTGAGTAAGAAGATCTATATCATTCTGAGTAAGATTGAAATTCTTAGGAGTAGACTTGAATTTTCTTCTACGTCTTACTGTCTTTCTAAGATTCTTCTCCTCAAAGTAGTTATAATCCTTAACATTCTTTCTATACTGATATTTGTCCATTCTGTTGGCAATTATGCCGCCATTCTTATTGGCATAATCAACTAAAGCCAGCTTTGCATCAAATATCTGCTTCTTAGTAGATATATTGATACCGCCAACAAGAACATATCTGTCTACAGAAGGTATAAGAACTTTTGCATCATTTACAATACTTATAGATGGGAGATCATATATGACAAAATCATAAGATGACTTGAAATCATCGCAAAGAGCTTCCATTTTCTCACTGCAAAGAAGTCTTACGGGTGTATTATATCTTTCACCTGATGCAATGTAGCTCAGATTCTCATATGTAGTATTACAAATAATATCTGATTCCTTTACATTATCTTCAGTAAGATATGTTGCAAGATCCATACCTGCAGGAGCGCTTATTCTTTTGAACTCATTTCCTTTTCTAAAATCGCAATCTACGAAAAGAGTCTTCCAGCCTGCTTCTGATAAAGCTATAGCTATTCCAAGTGCTACAGTAGTAGTACCTACTCCGCTTCCAATACCTGTAAAAAGAAATGAACTTGCCTTATATTCACGCTTCATCTCATAGATGCCAACAACTATACGGTCAATAGCTTCATTTACGGCATAAGTTTCATTCCCGTACAACTCTAAAACTTTTTCTTCCATGCTTTTCCTTCCCCTGTGAGCTAAATGGTTATTGCCCACAATATTTCCATGTTACAACAAACCTTATCTAATATATACAAATCTATTAATATGGTCAAGAAATCTTACAATGTTGAAAGTAGGAAGTATGAAAATGTTCCATTTTCATACCCAAATCAGTTTCGCAAGCTCCACCATTTTGAACCATTAGCCACTTGCCTGGCTCGTTACATAAGGTTAAACGACAAAAAAATAACCGGCAGAGAAAATCTGCCGGTTATACAAAATCAAATTATTATGATTTAAAAAATTCCCAATAAAATAAATCCCCTCTTCATATACATAGCATCTCCCAAAATGCTACATCTCCACAATATGATATCCCTCTGAACTAAATGCAAGCACCAGTTCCTGGATAAGCTCATCATCGCTTTCATATTTGGCGAGAGCTTTGTTGGACGGGGGATATATTTTTTTGTTCCTTTTAAAATCATACAAGCTAAGTAAATGGCTGATAACAAATCTGTCTTTTCTGATATAACGTACAAAAAAATAAATATCATGAGATATCAACCATCTGTACATTTCTTCTTTGGTGCTAATTTCCTTTTTGACATTTCTTTCAAAAAAAGCTAACAGCTTCTCATCATCCTCATTACTGAGAATAACATTAAATAAGGTGTTACCATATAAATACTTCTTGTTATACGACTCGTTCAATACGCACACATCCTTTCTGCGGGTATTACCACGAATTTCTCTAACATCCTTATTCTACCAAAAAAAGCATTTATTAAAAATGTACAAATTAGACAATTTTAAAATATTAATATAGCACAAAAACCTCTTGATTTTATAGTTTGAACGTGAACGTTATTGCGATTTCTTAAGTATAATGCACGAAAAACAGTTATATCTTCAGCATTTATCGCTGCTTAGAGCAATTAGCATATTTGCACACTTTCTTTTGGTCATTTTTAACTTAAGTCATAAGAAAAACAATTTGCCAGTAGTTCCAAATTAATTGAACTCGGGATATCAATTTAGCTTTAAATAAGTATTTTCAAATTCAACCTTTTGTCACAAGCAAAATATGCGGCTAATAAGTTCCAATTGTAAACAAGCTAAAAATAATATCTGGCTACAGCATGTTATTACAGATAACATTTATTATATTTAAAAAATTATAATTGCACTTTTTATCATATAATGTTATTGTAAATTATGTAATTTATATCGGCAATTGTTATTTATGGTAACATTCGATAAAAATTACAAGGATTTCCCAATTTATTATCAAAACTATTGAACAAGTTTAATGGAGCTAATGTATATTTTAAATCATATGACTTATCTTTGAATAAGTCAGTAACACTTATCAGCTCCCCGAATTGGAGTAGCGAGCTCTGCCAATATCAAACAATAAAACACTCGCAGAAAGATGTGAAATAATTATGAAGAAAATATCACAAGAAAATCTTGCAAACACAATCATTACAAACCGTAAGTCACTTAACATGACTCAGGCACAGCTTTCAGAAGCCACAGGCATCAACCGCACAATGCTAAGCCACCTTGAATCCGGTGAATACATGCCTTCTATACCTCAGCTTGAGGCACTTTCTGAAACACTCAAATTCGATATTACAGATCTTTTCGAAGAAACAGATGACACAAACTCTCTTCCAAAAGCATCTCCCAAGAATATCGCAGTTGCAGGTACCGGATATGTAGGCCTTTCACTTGCCACTCTTCTGGCTCAGCACAACCACGTAACAGCTGTAGATATCATTCCTGAGAAAGTCGAGATGCTCAACAACAAGAAATCCCCTATTCAGGACGATTATATTGAGAAATATCTTGCTGAAAAAGAACTTGATCTTACAGCTACAACAGATGGCGCTGCAGCTTACAAGGACGCTGATTTTGTCATAATCGCAGCACCAACCAACTATGATGCAAAGAAGAACTATTTTGACACGTCAGCTGTTGAGTCTGTAATCGAACTTGTAATGAGCGTAAATCCTAATGCTGTAATGGTGATCAAATCCACCATTCCTGTTGGTTACACAGTGTCTGTCAGAAAGAAATACAACACAGATAAGATCATATTCAGCCCTGAGTTCCTTCGTGAATCCAAAGCTTTGTACGATAATCTCTATCCTTCACGTATTATCGTAAGTACAGATCCTAATAACTCATCTCTTGATAAGGCAGCCCACGAATTTGCAGCACTCCTTCAGGAAGGCGCTATCAAAAAGAATATCGATACATTGTTCATGGGCTTTACAGAAGCAGAAGCTGTAAAACTTTTTGCTAATACATATCTTGCACTTAGAGTATCTTATTTCAACGAGCTTGATACCTATGCTGAGTCCAAGGATCTTAATACCAAGCAGATAATAAGCGGTGTATGCCTTGATCCACGTATCGGAACTCATTATAACAACCCTTCCTTTGGCTATGGTGGATATTGCCTCCCTAAGGATACCAAGCAGCTTCTTGCAAACTATCAGGACGTTCCTGAAAACCTTATAGAAGCTATCGTAGAATCAAACCGCACAAGAAAAGACTTCATTGCAGACAGAGTTCTCGATATCGCTGGAGCTTATGGTAACTCCGAGTCATTCTCAAAATCAAAAGAACATGAAGTAGTAGTTGGTGTATACAGACTTACAATGAAGTCTAATTCTGACAACTTCCGCCAGTCATCTATTCAGGGAATCATGAAGAGAATCAAGGCAAAAGGTGCTAAGGTTGTAATCTACGAACCAACTCTTGAAGATGGATCAACATTCTTTGGTAGTGAAATTGTCAACGATCTTGATAAATTCAAGAAGATAAGCCATTCTATCATCGCTAATCGCTATAACAGCTGCCTTGATGATGTTAAAGATAAGGTTTATACAAGAGATTTGTTCCAGAGAGACTGATAATTATCGATAATATGACACAGAAAAAGCCTTGGCTACATACGGTAGCTAAGGCTTTTTACATATACAATCACTTATTTCTGAGATAAAGAGCTATCGACAAAAGTCCTATAGTCTGCAGAGCATGGAATATAACGGATGTCCATACTATCCCCATAGTCCTGCCTGCAAGAGTTATAGTATTCATCTGCATTACTGCAAATGCCAGAACAAATGCTCCCATTAGAACAAGCGCAACTACCTTAAGATTTCTATCCTTTATAAATATACCTGTAGCAAATATGGCAATTATTATCGCCATCGTCATACCCATATATTTAAAACCATGTGTTACGTTATAAATAGCGATAAAATCAGCAGATGCCATATCTAATGTCGATAGGGACAACATAGTGATAAACCGCTGATACATGGCACCGCCCATCTCCTGTAACAGACTCATTCCAACAAGAACAAATCCCCATATCTGGAGAAGCTGAAAAGTTGAATATGAGGATAAAATTGATACTCCGCCCGGATTAAACTCTTCTTGAAGCTTGGCCATCTCCAGGTAGTCATCTTTAGAAACAACAGACCTTGCTCTGTTGAGCCTTCCATAAGCATTCGCAAATACAAGAAATGTAAGAAAAATCCTAATGCCTGCAACAATATTACCAGAGACACCTATATCTCTATTGAGCATATCAGGAGACCCTATTATCAGCTTACCAAGAACAATCCTTACAACGCCCATTATCAAAGCTTCTGCAAAATTAACCGCCGCAGTCTGTATCAAAGCATCCGTTAAAATATGGTTCTTCTTGCTTATGTACACAGTTATATCCCCCATACGTCCTTATGTCTTATAATCTATTATAATACGTTATTATGTCATGAAGAAATTGTTATCCGGTAAAACCACAATAAAAAATTCATTCCTGAAAACTAATTCAGAAATGAATTTTATCGCCATCACCTTATCCAGTGCACTGTCTCATTCACGTTTAACCAGATCACTGGTCGATGAATTTATCTTCATCGCCAAATTTTTTGACAATGACTAGCAGATCCTTGGAAGTCCTTCTCCTTGTAAAATATCTAAAGAACGCTTTCCGCCTATCTTTGTTTTTAATATAACTTGCCCGGGAGCGTCTTCTTTTACTTCACCTATGATAGCAGCATCTTGGCCGTATTTACTGTTTTTTATAATTTCCAGAGCTCTATCTGCATCCTCTCTATCAACAATAGCGATAAGTTTACCTTCATTGCCCATATACATAGGATCAAGTCCAAGAAGACCACAAAAGTCCCTGACAACCTGCTTTACAGGAATATCTTCATCCTTAACATAGAAAGTCTTGCCTGATGCCGTTGCAAGCTCCTTCATAACAGTTCCAAGGCCGCCTCTGGTAATATCTCGTAGCGTATGCACTTTAATATTCTCTATCAAAAGATTCCTGACCATCTCTACCAGTGGGGCATTATCACTGGTGACATTGGTGTCAATTTCCATTCTTTCTGAAAGTATAGCCGCATGATGATCCCCCATTGTACCGGATACAATAATGACATCTCCGTCACATGCGTTAGATGCCTTTATATCAACATTGTCAGAAACAATTCCTACTCCTGCAGTATTAATATAAAACTCCCCATCACCATTGACCACCTTGGTATCGCCTGCTACAATCTGTACTCCTGCTTCTCTTGCTGTCTCTGCCATAGAGTGAACAATCCTTTTCAGAAGGTCGATCTTAACTCCTTCTTCAAGAATAAATCCGCATGTGATGTACTTAGGGACTGCCCCTCTCATGAGAAGATCATTGACAGTTCCGCATATACATAATCTGCCAATATCTCCGCCTTTAAACTCAGGAGGTGTTACGACAAAGCTGTCAGTAGTAATAGCAATCCTGCCAC
>JAEEGH010008476.1_pt1 | contig 24302 bp, 25 predicted proteins | sample 9134181 | NCBI WGS metagenome assembly JAEEGH01 (sample SAMN16246544, study PRJNA631951) | gut metagenome | biome: gut microbiome; feature: rumen; material: DP-attached | host: Bos | place: Iran: Karaj | collected 2018-10
AGGAATTATATCTGTCTCAGAACGACTATCCAAATTCAAGAAATTGAAACGGTTTGTTCATTTACCCAAGAGCATTTCTGCTCTCGCTTCTTGTACTACTTCTGTCTATGTAAATCTTTCAAAGAACTCTTTATTAGTGCGCTATCGTTTTTGAGCGAAAGCGGGTGCAAAGGTACGACATTTTTTCTTTCCCACCAAACATTTTCCAAAAAAAATTCCCAAAAACATGAAAGTTTTCGGGAATGTTTACAAAAATACGTTTTTTTGCCTCCTATTATATATAAGGTACGCGAGAAAGCTATTCGCGACGTCCAAAAATGCGAAGAAGATAAATAAACAGGTTAATGAAGTCCAAATAGAGGTTAAGAGCACCCAAAAGTGCAACCTTCTGAGCAGCCTCACCTGCATCAGGAGCCATCAAAAGCATATTCTTAATTTTCTGAGTATCGTAAGCTGTGAGACCCACAAAGATCAAAACACCCAGATAGCTTACTATCATTTCGAGACCAGAACTCTTCAGGAAAATGTTCACAATAGTGGCGATGATGATACCGATCAGAGCCATAAACAGAATCTTTCCCATCGACGAGAGATCTTTCTTAGTGGTATAACCAATTAGGGCCATAATAGCAAATGTACCCGCTGTGATAAAGAATACACTAGCGATACTCGACATCGTATAAATGATGAAAATCGACGAGAAGAGTGCACCATTAATCACTGAATAAAGTACAAAGAGCAATGTGGCTGTTGTGAGCGACAACTTGTTGATAGCTGCGCTAACACCAAACACTATTGCAAATTCGGCAATAACCAATCCCCAAAGCAGGATACTGTTAGAATACAGGGCTGTCAAGATACCAGGACTCGTAGCCACGCCATACGCTGTAGCGCCAGTAAGAGCAAGTGCCAGCGTCATCCACACATACACTTTCCTCATCAATACAGGGAAAGCTGCAGACATCGAGAGCTCTCGCTCACGTGTCAAACCATCAAAATTCAATTCGTTATAATTCATACTCTAATTATTTTTCGAGATTCAATACTTATACCGCAAATATAATGCCACAAAGGTAAGTATTTACTTTTAATAAAACATAAATAAGCAGCATAAAATATCTATTTATTAGTATTTTTGCAAATTTTTCACTATATTTGTACCCAAGATAACTAAAAATCATAATTTTACACTAACGATATGAAGATCGGTTTATTTATCCCCTGTTATGTAGACGTGGTGTATCCCCAGGTGGGAGTAGCCACTTACAAGCTATTGAAACATCTGGGTATGGATGTAGAATATCCGCTCAACCAGACCTGTTGTGGACAGCCGATGGCCAATGCAGGATTTGAGGAACAGGCCATCCCTCTAGCAGAGAAATTCGAAGAAAAGTTCAAAGGGTTCGACTATATTGTAGCCCCATCGGTAAGTTGTACAGCTTTCATAAAACTGAATTATCCCCGACTGTTGAAGGGCAAGACCGAGTGCGAGACTGCCAAGAAGGCGTTGGATGTAGTTGAGTTTCTGCACGATGTGATAAAGGTAAACCATCCTCTAGGTACATTCCCACACAAGGTTAGTCTGCACAACTCGTGTCATGGTGTGAGAGAACTTGGATTGAGTTCGCCAAGTGAGGAAAACGTGCCTAAATTCAATAAGATCAAAGACTTGCTTAATCTTGTAGAGGGCATTCAGGTGCTAGAACCCGAGCGACCAGACGAATGCTGCGGATTTGGTGGAATGTTCTCAATCGAAGAGACTGCCATCAGCGAGCAGATGGGTATCGACAAGGTTCTGCGCCATATGAAAACTGGTGCCAGATACATTACCGGACCTGACTGTTCATGCCTGATGCACATGGCAGGAGTTGCAAAAAAACAAGGTCTTAATGTAGAATTCAAGCATGTGGTTGAGATTCTAGCAGCAGGACTGTGATTAAAATTAAACGTTAAACATTAAAGATTATGAGTACAGCACATAGTAATGCAGCTAAAGAGTTCTTGAAGAACCAGACATATGCAAAATGGCACGACGCCACTTTCTGGGCAGTACGTACCAAACGTGACAATATGGCATACGGACTCGACGAGTGGGAACAGTTACGCGAGAAGGCCAGTGCCATCAAGCGACACACCATCACTCACCTCGATGAGTATCTCGACCAGTTTGCCACCAAGGCCGAGGAGAACGGATGTATAGTACATTGGGCAAAGGATGCCCACGAGTTCAACGAGATTGTTTATGGAATTCTAAAGAACCATAACGTAAAGAAACTCGTAAAGTCAAAGTCGATGCTCACAGAGGAGTGCGGCATGAATCCATACCTCGAGGAGCATGGAATCGAAGTAGTCGAAACAGACCTAGGCGAGCGCATCATCCAACTTAAAGGGCAGGCTCCTAGTCACATTGTGATGCCAGCCATTCACCTTAACCACGATGATGTAGGCGAACTATTCGAAGAGAAACTGGGCAGCGAAAAGGGCAACCACGATCCCACGTACCTTACTTATGTAGCAAGATTAAGCCTAAGGAACGAGTTCCTTACTGCTGATGCAGGAATGACAGGAGCCAATTTCGGTATTGCAGAAACTGGCGATATTGTGGTTTGTACCAACGAGGGTAATGCCGATATGTCTACCTCATGCCCCAAACTGCACATCGCGGCGATAGGACTAGAGAAGATTATCCCAAATTACGACTGTCTGGCAGTGTTCCAACGCATGCTTTGTCGTGCAGGAACAGGCCAGCCCACCACCACGTTTACATCTCATTTCCGCAAGGCTCGTCCCACAGCCAATCCTATGCACATTGTGCTGGTTGACAATGGACGTAGCGAGTGGATTGGCAATCCTGATCACTGGGAGGCACTCAAGTGTATCCGTTGCGGATCATGCATGAACACCTGTCCTGTATACCGCCGCAGTGGTGGATATTCTTACAGTTACTTTATTCCAGGTCCCATCGGCATCAACCTGGGAATGCTTCGCGACCCACAGAAACACTCAGGCAACGTTAGTGCCTGCACATTGTGTAACTCTTGTCAGACACTCTGTCCTGCCAAAGTTAATCTAGGCGACCAGATATACCTGTGGCGCCAGCAACTTGACGAGTTTGGTACAGCCAACCCACAGAAGAAGATGATGTGTAAGGGCATGAGTATGTTTTATGGTAGCGAGGGGATGTATAATCTAGGTACAGCCCTGGCCCACTGGGCCAACCTCATCCCATCGCCACTCATCAACTGCGGTCTGAATCCTTGGGCCGAAGGACATAAGATGATGGAATTCCCCAAGGAGACATTCCACTCGATGTGGAAGAAAGGAAAAGTGAAGTAGAATTGAAAGATTGAAGTGTTATGAGCAACAAAGACGATATTCTGAAGAAATACAGGGCAAATGTCATTGAAAAATATGACATGCCCGATTTGAGTGACATCAAGGCTATCACCTACCCCAACCCATTGGTACAGTTTGTCAAGATGACAGAGATGGTAGGCGGGCAAGTGATTGAAGTTGACCCTGGGCGCGATGTAAATGTGCTTATCCACGAGCTATTTCCTGAAGCAAAGGAGATAGCATCAAATCTACCAGAGATTACTATTGCCACCAGAAATCCCGATACAGTAGGTCGTGCTCGCGATCTTAACGGGACTGATGTAGGTATCATTCGTGGAAAATTCGGAGTGGCAGAAAATGCCTGCATATGGATTCCTCAGACGATGAAAGAAAAAGCTGTGTGTTTTATCTCCGAGAATCTGATAATCCTACTACCCAAGAGTCAGATTGTAAACAATATGCACGAGGCATATAAACGTATCGAGTTTGATAAGGAGTACGATGGATATGGCACGTTTATCAGCGGTCCATCCAAGACTGCAGATATTGCACAGGTACTAGTGATGGGAGCTCAGGCTGCTCGTAGTGCTACCGTACTACTTATGCCCGAATAACACTGTAATAATTAGAATTGATTCAGGAGGTCGATAATCATATCGACCTCTTCTTTATGCATAACCTGATTACAAGGGATGCTTAACTCCTGAGCGTGGATTTTCTCTGTAATAGGGAAGCTAAGATTACTCCACTTGTTATAGCATTTCTGCTTATGAGGTGGTATTGGATAGTGTATCTGTGTCTCTACGCCATGCTCCGACAGATACTTCTGCAATTCATCGCGGTGAGCACATAGTACAGGGAAGATATGCCACACACAGTCACGATCGTCACAATTTGGGATTACAATCTTAGGATTCTTCACCTTATTAATATATAATGAGGCAATTTCCTTGCGACGAGCGTTATCTACGTCAAGGTATCTTAGCTTTACGTCGAGAATGGCAGCTTGCAGTTCATCGATACGCGAATTGTAGCCACAATAGTCGAACACATATTTGCGACCTGAGCCATAATTTCCAAGAGCAGCAATCAATGTTGCCAGCTCTTCATCGTTGGTGGTTACAGCACCAGCATCACCTTGTGCACCCAGATTTTTTGTGGGATAGAAACTATGTGCTGCTGCATCGCATTGCGAACCAGTGTGCCAACCATTAAACAAACAACCATGAGCCTGAGCATTATCCTCTATCAGCTTTAATCCATGCTGGCGACAGATATCAACAATCTTACGGCTATTGGCACAACGACCATACAGATGCACTATCATTATGGCTCGTGTATTTGGAGTGATAGCCCCCTCTATCAGATTATCGTCAATCTGCAGGGTGTTTATATCAGGCTCTACCAATATGGGCTTAAGTCCACACTCAGTGATGGATAGTATCGACGCTATGTACGTATTGGCAGGCACTATAACCTCATCGCCCTCGTGCATCACGCCCATCTCGATGTAAGCACGCATTATCAGCTTTAGGGCATCCAAACCATTTGCACAACCCACGCAATACTTTGTGCCGATGTAGCTGGCATAATGCTGCTCAAACTCGCGAGTGGCTTCACCTTTAAGATACCACCCACTATCCATCACACGATTCACAGCCTTGCGTAGCTCACCATCGTGCAGGTCGTTTATTCTTTTCAGGTCCAGATACTTTATCATAGCGTCCACTCGTATGTATCGTAACAAACTGCCCTTCCACCAAAGCCTTCCTTCTGGAAAATAAGCGATTCGTGCAAATCGTCGCTTGTCTTGAAGTTTGATGTTCCGAAGTCAAAAAAGTGATAACCATCATTGGCGAATTTATCCAGAAGCCTGTAGAAAAGAAAATCCAGCGCACCTATTGTCCTTCCCTTGTCCGAGGCTGAGATGTATTGAGTCTTTGCCACACCACGATCGATATAGAGCACAGTACCACCAACAATCTCTCCCCCACAAACAGCCACAAACAAACGGATATTCTGTGGAAAGCGTGATTTCAACAGATTGATCTCTGCCAGACTATGCACAGGTTTTGTCTGATGGCGATTCATCAGATTTGTTTCGAGGATATCCCAGAATGGTGCGAAATCATCCATCTCGACCACCTCCATACCAGCCTTTATACCCTTTTTCACGCCTCTGCGACGCAGTTCTGTCAGTGGCAAACGTCTGCCAAGCATCACTACCGATGCCACATCTCTCGACATTATCTGCGCCTTACACTCCTTCGACAGCGCATAGAGTGGCTCTTCGGATGGCAGATTGTGATAAATCCAAGGTATGACTTTATACACCACACGCTTTATATTCATCATCTCGCGCAGACAAATGTTCAAGTCACTAAACAACTCGCACACCAGTGCTGTAGATATCTTCCGGCTAAGTATCAGTCCTCCATAACTCAGTCCACAATGACTGTACAATGTATCGTCATCGCGATGTGCTGGCAATACAGCCACCAGCTTTTCTTTAGAGTAGAACATCAGCGAACAGTCAGTAAACCTCTCCTGATGATAGTCCATATATCTACGATCTATCAGGAAAGTTCCGTTTTTCGACTGGGCCACAAACTCGTTCCACTCGTCAAACTCATGGCTCGAAAACTGATATTGCCTTATCGATATCATTTCACTTGCTTCAAGAATTCATCGTAATCATATATATACTCATCCTCATCAAACAGTTCCGAGGCGAGCACCAAGCAGACAGCGCCACTGGAGAAATCCTCCAATGTGCGCCATACGCCTGTACCTATATATAATCCTTGATAGGGATGATTCAGATGGAATGTCTGATGTTCCTTGCCATCAAACACCTCCACATCGAAAGAACCACTCACGGCAATCACGATTTCCTCGCAAGTGCGATGAGCATGCCCACCTCGTCGCTCACCTGATGGCACATCATACGTCCAATACACACGAGCGATGTCGAATGGAACATTCTTCATCTGCTCAGCCACTGTCAGGTTGCCACGCGGGTCAACTATTTTTGGCAAATCTATGGTTCTGAATTTTTTCATCCCCTTGATTAATGTTCAAACTTAGTATAAGGGTCAGTGCCCAGTACGGTCTTGGCCAGACGCTTAGCTTTGTCGCGCAGAGCGTTTACGTCGTCGCCTACCTCGCCGTAGCACAGTACTACACCCATACGGCGACCCTTGTGGGCTTCGGGCTTACCGAAGATGCGGATACGTGTACGATCCTCCTTCAGAGCCTCATCGAAGTTGTAGTCCAGCAGCGAACGGTCAACTGGTGTAGATGCCTCCTTTGGCGACAGGATTACTGCCGATGCACCAGCGTGCTCCAAGTGGATTGCTGGGATAGGCAGCCCCATTACTGCACGGAAGTGGAGCTCAAACTCGCTAAGGTTGGTGGTGTGTCCCAGTGTAACCATACCTGTATCGTGTGGACGTGGACTCAGCTCGCTGAATATTACCTCACCCTGCTTGGTCAGGAAGAACTCTACTCCCCAGATACCAGCACCAGTCAGCGCCTTTGTCACCTTGTCGGCCATCACCTGTGCCTGCTTCAGTGCCTCGTCGCTTATCTTGTATGGCTGCCACGACTCACGATAGTCGCCAGCCTTCTGCACGTGTCCGATTGGAGGACAGAACAGTGTTGGCCAACCATTTTTCTGGGTAACAGTGAGCAGTGTAAACTCTGAGTCGAAGTCGATAAACTCCTCGATGATCACCTCCTTCACGTCGCCACGACTGCCTTCCATAGCCTCCTTGAAAGCCTGCTCCAGTTCGTCGTCGTTGTGCACATAGCTCTGACCGTGACCTGATGACGACATCAATGGCTTAACCACACATGGGAAACCAATCTCATCGGCAGCCTTCTTAAACTCGTCGAAGGTCTTGGCATAGAAATACTTTGCAGTGCGCAGTCCCAGCTCCTTCGAAGCCAGGTCGCGGATGGCACGACGATTCATGGTGAAGTTCACAGCACGTGCAGATGGTACCACCTGTATGCCCTGCTCCTCAAACTTGAAGAGTCGCTCTGTGCGGATGGCCTCAATCTCTGGCACGATAATGTCGGGGTTGTGCTTTTTTACCACAGCCTCCAGAGCATCTCCGTCGAGCATTGAGAATACTTCGCGCTCATCAGCCACCTGCATAGCTGGCGCATTGTCATAACGATCGCATGCTATCACGTACTGTCCTGCACGCATAGCGGCTATCACGAACTCCTTACCGAGTTCACCTGAGCCTAGTAATAGTATCTTTTTCATTTCTCTATGGTTTGTTTCAACATTTGCCACTCTGGTGTCACAGCCAGTTTCCTTATACATTGGTCTATGCGGGCCATCGCGTCTTCCTGACTCAACCTGAAACCTTTGGCTATCTCCTGCAGCGATTTGCGCTCGCAGCCAAACAATCCGTAATAGTGAGTCACAGCCTCCTCGTCCTCAGGTGGCAACAGGTAGAGCAGATGCTCCAGATAGTGTTCCATCTGTGGTGTGATGCTGGTGGGGTTCAGTCCTATGCGCACCAGATACGAGTGGAGTTCTTTTGATAAATTATCTGTTGGCATACATGTTATCGTAATACTTCTGATAATCTCCGCTTGTCACATTGTCCAGCCACTCCTGATTGTCGAGATACCAACGAACAGTTTTTTCTATTCCCTCCTCGAACTGGAGTGATGGCTCCCAACCAAGTTCACGCTGCAGCTTAGAGCTGTCGATAGCGTAGCGCAGGTCGTGACCAGCACGGTCTGTTACAAATGTAATCAGGTCCATATCCTCGCCTTCCTTGCGTCCCAGCAGACGGTCAACGGTCTTGATTACCACCTTGATGATGTCGATGTTCTTCCACTCGTTGAAACCACCGATATTATATGTATCAGCAATCTTACCCTCGTGGAAGATAACGTCGATGGCACGAGCATGATCCTCTACATACAGCCAGTCGCGCACATTCTCACCCTTACCATATACAGGCAGTGGCTTGCGATGACGGATATTGTTGATGAACAGCGGAATCAGCTTCTCGGGGAACTGATAAGGACCATAGTTGTTTGAGCAGTTGGTCACTACCACTGGCATACCATAGGTATCGTGGAATGCACGAACAAAGTGGTCGCTCGATGCCTTAGATGCTGAGTATGGTGAGTGTGGATTATACTTTGTTGTCTCCAGGAAGAACTTATCGCCGTAAGCCAGATGGTGCTCTGAGCTCGAAGCGGTAGTTGTGAATGGAGGCTCGATACCCTCTGGGTGTGTCAGCTCGAGTGCGCCATAAACCTCGTCTGTAGAGATGTGATAGAATCGCTTGCCCTCGTACTTCTCTGGCAGACTCTCCCAATACAGCTTGGCAGCCTGCAGCAGACTCAGAGTACCCATCACGTTGGTCTTAGCAAATGTAAATGGGTCCTTGATAGAACGGTCTACATGACTCTCAGCAGCCAGGTGGATGATACCGTCAACATTCTTGTCCTGCATGAGTTTGTAGAATGCGTCGAAGTCGCAGATGTCCATCTTAACGAACTCGTAGTTTGGTTTGTTCTCGATGTCCTTCAGGTTAGCCAAGTTACCAGCGTAGGTAAGCTTGTCGAGGTTAATGATGTGATACTCGGGATACTTGTTCACAAACAGGCGGACTACATGTGAGCCGATAAAGCCTGCACCACCAGTAATAACGATTGTTCTTTTCATATTTATATGATTTTTGATTTTTATTCTCCTAATGTTATAACTTCCAGATCCTTAAACTCCTTCCCGTCGATGGTCAGTCGGATAAGTGTTCTGTCCTTATGCCAACCCTGTATTCCAGCGGCACCTGGGTTTATGTGCAGCAGATTCAGGGTTTTGTCGTATTTCACTTTCAGTATGTGCGAGTGTCCTGCCACGAATAGCTGTGGCGGATTGGCAAAGAGCGTAGAGCGAATGCTGGGATCGTAGTTGCCGGGATAGCCGCCTATGTGCTTTATCAGCACATCTACATCCTCGCACTTAAATCGGTTCAGCTCGCGATACATCAGTCTCAGGTCTCCCCCATCGCAGTTACCACATACTGCTCTGAAGGTACGGAATGCAGCCAACCTCTCTGCCACCTCTACACTGCCTATATCGCCAGCATGCCAAATCTCGTCACAGGGTTCAAAGTAGTGCAGATACTTATCGTCCCAGTAGCTGTGTGTATCGCTCAGTATGCCGATTTTCTTCATAATCCAAAGCGTTTGCTTATAAACTCAGCTATCAGCTTTTCGGTTTCTTCCACTCCCAATATGCTTGCGTCTATACACATATCATAGCTCTCGGCAGCACCCCACTTCTTGCCTGTGTAATAGTTGTAGTACTGCGCTCTGCGAGCCTCCACATGTTCTATCAGTTTGCGTGCGTGCTCTTCGTCTAGTTCCTTAACCTTCGACACCAGCTTCACACGGAAGTCCATCGATGCAGTGATAAACACGTTCACCACATTCTCGTAGTCTCTCAAGATGTAGTCGGCACAACGGCCCAGAAACACGCAGTTGCCTTCGTTAGCTGCCTTCTGGATAGCATCGCTCTGAAACTTGAACAGACTCTCCTGCGAGAAGTTCGAACCATACAGACTGCCACCCATAAAGTGTGGTGTCTGCACATTCAGCAGTCCGCGAAGAAAACCCTTCTTCTCGTCGTTCTGTTTGAAGAATTTCTCCGAGAATCCGCTCTCCTTGGCAGCCAGATTCAGCAGTTCTCTGTCGTAGAACTTAGCATCGAAGTCCTGTGCCAGCATGCGTCCTATCTCTTGTCCGCCAGCACCAACCTGCCTGCCCACATTAATTATTATATGTTTCATCTCTTAATTATTGGTTCACTGCCTTAAATTTCTTCATATACCACATCAGCATGGGTATCGTCATCGCAAACGACAGGAAGTCGCTGGCTGGCATCGAGTACCACACACCGTCCAGATCCCACAGCAGTGGGAACACATACGCCATCGGCAACAGCAGGAACAGCTGGCGCGACAGCGACAGGAATATCGACACCTTCACCTTTCCGATACTCTGGAAGAAGTGGGTGATTGTGGCCTGCGATCCTACTACAAAGAACACCAGCATATCGAGTTTTATGCCTCGTGCCGACAGTTCTATCAGCGTCTCATCTGTAGTAAATATGCGAGCTATCTGGTACGAGAACAGCATCGACAACGTCCATCCCACCAGCAGTATTGCAGTAGCGCATCCGATAGCCATAAACAGGCATCGCAGCATGCGGTCGTATTTCTCGGCTCCGTAGTTATAGCCCACGATAGGCTGCATACCCTGACACACACCCATCACAAACATAAAGAACATCATCACCACCGAGTTGGCTATCGAGTATGCACCCACAGCCATATCACCGCCATAGCGCACAAACTGGTTGTTCATGAATATCACTATCACACAGCTCGTAACGTTCATCAGGAATGGCGATATACCGATAGCAATGATATTGCTTACCAATCGTTTCTTCAGGCGGTAGATACCACGCTTCAGGTGCAGTATCTCGTTCTTGTTGGAGAACAGCCATAGCTGCCAGCACATGGCGATGGTCTGCGATGTTACTGTAGCCAGAGCCGCACCGCGGATTCCCCAACGAAACCACCACACAAACGTCAGCACCAGCACTATGTTCATGGCCACCGTAAACAGCACCGAGTACATGGCGTGCTTGGGTTTGCCTGCCGCACGCAACACAGCGTTCATACCAAAGTACATGTGGGTCATCACGTTACCCAGCAGTATCACGGTCATAAACTCGCGTGCATAGGGCAGCGTCACCTCGCTGGCTCCGAAGAAGTACAGTATTGGATCCAGAAACAGCATGCAGATAACCATAAACGAGAATCCGATTATCAGATTCAGCGTCAGCGTATTACCCAGCAGATTCTGAGCTGTAGGATAATCCTTCTGTCCAAGCTTCACACTTATGCTGGCACTCGATCCCACACCCACTGCAGCACCGAATGCTGCACTCAGGTTCATAAACGGGAATGTGATGCCCAGACCTGCGATGGCCTCTGGACCTACTATCTGTCCTATCATCGCACGGTCGATGATGTTATATAGACTCGAAGCCGACATGGCGACGATTGCTGGCAGGGCGTATTGCCATAGCAACTGCCCCACAGGCTTCGTTCCTAGCGCCAAAGTGGCTTGTTTATTGTCTGTCATATTACTACTATTCTTCATTTTCGTGTGCAAAGGTATAAAAAAAACGCCAAACCTACAAACTTTTCAAAGAAAAGTATTACCTTTGCACTCGATATGCGAAAAGCATTGATATTACTTAACCTGATACTGGTCGCGCTAACCATATCCCAAACCTCTGGCGCAACTACTCCTCCCAAGAAAAAATATCCTGGGGGTAAGTGCTACATTTACCGTTATACTCTCGAGAATAAGGGCGAGTCAAGTTACACACTCGACCGTCCTCAGCGATGGCTTTCGCACAAGAGTATCGAGCGTCGTAAGAAGCAGGGATTAGCCCTCGATTCTACCGATCTGCCCGTTAGCACAGGCTATCTCAAGGCCATCGAGCGCATAGCCAGCGAGGCTAATCGCGCCACCCGCAAACTCACCGTCCCCACACAGATTATAGGCACCAGTCGCTGGAACAACACTGTTCTGGTGCGCTCTGCCGATACCACACTGCTCAAGCAGATTGGGCAGCAGGCTTATGTTAAGCATTACGAAAATGTGTGGACAGCCCCCGATAGCATCGAGCGCAAGATAAAGGTAAAGCCCAACTTCGAGTTCAACCCGTGGGACAGTGTTCATGGTTCGGCCTATGGTCATGGCCGCGAACAGATTGAGATGCTCAATGGTCATCGTCTGCATGGCATCGGATATCGCGGCAAGGGCATCACCATCGCCATTCTTGACGGTGGATTTATGAATGTCGATCAGATTCCTACTTTTCAGCGCACCAATATCGAGGGGGTCAAGGACTTTGTCTACCCCAACAGTCCACTGTTCTATCAGGAAACCGATCATGGCACCAAGGTGCTGTCTACCATGGCAGCCAACGAACCCGAGGTGTTTATTGGCACAGCCCCCGATGCCCGCTACTGGTTGCTGCGATGCGAAGACCAGCAGACCGAACAACCTGTAGAGGAGGACTACTGGGCTATGGCGGCCGAGTTTGCCGACTCACTGGGTGCCGACATCATCACGTCGAGTCTGGGATATACTGAATACGACGATCGTCCAGGATACTATCGCCAGAGCGACCTCGACGGCCGTACCGCTCTCATCTCGCGCACAGCCTCTATGCTGGCACAGAAGGGCATTATTCTGGTAAACTCTGCAGGCAATAGCGGCATGGGGCCCTGGAAGAAGATTACCTTCCCTGCCGATGCCGACAACACCATAACCGTAGGTGCACTCAATCCGCAGCGAGTAAATGCCCCGTTTAGCGGCGTTGGTCCTACTCAAGACATGCGTGTAAAACCCGATGTCATGGCGCTGGGCAGCCCTGCCAGTCTGATATCAGGTCGCGGCGGAGTTATCCGCGATATGGGCACATCGTTCTCTACGCCTATCGTAGCCGGACTGGTAGCATGCCTATGGCAATCACTGCCCGACAAGACTGCACTCGAGATTATCAATCTTATCCGTCAGAACAGCAACAGCCATCAGCGACCCGACAATGTCTACGGCTATGGCATACCCAACTTCTGGCGTGCGTACATGGTGGGAAAGATGGAGAAAACAGAAGAATTAAAAGATTGAAGAATTGAATACAGATCGCCATATAACTTTGTTCGAGCTCAATCGCATGGTTCGCGAATCTATCGAGCTGTCGATGCCTGATGAGTATTGGGTAGAAGCCGAATTGTCCGAGTGTCGCGAGTCGCGCGGACATTGCTATATGGAACTCATACAGAAGGACGAACTCTCAGCCACACCCATCGCTAAGGCTTCGGCCAAGTGCTGGGCCAACAAGTGGCTCACCATCCGCCCATACTTCGAGCGCACCACTGGTCAGCAGCTCCATGCCGGCATGAAGGTACTGCTCAAGGTCTATCCACAATTCCACGAGGCTTACGGATTCTCGTGGATAGTCAGCGATATCGACCCCACCTACACCCTGGGCGATATGGCCCGCAAGCGTCAGGAGATCATCCAGAAGCTAAAGGCCGAGGGCGTGTTCGACCTGCAGAAGGAGTTGCAGCTACCCATGTTCTGTCAGCGTATCGCAGTCATATCGTCGCAGACGGCCGCAGGCTATGGCGACTTCTGCAATCAGTTGGCCGACAATCCATATGGGTTCCAGTTCCAGACTCAACTCTTCCCCGCCATCATGCAGGGCGAAGGGGTAGAACAAAGCATCATCTGTGCTCTTGAGAACATTTATGCCTCTCAATTCTCCAATCTAAATTCTAAATTCGACGCAGTCGTAATCATCCGCGGTGGTGGTGCCACCAGCGATATGTCGGGCTTCGACACTCTGGCCCTGGCCGAGAATGTAGCCAACTTCCCTATACCTATTATTACAGGCATTGGTCACGATCGCGACGAGAGCATACTCGATATGGTATCCCACACTCGCGTAAAAACTCCCACAGCCGCAGCAGCGTTCCTTATTTCGCATCTTAAAGAGGTTCTTGACGTTATCGACAACTCTCAGGACATTATCACCCGATACGCCCAGCAAAAACTCTCAACTCTCAATTCCCAGCTGTCATCTCTCTCCGAGTCTATCCCACGCTTGTTCTCGTTGGTAAAGACCCGCCAGGAGGCTAAGATTGAATCGTTGTGGATTAAGATCCCGATGCTGCTTGAGCGCAAACTCACAGACGATACCCATCGCCTGCAACTCATCGAGGAGCGACTCAAAGCCCTCGACCCTACCCTGCTGCTCGCTCGCGGTTATAGCATCACCATGCACAATGGCCGCGCCGTCCGCGATGCATCACAGCTGCCCCCAGGCACCGAAATCGAAACCCGCCTGGCCCGCGGCACCGTCCACTCAATAGTAAAATGAATATGGAAAAAGAACTGAAATACGAGGCCGCAATGGCCGAACTGCAGTCCATCGTACGCAAGATGGAAAACGACGAACTCGACATCGACCAGATGGCCGAGCAGTTGAAACGCGCCCAGGAGTTAATCAAGCTCTGCAAGGACAAACTCACCAAAACTGATGCCGAAATCAAGAAAATACTTACGGATCAGTAATTTTTTTCGAGAAATATTCTTTGATTTGATATTAATTGCGTACTTTTGCATTTCAAAATGAAAGTTTAACATAGAAAAAAGATAAAAAGAAAATGAAGAATCTGGATTGGGGTAGTCTGTCGTTCGGCTACATGAAGACCGACTACAACGTACGTTGCTACTATCGCGACGGAAAATGGGGCGAAATCGAGGTTTGCTCCGACGAGTATCTGAATCTGCACATGGCCGCCACCTGTCTGCACTATGGTCAGGAGGCATTCGAGGGCCTAAAGGCATATCGCTGTCCTGATGGCAAGGTGCGCATCTTCCGTGTCGACGAGAATGCTAAGCGCCTGCAGTCAACCTGTCGCGGCATCATGATGCCAGAGGTTAGCACAGAGCTGTTCACCGAGATGGTTAAGAAGGTAGTTCGCCTCAACCAGGAGTGGATCCCCACTTACGAGAGTGGCGCTACACTCTATATCCGCCCACTGCTCATCGGTACCAGCGCTCAGGTAGGTGTTCATCCTGCCAAGGAGTACTGCTTCCTCATCTTCGTTACACCAGTAGGCCCATACTTCAAGGGTGGATTCTCAAGCAATCCTTACGTTATCGTTCGCGATTACGACCGCTCTGCACCTCTCGGCACAGGTAAGTATAAGGTAGGTGGTAACTACGCTGCATCGCTCTTTGCCAACAATCTGGCTCACGAGAAGGGTTATGCCTGCGAGTTCTATCTCGATGCTAAGGAGAAGAAGTACATCGACGAGTGCGGTGCTGCCAACTTCTTCGGTATCAAGAACAACACCTACGTTACCCCAGAGTCAACCTCTATCCTGCCTTCTATCACCAACAAGTCGCTGATGCAGGTAGCCGAGGATTTGGGCATGAAGGTTGAGCGTCGTCCTATCCCTGAGGAGGAGCTCGAGACCTTCGAGGAGGCTGGAGCTTGCGGTACAGCAGCTGTTATCAGCCCAATCAGCTACATCGACGACCTCGACACTGGCAAGCGCTACTCATTCGGCGACAAGCCAGGCCCACAGTCTAAGAAGCTTTTCGACACTCTCCGTGGCATTCAGTACGGCGAGCTCGAAGACAAGCACGGTTGGACCACAGTTGTTATCGAGTAATATAAAAACCCCGCTCACATCGAGCGGGGCTTTTTGTTTTTATTTGTTCATGCCTACGATCTTGGTCGCGGGCTTTTCTTTATTTCGCCTGTTCACCACCGTCACCACGCTCTGTGCCAGGTTCAGGAATGCTATGCCAGTAGCCGTCTCGCTAGTCAGTGCGGCAGGCTCACCCTTGTCGCCGTTCTCGCAGATGCTCTGCACCAGTGGTATCTGTGCCAGCAGTGGCACCTGCATCTCCTCGGCCAGCTGCTTGCAGCCCTCCTTACCAAATATATAATACTTGTTCTCGGGCAGCTCGGCAGGCGTAAACCACGCCATATTCTCTATCAGTCCCAGTATGGGCACATTTACCTTGTCGTTGCGATACATATCGATACCCTTGCGTGCATCGGCCAGCGCCACCTGCTGTGGTGTCGACACGATCACTGCACCCGTGATAGGCAGCGTCTGCAGCAGTGTCAGGTGTATGTCGCTTGTGCCTGGAGGTGTGTCCAGTATAAAGTAGTCCAACTCGCCCCAGTCAGCATCAGCTATCAACTGCTTCAGCGCACTTGTAGCCATACCTCCGCGCCACAGTGTGGCAGTGGTTGGCGACACAAAAAAACCTATACTCAGCAGCTTCACGCCATATTTCTCGATAGGACATATCAGGTCTCGGCCATCCTTCTTCACAGCATACGGACGCTCGTCCTCCACGTTAAACATCTTTGGCATCGATGGACCGAAGATATCCGTATCCAGCAGTCCCACCTTATAGCCCAGTCGAGCCAGTGCTATAGCCAGGTTGGCCGATACAGTGCTCTTGCCTACGCCACCCTTACCACTGCTCACGGCTATGATGTTCTTCACACCAGGCAGCATCTCGCCCACCTCAGGACGTGGCTTCGACTTAAACTCAGTCTCAATCTCCACCTCTACATCCTTACCGCAGTGGTACTTTATAGCAGCCTCAGCAGCCTTTACGGTCGACTTCAGGAACGGGTCGGTATCGCGTGGAAACTCCAGCACCACCTTCACCTTCCATGCGTCGCCATCCTTCTGTGGTGCACTCACAGCCGGTGTGTCGGCCACCATTCCGCTCTCTACTACATTCTTCTTGGTTCCGGCATAAGTCACTGTCTCCAGCGCCTCCATCACCATCTTGGGGTATATTACATTTTCCATAATCTTATTTTGCTTTGTCCAGGCTGCTGCGCTTCGATCTCGAGTACGAGCGATAGTCATCCAGCTCTATCTCCACCTCAGGCTCCACCAGTTCGCCTGTGCGTGGCAGGTTCCACTTCATATATTTTATATTCAGTCCACGTGCTATCCACATACCCTCGTAATAGGTCTGTATGGCCAGTATCTTCTTCGTAGCCTCGTCTATACGCTCGTCGTGATACAGGTCCTCTGTGCGGAATATCACTGGCAAACTGTTTTTCTCCACCATATATGTACTATAGGTAAACAGGAAGTTCGAGTCAGTCTTCAAGTGTATCACGCCGCCATCCACTAGGAATTTACGATAGCGATTCATAAAGTAAGTCGATGTAAGTCGCTTGCGCGGGTTCTTCATCTGCGGGTCGCTGAATGTCAGCCATATCTCCTGCACCTCGTCCTCGGCAAAGAAACGTTCGATTATTTCAATGTTTGTACGCAGAAAAGCCACATTCTTCAGTCCCTCGTTCAGAGCCTGCGTAGCACCCGTCCACATACGTGCACCCTTTATGTCCACTCCGATAAAGTTCATATCCGGATACAGCTTGGCCAGTTCCACAGTATACTCGCCCTTTCCACAGCCCAGTTCCAGCACTATCGGGTTATTATTCTTAAAGTACTGCTCATGCCAGTGCCCCTTCATCTCGAATGGCACATTCTCTATCACCGAAAACGGATACTGGAACACGTTTTCATACGTTTCCATGTCCGCAAATTTAGCTAACTTACCTTTTCCCATAATTAAAATTGTGCTGCAAATTTACACATTTTTTCCCAACCCACCAAACTTTTTAAACATTAATCAGCGCCACCTTACTCCATCGAGTTATTCTTTGTTTGGATACAGAATACAGAATACAGTTTATTTAGCGAGGGGTATCATGTGCGACTCAGATATCAAATATCAGATACACTAACCTATCCCTATATAAAACTGTAACTGTCACTTCTGTCACAATGTAAGTGCTCATAATAAAACTGTATTCTGTATTTCTGTATCCTACTGGAGTAGAAAATATTATTCCCATGTGTGGGAATAATATTTTCCACGTGTGGCCGCAAAAATGCACTTATGAAATGATTATTTCTCCCGCTTTCTGGCGGCTATGGTGGAGAGTTTGGACAGTATGCTATTGTAGGCTGTTGCAGCCTTTTCGGAGCCGGCGTGATTGGACCAGTTGGCTGTTACTTGTGTGCCGTCGGCCCATTCTACGTGGATTCTATAGGTGGTAACGCCTGGCATCTCCTCAATGGCGTCGTAGCCATTGAGTTTCTTTACTTCAAGCTTCGTTATCAGTTCGTACATTTCCTCCACATCAGCCTCGGTAACAGGATAGTTCTTTTTATCGGGTTCGTCGCCACGGTTCTCGCAGTAGGTCACGTAGGGATCGGTGCCTAAGTCGGCCGTCAGGGCATAGTAGCTGTAGGATATCTCGCCTACGGGCAGGCCAGAGGTTCTATAAGCACAACTGCAATATATCAACTTGCGCTGCTGATTGTCACCAGACGATTCCTGGGCATTGCCCACCATAAATCCCATTACCATAGCTATAATCAATAAAAATCGTTTCATATCGTCAAAACCGTTAATAGTAATACTGCTGCAAATATAAGATAATAATCCATTAGTTCCAAATTTTTGCAGAAAAAAATACAATAAGTCCCGGCCTGCATAGATGCAAGTCGGGGCTTTTTTCCTGAAAACGAATTCAATACCTTATGAACTATGGGTGTTTGTAAGGACACAGATAAATGCTATACACAGCATAGCTAGCAGGAATAGCGCGCTAATAAGATACACAACGTTAGCAAATATAGCCATAAATTTATTACTGATCTTCTCCATTGCGCTTAAATTCATGAGGACCACCCAGTAAGAACTCTCTTACTTTACGCTGCGAAGCAAACTTGGGCTTTATCTGCTGATAGCCATCCATCTGTTCGCTCGACAGTATCTTACTAATGGCCTTGTCGTATTTCTTCTGATTCTTGTCGAAGTCGTATGATTTATCCTGCGAATGACCTCCAGGCATACCACCGCCACGGGAACCACCGCCGAAGCCGCCACCAGGCATTCCGCCACCGAAGCCGCTTCCGCCAGGCATACCTCCGCCAAAGCCGCCTCCGCTAGGACCACCACCAGGTCCACCACCACTAGGTCTTTCGCCCATAGGTGGACGTCCGCCCTCGGGAGCCTTGTGCTCTTCGCCCTCAATCAGTGTTTTGTACTTCTTGTTGAGTTTAGCAACCTTCTTCTGCTGTTTCTCGTCCAGCTTCAGATCCTTTGTCATTATCTGCGTCATCTGCTCGTAGCCGATACGCTTCTTCTTAGGGGCCTGCTCCTGTGCCCAGACACTGCCCGACAACAGGAGCATGCAGATCATCAATAGATGTTTCTTTTGCATAGTTTTTTATTTGTTTAATTACGCTGCAAAAGTAAACAATCTATTTGTATCGAGAAAAATTATTCAGCAGACGGGTTGTTTTACTCTACGAAACTATTGTAGTTTAGTTCTTTTACCAACCTAGTGGCAGCACGATATTCTCTACATCGTGAGCCTTTTCGAACAGAGGCGAAATCTCTTCGTTGGTAAATCCTGCGATGCCACAACCTATGCGTGTTACCAAGAACGTCAGGTCGGGGTGCGATTTAGCAAACTCGATAAATTCATCCACATAAGGCTTAATAGTCTCTACGCCACCTTGCATGGTAGGTATGCCGTAGCTCTGTCCTTGCAGTCCTACGCCCTGGCCCCAAATGGCACCAAACTTGCGATACGCTATCAGTGCTGCACCACCTCCATGTGCTCCAGCCAAATTGCTGCCAAACACAAACACCTCGTTCTTCTCCAGGTGTGTAATCCTCTCAGGAGTAACTCTTGCCATACCTATTTATATTGTTTTATTAATACACTGCTGCAAAGATAGCACAATTCGAGCATAACACAAAACAATTATCAGTTTTTTCTTAATTACAACATTTTAACATCTCCGACTGCAAAATATCTGGGCGACCTGTGTATATATGGTAAAAAGGTAATCAAAATCAAATAAAACCAATGAACAAAAAATCTATCATCATCCTGATCTTAGCCGTTGTCGCTTCTATTTCGGCACGGGCCATCAACGAGTATCACTTTAATAGTGGCACAGCTGTGTTAAAAGGATGCATAATGAACAAACCTGCCGACGAGTGGAACATCATCTCGGTGATTATACAAAACGCGTTTACTGATGAGGATGTGCAGGTTCTTACGATTCCCGTTGCTGCCGACGGTTCGTTTGAAAGGAGCATTCCTCTGCCATACTCTCAAAGCATCAAGGTGCAGGACGTAAACTTTATGTTCCTGGCTGTGGGCGACACCCTAGAGATGACTAAGGATGCAAAGCTGGTGGATGAAGAAGGCGTGACATTCATTGGAAACACCTTGAGTGCTAAAATCAACCGCCTCTGGCCGAAAGTAAGACAGCACTACTTTGGTAAAGATAAGTTATTGATTATGGGCCTGACAAGAGATAAAATCCCTGCTTGGAAGAAACAGATGGTGAAACAGATGGATAAAGTGATTGCCGACATCGAAGGCGACCGTCTGCCACTACCTGCTGGTACAAGCGTATTCGAGAAAGAGGTACTTGGTGCCAGTCTGCTTAGCGAGCCATTCATGGCTATCATGGAGAACTATCGCTACAACATGACCACAGGGGGCTTGTATAAGATAAAAAAAGATGAACTAGGCGAATATAATGATTTTCTGGCCAGTCGCCAAAAATGGCTTTTGGATAATCCTGCTATGCTGTTTGTTATCCCGTCGCCAGGGGCCTTTATCAGCTATGTAGGAGCCTACGTCATGTTCGACGTCGCTTTCACGCGCAAGGAGGCTGGCGAGAGCAGGGCTGACTACTACCGCAAAGCGACGCGCATCGCCCATAATCGCTATGGATTGAAAGATACCGATTTCATGCAGCAGATAGCACTCTGTTGTCATGTATTCCGCGAAAATCTTCTGGAAGAAGGCTCCGATCCTGACGTCTTGGCCGAATACTTCACTGCCATCATTCCTCTCATCAGCAGTCCCATAGTGGCCCAACACGCCCTCGACCGCTATCGCCAGTATGTAAAGCAACGTGAGCTTAAGGTTGTTGAACAGAAGCCGATGACCAAGGGCGACTCAATCTTCCAGCGCATCATCGAGCCCTATAAGGGCAACGCACTCTATGTTCACTTCTGGGGGATGTACTGTGGTCCTTGCCGTGCAGAAATGCTGGCGGAGCGTGAGAAGGTGGAGCTAATGAAAGACAAGCCAGTCCGTTTCATCTATATCTGCGATGAGAAAGAGAGCCCTTGCGAGCCTACAGAGAAATGGCTGGCTGACAACAATATCAAAGGAGAGCACATCTATGTATCGCACGAGGAGTGGAAGTATCTTGCAGAGAAGTTTAATATCTATGCCCCTCCCTTCAGCACAGGTGTCGACAAAGACGGTAACATTATAAGTATTAAAGAAGTAAACAATTACGCATACGATATGCTGAAATAAGCTGTTTAATTATAATATTTTAACCTCCCAGACTGCAATATATCTGATAAACCTACGTATATATAATAAAGATAATAGTAATTATAATCAACCAAATGTACAAGAAAACTGTCATTACCGTTCTCCTTGCCCTCGTTATGGCACCACTCGGCATGGAGGCTAAGAAGAAAGCAAAGACTATAGAGGTGCCACAACTCATAAACTACCCAAGTGCCGAACTGAGTGAATACCGTCTGCATGGCGGCAATGTGGTAATACAGGGAGGCTTTGTTGTGCCAGAAGAAGCGAAAGGCGAGAAAGTGCCTAAGAATGTTCTTGATGACATAAATGGTCGCTTCACTGTCATCATGCGCGACTATATCTTGGGCAAGGAGAAGATTTCAACCATCGAGTTTAAAGACGACGGCACTTTCTCAATGAACGTCTATGTGCCTTACCCCATGCCGCTGCTCGTTTACCCTTTAGGAACGGCTTATGCCTGCCCCGGCGATACCATCAAAGTCAGCTTAGACCCAACTAAACGAACCAGAGAGGAGTTTGTGAAACTGGATGGTACGGGACTTAGTGGAGAAGTAACCAGACCATGGCAACAGATTGACGAGAAATACTGCAAACCCGACTGGTCGAATAAGGTGTACGAAAACCTCGACTCGCTGATGATGTGGAAGGACGATCAGGTAGAACAGTTGGACGAACTGGTGCGACAGATGAACGACGGACTGCCCGAACTGGCAGGCTGCTCGCCCTTGGCTTCCGACATTTTGCGCACCCACATCCTTGCTGAGCGCTTGAAGTATATCACCGATTATTATTTGCGTGGCGAAGACGTACTGCGTAATGACAGCACAAGAGATCGCGAGGCCTATTGGCAGCAGTTCTTTAGCTTTGTGGGGCCACGTGCTAAATACCTGACGGACAATCCACTGCTGATGATTGCAGGCGATGAATTCTTCTTTAACAGACTAGAGTTTTATCCGTTCCGCACATTGCGAAGAATGGTTTTGGATTTCATTCCCTATGATTACGACCCAAAGACAGCTGAGACGATGGCACAGGAAAAGCCAGTTTTTGCTCGCGAATATAATATTAATGCGATGAACGTGTTGCACAACAAACTGCACGTAAGTCCTACTGATTTCAGTGCTCAGGTGTGCAAGTTGCGCGATTTCTTCAGCACCACACAATGGTACAAGGATCAGCCTGATACTATCGCCGATGACTTTGCCGCTACGATGACCGTCATCACTCATCCCGAACTGATCCGTCGTGCCGTACTCGCTTATCGCGACTTCATTAAGGAGAACGAAATAAAGGCAGTCGAAAACAAGCCACTGACCAAAGGCGACAGTATCTTCCAACGCATCATCGAACCATATAAGGGCAACGTGCTCTTCGTAGATTTCTGGGAAATGTCGTGCGGCCCCTGTCGAGGAAAGATGCTCTCGATGCGCGACGAGGTAGAGGCCAACAAAGATAAGCCTGTAAAGTATCTCTACATTACCGATGACACACCCGAACAATGCAAATCATTCCTCGAGCCCAACAATATCAAGGGCGAACACATCCACATCACCCGTGCTGAATGGGGCTATCTGCAAGAAAAGTTCCAGTTCACTGGCATCCCCTTCGTAGTTATCTACGACAAGGATGGCAACCGCCGCGAGGACAAAACCGTGCAGCAGCTGTTGGAGGAGATGAAATAAAACTAATACTTTAAGCAAAAGAAATGAAAAAGATAACCTTTCTACTTACAGCATTGATCGCATTTTCTTGCGTAGTATATTGTCTTGCAGCAAACTCTAATGCAAGTCGGAAGCTGAAAAAGCCTATTTTCATTGCAAGCAATGAAGCATCAAAGATTTATGATATAAAAGCTACTGACAACTATGACAGTATCTTTTCATATAAGATGGAGTTGGTACAGGATGAGATGGGAGGTGTAACAGTGGAACTACATGACGTCGACACGAATGGAAAAGAACGTATCGATTCGGTTTCATATGCTGGTGTCTTCGTCGAGAAATTCGTTTTTCATAGAAAAGGCTATGAAGATACCGACACTTTATACGCCTGGCGTGTGCGACTTCTTTATGGAATAGAAAAAGAAATTATGTTGAACAATGTAGGTACTACGCTTAAGATATTCGGCCAAAATTATGGCAAGAATGTCTCCGTTTCCACCTCAGATGGTATAATTGCCTCAGAAAAGACCATAACGGATGGTGTTACGGAAATCAGCATTCCGGCACAAGCGGAATATCTCAATGTAGATATAAAATATGACGAACAGAAACACTACCTTTTCAAGTATCCAGTAAGATAGCACGATAGAAGCATCTTAATGCTTTTTTATTACGACACTATAATCCCCGACTTGCTTTACAGCACGTCGGGGCTTCTCTTTAGTTTCTTCTTGAGTCGTTTAAATCCTTCTACGCCAAGTATCGTCAGTCCGCCATATTGGCAGGCTTTTGCCATACCAAACAATATCGCCCACAGCACACCTTTGGCCGTGACGCTTATCGGCAGCAGCATCTGTGCAAACGATAATATATAAAAAGGTATACAACTAAGCAGCACTATCACACCTGTGCGGAATTCAAGCGACTGCAGCCAACTCTTGAGCATCATAAAAGTATGGATGAAAGCTGCTTTTGGGGCATAAATCATCATTCGTGGTCCTGTCCATCGCATCACCTTGCGTATCTCTTCACGCTCTTTTGGAGCATAGCAGTGTATGGGGCATGCCTTGCACACGGGTTTGCGCTCGCCAAACCGACAATGGTCCAGTCGCTGCCAGGCATAGTCAGCCAGATGCTGGTAATCCTCACTCAAGTTATCCTGATGCAGATGGTGGCGACTGTACAGCTCGATCATCTTGCGAACAGTCTGTTTCTCTCGTTCAATCTTGTTCATT
>JAEEGH010008481.1_pt1 | contig 24292 bp, 16 predicted proteins | sample 9134181 | NCBI WGS metagenome assembly JAEEGH01 (sample SAMN16246544, study PRJNA631951) | gut metagenome | biome: gut microbiome; feature: rumen; material: DP-attached | host: Bos | place: Iran: Karaj | collected 2018-10
CTGGTTCTCCACTGGCAAGGAAATCAGGCGCGTTCGCCTCGACAATGGTAGTGAAGAGACTGTGATTAGTGATCTGCCCGACATCTCAGCGCTGTCTTTTACACCCGACGGCACTTTGTGGTTAGGCAGTATCTTCGGCAAACTGTTTGCCTATACACAAGGACAGTTGACATCTGACGAATATGCCGAAAACGAATATGGTGACGGTTTGCAGAACATGGTGACCGACAGTCTTGGAAGGCTGGTACTGGTCTATGACCGCTATGTGCGCATCTATGATACTTCAGCTCACACCTTGCAGCAACAGAGCCGTGCTGCCAATACAGTGTATCGCATTGAGCTGCAGCCCACAGCGCCCTTTGAGCATTGGAGCAGCCCTGCGAGGGAAATCGTTGTCGAGCGTTTACCTCATTGGTTCACTGCATGGTGGATGTGGTGTGTCTATGCGCTCTTCATCGTGTTCCTTGTTTCACTCATTGTCTATAATTACGTGTTGCGCAGGCAACGTCATCGTTTCTTAGAACAAATGCGTGCGTTAGACAAGCCTGCTACTGTCGAGTCATCTTTGGCAGATTCCGATTCGTCCGTTGAAGAGAAGGCTCCTGTCCGTGAGTCAGCACAGGAAAGCGCCCTCCTGAAAAAAGCCATTGCCCAGGTAGAGAAGAACCTGAGCAATGAACAATATACTGTAGAAGACTTGAGTAGAGACCTTTGCATGAGTCGCATGACATTTTATCGCAAGATTCAGTCGCTCACAGGACAGAAGCCCACTGAATTTATTCGTACCATCCGTTTGCGCTACGCAGCTAAACTGCTTCGTGAGGGCAAGCTCACGGTCACGGAAGTGAGCTATGCCACAGGTTTCTCTTCAGTCAGCTATTTCAGCCGTTGTTTCCGTACAATGTTTGGCATGTCGCCCACGCAATTTGCAGGTAAGAGCGACTTGGCCGAACCCGAAAGTCTGAGCACTATGGGCTGACCGTCCCAGTCTGATGGCAGTCCTGCCTCTTTCGCTGTCATGTTGCCTAATCTTATTCCCTTGAGGCTGAACACCTCAATGACATCCTCTCCTCCGAAGAAAGACTTTGTGCTGATGCCCAGTAAAGTCTCGTCTCCTACAGTGGGAAGTGATTGGCTTTCAAGCGGATAGATGCGTAGGCTGCTTAATTCGGGCAATCCGGTCTTGTGGACTGCGTTCAGTTCTAAAACAGCATCGCCACTCTGTTTCACCTCTATATCCGTTTTCATGAAGGCATTCTTCTTTTTCAAGAAAAACATACGGGTTATGGAGTCGCCATTCAGCTTGACATCAACTCCGCGAATGCTTTCTGTTGATGTGAAGCCAAACTGAAACATGTATTTCCCTGTCTCTTTGAAATTGATGGCCCATTTGGCCTTGCCGCCTTTCTCTGTTTCATTCTTCAGCTGGGGGACATTCATCAGTGCCGACTCTCCCACGAAGAACGTTACGGTATCTGTCGTTACATGATTCCCTGCGGCATCTTTGGCATTAGCCCATACCTGGTGTCCGCCTTTCTCCAGTCCAGTGACTTCCAACTCGTAAGGGGCTGCACTCACGATACCCTTCTGCTTTCCGTCAACGAAGAAGGTCACTTGGGCATTGCGGTTCCTGATGTGTTTCACTTCGGCTTCCATACGTATCGGAGCCGCATCACTCACCGACATGTCGGCTTCTGGAGTCTTCATCGAAGCTTTCATAATCCAGCTTACTTCTGTGTGTTTGATTCCGAGAAAAGCATCCATCATCACCGTTGGGCGCTTGGTAGCGTTGTCCCAAGCTCCCATGTCGTAGCCGCTCATCGTCTCAGGAGCCCAGTAATAGCAGCCAGTCAGGTCACCGTCCTTTATCATTTGATTTATCAGTTCCACTATGTATTGATTGCCTTCTATGGCTTTGTTAGGATAGTGGCCAGTCTCAACCACCATGCAGGGTGTGTTGTAGCGTACCTTCAGATCCTTGATGTTGGCCATGACCTTGGTAATCATCGTAGGACCGTCTAAGTGCGACCACCTGGGGTAGGCCGATAGGCCGATGATGTCCCATTTTCCACCATTCTTCTTCAGCCCGTCGAAAATGCTGTGATAGAGTGAGTTGTCGTGACCGTCGGGCAGGTGTACGATGACCTGCATGGTAGAATCGACAGCCTTCACCGCATTGTAGCCGCTTTGCACAAACTTTGCAAAAGCTACGCTGCCTCCCTTGTTGGTCTGTCCTACGGGGTAGAGCATGCCTCGTTTGGTCTCATTGCCCACCTGCACCCATCTTGGTGTGACACCGGCATCCTTGATGGCTTTCAGCACATCGTAGGTATGGTCGTAGATGTTCTTGGCCAGTGCCTCTACACTATGGTCAGTCCAGGCCGAAGGGATGGTCTGACTGCCTGGGTCGGCCCAAGTGTCGCTGTAGTGGAAGTCTATCATCACGCTCATGCCCTTTGCCTTGGCTCGTTTGGCCATGTTGACCACTTCCTGCTTGCTGCTGCCACCGCTGGCTACAGTCCACACGCGCAGTCGGCAGCTGTTGATGCCCTGTTCCTTCATGATTTGCATGATGTCCTTTGACTTTCCGTTCTTGTCCAGCCAGGTGGTGCCCCAGCCTTCCATCATGGGCACTCCGCTCAGGTCGGCACCGAAGGCAAAGTCTTGTTCGTGAGCCTTACGGTCGAAGATGGTGTCGGTCACGGTCAGAGTCTGTGCTTGTGTGGTCTGCACCAGTGTGCAAAGCACCAGCATGGCAAAAGCCTGTAGATGTCTTCTCATTGTCGTTTTTAGTTTTTTATGGTTAATATGTAATAAAAATGCTGCTGCAAAGGTACGGGTATTCTTTGCAGCAGTATTTCAACAGTGTAACAATTGCTTGAAGAAATGTATCAATCTGTCATGATTCGCTCATCAAGTGGCTCAATAGTATCTTGAAGCCAATGAACAGCAGAATGATGCCTCCCAGCAGTTCGGGCTTCAGCCGGTGGCGTATGCCGTTGCCGAAACGGATGCCGAGCAAGAAGCCCCACACGCTGAACAGAAACGAACCTGCGCCGATGACAACGAGTGGCATGACGAGCTGGCTAACAGTTTGATAACCCGTCACGGCCATTGAGATGCCCACAGCCAGCGCATCGATGCTCGTGGCAACAGACTGCACCAGTTGGGTGTGCAGACTTTCCGGACGGAACGTGTGAGGAGTCTCGTCGGGCTTCCATGCCTCGCGTATCATGCCAATGCCCAGATAGAGCAACAGTCCGAAGGCTATCCAGTGGTCGAAGGCTTCTATATACTGTCTGAAACTGCTCGTGGCCAGCCAGCCCAGCAGAGGCATGAGTGCCTGGAACAGTCCGAAGAACAGGGCGGTCTGTAGCATTACGCGCCACATTCGCTTGCGCAGTATCACACCACTGACAATGGAGACGGTGAAGCAGTCCATAGCCAGTGCAACCGATAGCAACAGAATGTCAACGAGGTTCATCATGCTTACTTTCGTTTTTATGCATGCAAAGTTAGGCATTTTTTCACGAACTATTGTAAAAAACGTTTATTTTCATGTAGATTTCGATGTTAGAGCGGCTTTTGATTTTGAAATATGGCTGAATATTTCTATCTTTGTGCATTGAAAAAATCTGAATAACAGCAAACTATGAATCAGAGACTAATCTTTTTTGGAACGATGATGGCATTCTCGGCTGCGCTGACTACACTCACGTCTCGTGCAGCCGATGTGGTGTGGTATGACGGCACACGTCCTGTCAGCTATGTGGTTGAGGGAAAGAGCGCCCCTGTGGTGGGCATCGCCCTCGACATGTTCAGTAGCGACATGGCGCAGGTAACGGGCCAGTCGGCCATAGCTGCCAAGGATGCCACGATTCGCATTGTTGAGCTCGACAAGTCTTCAGCTTCTGCTCAGAAGAAACTCCGAAAGATGGGCATACCCGTCGATTCCTTGCTCAGAGCGATGGATGCCTTCTTCGTTGCCCCCATAGAAGGCCATATATGGGTGGTGGGCAACAACGGTCGCGGCACGGCCTACGGTCTGCTGGAGCTGAGTCGCATGGCTGGCGTGTCACCCTGGGTGTGGTGGGGCGACGTGCGCCCCTTCAGTCGTTCGCGACTGGTGATGCACGATGGCGATTGCACCCTGCAGGCACCGAGCGTGCAGTATCGCGGTATCTTCATCAATGATGAGGACTGGACACTGCGTAACTGGTCGTCGAAGACGTTTGAGCCTACTGGCGAGGTGGGCATTGGTCCGAAGACTTATAAAGAAATATTCAAACTGCTGTTGCGACTTCGTGCCAATGCGCTCTGGCCAGCTATGCACGAGGGCGGCACGGGCTTCTTCACGGTGAAGGGCAACAAGGAGGTGGCCGACTCGTGCGGCATCCTCATCGGCACCAGCCACTGTGAGCCGTTGCTACGCAACAACGTGGCCGAATGGGACGTGAAGCAGCGCGGCCCCTACAACTATATTACCAATCGCGAGGAGGTGAAGCGCTACTGGGCTGAGCGCCTGCAAGAAGTGAGAGGCAGCGAGGAGCTCTTCACCATTGGTATGCGCGGCATTCACGACGGCTCGATGGAGGGTGTGAAGACCAAGGAGGAGAAGTTGAACGGACTGCAGCAGGTGATTGATGACCAGCGCGAGTTGCTGCGCCGCTATTATAATAATAAGGTGGAGACCGTTCCGCAGGTGTTCATTCCTTATAAAGAAGTACTCGATATCTATGAGAGCGGTCTGCGTGTTCCCGACGACGTGACCCTGATGTGGTGTGACGACAACTACGGCTACCTCACCCGTCTGCCCGATGCCGAGCAGCAAAAGCGGAGTGGGGGAGGCGGCATCTACTATCACCTCTCTTACTGGGGCCGTCCGCACGACCATCTGTGGCTCACCACTACGCAGCCCGGACTCATCTGTTCAGAGATGAAGGCAGCTTATGACCACAACTGCCGTAAGTTGTGGATTGCGAATGTACACGACCCGAAGGTGGCGGCCTACGATTTGGAGCTGTTTCTGGATATGGCGTGGAATATAGAGTTAGCCCCTGCTCACCTGGAGCATTGGCTTTGCACCCAGTTTGGCGCTGAGGTGGGACATGCCATAGCCCCTGCCATGCGCGAGTTCTACCGTTTGAATGCCATTCGTCGCCCTGAGTTCATGGGCTTTACGCAGGTGGAACTCGACAAGAAGAAGTATCCTGGTGGCAAGTCGGTGCCTTCAAAGACAGAGTTCTCGCGTCGCGAGGCTTTTGAGCGTATGAACGACTTTGCCCGTATCGAGGCTACCGTCGATGTTTATGGTCAGATGGTTCGCGAACACTTGCGCGATGCTTACTTTGCCCATGTGCTCTATCCTGTGCATGCCGCTGCAGCCATGACGCGCAAGATGCTGGCTGGCCCCGAGGAGAGTGCCAAGGCATACGATGAGATACAGCAGCTGACTGAGCAGTATAATGCGCTCAACGGCGGCAAGTGGCGCGGACTCATGTCGGCCTCGCCTCGCTCGCTGCCCGTCTTTGCCAAGGGCGCTCGCACCGAGTGGGCGCAGCATCCCACGCCTGGCTACTGCATTGCCCGCAACGCCTGCGACTATCATTCCATAGAAGCCCCCTCGGGGGCCGTAGGGGGGGCTGATACTATTGACATGCTCGGCCACTCCATGCAGGCCGTTGCATTGTCAAAAGGCACTACGCTCATCTATGAGTTCACCTCCGACCGTGAGGGCGAGGCGGTGCTCCGTACTGCCATGATACCCACACAACCCAGCGATCGAGGCGATCTGCGCTATGAGGTGGGCATTGATGATGGGCCGCGCACCGTCATTTCGCTGAAGGAGCCCTATCGCTCTGAGCGTTGGAAGCAGAACGTGCTGCGTGGTCAGGCCCTCCACCATACGCCTATCCACCTTACCAAAGGGCAGCACCGGCTCTACATCAAGGCGCTCGATGACCACATCATCCTTGACCAGTGGATGATAGACTTTGCTAAGGAGCGCCAGTTCTATGTGATTCCCGTGAAGCGCTAAGGAATAGGAAGTACAGTCGAAGGCGGCTTTCCAATCATACTGGATAGCCGCCTTCGTTCGCTTTTTTATGTGTTCTTGTTATTGCTTCAGCAGATACTGCTTGAAGTCCGCAAAGTCCTTCGTCATGGCCACGCTCTGTTTCGTTCCCTTCATGAAGGCTTGCAGCCGTTCGGGAATCTCCACGTCAATGCCCAGAATCTCGTCCACCTTCTCCTTGAACTTGGCGGGGTGAGCCGTTTCGCAGAAGATGCCCACTTCGCCAGGCTTCAGCTGCTCCTCCAGTGCGCGATAGCCGCAGGCACCGTGCGGATCGAGTATGTAGCCTGTCTGCTCATAGCAGCGGCGCATGGTCTCCTTGATTTGCTCGTCGCTGTAGGTGGCTCCGCTGATGAGCGAGGTGATGCGGCGGTGCGTTTCCTCGGGCGACAGTTTGCCGTTTTCTGAGTAGAGGTTGATGATGCGGGCAAAGTTCGATGGGTCGCCCACGTCCATAGCATTGGCCAGTGTCTGCTTCGAGGGCTTCGGCTCATACTTGCCCGTCTGCAGATAGTTGTAGAAAATGTCGTTGGCGTTGTTGGCAGCAATGAATCGCTTCACGGGCAGCCCCATCTGATGGCCGAAGAGTGCAGCACAGATGTTGCCGAAGTTGCCGCTTGGCACGCACATCACTAATTGAGAGTTGAGGGGTGAGAGTTGGGGGGTGAGGCGCGCCACTGCATTGAAATAGTAGAATGCCTGGGGCAGGAAGCGGGCCACGTTGATAGAGTTGGCCGAGGTGAGCATCATGTGGCGGTTCAGTTCCTCGTCCATGAAGGCGCTCTTCACCAGTCGCTGGCAGTCGTCGAACACTCCGTCCACCTCAATGGCCGTGATGTTCCGCCCCAGTGTAGTGAACTGGCACTCCTGAATGGGGCTCACCTTGCCCTTCGGGTAGAGCACATACACGTGTATGCCCTCCACACCGAGGAATCCATTGGCTACTGCCGATCCCGTATCGCCTGAGGTAGCCACCAGCACGTTCACTACTCCCTCACCTTTCTTGCTGGGGTTGAGGCTACGCAGCAGTCGTGCCATGAACCTTGCACCCACGTCCTTGAAGGCCAGTGTGGGGCCATGAAACAGCTCGAGCGAATAGATGTTCTCCTTCACCTTCACCACAGGGCAGTCGAACGACAGTGTGTCATAGACCAAGTCCTGCAGCACGTCGCCATCCACGTCTTCGCCGAAGAAGGCATCGGCCACGTTGTAGGCAATGTCTTGAAAGCTCATGTTCGGCATGTCTTCGAAGAAAGCCTTCGGCAGTTTGTTGATACGTTCGGGCATGTAGAGCCCACGGTCTTCGGCCAGTCCTTTCACCACCGCCTTTTTCAGGTCGGCCACAGGTGCCTTTCCATTGGTGCTGTAGTATTGCATGTTCTGATTCTTGATTGTAGTTTCTGCCCTGCAAAGGTACGATGAAGAGAGTAAAAAAACAAATAATGTGCGAAAAAAAGACATAATAACAGGGATTTTAAAGACATAATAACATAAGAACATATATGGGATTTTAAAAGACAGAATAACATAAGAACAAAAGTATTTGACGCAAATATCAGACTGGGACGAACCAATATCTGTACTTCTGTTACTATGTCAAAGAAAAAATATGTTCTTATGTTATTATGTCAAAGAAAAAAATGTGTTCTTCTGTTACTATGTCTTAAAAATCTATTCTTTTGTTATTATGTCTAAATGTCATTTGTAACATTTTCGCGGTTTCCGCAGAAACAAAGGGGTTTCGCGTGTTTTTCGCTATAAAAAACACCGGGGTGTCTGCGCAGACACCCCGGTGCTATATTAGTTGCAATAAAGCTTGGTCAGGAAATAGGTGTTGTCCCAATCCACCATCTTCACGTCGGCCTCTTTTGCTGAATGGATGTTGAACTCGTCGAGAACCATCACCTGCTTGTCTGTGAGGTCGTAGAGCGGCCACACCTTTGCCTTGCCGTCGGGTGACTGCTCGGCGGTGAGCGACGGATTGCCGGTCTTGGCAAACTGCACCCACATCTTGCGTACGGTCTTGCTGAAGGTCTCGTCGATTGTTCTTCCTGTGAAGCCAGTCATCTCGGGATGGTTGAATACAACCGACAGTTCCGACGCATGTCCGCTCTTCACCATGGGCAAGATGGATTCAGGTGTATAGAAGTAGGTGTACACCTTGCCGCCTGCCTTGGTATGTTTCTCCGACAGACTGATAGTTGGCGCATTGAAATAGCTATGGCTGAACAAACTGCAGGTCTTCTCCCATTCCTCGCCAGGAACACTGTTGATGTAGCTCTGCACCTTCGCATTCTCATCGGCTGTCAGCAGCACGGCCCTCTTAGCCATGCGGTCGGCTGCCCACATGTTCCAAGCTTCCGCGCCAAGGGCGGCTGCAAAGGTGTTGAATTCGTCCTTAGTGCAGCCCGTAAGGATTTCAATACCCTTTGCCTTACCTTCTTCAACTGCCTTCCATGTGTCCTCAGGCAGCAGTCTGCCGTCGCGCTCCGGCCAGATGCTCCATCCCAGCACCTGATATATTCCGAACAACTCTCCCACCTTGTCAGCGAGTTTGCGGGGTTCCACCTTCTGTAGGTCGGCAACGGTCTTGCAGTCGAGTGCCGCCATGATCTTGTCTGTGACGGCGATGGCCTCCTCGGCAGATCTCGTCATGTTAGGACTGCCGCTTTGTATGATGGCGCGTTTGAAATACTTGTGCGCTTCATCAATCAACGAAAGCAGTGAACAGCTTCCACCACCCGCTGATTCGCCCCAGATGGTCACGTTGTCGGGGTCGCCGCCGAAGGCAGCAATGTTGTTATGCACCCATTTCAGGGCCATCAGCTGGTCAAGCGTACCCAGGTTCTGAGCATCGGGGTAATCCTTGCCGTCTGGCAGGTGAGACAGATGCAGGAAGCCGTAGGCGGCAAGACGATAAGAGATGGTGACAAAGATGACATCGGGGTTCTCCTTCACAAGGTTGTGGCAGTCGTACTGCGGATCGGTGGTTCCACCTACCTCGAAGCCACCGCCGTAGATCCACACCATCACAGGCTTCTTCTGAGTAGTAGTCTCGTCGGTCTTCCACACGTTCAGATACAGGCATGCCTCGCTCTGGCCATATTCGCCAGCAGGGTCGCCTGGTGCCTGGAAGGGAGCCTTGCCATATTCGTATGCCTCGAATACTGCATCGCTTGGGCTGACATCCACGGGCGCTTTCCAGCGCAGGCTGCCCACGGGCTGCTGACCTACGAACGGGATGCCCTTGAAGGAAATGACGTTGTCGGTCTTCTTGCCCACGAAGATGCCGTTGACGCACTTCGCAGCCAGCGACTGGTCGTATTCCTTCTCGGTGGTGGGAGGATTTGCAGGACCCTGATCCTCGTCTTTGTCCGACTTACACCCGGTTAACACACTTGCGCCGCAAATAAGAGTGGCGGCAAGTACCCAGTTTCTCATTTTTTTCATAAACTTTTTTTTGTTATTAATAATATGGTAATTTGTGGGAATCAACTATTGCCTGTCCCCGTGGTTAAAAAAACGATACATCTTTGTCGTAATCGCGATTGCAAAGATAGCTATTCCCATGAAAAAAAGAATCACGACCCGTTTCGTGAGCCATGATTTTTGCAGATTACGCTACTTTTATTGCATATTCTGCCATTTCTGATGTTTTGTGGCGCGTCTGCTTACCCCTCCTGCTGAGACTTTATCCATGTAGTGACCGACAGCCCCATCTTGTTCTTGAAGGCTTTGCTGAAAGTGCTGTAACTCTTGTAGCCACTATCCAAGGCCAGCTGCTGGGCTGTTACAGAACGCTTGGCTGCAACGGCCTCACGATAGAGCGTGGTGAAATGATTGATGCGCAAGTCGTTGATATAGGCATTGTAGTTCGTGCCCATAGAAGAGAAATACTGGCTGAGATAGAAACGATTGACGCCTATGGCTTTGGCCAGTTGCAGAAGGGTGAGGTCGTGTTGCAAGTAGAGCTGTGTGTCTATGCAATACCGCTGAAGCAACGGCCCGATGTTAGCATGAACAGTGATCTCTTCTTTAGGGAACTGAGGAACTGGTGAACTGGCAGGTTGAGGAACAGTGGGGGTGAGGTCGCTCAGCGTTTCTACCCGCCACGGCAGATAGCAGACAAGCGCGATGCATACCACCAGCATAGCATATTGGCACACAGGGCCTTTGCCTACGATTGCATAGACTCCGAACACCAGCAGCATGATGGCCATCATCACGAAGCTATGCCACACCTCCTTGTGCTCCAGGTCTGCGTAGTTGTCGCGCAGCCAGCGTCCGTATTGCCTCAACGCGCGTACCATATATATTATAAAGCCGATGCACATCAGCAGGAAATAGCCATAGAGCAGTGGGAATAGGGCAGTGCTGCGCGTAGCGACACTTACACCCATGCCGACCACTTGTGGCAACACAATCACAGCAACAGGCCACAGCGGGTGTCTTCGGTCTTGCAGCATAGTGAGCATAACGATTATTGACAAAGGCAAAATCGTCATGCTGTCGAGCAATCCGCCTACGAGGTCGTTCAACTTGACGTCCTCGTCGGATGTGAGGAATAATATCGGCATATACCACATGTGGTTCAACGCGAGGAAGGCCAGGAATGCAGCCGTCCAGCGGCGCAATCGTGTAGGCGGCGTAATGTCAGGGGCAATGGCGTTGCCCCGACGGAACAGCAGATAGCAACTGGCTATCAGTGACATAGCCGTCACTACTGCGTAAAGCATGATATAAATGGTGTCTTCCCTTATCTGGTTGTACATGATTAGTGAAACGCTACAAAAATCTGTCCTGCAAAGGTACGATGAAGCGAGAAGAAAAACGAAGAAAAAACATTCTTTTTTTCCCCGAATTCGTTTCATCATGTATTGTCATTTGTCATTTGTGACATTTACGCGGTTTCCGCTGAAAACAAAGGGGTTTCGCGAGTTTTTTTTATCTGTTGTCCTTTTTGGGGACGCAAAGTTACAAAACTTCCCGCTCATTTCAGCTATGAACGGGAAGGTAACTACTCAGCACCCTATAGTGCATGAGTAGTTACCATCGTTATCTTCTTCTTGACATCCTGCTCATTGTTTTTATCATTTCATTGTCCCTAATGTCGAATATTGATTATTTGCTACCTTCATGATGTAAAGTTACAAATATTCTACGAAAGTCGGTGCATCATCCTTGTTAAAATAATCCAAAAGGGGTCAAAATGGCAAATTAAAACATTGGCGAACATTTCAATTATGGAATGACGAGAGGCCAAAAAAACGAATAGAGACTGAAAAAAGTTTGCAACACATCTGTTTCCATCTGCTTCCATCTGTTTCACTTGTAAACAACTGATTAATAGTGTGTTGCATACAGGAAACAGATGAAACAGATGTTTTGCAAACTTTGTTCATATAGTAGTGTGGGGTCTGTCATTTGATGAAGTCAGCAAGCTGTTTTTAGCATCTTGAATCATTCATTTTATGCCGTAGGCAAGATCATACTGAGTTTTAGGCTATATCACGTCACGATTTAGGCTATATCGCGTTATGATTTAGGCTATATCGCGTCACGATTTAAGCTATATCGCATCACGATATAGGATAGATGGCATCACGATTTAGGATAGAAGACTAAATGATAGTAAAACTAAAGTGCTGCGGAATTTAGGTATAGCTAATTCTTTGCGAGCAAAGCGACCAGAGGTCGAGCGCGCTAATTCTTGAGATAGTCCCTAAGATGAAATGTGCTAAAATAGAATCATACAAATGTTTGTATATGAAAAAAAAGCACTATCTTTGCAACATTAACAGGCCGTAGGAACATAGAAAATATGAGGCATAAAGTGATTATCATGAAGCGGCTGCCACTGAGAGAGAAGTTTCTGGCTATATCTCTTTGTGGACTGATATTCTCGCGCAGTCCGCTTAGTCGTGTGGAGCTAAACCATGAACTCATTCATGTGGCTCAGCAGCGCGAACTGCTCTATCTTCCATTCTTCATCTGGTATGTAGCTGAGTGGCTGTTGCTGCTCTGCAAGTATCGTGACATGGAAAAGGCCTACTTGAACATTCGTTTTGAGCAGGAGGCATATCGGCATGAGCGTGACCTTGACTATCTGTCTAATCGCAAGCATTACTGTTACCACTAAACAATCATCATCATCAATCATAAGAAACAACATGAAGAGCCGAAGAAACTTTCTCTTGACACTGGCTGCCATCAGCGTGATGAGCGCCAGCGCACAGTTGCTGCCGTATCAGAACGCCAGCCTTACTGCCGACGAGCGGGCCGATGACCTGCTGGGGCGCCTCACACTGGAGGAAAAAGTGAAACTCATGCGCAATGGCTCGCCTGCCATCGACCGACTGGGCATACCTGCATGGGACTGGTGGAGCGAGGCACTGCACGGGGTGGGGCGCAACGGACTTTCCACCACGTTCCCCTCGTGCATCGGCATGGCTGCATCGTTCGATGATGCACTGCTCGACCGCATCTACACTGCCGTGAGCGATGAGGCTCGTGCCAAGAACACGCAGATGCGACGAGAGGGCAAGAAGATAGGGCGCTATCAGGGATTGTCGTTCTGGACTCCCACCATCAACATCTTTCGTGACCCTCGCTGGGGGCGCGGACAGGAGAGCTATGGTGAGGATCCCTACCTGAACGGACGCATGGGCAGCATCGTGGTGCGTGCCTTGCAGGGGCAGAACATGCCCGAGGCCGCTGCTACACCTTATTATAAACTATATGCGTGTGCGAAGCACTTCGCCGTGCATAGCGGACCGGAGAAACTGCGCCACGCCATGAACGTTGAAGACCTGCCTGCACGCGACCTCTGGGAGAGCTACCTGCCTGCCTTCAAGATGCTGGTGCAGCGGGCTGGCGTGAAGGAGGTGATGTGTGCCTATCAGCGTTTTGAGGGCGACCCCTGTTGCGGTTCCAACCGACTGCTGCAGCACATCCTGCGCGATGAGTGGGGCTATCAGGGACTGGTGGTGAGCGACTGCGGAGCCGTGGGCGACTTCTGGCAGCCCGGTCGTCACGGGGTGTCGGCTGACCAGCCTGCCGCTGCTGCCAAGGCCGTGCTCAGCGGAACTGACGTGGAGTGTGGTGCTCACTATGGCGCACTGCCCGATGCCGTGCGCCGTGGCGACGTGTCGGAAGAACAGCTCAACGTGAGTGTGCGCCGCCTGCTGAAGGGACGTTTCGAGATGGGTAACCTCGATGCCGACTCGCTCGTGCCTTGGACGCGCATACCCACCTCGGTCATCGGTTGCAAGGCTCATAAGGAACTGGCCCGGCAGATGGCTCGCGAGCAGATGGTGCTCTTGAAGAACGACGGCGTGCTGCCCCTCTCTACAGGCAAGAAAGGCCGTTCGGACATCATGGTCATGGGACCCAATGCAGCCGACTCCACCATGCTCTGGGGTATCTACTTCGGACAGCCCTCTCACACGGTCACTCCGCTTGAGGGACTGCGCTCCCGTCTGGGCAACGTGCCTTATCTCACGGCCTGCGACATCACCAGCATGACGGCAAAGGAACGCGCCATCGGAGCCACTACGGAGACTGCCGACGGCAGCACCACACTGCAGTTGGTGGACAAAGGTGAGCACACGTTTACAATCACTGAGATTCTGAAGGCTGCCAAGAAAGCGAAGACCGTGATCTTCGTGGGCGGCATATCGCCCAATCTGGAGCGCGAGGAGGCACGCACCGATGCACCGGGCTTTGACGGAGGCGACCGCACATCGATAGAGTTGCCGCAGGTGCAGCGCGACATTTTGCAGGCATTGCACAAGGCAGGCAAGAAGGTGGTGTTCGTGTGCTGCAGCGGTTCAGCCGTGGCTATGGTGCCTGAGCTGGAAAGCTGCAATGCCATCATCGAGGCATGGTATGCCGGTGAACAGGGTGGCCATGCGCTGGCCGACGTGCTCTTTGGCGACTATAACCCTTCGGGCAAGCTGCCTGTCACGTTCTATCGTGATGACAGTCAGCTGCCGCCGTTCGACGACTATCGCATGTCGGGCCGCACCTATCGCTTCTTCCAGGGCGAGCCCCTCTTCCCCTTTGGCTACGGCCTGTCCTACACCACGTTCCAACTGGCCAACGAGCAGTGCCGTCTGAACCAAACGGGTGCCTACGACGTGACCATCGACGTGACGAACACCGGACAGCGTGAGGGGCACGAGGTGGTGCAGCTCTACCTGCATCGTCAGGTCGACACGGCTGACGGTCCGGTGAAGACCCTGCGCGGCTATGCCCGCACCCGTCTGCTGAAGCCGGGTGAGACGCAGACCGTCACCATCCAGCTGTCGCGTTCTGATTTCGAGTGGTGGGATGCCGCCCATTCCGTCATGCGCATCCTCCCCGGCCACTACGACGTGATGGTAGGCACCTCCAGTGCCGACAAAGACCTGAAGAAACTCAGCATTGCCCTGCCGTAATAGCAGAGCGTTATGATGAACTATTGACCATTCTGGAGGCTGCAGTGATGCACCCTCCAGAATTATTGCATAAATAGTTAATTATTGGAAAAACGGACAAAATTAGGCAGAAATGTGTTGGAAAAACGGACAAAATAGCCTAATTTTGCATTGGAAAAACGGACAAGCGTATGTTGAAACGTAAGATTGACAGCTACTTAGAGCAATTTTCCTTGCGTCGCCACAGGAAAGGAGAAACAGGCATACAGTGAGTAGCAAAAGAAAATTCTTCATCTTTTTCTTTTTCGTGCAAAGGTATCATTTTTTCTGCACAAAAAAGGATTCATTCCGCTTTGCATTTTATTTGCATTACTTCTTCTTGATGATTCCTGCTCTTCGGTTTTGCACTTTTTCAGTAAAAGAGAAATGAATTTCGGAAATTCTTTCTATCTTTGCCGATGGATTATAAAACGAAACGATTATGGCAAACGTAGCAACAGTCCCGACACAGGGACAGATACTGGTCAACATAGAGGATATGTCAATGCTGAAGGACATCAAACGCGCCATTGGTCTGATACGTGGCGTGGGTAAGATTACTGTTCCTCGCCGCAAAAGGATGTCTTCATACGAGCGTTCACTGCGCGACCTCGACGAAGGACGAGTGTACGAATACGACAGTCTGGATGACCTTATCAAGGAGATAGAAGGGTGAGCACGAAGTATAAACTGATCATCACGGGCGAGTGCAAGCAGAACATGAAGCTCTGCAAGCGTCGTGGCCTGCCGATGGAAGAGTTGTGGACGGTTGTGGGGAAACTGCTCAACGGTGAGCAACTTGAAAAAAAGTATCACGCCCATATTCTGACGGGCGACCGCAAGGGGCAGTGGGAGTGTCACATCCAGCCTGACTGGCTATTGGTCTGGGAAATACGCGACCAAGAACTTGTCCTCGTCTTGTTGAATACTGGTACCCACTCCGACCTTTTTAGCAAGAAATACAAGAAATGAAGAAAAACAAAAAGCGGGAACACGAGGCCGAAGATGTCGGTGCGTATTCCCGCTCTTTTTTATCAATGTGAATCAATGGCCTGTATCCGTGATTCACCACAATTTATTTGCATTACTTCTTTTTGATGATTCCCACGATGATGAGCAGATAACCGGCAAGGCAGAGCAAGGGAGCGATGATAATCCTGCGCGTGGAGAATATGTCGGGATTGAACTGCTGTCCGGTGCTGCCTGAACCTGCCATCAGCAGGTAGCCAGTGGCGATGAGGATGATGGCAGCACTAAGGATTTTGGTACTGGTTGAGATATTGTTCATATTGCTGACTGTATTGGTGATATAATTCTTTCCTTTCGTATGTCGCAGTGACGTCAAGTGCATAGTGCATGGTCTTCAACCATGTGTATTGAGAGTAGAGGGAGCCTGAGCGACGCTTGGGATGGAGGGTTCCAATCCACGTGAGCCACTCGTCGGCACGATGCAGGAGACTCCTCACGATGGCATCACCCTGTTCCTGCTGTTCAGTCATGTAGAAACAGCGGGCCATAGCGAGGGCTGCTTCCGTATAAGGCACGTTGGCCTCGGGCATCTCCTGCTGCCATTTATGGCATACGTTCAGAGCACGGTGGGTGTCGCCCTGCCGGAGCAGTGAGTCAATGAGAATGCCCATTACAAGCTGATGGGTATTTGCCAGGTGCTTCACGTCTTCATCTACATAGATGCCTTTCGTGTTGAGACCGCCGAACCTGAAACGGTGCATCACGTTGTGGTAGAGCCGCTCCACGTCAACCTCCTGACCGTTAGCCGTTGGCGAGACACGATAGGCCAGACCTTCCAGCACCAGATGATTGCTGAGGAAGGATAGCAAGTCGGAGCCCAAGCTGATGGAGAGATATACAGGACGGCTCCAGTCGGCTTTCGATAGTATTTCCAGTACCATGAGCTCATTCTTGCATAAGGCTTGCTTGCCTTTTAGTGATATCACCATCGTTTGGTTCTCGGTTCCGTTTGATGCCGGGGTGGTGATGGTAATGCTGTCTGTTGGCACGCACTGCATCTCTTCCCTTTCGCTGAGCACCCATTTACGGATGATGTTCTTTAGTTCGAAGGGTGCTTCTCCAAATAACTCCTTGGCCTGTGCAGGATGCTGCTCAGCAAAGTTCTCTACCTCGGGTTTCAGTTCTGGGCGAATGGGCACGTACTCCCGTTGTCCCTCCTGATACTGCGCGTGTTGCCAATCGATGGGGAGGGCGGGGGAGTCGTAGGCTGGGCGTTTCATCTGGTCAATGTACCAGTCGGTATTCAGATACTCCAGATTGCACACTCTGGTGTCAGTGCGCACTCCCTCTACTTCGTGGTTATACCATAGTGGGAAGGTGTCGTTGTCGCCATTGCTGAAGATGATGGGATGCCCCTCATCCGAAGTACTGTTCAGGTAGTTTGCTCCGAAGTCGCGACAGGTGTATCGCTCCGAGCGGTCGTGGTCGTCCCAGGTCTGCGAAACCATTTGGAGAGGAATGATCAGGCAGAGAAGGGACACCAGCCCCTTTCTATGAGGAAGGAGAGTAGAGATACTCGCTACTCCAAGCCCAATCCAGATGGCGAAAGCATAGAACGAGCCAGCGTAGGCATAGTCGCGCTCACGTGGCTGCAGGGGCGTTTGGTTCAGGTAGATGACAATGGCCAGGCCTGTCATGACGAACAGCAATGTGACAACAAGTAGTTGCTGTCGCCCTTCGCGGCCCTTGCGCCACTGATATAGGATGCCTAAGAGTCCCAAAAGCAGCGGCAGACCATAGAAGACGTTTCGTCCCTTGTTCTGTTTGAGGTCTGAAGGCAGTTGTGAAGTGTCACAGCCCAACAACCAGTCGTCTATCCAACGGAAGCCCGTAATCCAGTTGCCGTGTTCTGACTCTCCATGTCCCTGAATGTTGTTCTGGCGGCCTACGAAGTTCCATAGGAAGTAGCGCCAGTACATGAAGTTCACCTGATAGGTGAGGAAGAAGCGTAGGTTCTCAGCTGCTGTAGGCAAATTCCCTTCTTTCTTCACACCGCCCATCCAGTCCTCGTAGGCTTGGGTGTGTCGTGCTGAGTGCATACGGGGAAAGAACATATTTTCCTTATATACATATTTTATGTCGTGGCGAATCACTTCATACTCCTGTTTCGCACTGTCAGCCGACGGTCTGTAGATGGCACGTCCTTCTTGCTGTTTGGGTATCAGGTAGTCGCCCCTTGCCTCGCGTTCCACTTCACTACAGTAAGCTGGGCCATAGAGAAGAGGTGTGTCGCCATACTGCTCACGGTTCAGATAGCTGCCCAATGCAAAGATGTTGCTGGGATTGTTCTCGTTCATAGGTATCTGGGCATTGGCACGAATGAAGATCACTCCATAGCTGCTATAGCCTGCCAGTATCATCATCAGACAGGCCAGCGATAGCCTGACGATGTGTCGGCGCACTTTGCTGTAAGCTGTGATGAGACCTCCTGTCAGTAAAGCGATGTAGCAGATGAGTCCTGTGTTATAGTGACATCCCAAGACATTGGTGAACAGTAGTTCGAACCAGCCGCCCGTCTTCACCACGCCTGGAATGATGCCATACAGAATGACGGCTACCAACAGACCGCCTGCCGAAAGAGCTGTGAGCGCCCCCCACCATGTAGTGCGCTTGGCCTTATGGAAATAGACCACCAGCGACATAGCAGGCAGACAAAGGAGGCAGAGCAGGTGTACGCCGATGGACAGTCCTGTGATGTAGGCTATCAGAATGAGCCAACGATCACTGTTCCGGCTGTCGTCTTCCCATTTCAGGATGAGCCAGAACATCATGGCCGTCAGGAAACTGGAGAAGGCATAGACCTCGGCCTCGACGGCTGAGTACCAGAAGGTGTCGCTGAAAGTGTAGCAGAGCGCCCCCACCCAGCCGCACGTCTCAATGGCAATAACCTGCGGCAGTGTCAGTTCATTGCTACCGTCGCCCGTCAGTCGAAGGGCCAGATGGGTGATGGTAAGGAAAAGGAAGAAGATGCAGCCAGCACTGAGCAGTGCCGACAACAGGTTGACCATCATAGCCACTTGCGATGGTTCACTGGCCAGTTGGGAGAACAGATTAGCCAGTAGCATGAATACAGGTGCACCGGGTGGGTGACCAATCTCCAGCTTATAGCCGCAGGCTATGAATTCGGGGCAGTCCCAAAGGCTGGCAGTGGGCTCAATGGTTAGCACATAAACAGTGGCGGCAATGCCAAAAGCTACTGTCGCCATGATGAGGTCAAGTCGTTTAAAAGAAGTTCGTTGCATCATGCTTTGCTCGTTTTTTCGGGCAAAGGTAAACAATGGGATGCAACAGAGGACGAAAAAGAGTCTGACATTTGTCTGACATTTGCTGTCAGCACCAATGTCAGTTTTCTATCTCTTTGATTTTCAGTCGGTAGGCTTTGTTTCGGTCTGATTCAATTTCCAGCGTAGAATGCTGCTCCACAATGGGTTTAAGCCTGCGAATCAGAGTGTAGAGCGTCTCACTGGCATCGGGTTTCTTCGGCCATAAGGCTGTACAGATTTCTGCTTTCGAGAGCGAGTGGGTAGGGGAGAGGAAGAACAGCTCCATGAGTTGCTGTTGCATGGGGGTGAATCTCACCTCTTCGTGTCGGCTGTTCAGGAATCGGCCATCTGTCAGAGTCAGTCCCCCGAAAGTGTTGCCTGTTGTCATGTTCTTGCGCCTGTGCAGTCCGCAACCTGCCACCCAGAGCAGGGCCATCCCTGCCAGTGTCATGGAAGGTCGCTGGTCGCTCATTTTCCAGATGGTGAGGGTGGGGCAGTCGGCTTGCAGTTGCAGCACATCCTTTCGAGTGGAAAGGGAGAGTGTTGCTTTGCCACGCAGCTCTGGCAACTGTAGGTGACGATTGAACGTGCGGATGGTGTCAGCCGTAATTACATCGCCCTGATTTTCCAGTAGTGTCTGTGCCAAAGCCTGTTGCAAGTCCTGTTCAATGCTCTGTTCCGTCTGTTTATAGTCGTGAATGCCCACCACTATCGATGGGACGATGAGCAGCAGAAAAACGATGAGGGTATGATAATGCTTCATAATACAACTCTTTTTGTGGTGGGCATGCTTTGTTAACGAGCGGTCATGAGATCTTCATGAACTCCTTCATGAACTCATTCAGGCGCAAGAGACCGTAGCCACCGTTGACACAGGATAGTTCGTCGTAGCGTTGCACCTCGTCGGGCTCAATACCTTTATAATATATAAGGAAAGGCACGGGCTCGTTCACATGGATGCGTAGTTCAACGGGAGTGGGGTGGTCGGGAAGCACGGCTATGCAGACGGGCTCGCTCATCTGCTCAGTGGCTTCGACGATGGGGCGGATGAGTCGCTGGTCCAGATAGTTGATGGCGCGTAGCTTCAGATCTAAGTCACCATCATGGCCTGCCTCGTCGGTGGCCTCTACATGCACAAATACGAAGTCGTCCTTCTTCAGGGCCTCGATGGCTGCCTGAGCCTTGCCCTCGTAGTTGGTGTCGGCAAGCCCGGTGGCTCCAGGCACCTTGATGATGCGCAGTCCGGCATAGCGGCCTATGCCCTGAATGAGGTCAACGGCAGAGATGACGGCACCCGTCTTGATTTGGGGATATTGCTGCATGAGCGTCTGCATGGACGGGCGATAGCCACCGCTCCACGGCCAGATGCTGTTGGCCTGTCGCTCGCCACGGGCGGCCTTTGCCTGATTGTATGGGTGCAGGGGTAGCAGCTCCTGTGACTTCAGTATCAGGTCATTCATAAGCTGTACCGTTTCCTCAGCCTCTTCTTCATATCCCTCCTCGGCCTTGACCAATAGCGGACGCCAAGGCTCATTGGGGTGATCGTGTGGCGGATTGCAAACGATGTGCTTGTTGCCGCCTTTGATGACAAGGAGATGTCGGTACTGGATGCCGCAGATGAACTGCACACGGTCTGAGCCCAAGTGCTCGTTCAGGTAGTCGATGAGCACGCGGGCATCCTCTGTCTGCAGGTTGCCTCCGTTATGTGTGATGATTTTGCCGTCCTCAAGGGTGATGAGGTTGCAGCGTATGGCGAAGTCGTCGGGCTGCATATCGTAGCCTATCGAGGCGGCTTCGAGCGGTCCGCGTCCTTCATACACTTTGTTCAGGTCGTAGCCCAGGATGGCGGTGTTGGCCACCTCGCTGCCTGGGGGAAAGCCTTCGGGTACGGTGATGAGACGGCCTGTGCGACCGTTCTTTGCCAGCAGGTCCATCATGGGCTTGTCGGCATATTGCAGCAGCGTTTTTCCTCCGAGGCGCTCAACGGCATGATCGGCCATACCGTCGCCGAGAATGATGATGTGCTTCATGGGTTATTTTTAAATATTAGCGATTGACATGATGTTGGCAAACACGCCAGCAGCGGTGACGCTGGCTCCGGCTCCGTAGCCCTGGATGAGCATGGGGTACTCCTTGTAGCGCTCGGTGGTGAGCAGCACGATGTTGTTGGAACCCTCCAGACCGTAGAACGGATGGTGCTGATCGACGGTCTCAAGCGATACGGTGGTCTTGAAGCCCATATCGTCGTCCTGCTTCTCCATCTTGGCCACGAAGCGCCAGCGCTTGTGTTCGCTCTCGAGCACCTTGCGACGGGCTTCGAAGTCGGCATCGAGCTGTGGCAGGTTCTTCCAGAAGTCGTCGAGCGAGCCCTCGAAGAAGCTGTCGGGCATGAACAGATGTTTCTCCACATCGTCCTGCTCCACCTTGTAGCCTGCCTCACGGGTCAGGATGACCAACTTGCGAATCACGTCCTTGCCGCAGAGGTCGATGCGTGGGTCGGGCTCGGCATAGCCTTTCTCCTTGGCCAGTCTGACCGTCTCTGAGAAGGGTACCTCGGCAGAGATGGTGTTGAAAATGAAGTTGAGCGTGCCGGAGAGTACGGCCTCGATGCGCAGAATCTTGTCGCCCGAGTTCAGCAGGTCGTTGATGGTGCCGATGATGGGCAGTCCAGCCCCCACGTTGGTCTCGAAGAGGAACTTGATGCCGCGTTGCAGAGCCGTCTTCTTCAGTTTGTGATAAGCATCGTAGGGACCGCTGGCGGCAATCTTGTTGGCCGTGACCACTGAGATGTTATGGTCGAGGAAGTCCTGATAGATGGCTGCTACGTCAGCCGAAGCCGTGCAATCGACGAACACCGAGTTGAAGATGTTCATGCTGATGATTTCTTCCTTCAGTCGCTGAACATTGCTGGGCTCAGCGTTGGCCATCAGCTCCTTATAAGTGCGCAGGTCTATGCCGTCACGATTGAAGATGGCTTTCTTCGACGAAGCAATGCCCACCACCTTCAGCTTCAGCTGTCGGGTCTCTTTCAGTTGCTTGTATTGTGAGTTAATCTGCTCAATGAGGTTGCCGCCCACAGTGCCTATGCCGCAAATGAAGAGGTTGAGCACCTTGTATTCTGACAGGAAGAACGAGTCGTGGAGCACGTTGAGCGACTTGCGCAGCAGTCGGGCATCCACAACGAAAGAGATGTTGGTCTCCGAGGCTCCCTGTGCACAGGCAATCACGCTGATACCGCTACGTCCCAGTGTGCCGAACAGTTTACCGGCAATACCTGGTGTGTGCTTCATGTTCTCGCCCACGATAGCGATGGTAGCCAGTCCGCTTTCGGCATGCATGGGGAACATAGCTCCTGTGACAATCTCTTTCGAGAACTCCATGTTCAGCACCTCAACTGCACGATTGGCATCCTCGTCGCGCACACCGATAGACGTTGAGTTCTCCGATGAAGCCTGCGACACCATGAACACCGATATGCCGTTTTCTGCCAGCGTGGAGAAGATGCGTCGGTTCACGCCAATCACACCCACCATCGACAGACCAGTCACCGTGATGAGGGTAGTGCCTTTGATTGACGAGATGCCCTTGATCATGCGGTGGTCGTTCTCTATCTTCTGCTTGATGAGCGTGCCGGGGTGCTGCGGATTGAACGTGTTCTTCACCTTGATGGGGATGTTCTTCACGCAGACGGGGTAGATGGTGGGAGGATAGACCACCTTGGCACCGAAGTTGCACAGCTCCATTGCCTCCACGTAGCTGAGCTCGTTGATGGTATAGGCCGTCTTGATGACGCGCGGGTCGGCAGTCATGAAGCCATCTACATCGGTCCATATCTCCAGCACGTCGGCATCGAGTGCAGCGGCAATGATGGCTGCGGTGTAGTCGCTGCCGCCGCGCCCCAGGTTGGTGGTCTCGAGGCTGTCGCGGTCGCGGGCAATGAAGCCGGGAACGACGGCAATCTGCTGCGAGCCAAGGGTGGCAAAGGCGTCGCGCACCAGCTTGTAGGTCAATTCGGCATCGAGCATGTCCTTGCCCTGCTTCTTCACCGTGCGGATGAAGTCGCGGCTGTTCTTGCGCACGCCGCCGCCGATGAGCATGGCCACGATGTGCGAGCTGAGACGCTCGCCATAGCTCACGATGGCCGCCTCGGTCTTGGGGCTGAGGTCGTGAATGAGGAACACGCCATAGTAGATGGACTCCAGCTCGGTGAAGAACGGCGTGATGGTGGCCACCAGCTGCTGACGCTGGGGGCCAGGGGCGAAGAGCGCGTCGACCATGTCGAAGTGGCGCTGCTTGATGGCGTTGAACTCCTGTCGCCACGACTCGTCGCCAGCCAGTGCCAGGCGCGAGGTGGCCAACAGGCGGTCGGTGATGCCCCCCAGGGCGCTCACCACCACAATCACTGGCTTCGGCTCGGCCTCTACGATGCGCTTCAGATTCAGTATACTCTCAACGGAACCCACGCTGGTTCCGCCGAATTTCATTACCTTCATGTTGCTTAGCGTTGAGAGTTAAGAGTTGTATTCCTGCCAACTCTTGATCTTGATGTCGTCCTCGCCCAACGCGGTGAAAGCCTCGATGAAGGCCTTGGCCAATCGCACATTGGTGATGAGCGGGATGTTGTGGTCGATGGCACCACGACGAATGCGATAACCGTTGGTGAGTTCGCGCTTGGTGTGGTTCTTGGGCACGTTGATGATGAGCGCAAAGCGATGTTGCGCAATCATGTCGAGCACGTTGTTCTCGCCCTGTTCGTCGGGCCACGACACTGTGACGGCGTTGATGCCGTTGTCGCGGAAGAACTGTGCCGTTCCTCCCGTGGCATACACCTCGTATCCCTTCTTCATCAGCTGCTGGGCGGGCTCGAGCAGGCTCACCTTGCCCTTGGCGGCACCACTGCTGATGAGGATGGCAGCACCCGGCTTGGGCAGACGGTAGCCCGTGGCAATCATGGCGTTGAGCAGGGCCTCGTTGAGGTCGTCGCCCAAGCAGCCCACCTCGCCAGTAGAGCTCATGTCGACACCCAGCACGGGGTCGGCATTCTGCAAGCGGGCGAACGAGAACTGCGATGCCTTCACGCCGATGCGGTCGATGTCGAACTCGCTGCGGTCGGGGCGCTCGTAGGGGGCATCGAGCATGATGCGGGTGGCCGTCTCGATGAAGTTGCGCTTCAGTATCTTGCTGACGAAGGGGAACGAGCGCGAGGCGCGCAGGTTGCACTCGATGACCTTCACCTCGCGGTTCTTGGCCAAGAACTGTATGTTGAACGGGCCGCTGATGTTCAGCTCCTTGGCGATGGCGCGGCTGATGTGCTTGATTTGCCGGATGGTGCTGTAGTAGATGTGCTGGGCGGGGAAGAGCATCGTGGCATCGCCGCTGTGCACGCCAGCATACTCCACATGCTCTGAGATGGCATACTCCACCACCTCGCCCTTGTCGGCCACGGCATCAAACTCAATCTCCTTGGTCTC